>Ga0114951_10001960_pt1 | contig 24290 bp, 24 predicted proteins | sample AM7aDNAmetaG_FD_88677 | JGI IMG/M metagenome (GOLD analysis project Ga0114951, IMG submission 88677) | Freshwater microbial communities from Finland to study Microbial Dark Matter (Phase II) - AM7a DNA metaG | ecosystem: Environmental > Aquatic > Freshwater > Lake | place: Finland: Lake Alinen... | reverse complement strand
CTTGAGATATTTGACCAAGTCGACCATCACAAGGAAGACCCAGTGGTGGCAACCGATAAACTGAGCCTCGGTAATCAGATAGGCTGAACGAATCTGATGGGGGCCGAACCTGAGGTGTGAAGTGGTAATAGAGCCGGATTTCTTCGAATCGTAGACGAAATAACCCTGAGCATAGTTTGGTGTATTTTCACCAATAATTTTAATGCTGTTTTTATTTGCACCGACGGTGCCATCTGACCCAAGGCCATAAAAGATAGCCCTGAACATCTCATCTGGTTCAATAGAAAAGGTTGAGTCAACCTCAAGACTCGTCTTGGTTACATCATCGTTGATACCAACCGTAAAATGATTTTTTGGTTTTGCCGAAGCAAGGTTGTCAAAGACCGCCTTGATCATTGCCGGTGTAAATTCCTTGGATGAAAGCCCATACCTGCCACCAATAATGTTTGGAACCGTTTTGATCAAGCCATTCTGTACTCCCTCATGCAATGCATTGACGGTGTCAAGATAGAGTGGTTCACCCGCACTGCCAGGTTCCTTGACTCGGTCAAGGACGGCAACAGAGGTAACAGTGGAAGGAAATGCCTTTACAAAACGCTCAATATCGAATGGACGGAAGAAACGAGCGTGGATGACACCGACTTTTTCCCCCTGTTGGTTGAGATATTCCATGGTTTCACGGGCAGTCTCAACTCCCGAACCCATCAGAACAATAACTCGTTCAGCATCAGGTGCACCGTAGTATTCATAGAGGTTATAGTGGCGGCCTGTGAGCGCCCCAAATTTCTCCATCACCTTTTCAGTGATTTCAGGGCAGGCATTATAGTAACTGTTGACCGTCTCTCTCCCCTGGAAATAGACGTCGGGATTCTGTGAAGTACCTCTGATAACCGGAGCGTCAGGACTGAGGCGACGGTTTCGGTGAGCGATAACCAGGTCGTCGTCTATCATCGCCTTTATCGTTTCATCAGCAATCACCTCGATTTTGGAGATCTCATGAGATGTTCTGAATCCATCGAAGAAATGAAGGAATGGAACTCTGGACGCAAGGGTTGCTGCTGCCGAAATAAGAGCCATGTCCATAACCTCCTGAACGGAACTTGATGCAAGGAGAGCAAAACCTGTTCCGCGGACCGACATCACATCGCCATGGTCGCCGAAGATTGACAGCGCCTGAGCGGCAAGGGAGCGTGCCGATACGTGTATGACACAGGGAGAGAGTTCACCTGCAATTTTATACATATTTGGAATCATGAGCAGGAGGCCCTGTGACGCCGTAAAGGTGGTCGTCAGTGCACCGGTCTGCAACGCGCCGTGAACTGCAGCAGCAGCGCCAGCTTCACTCTGTAATTCATCAATTTTTGGAACGGTTCCCCAAATGTTGGGTTTTCCCTCTGCTTCCCATGCCTCAGAATACTCACCCATCGGTGATGCCGGGGTAATGGGATAGATACAGATTACTTCACTGGTACGATAAGAGACATGAGCTAAAGCTTCATTTCCCTCCATTGTTTTATAAGTCCGGCTCATACTGGCAGTCACCTGATTTGTATTAATGAAAGGGATGCGTAAACGTGCAGTGTACTGATATGTAAACCACGAAGCAACTGAGCAACTGAAAAAGTTGAGCAAGAAAGTTACATCCGTAGCCAGAAAATCAAATCAATGCGTTGTAAAAGATATTAAAAAAAATGATTTTTGATAAATTTAATTAGATTCCGGTTTTCATTATTAGAGATGCTTACTGATCCCGGACAGTCCCCGATACAGTGCTCTTCGCTTACTTATTTTACACACCTATTACAGGACAAGAGGTTCTATGGACGCGGAACATTCCGAAAACATTGTCTATGGTAGAAATGCCGTTCTTGAGCTTCTCCAGCAAAAGCCAGAGAGCATCGAGAAAATCTACCTTCAGTTCAATACCTCCCACCCGAAACTCAAGGAAATTGTCATCACCGCAAGGCGGCTGAAGCTTGTCAGCGGCAAGGCTCGGCTTGAAAAGCTCTCTCTGATTGCTGGAACGACCAAGCATCAGGGCGTGTGTGCTCTCATAAGCTCAGTTACCTACTATTCACTGGAGGAGGTTCTTGCGAGCCCCCGTAACAGTTCTCCACTTTTTGTTGTACTGCAGGGGCTGGATGATCCCCATAATATTGGTGCCATTATCAGAACAGCAGAAGCCGTGGCGGCTGATGCCGTTTTGCTTGTCGAAGGAAAAGGGGCTCCGGTCAACGCCGTGGTGCATAAAGCTGCGGCTGGCGCACTCTCCCACATAAGGATCTGCAAGGTGAAAAGCCTTGTGCGCGCTCTGGAATTTCTGCACCAGTGCAATGTTCAGGTTATTGCGGCTGATATGGAGGCGGAACTCAATTACACCGATGCTGATATGAAAAAGGCTACGGCCATTGTGCTCGGTATGGAGGGAAGCGGACTTGCCCCTGAAGCGGTGAAATTCTGTGACCATGTTGTCCGGATTCCCATGGCGGGGTGTGTCGAATCACTGAATGTCAGTGTAACAGCAGGCGTGTTGTTGTATGAGGCAATGCGCCAACGACTTGCATAAGTTGCCATGCACTCTGATTTGAACGGATTCCAAAAAATATTACCTTGTTTGTCACAAACTTTGCTAAGCAGACTCCATCAATACATTTTCACCTTCTGCCATGACTATTCCTGAAAATCTCCGCTATACCAAAGACCACGAATGGATTAAACTGCTTGAAGACGGCAGTACTGCACTGGTCGGCATTACTGACTTTGCCCAGTCAGAACTTGGTGATATTGTTTTTGTAGAGCTGAAATTGCCAGGAACCACTCTTAAAGAGCATGAGGTGTTTGGCACCGTCGAAGCGGTAAAAACCGTGGCCGATCTTTTTGCACCGGTTGCCGGTGAAATCATTGAAACAAACTCTCAGCTTGACAATGCTGAAGTGGTCAACCAGGATCCCTACAACGCAGGCTGGCTTGCCAGGATAAAAGTTGCCGATCCAGCAGCACTCCAGGCACTGCTTGATGCAGAGGCCTACCGTCAGTTGACAGGAGAGTAACTCATGCCATTTATAGTTAATACTGAAATCGAAAGAGAGGGGATGCTCCGTACCATCGGCGTTAGTTCTTTTGAAGATCTTATTGTCGATATTCCTGAAGATATTCGCCTGAAAAGAGCCCTTGATATTCTCCCTGCCTCAGATGAGCCTCAGGTGCGTAAACTGCTTGAAGGTCTTGCCGCCGCAAACCGGAGCACATCCGAGTATGTCAGTTATCTTGGCGGTGGCGCCTATGACCATTTTATTCCCGTAGCGATCAAGACCATTGCCTCCCGCAGTGAGTTCTACACGGCATATACACCTTATCAGGCCGAGGTCTCACAGGGCACTCTGCAGGCCATCTATGAATATCAGAGTCTGATATGCCGTCTTTATGAGATGGATGTCACCAATGCTTCCATGTACGATGGGGCAACCGCTCTTGCTGAAGCGGTTTTGATGGCCATGAACGTCACAGGTAGGAATCAGGTCGTGGTGGCAGGAAAGCTGCATCCATGGAACAGCTCGGTTTTGAGAACCTATCTTGAAGCTTCGGGCCATAACGCAGTTATACAGAATGTACTTCAGGATGGTGTCGGTGATGTTGCTGCGCTGAAAGAGCTTGTCACTGAGAGTGTTGCCGCAGTGGTTGTCCAGCAGCCCAACTTTTACGGCTGCCTTGAAGATGTTGAAGCTATTGGAGCTGTTGCGCATGCAAACGGAGCGCTCTTTGTCGTTTCCGCTGATCCGCTTTCACTTGGAGTGCTTGCTGCTCCCGGAAGTTACGCTGCCGATATTGCCGTTGGTGAAGGGCAGCCGCTTGGCACCCCCCAGAGTTTCGGTGGCCCATACCTCGGCATCTTTACCGTCAAGCAGCCGCTTGTCCGCAAAATTCCTGGCCGTCTGGTCGGTATGACGAAAGATCGGGATGGAGAAGATGGTTTCATTCTTACCCTTCAGACCCGCGAACAGCACATCCGTCGAGAAAAAGCCACATCAAATATATGCAGCAACCAGGCGCTTAATGCCCTTCAGGCAGCGGTATATCTTTCTCTGCTCGGTAAAGAGGGATTGCGGCAGGTTGCTGCACAATCAGCTCAGAAGGCCCACTATCTTGCCGGAAAAATTGCGGCTCTTGCAGGATTTTCCCTGAAGTACACGTCGCCTTTTTTCCGGGAATTCGTTGTTGAAACACCAATTCCAGCGTCGGATATTGTTGAACAGATGCTGGAGCACAAGGTTTTTGCTGGTTACGACATGGCTGCGCATGGTGAGAGTGGGTTGCTTGTTGCTGTTACTGAGAAGCGTACCAAAGAAGAGCTTGACCGTTTTGTTGAAAAGCTTGGGGAGATTGTTTGACAGTCAGGAACGGAACTTTTCAGCTCCCGGCCGGTCGGGAGCTGAAAAGAGATGGTTTTATATGAGCCCCAGAGCTTTGAGCTCCTGATCGATAATTTGCTTATTTTCCTCTGAAAGCGGCACAAGTGGCAGTCTGTAGTTCTCCTCAATCATGCCCATTCGTGACAGAGCGTACTTTACCGGAACCGGGTTACTCTCAATAAAGTTCAGTTTTAGCAGCTTGCGATAGCGGCGGTTGATCGACCGAGCCTCCTCAAGATCGCCCTGTCTGACGGCCTCGATCAGTTGCTTGATCTCCGACGGAATCTGGTTTGCAGCAACAGAAATAGATCCGTCTCCACCCATCGCCATAAAGGGCAGAATCAACGAATCCTCACCAGTCAGCACAGAAAAATGGTTTGGCCGCTCTTCAAGAAGCTCCGAGATCTGACCGATATTTTCCGAAGCTTCCTTGACTGCTGCAATATTTTCAAAATCACGTGCAAGCCTGAGAATGGTTGATGCCGTCACGTTGCAGCCGGTTCTTCCCGGTACATTATAGATGATAATCGGCACAGATACAGCCTCTGCGATATGCTTGTAGTGCTGATAGATCCCCTCCTGCGAAGGCTTATTGTAATAGGGAGCAACCGATAGAATCGCTGAAGCACCGGCTTTTTCAGCATTTTTTGCCAGTTCTACAGCATGTATGGTATCATTGGTGCCAGCGCCTGCAGCCACCATTAATTTTCCAGCGGCCTCATCCTTTACCGTGCGTATAATTTCAAACTGTTCATCACCGGAAAGTGTTGGTGACTCACCCGTTGTTCCACAGGTTATAATAATATCGGTTCCTGCCTCAATATGAAACTGCACCAGTCTCCTCAAAGCATCACTATCTATCGACCTGTCCTGCCTGAAGGGAGTCACCAGCGCAACGGCGGATCCTGAAAGGTATCGTGTGGACATATACTTATTTATTCCAGTATTATTGAAAATCGTTTTGTCAATCCGGAGAACGGGTTCTTCGTTCCGTTCTTGCTTTCCCTTATTGAGCATGGGAAAATTGAGAATATACAGAGAAAGGTAATTTGTAAAACCGATTTTCTTGCAAAAGAGTTTTAAAAAATATTTCAGTTTCAAACACAAAGCAGTTGAGACAACGCTCCATGCTCTCTTGAAAGCATGTATTGTTTTTTACCTATTAAAGAGTCTAACTCCTCTCAGCATTCCAATACTCAGGGAAGATTACAAAGGATAGGCCTGTCCTGACTCTCGGGGCTTGAATTCAAGATTCCATTTACCGTGTACCTTGATGACATGCAAAAAAACAATAAGTCGATAGAAAAATGTTGTTAATGACGCTGTCTTCCATCTTATTTTTTAAATGCCGTAGGCATGACATGGCGGTAGAAACCAGCATAACCCGCCCCCATTTTTTCTTTCTTTCAAGCACAGAGAATCGATAACAGAATATTTGCAGCTCTCTCCAGCTTATTGATAGATAACTCCAGACTTTCTATTTTTATCGAAAAAAAGGAACTTCCTGAATTGTTATGCAGTCAGACTGCTCGTTCCACTCCGATTTCAGAATGAAAAATACTGAATTTGCTCTATATTTAGTCGTGCGATAAGATCTTTACGCGGAGGAGTTAAAATGAAACTATCAGAAAGGGTTCGCCCGATTTCCTGGCTTAAATCTCATGCTGCCGAGATTGTAAGGGATTTTGAAGAGAATCGGAGCCCGCTTATTGTCACGCAAAATGGTGAAGCAAAAATGGTTGTCATGGACGTTCGTACTTACGAAGAGCAGCTTGAAACCATGGCTTTTCTGAAACTTATCAATATGGGCAAAAAAGAGATTTCCGAAGGGAAATTCCAGAGTGCGGAAGATTTTTTTGCTGATATGGAGAAGGAGGAATCGTGGTGCATTCAGTTTTCATCCTTGTCAGGCACACTGTACAGCTCCCTTCCAAGAGCAAATTGATGGAGGTGTTCGTCGAACCATCCCATCATCACCTGCAGAACGGTGTGGAGCTTTCCGAGTGTGATAGTGTCGGGCACCAGAATGCGCCGCAATATCGGAGGCTTTGAGCCAATTTACGTTACTTTCAACTGATAGATGGTTTGTGGTGTTTTGGGTCTCATAAAAAAACTCCATTAACAAGATTAAGCCATGTCGTGCTCGTTCAATTGCGGCTCACTCCCGTATGTCGCCCTCTAAGTCGCTGCAAAAATATAAATCAAGTTGGGACAACAATCAATAGCCTGCTGACAGAGGATTTATTGTTTTTTTCTATTGAAGTGTATCTTTCAAAGATATACTATTTGGCTATGACTCTTCTTGATGACGTCTTGGGTTTTCAGTGGGACAAAGGCAACATTCGCAAGAACCGGGAAAAGCATCTTGTTTCAACTGCGGAGTGCGAGGAGATCTTTTTCAATCAATCGCTTGTTGTTGCTGATGATGAAAGGTTTACCTCTACCAGTTGAAGGATGAAGAGTCAACTCCTTAAAAGGCTTTGGATGCCATAAATCAGGGAATTCCCTTTCAGTTGCAGGAAAGCAACGGTGGATAATTCTTTTTTGCGTGAACTGCTCATCTCATTCGGAACCAGCGGCTACGTGGCGCTGTTCGAAATAGAGAATGAGAAGAGTATCACCATTCTGGCAGTACGGCACCAGCGGGAAGAGGATTATTACTGAGGGTGTTGTTTAGAAACTTTGAAATACTATGCAGGGAAGATTACCATGCCATTAACACTTTATGCAAAAGCTTGGCTATGGTTACTCTACCTGCTGACAGCTCTGATGCTGGTTTCCTTTCCGGAACTCACTGCGGCGGTAACCATCGGTGAAGAGAGTGGTGGAGGCGTCGTTTGTTATGTCAATGCTTCGGGGAAGCATGGCCTTATTGTCTCCAGATGGGATATGAATGGTCACTCTCCGGGCTCTCCTGAAGGTTTTTTTACCTGGGACGATGCTCAATTGGCATGCAGGAATTATGTAAGCTGCGATTATAATGACTGGTTTTTGCCAAACAAGGAGCAGTTGAACAAGCTTTATCTCAATAACAGTGCTCTTGGCCCTTTTACGGTTTCCTATAACCACTACTGGAGTTCATCAGTAGATAGTGCGGGACACGTATGGGTGCAGGGTTTTGGCGGTGGTTTCCAGGTTCAAAACTTTAAGACGAACAGTAATCGTGTTCGTGCTATGCGGACTTTTTAGATAATCTTTTTTTTATCTTTCAGTTACAATGTCTCAGCGATCTGCCCTGTGCAGTTTTCGCTGAATGTCCCTCTCAATTCCAATAACGATAACCATCATGAAACTCCATGCAAAAGTGCCCTTCACCCGGCTATTGCTCATGCTGCTGCTTGCCGGTCTGAGTATGTTTACCGTTTCAGCGCTCTCTTCGGCGGCTACGCCACAGATTGGTGACAGCTATGGCGGGGGAGTTGTCTTGTATGTTGATGGTACCGGTCAGCATGGTCTGATTGCCGCTAAAAGTGATGCGACGGTTAAAGAGAAGGGGTTCTTTTCCTGGTATAGCGCCAAGGTTGCGGCCAATGCTTTTGTGGAGGGTTACAGCGACTGGCTTTTGCCGAACAAGGAGCAGTTGCATCAGATTTATATTCATCGCAGTTCTCTTGCTGGTATTGATGCCACCTACTACTGGAGTTCCTCTGAGAGTGATGCGAGTAAAGCATGGGCACAGGATTTCACTACTGGTGAGCAGCTCGATGGTAATAAGACAAACACTGGTCGTGTAAGGCCTGTTCGGTTTTTTTGATGAACGAAGAACCGAAGCGACGGTTTACCCGAGTGCGTCAAGGTTCATCAAGTATCTGCCACTTTCGTCAACTCTCAGTAATTTAATCTCCAGAAGCTTTTTCAGGTCTCTTCTGGCTGTCTGCGAAGAGATTTTTCTATACAGGAAAGAGTAAGGAATTTTTGCCGATAACTCATTCAGGGTAAATGTATCATTGATATTGTCAAGCAGCAGGGATACGAGGTCATGCTGTCGTTTTGATATGCGTTTTTCGTTATTAAGAAGGAAATGAATGTAATCGCGCAGAGCAAGTTTTTTGATAAAAAAGATAATGAGATTCTTCATGGTCAACAAGGAATCAACAACTCCTTGCAATGCGAATTCAAGGAATGCGGTAATATCCTTTTTTTCCTTAATGCTTTTTGAAAAGGCAAGGTAGTAGTCGTCAACATGCTGATAATAATAGTTTGATAAGCTTTTTGGCACATACTTGATATCGGCGGTCTGAAGTAAGAGCGCTTCGATAAGTCTGGCAACCCTGCCATTTCCATCCCAGAAAGGGTGAATAAGGGCAAAGTGGTAATGCGCAAGAGCGGCTCGGATGAACGGTGGCTTGCTGGTGATCTCCTCACTGTTGATCCACTCTATAAACTTCTGCATCAGTCGAGTGATATCTTCCAGGATTTTCGGGGGCTTATAAATACCTCCATGAGCTATATCGCCAACATAAACCAATCCATTGCGGTAAGCGCCAGGGATGTTGTTATCATCAGGAATATTAGTCGTGATAACACGGTGAAGTTCACAAATAAGCTCTTTGCTCAGCTTAAACGGTTGTTGAGCCACAGGGATGTTATCAATCAAAGCATACGCGTTGATGAGGTTTTTAATTTCCGTCTGATGTTTTTGTGAGTATTGAGCCTCAGGAGCTTTGCCTTCAGCGATTTTTCTCACATCCTGCTCGTTAATAGCGTTTCCTTCAATAGCGGCAGTGCCCGCAATTGAACTGTATATGATCTCGGGATTAATTTGGGATGACCAATTAGGCAATACCGGCAAACTCAGAATGGTGTTTTGCAATATGTCAGCATACCAGAGCAGGTTTGATATCCTGTTCTGGTCGTAAAGATCGGTAAAGTAAAACTTGCCCGATTTATAAGTCATCACTTCTTTCATTCAGAATGATGCTGATTTTGATTCACTCAAAAGTTTATTTAGGAATAAGATAAGAAATTTATTGTTTGATTATTGATAATCATATTGTAACCATTTTCGAAAATTTATTTTTTCCATGGTTTCAGGATGGAGAAAAATATGGTGACCAGTGACACCATGACTTGAAGAATCCCCATTTCCTTTTAATTTAGGCATGTCAGTTCCGGGCGGCCTCAACCAGCTCCGCAGCCAGAGTGAGCGACGAGGCTGAAATTTGCTGACCGCTGATGAGGCTGGCAATGGCTTGCAGGCGACTTTCGTCATCGAGTGGGTTGACCTCTGTCACGGTTCTTTCCTGCTGGACGGATTTTTTGACGCTGAGGTGCAGGTCGCCCATGGCGGCAATTTGCGGCAGGTGGGTAATGGCAATGATCTGATGGCGGCGCGAGAGTTTTCTCAGGCTTTTGCCGACGGCTTCGGCGACTCGGCCGCTGATACCGGTATCTATTTCATCAAAAATAAGGATCGGTAGCTTGGTTGACTCTGCCAGTGCGCTTTTCATGGCGAGCATGACTCTTGAAATTTCTCCGCCGGATGCTACCTTGATTAATGGTTTCGTTTTTTCGCCGGGGTTGGTGGAGATCAGAAACTCAATTTTATCATAACCAGAAGGGAACGCAGTATATGTTCTGCTATCGCTGAAGATCTCGCCATCAGGCTGCTCTTCGTGGGTGATGCTGACGATGAAAGTGGCTTGTGGTATGCCGAGTTCTGCCAACTGTTCCTGAATGGCCGTTTCAAGGCGGGTCGCAGCTTTCTGGCGTTTGTTGCTGAGTGTTTTGGCATGAAGAGAGAGATCTGTTTTCAGCATCTTTATTTCATGCTCAATACGGCTGATCTCCTCTTCAAGGTTCTCTTCAAGTGCACTCTTTGCCTCAAGCTCGTTTTTCAGGTCGATCAGTTCACTGTGCGTACGGCCATATTTTTTGCAGAGGCGATGGATCTGGAGCTGCCGTTCACGCAGGGTGTCAAGTCTCTCCGGATTGAAATCAATACCTGAAACGTAGCTACGCGTGAAGCGTGCGAGTTCATCGACAATGCTTGTGGCGGTACGAGCCTCCTCGATGTGAATGTCAAAGCGCTTGTCAATGGCAGCGAGTTTTTCGAGGGTATGCAGTGCCGAAGTGATTGAGGAATAGGTGGAGTGCTCCCCGTCGTAGAGCAGCTCGTTCAGGGTGTTGCTGAACGTGAAAAGGGTTTCGGCATTTTCGAGGAGGGTAATTTCTGTTTCGATGGTCTCCTCTTCGCCACTTTTCAGGTCAACGTTGTTGAGCTCGTTTAACTGGAAATCAAAAATCTCTTTTTTGTCGCGGATTGCGTCGGCCTCTTTTTTGAGCACACTCAACTGCTGCTGGAGACGCTGAAGCGCCGATCTGGTATTTTTGTATTTGGTCACCTCCTCTGTCGTCAAGGCAAAGTCATCAAGCAGGGTTTCGTGTGTGTCGGCGTGCAGGAGCAATTGGTGCTCATGCTGGCCGTGCAGGTCAATCAGCTCTTCTCCTGCCTGTTTGAGAAGGGCTGCAGTGCAGGGAGTGTCGTTGATGAAGCAGCGGGATTGTCCGCTGGACGAGAGTTCTCTGCGGAGAATGAGTTCGGGTCCAGTTTCAATGTTTGCTGCCTGCAGGAGACTCTCAATCTTTTCGGAGTGAACCTCTTTGAGAATGGCTTCAATTACCGCTTTGGTGCTGCCTGAACGTACCAGATCGTTGCTGGCCCGCTCGCCAAGAACGAGGTTCAGTGCTCCGATAAGAATAGACTTGCCTGCGCCGGTCTCGCCGGTAATAATGGTTAACCTGGGGTTGAAATCAACCGTCAACTCCTGGATTAGCGCGAAATTCTTAATATAAAGACTGCAAAGCATAGCCGGGTATTGCACACGTTATGCCTTAGTCGAAGAGGGCGACTTTTCCTTTTTTGACGCTTCATCAGATGCTTTAGTGAACTCTTCCTCTATTTCACTTTGGGCTTTTTTAAACTCTTTCATTCCTTTTCCCAAACCTCTCGCAAGTTCGGGAAGCTTTTTTGCGCCGAAAAGCAGCAGAATGATAAGCAGAATAAGAATCAGTTCCTGTCCACCTAATCCGAACATCGGTGCTCCTCCGATTAGTTATTATTATGATATCATGGTTATTATATACGCAATGTGCCCTCCTGAAACAACTCTTTTCACTTACGAAGCGCTTCTCCTCAATAGCGCGCAATGATAGTTTCACCCGCACGGGTTTTCTGACCGGGTTGAACGGCAACTTTGACTGACGAAGGCAGGATGAGGTCGATTCTTGAGCCGAATTTGATCATGCCGAACCGTTTTCCGATTTTTACAATTTCTCCGCTTCGCAGTGTGCAGATAATTCTTCTTGCCAGAAATCCGGATACCTGGGCGAAACGTACCTCTATCTCACCGTTGTCGATACCAATCTCCATTCGTTCATTGATCTCCATGCTCTTGTTGTCAAACGCCATTAAAAATTTACCAGGGCAGTAGTGCAGATGGGTTATTTTTCCGGTAAGTGGTACTCGGTTAACGTGAACATTAAAAGGTGACATGAAGATGCTCACCAGTGTTTGATGGTTGGCTGAAGTGTCCTGGCCATGCGGCTGAATAAGGATTATTTTACCGTCGGCAGGCGCAAGAATAACCCGTTTTTCGTCAGGTGTAGTTCGTTTTGGATCGCGGAAAAAATAGAGAGTAAAGAGTAGTGATATGCCAGATATGAGGAAGATTGCTATCTGTGCCCCCGAAGGGAAAAGCATTGCGACCGCGTTGAGGACCATGCAGAGGACAAAGACTTTTATCATGGTGCTGTAGCCGTATGATGTCAACATCTTTTTTTATCTCTATTTGGTTCCGTTATGATGAGTTCTTCCTATAATAATTATTTATCTTTGTACTTGGGAGAAGTGGGAAATATTTTTCCCGATTTTTTGCCTTTTTGCCAAGGAAAGGTTTGCTATTTCCGGTTTCTCTATGAATGCGTTGGAAAAGAAGTTTCTTGAACAGGTCAGGGTAAGACGACTGGTTGATAATGGTGACAGGGTTGTTGTTGCTGTTTCCGGCGGGCCTGATTCAATGGCTATGCTGTCGCTTTTCTCTGCGGTAAAGCCTCTCCTGCATTGTGAACTTGCGGTTGCTCACTGTAACTTTCACCTTCGCGGTGTTGAGAGTGATGCTGATGAATGTTTTGTGCGTGATCAGTCAGTCTCGCTAGGGTTGGAGTGTTTTGTCGAGCGGTTTGATACTTTGCGATTTGCCGGAGAGTGGAAAAAGTCTGTTGAGGAAACCGCTCGGAACTTGCGGTACACTTTTTTTGATCAGGTGATGCAGCAGCAGGGATTTACCATGGTTGCGACTGGTCACCATGTCAATGATAATGCTGAGACGATTCTTTTCAATCTTTTCAGGGGGGTCTCTCTTCCTGGACTGAGAGGTATTCGTGCCCGTAATGGGAAAATCATCCGCCCGATGCTCCTGTTGCACAAAGCTGAAATTGCAGCATATCTGGCTGAAAAGGGGATTGCCAGTCGGACTGATGCGAGTAATGTTGCCAACGATTATGATCGGAATTTTATCAGGAATCGTGTTATTCCGCTGATTGAGGAGCGCTTTCCGCATAAGCTTTTACCGTCGCTCAGAAGGTTGTCGGAACAGGCGGTGGAGCTTGAGGAGTTTCTTGAGTTATATTTTGAAAATCTTAGTGAACAGGATCCTGGTCTTACTCTCTCTGATGGCAAGCTTGACGTGCAGGCTATGAAGCGGCTTACGGTTTTTGAGCAGAAAGAGCTGTTCAAGAGGGCTTTGAGGGATATGGATGCGTCGGTTGATGCTCAGGCTCTTCAGAAGCTGGTTGATTTGCTGAACACCCAGCCAGGAAGGAGGGTGTTGGCCGGGCGACAGTTACAGGTGCTCTGGAAAGGAGGGTCACTTTGCTTTATGCGCGAGGCTTGAGCCTGCTGCGGAGTTATTTTTTCTGTTTGGCTGCCATAAAAAGTTCTATGGGCAGATCGGTACGGATAATAACTGATTTAAGGTTCTGCTGGATCTGGATTCTGTCGAGCAGCTCTTTTGTCTGTTCGGTTGTCTTTGTTCCGGTGTATTCGGAAAGCTTGACGGCGCCCCAGAGAAACGTTGAGGCGAAATAAGCTGCCTGATTTGTTTTATAGACCCATTCGCTTTGCCCCTCTATGCCATTGTTAAATTTTACCGAAAGGGCAAGGTTCTGGATACGGTCCAGATTTCCCATCGTTTTGATTCCCTGGTTGGTTGAGGTGAGGCTTTGCAGGGCGCCAGCGGTCCAAGCTGCGGAAGGAAGTGCAAACCAGAGGTGCGATTTGTAGATAGCCTTGTCAATAAGTGCTGCAGAGAGAGAGTCCCGCTGGAAGAAGCTGCCGGTTGGAACGAGAAACTCCTGGAGCATGTTTTTATTGTTGCTGAGAGCGATCCTTCTTGGCCCAAGTGAACAGATCCAGAGTTCGCGGTCGAGGTTGTAACATTGATGCCCCCCAATGCTCTCGGTAGTTGTGCTGTGGGCTCTGAGAAATGATTCGGGAAGTTTTTCCGTAAAAGCTCCCGATGCAATACCAAGAAAGTTCTGTTCTTTGTACCCGTGGCGCTTGAAACTGATTAACAGAGTGTCTATATCAAGAGAGGGGTTAATCTTTGATGATTTTAGAATTGTGTCAAGTAGGCCTTTTGGCTGGAACAGTGGTGCCTTTTTCAGGGAATCCGGAATGATCTCTTTCCAAAGTCTGCTTTCACGAATATCTTTAAGACCGATGTAGATAAGTGCGTCAGATTTTCCGGGAATGCGATCAACTATTGCTTTAAGCTGCGGACTCAATGCTTCAGGTTGAAGCCGGGGTTTCGACCAGTTGACCCAGAGTACCGTCAGCAGAAAGCAGACGGTGCTGATGGCGCTGATGGAGAGGAGAAGTCCTGCACCTTTTAAAAGAGAGCGTTTTTCAGGTGTTGCCGTTGCGTCAGTTCCGGGGTTCTTCTCCATACAGCAATGGGTTATGATTTTCTTTTTACAGCTTCACGGGCCAGTGTGTCGCAGCGGTTGTTGTAGGGGTTGTCGCTGTGGCCTTTTACTTTGTGGAATTTTATTTTATGCAAGGTAAGCAACTTCAGGATTTTTTGCCACAGATCAATATTTTCAACACTTTTTTTTGATGCCGTCTGCCAGTTATTTCCTGTCCAGCGTTTCAGCCATCCATTATTGATGGCGTTGACAAGGTAGCTTGAGTCGCTGTACAGGTCGACCAGGCAAGGCTCCTTGAGTGCTTCGAGCGCCTCTATTGCGGCGCTGAGTTCCATCCGGTTATTTGTTGTGGCTGGCGCATATCCCGAAATTTCACGGGTCGAAGAGCCGTACATCAGCAGTGCACCCCAGCCACCCGGGCCGGGATTGCCGCTGCATGCGCCGTCGGTGTAAATGGTGACTTTTTTTTTCATCAACAAAAAAAAGCTCAACCTGTGCTGGCTGAGCCTTTGCATGATATTGAAAAATCTTTATAACCCCCCGTAGGTTGTCTTGCTCTATTTTACCAGCTTGGCAAGCTCGGCAGTACCGGTTTTGGCGATAATTTTCATGGCTTTTGCAGAAAGCTTCACCTTTACAAATCGTTTTTCCTCTTCAATCCAGACTCTTTTGGTGTGGAGATTGGGCTCGAAACGCGTGCGGACGTGGTTATTTGCATGAGACACCGTATTGCCGTACTTGGGTCTTTTGCCGGTCAGTAAACAAACTTTGGACATGGTGCGATCAATTGTGTTAAAAAATGAAACGGAATATAACAATAGTTTTGTAAACCGGAAACGTATAGTTTCAGGGTCGGATGCCGACAGCGCAGACCATCATTGATAAAACGTAGAGCAGTGTTCCAAAAGCGTTGTACCAGACGGCTTTCTCTTTCGGTTGTGCAATCAGGATTTTTTGCATGGGTAGTTGGGCTGCAAGCAACAGAAGAGCAATTACTGTTGTTGTCATCGATCCTTTTACTACGAGAATAGAGATGGCGGCAAGCTGCGCGATATCCATAATAACGGCGGCCAGGATGGCGGCCTTTTTTTCTCCGAGTTGTACGGGGATTGAGGCAACTTTACGGATATTGTCACCAACAATTGACTTGAAGTCATTCAACGTCATAATGCCATGAGCTCCAAGTGAAAAAATAATAGCAAGAGCAATGGTTTCACTTGAAGGAATGCCCTGGGTAATTGCAAAACTGCCAGTAAGCCATGCGACACCCTCGTAGGCAAGGCCTACAATGAGGTTGCCGAACCAGCCGTTTCTTTTTGCCCGAATCGGGGGGCCGGAATATGCGTGTGACATGAGTACCCCGACAAAAGCTATCGCAACGACATAAGGATGAATTGAAAATGCCACAAGGAAGCCTGTAACGATAAGTCCGAAAGTGATAAGCCAACTGGCGGATTTGGAGATTTTGCCAGCCGGAATTGGGCGCTCGGGTTCATTGATGGCATCCACTTCACGGTCGAAGTAGTCGTTCATTGTTTGCGACATGGCGCACATGAGCGGCCCGGCCAGAAGAATACCTCGCAGAAGAATAGACCAGTTGTCTGAAATACTTTCGCCAGTTGACACCACACCGCATGCGAAAGCCCACATGGGAGGAAACCAAGTTACTGGTTTCATGAGCGGCACAATAGCAGATGGCTCAATCCTGAATCCAGGTCTGTTGACATTCTCAAGAGCCTGCTGGATCTCGTTCTGCCGGGAATCGCTCACTCCTGATAAGCGAAGCTTTTCGGCGATGCTTTGCTGCTTTTCAGGATGAAGAGTTTCTCGTCCGTTCATGGGTATAGTGTTCCTCGCTCCAGCGTTAAAACAAAGCAGACAGTATACAAGTTTTTTGGCAAAAAAGATAAGGATTTAGTTGAAGCCTTGCCTGTATTTTGCAGAGAGCTCAGCGTTTATTTTCAAAATTTCATGAAATTTCTGTTCAGATTGGCCGCTCTCCAAAGCATCTTTTGCCATAATAAAACCATCATTAATACAGACGGCTTTTCCTGATACATAGCAGGCCATGGCGGTGGTAAACAAGGCTGCGTCAACGTGTGCAACAGGCGCGCTTCCGTCAAGGATCTTGCGGATAATAAGTGCGTTGTTATCTTTTCCGCCACCCTGGATTTTCGACAGGGCATGCCTTGTCAGTCCGAACTCTTCGGGATATAGCGTATGCTGGGTTGCACATCCATTCAGAATTTCGGTAATATATGTTGCACCGTTGAGGCTTGGCTCGTCAAGCGCAATGCCCTCTTCAGTTACCGAATGCACAATGATGGCATGGCGGGTTCCTGTCTGTACCAGCACCTCTGCATAGAGTTCCATAAGTTCTCGGTTGAAAACGCCTACAAGCTGCCGTTTTACCCGTGAAGGATTAATGAGGGGTCCGAGAATATTGAAGATCGTTCTGATGCCCAGTTCCCGACGGATATTGGCAACTTTCTTCATGGATGGATGGTACAGGGGAGCAAACAGGAATGCAAATCCCGTTTGCTGAAACAGCTCTTGTGTTGCATCTGGAGGCAAATCGATAACAAAGCCGAGTGCCTCCAGAACATCTGCGCTTCCACAACTGCTTGTTACTGAACGATTTCCATGTTTTGCTATAAGGACACCAGCACTGTTTGCAATAATTGATGCGGTTGTTGAAATATTAAAAGTGCCAGCATGGTCTCCGCCAGTGCCACAGGTATCAATGGCGTCATCATCAAGTATAAGAGTGTTGGCTTTTTCCATCAGGCTGAAGTATGCTCCGGCAGTTTCTGCAGGACTCACTCCTTTTTTTTGCAGAAGGCTCAGTATTGCGGCAATAACAGTCTCTGAAAAAAGACCATCCATAATGCTGTTCATGCAGAATCTCATTTCCTCCTGTGAAAAATGTTCTCCTGCAAGTAGCTTTTCAAGTAATTTTTTTTGTGGCATGAAGCTGATGTGTTGGCAAATGATTGCAAATTGTGTAAATGTAAACAATAATCAAGAATTGATGTACATAGTTAAATAATGATGAAGCTTCATTGTCTTGAATGTGCCCAGCAGTGAGTTAATCCGATTTTTTTACGAATCAGAGTGCTTTTTAATGGATAATCAGCAGATAACGGTGTGCAGGGAAGTGGCTTTCCGGATGGTTTTGAGGAAAATGATGTGTCAGGCGATAGATGCAACTATTGTGACGGATCTTTCTGTTATTCGTTGGCTGACAGGCTTCAGCGGTTCAAGTGCACGGTTACTGCTTACAAGGGAAAAAAGCTGGCTGTTTACCGATTTTCGCTACAAGGAGCAGGCCGTAAGAGAGGTGGCGGTGGCTGAAACGGTTATTGCCACTGACGGGTTTGCTGCTGAGCTTGGTTCTGGACGTTATCCTCTCGGTAACATCGTTGCACTTCAGTCTGATAGTATCACCTGGCACGAGGCAACTATGCTTATCGAACAGATTTTTGGCAAACAGCAAGTGATACCCGTTGACTCATTTTTCGATGAGTTCAGGATGTTGAAGAATGAGATTGAGCTCTTGAAGATGCTCCGCGCGGTAGAAATCAGTGAACTTGCGCTTGAAAAAGTGCTTCCTATGATTTCGCCATCAGTGACGGAGCTTGATATTGCTGCTGAGATTACTTACCAGCAAAAAAAACTTGGCGCGGAAAAAGACTCTTTTGATCCCATTGTTGCTGGAGGGGCACGTTCAGCCATGCCTCATGCAACTGCATCAAAAGTCAAGTTCAGGACGGGTGAGCTGATTGTTATCGATATTGGGTGTGTCTATGAAGGGTATGCGTCCGACCAGACGAGAACTGTCGCTCTTGGTCATGTTTCAGGTGAAGCCCGGGAGGTTTACCGTATTGTACAGGAAGCTCAAGAGCTTGGTATTGCTTCGGCGAAGTGTGGAATGATGGCAAAAGAACTTGATGCCAGGGTTCGTTGCTTCATTGCCGCTCACGGCTACGCAGATGAGTTTGGCCACGGCCTTGGTCACGGTGTTGGTCTCGATGTGCATGAGGAGCCCCGGATCAGCCCAAAAGGAGAGCGAGAGTTGCAGGAAAACATGGTATTTACTATTGAGCCGGGTATTTATCTGCCAGGTAAATTCGGTGTGCGCATTGAGGACACTGTTGTGATGGGCCCGCATGGTGCTACTCCCTTGCAGCGGTTCAGTAAGGAGTTTATAGAGTTGTGAATTGATGGAACCCGAAAAAGCTTTTAAAACAGCAAATGGATTTTAATAGCCATTTGGAATAAGGACAAAGAAATGATAAGTTTTTTCTGTATTTTATGCTTGCATAATCATACCTGATTTTGGCTCTATGTTCTCGCTAAAATATGCTAACAATGATTGAAAAAAACGAATTACTGAAAAAAATCAGTGCGATCGAGCAAAGCGAGGAGTCTGTGATTGCTATTTACTCGAATCATATCCAGCATGTTATCAGATATTCCACACTCGGAAAGGATGTTCAGGTTAAGATACTTGACATGCTGCAAAAACTGAATTCGGATCTGCAAGAACATAATTCCACCACAAAGGAACTCATTGAATCCATTGTAAAAAGCGGAAAAAATGTTTTTTAACAAAGATTTGCGTGGATTTTTTGGATCCATCATAGAAACCAAAAAACAAAAGCAAGATATTCTTACGACTCTTGCGTCTAATGTTGATGACATGGATATTGAGGAGACTTCTGAGCCCGTATACATGGATGATCAACCCCAGCAGAGTCAAGATCTTGTCAATGACTTGCAGGGTAATGATTTGAACCCTCATCATCAATCTCCCGCTCCCCAAACTTTTAAACCCAAAACCATAAATATTCTTAAACATCCACTATGTGAGGTTTTTGGTTTTATGGCAACAGACCAGTCGTCCAAGGCACAACGGTACCGTTCGCACAGGCATTGTCCATTTAATAATAAAGTTCCAAACTGTACCAACGATCAGATAAATAATCCTCTGGGAGTATGCAGTATTTTGCAAAACAACAAGCCAGTGATAACGTGTCCGATTCGTTTTCGTGAAGACTGGCTGATTACTGATGATGCCGCTTCCTTCTTTTTTGAAGAAAGTGTTAGTTGGGGTTCGTTGACGGAAGTTCCTTTGAATGATGCTGATGGAAAATCAGCCGGAAATATAGATGTGATGCTCGTCGCTTATGATGAACGAGGCAAAATGATTGATTTTGGGGTGCTTGAGGTTCATGCCGCATCTATTTCTGGAAATTTGCATGATCCATTCGAGTATTATATGAAAGATCCCAAAGCGAATGCTTTAATGGACTGGGCAGCACAACCAAACTACCCACAACCGGATTTTCTTTCTGCAGAAAGAAAAAGTGTTTTTCCGCAGCTTTTATTTAAAGGCCGTATTTTACATTCATGGCATAAAAAAATGGCAGTGGCCATTGATAAAAGCTTGTTTGACACGCTTCCGGCGTTGAATCCAGTAAAGAAGGAAGATGCTGATATTGCCTGGCTCATTTACGATCTCGAACTGACAGCCGGAGATAAGGAACATTATCATCTTAAAAAGATTGGAGAGGTATACACGGCATTTCAACCGACCATGTTAGCTTTAACAGCAATATCTCCAGGCAATGTTGGCGATTTTGTGAAATTTCTTCCAGAACTGGACAGTTAAAATAATGGTAGCTTCAAGAATTTTGCTTGTGCGTTTGGGTATTTTCTATTCTGACCGCAAGACAAACTTCAAATAGTCGTGCGAAAGTTGGTTGGCACCAACAAAAAAAACATCTCCTCACTGAGAAGATCAGCCTGCCACTTAAAATATGAGCACGAAAAGAAAAATGAGTACAGGAAAAAGTATAGTTACCTCTCCCAGTGCTCAGATGCAGGAAGACCCGCTATATAGTGAGTCATCATCAAATCCCACTCTACCTTCCTGATCTCGGCCAGCGTACATGCAAACCCTTCCTCTCGAATAAATGCGCTTAACCTATCTTTAAGTGCAAGATCTGATTGGAGTTTTTCGATGAACTTTTTTGCTTGTTCTTCTGACATAATTAGCTCCCGTTGATTAACATCAAAACGAACCAAAATAACATCTGAATATATCTGATCTGAGTAATTTCTTCGCCTGATTTACACATTAGATGTATCCACATCTAACCTCAGATAAAAAAACCTTTACCTTAAAACCAAATTTTCTTGATAAAAGTTCTTTTTTCGCAAATACACTTTCCTCAAATGGTGCCACAGCATCGAACCCGAAGCTGCCATTGAAGCATTAGAATTTATATTAATATTCTGTTTGAGTATTGGTCTTATCAGAATGAAGGTTGTTTATGACAGTTAAAACAACTTATACCTTACAACTGAAAAGTAAATTACAACCAGTATTGCTACTGGTTGTGAGGCTAGCTCTGTGAATAATCTGTTTATTCAACTGGTCTGTTCCGGCAAAAATTTCACAAAATCATCAACATTGCCTGGAGATATCGCGGTTATAAACGACAGTGTTGATTTGAATTCCGTGTATACTACATCAATCTTTTTGAGCTGATAACGTTCTTTATCTCCATCAATTATTGATTCAAGATCGTAAATGAGCCAAGCAATATCAGCATCCTCTTTTTTTACACGATTTAAAGTCGGAAGGGTATCAAACAGGCTTTTATTGATGGCTACTGCCATTTTCTTATTCCATGAATGTAAAATTCCACCTTTAAATAAAAGTTGAGGGACAAGACTTTTCCTTGCCGCAGAAAGAAAGTCTGGTTGTGGATAGTTCGGTTGTGCTGTCCAATCCATTAACGCATTGGCCTTGGGATCTTTCATGTAATATTCAAAAGGCTCACGTAAATTTCCTGAAACAAATGCGGCATGAACCTCAAGTGCTCCGAAATCAATTATTTTACCCCGGTCATCATAAGCGACGAGCATAACATCAATATTTCCTGAAGATTTCCCATTAGCATCGTTCAGAGGCACTTCTGTTAGTGTGCTCCAGCGAGTACCTTCTTCAAAAAAGAAGGACGCAGCATCATCAGTAATCAGCCAGTCTTCACGAAACCGCACAGGACAGGTGATGACAGGTTTATTGTTATGTAAAATACTGCACACTCCGAGAGGATTTTTCGAGTATTTGTTGGTGCAGTTTGGCACCTTATTATTGAACGGGCAATGCCGATGTGAACGGTACCGTTGTGCCTTTGGTGACTGATCAGTTGCCGTAAAACCAAAAATCTCACCTAACGGATGCTTAATCGTGCTCATGTTATGAAAAGTTTGCGTAGTGGTAGGCTGAAAATGAGTACTCGAATCATGTGGCGGGATGTCTTCAACAAGCTTAATATTATGCTGAAGTTGATCAACATGTTGTTGATCAGCCATATCTGTTTTTGACAAAGCAGGTTGCGTAGTTACTGGTTGAAAATAAGCGACAGGCTCAAGCGCCTCGACTTCTTTAACAAGCTCTGGACTCTGCTGAATTTGATCCTCCTGGAGCGGCTCTTCAATATCAGTTTGCTCCAAAGGTGTTTGCTCAATGAGAGCTTCTTCATAACGGGGTTCTTCGACGTGCTCCACACCGTTAACCAGATCAATACTCTGCTGAATTTGATCGACATGTCGTTGTTCATCCATGCCTATGCGAAGCAAAGTATCCTTTATGTCCAAATCTTCAACATCAGCCGCAAGAGAATTGAAAATATCACGCTTCTGTTTTTTTATCTCCATCATGGAGCCGAAAAATTCAAGCAAATCTTTATTAATAAACATATTCTCAGCTTGTTATAATGGATGCCATGAGCTTCTTTATCGTAGGTACTGCAGGCCAGAATTCAGCTATTTCAAACAATTTGAAAAATAACCTGCACTTTCTATTCGAGTGTTGAAAATCTGAAAAGATGCAATAAGCATAATGTACCAAACATCACAAATCAGGAAGCATTTTGTGCGAAATGTATATAAAAAATTTATCATTTCTTTTCTCTTATTCCAAATAGCAGTCATCCATTTAAAATCCAGTCTTAACAAAGCAGGCGTAAAGCAAGAATGTCCAAAGACTGTTTAAAGTTCCTTATGCAGCAACGTCTTGATATCGGCAGTAAAAGAGGACATGACAAGGAGTGGATTGGCATTGCGTTCTATAGCGCGGATGGCTTCTTCGGTGATGGTTGAGATCTGAAAAAAATCCGGGTTGGGGAAATTTTTGATAAAACGGTCTATTGCATCAGTAATATCAGGGTTATTTAGTTCCTGAAAATTCTTATTGATCTTGCGGTGGTTAGCGTCCTGAAAGAAGAGCAGAAGAGCAGCAAGAAATAGGGTGAGGTTACTGCGTGTAAGATTTTTAGCGTTTTGCTCGCATGAACTGATCGCTTCGTGGAACCGGTTTGGTGATAGTACTTTCCGCAAGTAGTCGAGTGCCTGGTTACGGAGCATAATCGTTGCGGTTTCTGAAGGGTCGCAGTCGCTGTCGCGATTGTTGATTAACTCCCATGCCAACCGAAGGTTACCTCTTGAGAAACTGACGATAAAACTCAGTTCAGGGTCTACAATTTCCGGGCGGTTTTCTTTCAGCCAGAGCAGCAGTTCATGGGTAGTAACTCGTGAAAACCTGATAGCCTGACATCTCGAACGGATGGTTGGCAGCAGCGCTTCAGGTCTTGATGAAACAAGAATGAAAATGACGTGGGGTGGCGGTTCTTCAAGCAGTTTCAGAAGCTTGTTTGCTGCCGAAGGGTGCAGCCTTTCGGCCTGTGAAATAATGAAAATCTTTTGGTTTCCCTTGTTCGGCATGAATATTGCCTTATGCTGAAGAGTGATGATTTGTTCGGTTAGAATTCCCATCGATCGCTCCATTGCAGGTGCGAAATAGGGGTTCTGCTTTTTTTGCTCAAGCAGTACATCGTAGCGTTCTTTTGCTTCGGTAAAGCGCTTGTTCTCTTTTTTTGTGGTGTCGCCCGGATCAAGCAGGGCTGATTCTACAGGAAAAATATACTCCACGTTCGGGTGCATGAACGATTGGATTTGCAGGCAATCAGGGCATGACTCACATGATCCAGTCTTATAGCTGGTTGGTGCATTCCGGCAGTTGAGAATGGATGCAATTTCAAAGGCGACAGACTCTTTTCCGGACCCGTCAGGTCCTGTGAACAAGTAGGCATGAGCAAAACGTCCTGTTTCAAGCGCTTTTTGTAGGACGCAAATCTGTTGTTGCTGACCGATAATGTTTTTCCAGCTCATGCCTCTCTTGCCGTGCTCAGATAAATGTTAGCCAATTGTATGGATCATCACCGGTCTGGACAATTTTAAGATATTCGTGTTGAAGCACTTCGGTAATCGGGCCACGTTTTTCATTGCCAATCGGGTATTTATCAACACTTCTTACCGGAGTGATCTCGGCAGCGGTGCCAGTCAGGAAAACCTCGTCAGCAATATAGAGGGCTTCACGGGGAATTAGTGTTTCCCTGACGTCATAGCCATGTTCTTTGGCAATGTGCATGATAGCATATCTTGTGAATCCCGGCAGTATTGATTGTGCCGACATGGGTGTGTAGATAATGCCATCCCGGATAACAAAAATATTCTCACCGCTTCCTTCAGAAACATAACCGTTGACATCAAGCGCAAGGCCTTCAGCATAGTCGTCTATCAAGGCTTCCATTTTGATAAGCTGTGAGTTAAGGTAGTTGCCACCTGCTTTTGCCCAAGTTGGCAGGGTGTTTGGCGCAGGCCTGTTCCATGAGGAGAAGCGAACGTCAACACCGGTTTCAAGAACATCTTCTCCAAGATAGGCTCCCCACTCCCAAGTAGCAATGGCAACCTCTATTGATGCTCTGTGCGGGTTTACTCCCAACGCCCCCTGTCCGCGATAAACCAGCGGACGGATGTAGCAGGATTTGTGATCGTTTGCCTGAATGGTGTTGATGATTGCCTCTTTCAGCTCTTTTTCTG
>Ga0114951_10001958_pt1 | contig 24308 bp, 16 predicted proteins | sample AM7aDNAmetaG_FD_88677 | JGI IMG/M metagenome (GOLD analysis project Ga0114951, IMG submission 88677) | Freshwater microbial communities from Finland to study Microbial Dark Matter (Phase II) - AM7a DNA metaG | ecosystem: Environmental > Aquatic > Freshwater > Lake | place: Finland: Lake Alinen... | reverse complement strand
GGTAAATTTGAGTTGGGCGAAAAATGCAACGCCAGCCCGGTGCCGCGCGGCCATCGGCTCTTGGTGCGCGGCCAACACAGCCTGTTTTGCATTGAGAGCGGGGCGAAATGAACGGGCACATTGATCAATTTTTTGTAGGAGCGCCCTTCCGGGCGCGATGTTGGCTGTCTCCCAAGCCGGTCGCGCCCGGAAGGGCGCTCCTACGAGGTCGAGCACTGACGGAACACGGCCGTTGGATTTTACCGGACTTGGCAGGGCGGGCTGTCTCTAGCCCGCCGTTGTTGATCAACCGAAAACTGCCGGATGGCGGGCTCGGGACAGCCCGCCCCACTATGGGCAATCCGCCTCAGCTGGAACGATGCAGTTCATTGAGTGGGACAGTGCGTCTCGCCTGTCCATTGGATGGTCGCAGTGGAAGCAACGAAATTAGTCAGACCGGTTCACCGATTGATGAGTCAAAACGCCGGGGGAGAGACAGGCGGGACGCCTGTCCCACTACGGTCGCAGCCCGCGACCGGTATGATTTCAACTGCATCGTTCGCCTCAGAGCGACAGCGCGAATACATCCACATGAGCGCGACTGACATCAACGCATTCATCGATCAGTTGCTCGCCCGGACCGGCCGCGAGTCGGCAGCGACGATTCCCATTTTGCAGGGGATCCAACGAGAATATCGGTATCTGCCAGAACCCGCCTTGCGCCGCGTCAGCGAAGTGACCGGAATCCGCCTCGCCGATCTGGTCGGGGTGGCGACGTTTTACCATCAATTCCGCCTGCAGCCCGTCGGACGGCACACACTCCGGGTTTGCCACGGCACCGCCTGTCACGTCAAAGGCTCGGAAAACATTCAGGACGCAATCAACCGCGCCTTGCGGATCCCCGCCGGCGCCGACACCTCCCCCAACAATGAATTCACTGTCGAACGGGTCGCGTGTCTGGGCTGTTGCACGCTCGCGCCGGTCGTGGCAATCGAGGAAGCAACCTACGGCCATCTGACGGCCGACACCATCGGCGCGATGCTCGCCGATTTCCGGGCAACCCGGCATACCAAAGGTGCCGATGTCGATACGGTGGCAATGGACCACAATCGCCACCGCTCTGAAATCCGGGTGGGTCTGGGTTCCTGTTGCATGGCAAAAGGCAGCGACGAACTCTTCCACCGGTTGCGAACCACGGTGGATGACCTGGGCCTCGATGTATCCGTGAAACGGGTCGGGTGCGTCGGCATGTGCCACCAGACTCCCATGGTGGAGATCAGGTTGCCGAGCGGCCCGACGGCCTTTTATGCAAAAGTCGAACCGGCCCAGGCTGAACACATCGTTCGCCAACATTTCAAACCGGCCAGTCTCGGCCGGCGGATCGTCCGGTGGGCGGATCGCCGGCTGGAAGAAATGATCAGCCGCGATCCACGGCCGGCGCACATGCTGGATGTGCATGGCCAACCGGTCGAAGCGTTCATGCAACGCCAGGTCCGCATTGCCACCGAAGGCTTTGGTGAAATGGACCCGCTCGATCTCGACGAATATCTGGCGCGCGGCGGATTCCAGGCGCTGACGAAGGCACTCACGATCCCGCCGGAAGAAATCATTGCGGAGATCACTGCGAGCGGATTGCGCGGGCGCGGCGGAGCCGGATTTCCGACCGGCGTAAAATGGTCGCGGGTCCGGTCGGTCGCCAATGAATTGAAATATATCATCGTCAATGGCGACGAAGGCGATCCCGGCGCGTTCATGGACCGGATGTTGATGGAGTCATTCCCCTACCGGATCATTGAAGGCGTGCTGATCGCGGCGCGCGCCGTGGGCGCGACCGAAGGCTATATTTACGTCCGGGCTGAATACCCGCGCGCCGTGAGCCGGCTGCGCACTGCGATCCACGAACTGGAGTCCCGTGGGTTTCTGGGAGGGCCACGTTCCACCGTGGCCGTGTCCCCCGCTTCAACGGACGCGATACTTCGCGGCTCAGAGCAAGTTTTAAAAGTCCCTATGGCAGACGGCGCGAAGCCCGATGGGCATTCGCGCCCTACAATTGCCAAGGAACCCGGTTGTAGGGCTGGCATGCCTAACGGGCTGCCAGCCGAAAGTTCCGACTTTCAAAACACGTTCTCAGTCCAGGCTCCGCTCGTCCCTCCAAACGGCTTCCGTCTGCACATTTTTGAAGGGGCCGGCGCATTTGTGTGCGGAGAGGAAACGGCGCTCCTGGAGTCCATCGAAGGGAAACGCGGCATTCCGCGAATCCGTCCGCCCTTCCCCGCCGAACGTGGTTTGTGGGGACGGCCGACACTGGTCAACAACGTCGAGACCTTCGCGTTTGTGCCGTGGATCCTCCGACACGGCGCCGCCGCCTTTGCGGCATTCGGAACGGCCAGGAGCAAAGGAACCAAAGTATTCGCACTGGCCGGTGAAGTTGCCCGGGCCGGTTTGATTGAAGTGCCGATGGGAATCACCATTGGCGAGATCGTCGAGGAAATCGGCGGCGGCATTCCCAGTGGGAAACGATTCAAAGCGGTGCAAATCGGCGGACCGTCCGGCGGCTGCCTGCCGGCGACTCTGGCCAGTACGCCGGTCGACTACGAGGCGCTGGCGGCGGCGGGCGCCATCATGGGATCCGGCGGCTTGATCGTATTGGATGAAACCACCTGCATGGTGGATATGGCCCGGTTTTTCATGTCGTTTCTGAAAACAGAATCGTGCGGCGAATGCACTTTTTGCCGGATCGGCACCCAGCGGATGTTTGAAATTCTTGATCGGCTCTGTGCCGGCCGGGGAAAACCGGGCGATCTGGCCGAGTTGGAGCAACTCGCCGGCTTAACCACGTCCGGCAGCTTGTGCGGTCTCGGCCGGACCGCCCCGAACCCGGTGCTGACGACGCTGCGATATTTCCGTGACGAATACGAAGCGCACATTGCCGGGCGCTGTCCGGCGGGCCGTTGCAAAGCGCTGATCCGGTATGTCGTGCAAGACAACTGCACCGGCTGCACGATCTGCGCCCAACATTGTCCCGCCAGCGCGATCCCGCTGACGCCGTATCGGCGGCATCAAATCAATGTCGAACTGTGTACGGGCTGCGATGTCTGCCGGACCGATTGCCCTGAGAACGCCATTACAATTGAAAGCGGCGGCCAGACATGCACTTAGCGGCGCCAGCGGGACTTGAACCGATGCCCAACCTGACCCGAGTCACCGGACCCGGATTTTGCCGACGAATACCCTTGGTGGTGTCCCTGCTGACTCGGGCGATGCCGGCGCTCCCCATCGTCCCCACCACCGACCGGACCCGCCGCTTTATAGTCAAAGTCTTCCGCCTTTTTCCGGACAATCCCGCGACCAATGAACCGCTCTAACGCCCGCAAGGCGCCGAAATCCGCCGAGGTCACGAAACTAATCGCGTCTCCAACCGCGTGCGCCCGACCCGTGCGGCCAATCCGATGGACGTAATCCTCGGAGTGCATGGGAAAATCATAATTCACGACATGGGAGATTCCGTCCACATCAATCCCGCGCGCGGCGATATCGGTTGCCACAAGCACGCGAACAGCGCCCGACTTAAAATCTTTCAAAGCCCGCAACCGTTGGGCCTGGGATCGATTTGAGTGAATCGTCGTTGCCCGGATCCCTTTCTGTTCCAGATAGCTGGCGACCTTGTCGGCCATGTGCTTCATCCGAACAAACACCAAAACGATGTTAAATTTCGGATCCGTCAACAGATGCGCGAGCAGCGGTGACTTGAGATGCTTGGGGACTTCATAGACAAATTGCGCGACCGTTTCCGCCGGATTCGCCCGCTTGCCGATCTGGACCACTTTCGGCGCCTGCTGAAATTCCCGGGTGACCTGTTCAATTTCCCGCGACAACGACGCTGAGAATAATAACGTCTGACGTTTCACCGGCAGCGCTTTCACAATCTTCCGAATGTCCGGGAGGAATCCCATATCCAACATCCGGTCGGCTTCATCCAGCACTAAAAACTGGACCCCGGTAAAATCACCAAACCGGCGCCCCATCAAATCGAGCAATCGCCCGGGCGTTGCCACGACAATGTCCACATTGGCCCGGAGCGCAACGATCTGGGGTCGTTCGCTGACGCCCCCATAGACCGTTGTCATCCGCAGTGGAACATAGCGGCCATAGGCGCGGACATTCTCTTCAATCTGGACGACCAACTCCCGCGTTGGGGCCACAACCAACACCCGAATTCCGCGGCGCTGCCCGGTGCTGATCAGCGCGGCCAGTTTCCCGAGGATCGGCAGGGTAAACGCCGCCGTCTTGCCGGTCCCGGTCTGGGCGATCCCGATCAAATCATGCCCTGCCAAAATCAGCGGGATTGCGGCCGTCTGGATGGGGGTCGGTTCTGTATAACCGGCCGCAGTGACGGCTTTTAGAATATTGGTATCAAGTCCGAGAGCGCGAAATGGCATAGTTTTTGAACAATAGCCGATTGACGGAGGAATAGCACGCTTTAATGTCAGCCAAGACAATCTGTGGGCACATTTCACTGCCATCGAGACCGGATTGCTCGTCGGGCACGCTATTGCGTGCGGCTCCGTCTGTTGAACAGGCAATCACTTAACTATCCCCGAGGCACCGGTTGCACCCGTGGCACCGGTCGCACCCGTGGCACCGGTCGCACCCGTGGCACCGGTCGCACCCGTCGTTCCGATGGGTCCAGTAGCGCCAGTATCACCGGTTGCTCCGGTGGATCCGGTCACGCCAGTGTTTCCAACCTGACCAGTTGCGCCGGTTTCCCCCGTGGCACCGGTTGGGCCCGTTGCACCCGTTGTTCCAGTCGCGCCGGTGAGTCCGGTCGCACCGGCGGGTCCGGTCGCGCCGGTCCCACCCGTCACGCCCGGCATGCCGGCGGGACCGGTCGCGCCCGTCGTACCGGTCGCACCAGCTAAACCAGTCGCCCCAGTCACACCCTCTAAGCCGGTCGTCCCCGTGGCACCGGTCGCGCCAGTTGCGCCGGTCGCACCCGCAGAACCAGTCGCGCCAGTCGCACCCGTGGCACCGGTTGCACCCGTCGCACCCGTCGCACCCTTGGCACCGGTTGCACCCGTCGCACCCGTCGCACCTGTCGCACCGGTTGCGCCAGTGGTTCCGGTGACTCCTGTCGATCCGGTTGCACCCGTCACTCCGGTGGGGCCAGCTAAACCGGTAGTCCCGGTGGCCCCGGTTGCGCCCGTCGCTCCGGTGGCCCCAGTCGCACCCGTTCCTCCCGTGGCACCGGTGGATCCCGTTGCACCGGTGGCCCCAGTCGCACCCGTGGCGCCTGTACTCCCCATCAATCCACGCTCACCTTTCGCCCCAGCATTTGCCAGGATAATGAGGAGTTGCGCGGGATGGGCAGTGTACAGCGACTCTTTGCTATCAAATAGCAAGTTTACGCTGGACCCATTCGGAATCAGCGCAATTCCGGAATTCGAAATCACGCCATCAATCCAATCCCGAACTAATCCGGTTAAATCAATCGGGATGAACGTGTTTTTCCTGGTGACTGTAACACCCAAAGCTTCCGCCTCCATTCGGACAGGAACCGATGCGGACGTGATCGAGTCTTCATTCCATACGCCATTAACGGCAACGACGTCAAACGTCCCGGTGTGTTGAATGGCAGTCGCATACAGCACCAACGTTGCCTTGGCAATATTGCTTCCAGTTAAGCCGGTCGGTAATCCTGAGAAATCAAATTTCAAGAAGGCATTTTGTTCGGTCCGCCCGCCGATGGGACCGACCACCCGCAAGATATTCTCAGGGAGCACGGAGCTGCCAGCGGGCCTCGCCACTGCAATCGTCGCATCGTCGGTTAGAATTGCCTCTGATGCTGCTGCCTGATTGATGTAAAACACCGCCAGCATCCCGCTGAACACACTGATTAGTAACTGTCGTTTCATGGCCAGATCCCAACTATTCCGTCGTCATCCCGATTCGCGTGATTATATTATTTCCCACCGGACTCCACTCTCTATGCCCCATACGAAAAACCTCTCGGACCGGTCGGCCCTGTTGCACCGGTAGCGCCCGTCGCACCAGTGTTTCCCGTCGCACCAGTGTTTCCTGTCGCACCAGTGTTTCCTGTCGCACCAGTGTTTCCTGTCGCACCAGTGTCTCCTGTCGCACCCGTGCTTCCCGGCGCACCGGTCACCCCAGTCGAACCGGTCACACCGATCGCGCCCGTGACGCCTGTTGAGCCCTGCAATCCAGTCGAACCGGTTGCCCCTGTTGCGCCTGTACCACCCGTCACCCCGGTCGGACCGGTGACTCCGTTAGCACCGGTTCCACCGGTCGCGCCTGCGACCCCGATTGGGCCGGTCGCACCGTTGGCTCCGGTCGGTCCGGTGGCACCCTTCGCACCCGTTCCACCGCCAGCTCCAGTCGCTCCAGTCGCTCCCGAAGCCCCGGTCGAACCGGTCGCCCCTGTTACCCCGGCGGCGCCGGTCAGACCGGTCGATCCGGTTGTGCCAGCAATTCCAGTCACACCAGTCAGTCCTGTCGCCCCGATTGTCCCAGTGACACCGGTCGCGCCTGGCGCCCCCATTGGTCCAGTCGCACCCGTGCTTCCCGGCGCACCGGTCACCCCGGTCGAACCGGTCCCACCGGTCGCGCCAGTCGCCCCCGTCACACCAGTCGCTCCAGTCACACCGGTTCCCCCCGTTGCCCCCATTAATCCTGTCCCGCCAGTGGCGCCGGTATCGCCCTTTATTCCGGCCGCAACGAGCGTCATGATGAGTCGGGCCGGGTGCGCTGTATAAATCGACTCCTTGCTGTTAAACAATACATTTACATTCGAATCGTTCGGGATGAGCGCAATGCCATCATTTGTGATGACACCATCGATCCAATCCCGAACCAGCCCGGTCAAATCCACGGGCACGAATCCATTGCTCTTCGCGACCGCGACTCCGGCTGCTTCCACTTCAGTCCGTGCTGGAACCGTTGCCGCGGTCACCGTCTCTTCATTCCACGGGCCGCTGACTGCAACGACATCAAACGCGCCAGAATGTGTCACGGCCGTGGTATATAAAATCAACGTGGCCTTGGCGATGTTGGTTCCGGTCGTGCCGGCTGGTAAAATTGAGAAATCGAACTTCAGGAAGGCGTTTTGTTCGGCGCGGCCACCGCGCGGGCCGACCACGCGCAGGTTATTGTCAGGCATCTGCGAACTGCTGGCCGGCTTGGCCAGGGCCACGGTCGCATCATCCGTCAGGATGGCTTCTTGTGCCTGCAATTGATTTAGTCCCAACAACCCCATGCCGCCGATAGTCAGGCCGATAAATAGTATTTTTTTCATAATTGAACTCCCGTCACTTGGATCTCCCAGATGACAAGACAATACCACCAATGGCGTTTCGAATACCACAACATTCGGGACCCGCGGCGTACTGCTTCTTGGCCCAAAATCCTCGGCTAAGATTTATTTTCGGTGGGAACGGCGGGCTCGAGATTTATCCGCCGCAGAAGGACCGCCCGCCCTACCGGAAAAATCCGGAGTAGGCGTGGTGTCCCGCATTCATCTGATGAGCGAGGCTCCTGCCGGGCCGTGGCTGACGATTCAGGGACGGCGGCTCGGCGGGAGCCGCGCTCTCCAACGCCTCAGTGACCACAATCAACGTCATCGATTGCGTTGCCGTCTGCTTCTTGGCGGCGGTCATTTTCACTGTGATGTTGAAATCCATCTTGGTTGCTTCAGGCCCGCAATGCCAAGCCCCGTCCCTCGGCCGCCGTGGCTACCCCGTCTGGAAGCTAATCTTTCTGGTAGAGGTTGAGTGTCTTCGTCGCCGTTTTCGTGGTCAACTTGTTATGAACCAGCACCTGGTACTTATAGGACATCTTTGTTGTTCCTAAAAAGGTACAACCCGCAGGCGCAACCGCGTTGGTCGGCACCAATACCCACAAGCCGGGAGCGATCGCACCGGCCGCGGCGAGCACCGTCCAGTTTGCGCCGCTATCGATGATTGGATTGTTGCCAAGATTTGCGTTCGTCACCGACAACCAGGTCGAGCCCCCCCAAGTCACAGTGTCATTCACCGCGTACGTCGTGATGTTTCTCCAAACGCCGCGTAACGTCAGCCCCGCTGCGCCGGTCGCGCCCGTGTTACCCGTCGCGCCGGTCAAACCAATCGGCCCCTGTGAACCGGTCGATCCCGTTCCACCCGTCAACCCTTGAAGGCCTTGCGCGCCGGTTGCCCCGGTCGGTCCGACCAAACTACCGATGTTCACCGTCCCGAGGTGACCGTTTGCATCAACGACAACTGGGTTGGCGCCGGCCACGGTGACTCCGCTAATTCCCGCGATAAATGTATTGGTGTGGGTGCCCACGGTCCCGATCCGGATGGCCTGGGCTTCGGCTGCCACGCCCGCACTGCCAATATCAATATTGTTATTGCCCGTGGTCAGATTGAAACCCGCGTGAAAACCGAGGGCGATGTTGTTGTTGCCGGTGGTGTTGCTCGTGAGCGCAAAAATGCCGTTCGCCGTGTTGTCGTCGCCGGTCGTATTGGATTGAAGCGCTTCGAAGCCGTTGGCCACGTTGTTGTTGCCGGTCGTGTTGGAGAAGAGCGCACCAGCGCCGTTCGCCACGTTGTAGTTGCCGGTCGTGTTGGATTGGAGCACTTGGGCGCCGTTGGCCGTGTTGCCGCCGCCGGTCGTGTTACTATAGAGTGAATAACGTCCGTTCGCCGTGTTGTCGTCGCCGGTGGTGTTGGAGTAGAGCGCAAAAAAGCCGTTGGCCGTGTTGTCGATGCCGGTCGTGTTGGCCTGGAGCGCTTGGGCGCCGTTGGCCGTGTTGTAGTTGCCGGCCGTGTTGGCCTGGAGCGCTTGGTAGCCGTTGGCCGTGTTGTAGCTGCCGTTCGTGTTGGCGTGAAGCGCTTGGTAGCCATTGGCCGTGTTGTGGTTGCCGGTCGCGTTGGCCCAGAGTGCTTGGTAGCCGTTGGCCACGTTGTCGTTGCCGGTCGTGTTGGATTGGAGCGCTCCGTAGCCGTTCGCCGTGTTGTTGTTGCCGGTCGTGTTGGCGTAGAGCGCAGCGGCGCTGTTAGCCGTGTTGTAGTTGCCGATCGTGTTGGCCTGGAGCGCTTGGGCGCCGTTGGCCGTGTTGCCGCTGCCGGTCATGTTGGAGAGGAGCGCTTGGTAGCCGTTGGCCGTGTTGTCGCCGCCGGTCGTGTTGGCGTAGAGCGCTTGGGCGCCGGTCGCCGTGTTTTCGACGCCGGTCGTGTTGGCGTAGAGCGCGACATAACCGTAGGCCGTGTTGTAGTTGCCGGCCGTGAGGGGAAAGAGCGCGCCATAACCGAAGCCCGTGTTATAGTTACCGGTCAACGTAACGTTGCCGGCGCCCCCACCAAACTCATTATCAATCCCACCCCCCAGCGCGCAGTTGGCCGAGCCGATCACGGCCAAGAATACGCTGAGGATCAATCGCCCCAGCTTGAGCCGCAGAAATCGGGTTGGCAATGGTTGGCGTTGGACGAAAGGACGGATATGGAATGCTTTCATTTTTTGATCCTATCTGTGTTTTATTTTCTGTCCGGTTTTAGCTGGCGACGGTCATGCTCATCTCCTAGCTCCAGAGACCGACTTGTTGGTCGACGGCCGGTCGAGGCCTTTGTATTTCCATTTCATCAGCGCGGCCGGCTTCCCTACCGGACAGTGTAGGAAAGCAAAGCATTTTCGACAAGCACAGACTAACCCGATTACCACAACATTCGGACCGCGGCAGTAATGCGTTAAAATCCGGCCTGCGAAATCCGTTGTCGCGCATACGCAAGGTTATTGGATGCCAATGGGAAATCCGCCTGATGGCGCAGGGCTTGTTCGCCAGCCGCAACCGCTTTGACATATTGCCCCAACTGGTTGTACGCAGCACAAATATTGTTATAGGCCGCCGCATAGCCGGGGCGTAATTTCAACGCTCGTTCAGCAGCCGCGATGGATTCGGCATAGTGTTGGTCATTGTAATACTGCAGACTCAGATTCAAATAGATTTCCGGGCTGACAACCGCCGGATCGCGCCGCCCGGCCGAAGCCGCCGGCGCCACGGCTTTTGCGGAATTTCGCAATTCCGCGGCAAAAAGATCACCGGGGCTTAATTCCAAAGCTTTGCGGAGCAACCCCACCGCCTCGCCCGCCCGGTTCTGCGCCAGCAGCCACCGAGCGTAGTAGGTATAGGAATTTGGATTTTCCGGCGCGAGCCGCAAAGCTTCCTTGAAATCCTGTTCCGCCTGGCCCGCGCGATTCAGGGCACCCTCAGCTATCGCCAGATTGATAAAGAGCGTGGCATACCGTGGCGTCAGCCGCCGCGCCCGATCATAATAATCAAGCGCCTGCTGATAATTCCCTTTCGCCATCAGTGTATTCCCGTAGTTCATCAGCCCGCGGCCGTTGTCCGGACTTTTTCGGGTGACATCCTGCCAGAGTGATTCCTCGTCCTTCCAAACCAGGTTGCGCTGGTACGTCGCGTACCCGTTGAGCCCCAAGCCCCCAACGAACCCCACCAGGACCAGCGCCCGGCCCAAATCACTCGCAAACCGCCGGGTCGGGAGGAATGCCGCGACCAGCCCCACGACCGCAATCATCAGCCCGATATATGGGAAAAGTGTCCGGTGCGAATTCATGACCTCAGCGAGCGGACAGAGCGCCGTCGGCAGCAACGCGATCAAAAACCACACGAGTCCAAAGCCCGCCACCCGGGTGCGCCGCCACACGACTCCGAGGACCGCACCAGAGATCAGGAGCACCACAAATCCAAAACCCGCCCAGAATCGCGGATCGCCCATCGTCTGGAAAGGCGCCAGATCATAGTCGGCTGAAAGACCGGCGGGCCAAAAAAACGTTTTAAAATAGAGGAAAGAAACATAGGGCTGGGTGATCAAATATTGCCGCGCATTCGCCGCCCCCGCCACCCACGTCCGCGGGGTCATCCATTGCACAAACAGCGCCATCGCACCGCAGCCAATCAAGGCCGGAAAAACTGTCCGGAATCGACCCAGCCCGCACCGGATCGGCGGCGAACTAGCAGCGTCCTGGTTTCCCTCAAAGAGCAGACAAGCCACCGCCAAAAGCGGCACGAACATTGCCGCAATCGGCTTGGCCAGGATTCCCATGGCCGCCGGGATGACATAGAGGCCTGTGCGCCGGCTACCCGGGACCAGCTGGTAGAGGGCGAACGATCCAACCACCGCGAGCGTGGAGAATAGATCCGAGCCGGCAATTATATAATTGACGGTGTCCGCATTCGCCGGGTGCAGTCCGAACCAACCGGCGGCGCAGGCGGCCAGCCAAAAGTTTCGGGGCGCCGGGCCACTGTGTTCCAAAAGGCAAGCAATCACCATCCCCAGCAAAAACACCAGGGCGATAAAACCAATAAAGGTCGACATCTGAAACCAGAACGGATCCAACTTTCCCCCCAGCCAGTAATCAATCGCGAGAATCGTGGAAACAATCGGCCGGTAGGACTGATTGGATGGTAGGGAACTGAAAGTCGTTGCGTCCGTAAAGAAACGCGGGATATTTCTCAAATCGCGGAGAAAGGCGTTATTGACAATCGCGTGCGAGTCGTCGAAATGAAACTCATTGTGGAAGTGATTCGAGTAGGCCCCCAGCACTCCGGCGAACAGCAAAAAAACATAGACCCAGCCGGTCCGATTTTTCCGTGTGGGTTTTAATCGGTCCGCCCACCAATGGATCATGATTGCGACTTTTCCGGAATGCCGGTGCCAACCAGCAATTCCCGCCGCAGCATGTCCAACGCGTATTGGGAGACAAGCTGCTTGAATGTCTCGCGATCGAGATTCACAACATACCGCTGGACCGTTGTCCCGCGCGGCGAAGCGAGTCCGACGAATACCAAACCGACCGGTTTCTCCGCCGTGCCACCGGTCGGGCCGGCAATCCCGGTCGCGCTGACAGCATAATCCACCTCACCCGCGCGGCGTGCGCCCTCTGCCATTTGCCGGCAGGTCGCTTCGCTGACTGCTCCAGCCGATTGGAGTGTCGCCTCCGCAACTCCAAGGAGTCGCATTTTTGCGGCATTGCTGTACGTCACATAACCGACCGGAAAAACCGCGCTCGCACCGCTGACGTTGGTGAGCCGCTGGGCGATGAGGCCGCCCGTGCAGGACTCGGCCGTCGCAACGGTCTGACCGGCAGCGGTCAGCAGTTTGACGGCGACCTCCTCCAACCGGTCCGTGTGAACACCAAAAATATTTACACCGAGCACGGCCCGGATGCGCCGCTCGGCCTCGGTTGCGGTGGCCGTGGTGGCAATGATCCGCACTTCCACCTCGCCCATCCGGGCGCAGTAGCCGAGCTCGAGTTCGGGCAGGTCCGCCAGCACCGGTGCCACGGCTTGTTCGATGGCGGATTCAGACAGGCAGGCGACTTTGAACACCCGGCAGTCCAGCCGGCTGCCCTGCGGCAGATGCGGGATCACCTGTTTTTCAAACATCGGATACAATTCACGCGGCGGACCGGGGAGCAGAAAGATTTGTTTGCCGGCGTGTTTCAGCAGCAAGCCCGGCGCAGTGCCATGGTGATTGGGGAGGACCTGGGCACCGACCGGGACGAGGGCTTGCACGAGAATTTGTTCGCGTAAAACGAAACCCCGCTGCCGGTATCGCTCCGTGATTTGGGCCACCACGGATTCGTCGCGGTGCAGGGCCAGACCGAGCAATTCAGCGACGACATCCCGCGTGAAATCGTCACTCGTCGGCCCCAGGCCGCCGGTAATTAAAATCACATCACTGCGCGCCAACGCCTCGGCCACGAGGGCGCGCATTTCCGCGCGGTTGTCGGACACGGTGGTTTGGCGGACCAGCCGCAAGCCGCGATCGCTGAGCTGGCGCGCGATGTAATTGGCGTGCGTGTTGACGGTAAATCCGAGGAGGAGTTCGCTGCCAGTGTTGATGAGTTCGATCCGCATGGGTTTATTCGGGCGCCGGACTTTTTCCGCCGTCGCTGTGGGGCATGATTTCTTTCGGTAAATTAACCGGCCGGTACGAATAGTGGCCGACTGTGCCGCCAATTTTATATTCAAACGCATGGCTCAAGAACCAGGTGAGGACATTGATGCCAGGCAGACTCCGGAGAAATTGGCCCTGGACGAGAAAATCGAGGCGCCCATCGAAGCCAATTTTGCCGCGGCTGGTAAAAATGAACGCGCCGGCATCCACTTTCAGGTCGTCGGTTTTGGCCGCCTCCTCCGCGAGGGTGAACGTTGCAGTGGCCTTGGTCGCTTCCGCGGAACCAGCCCCGGGCGCGATGTCGTCCAGGATGTGGGACACAATCCCAAAGGCCGGAATCTCCCAGAGCACGCCATCCTCCACGAGCAGCTTGCCGTCGCCTTGAATGCTTGCCAGGTTGGTCCCGGTGCCGCTGAGTGCGGCTTGGCCGGTCAGGAAGCCGGTGGTTTTCACCGGTTTCCCATGAATCGCCGTAAACATCTTTTGCACGGCCACCCGCTCGGTGACAAAATTAAACTGGTACGCGGCATCACTCGCCAGCGAGAAAGTCGCCTTGCCGAAGAGTTTCCCGCCATAAAAATCGGCATCGAAATTGGCAACGGTCAGGGTGTTATTGGTGAGGCTGAGGTCGGCCGTCGCCTGCCCGGCCGCCAGTTTCCAATACGAAAAACCTTCATTGGCAACATGCGCCTGCCAACAGGAGTTCGAAGGCACATCGAGATCCACCATTCCCGCCGTCGTCGCGGCGGTCCGCGGGCCAAACCGGTAGGTCCGCATCGCGGCCCCCGCTTTCGGTCCCAGCAAGGGGGCCAACTCCAGCGGGCTGGCTGTGATGGCCAGGTCGAACGTCACGCGGTGTGTATTAAAATCGGCCAGAAGCTGCCCCCGGACATCGCCTTCGTTGCGCTGCAAAACCAGATCCCGGACATCCAAGCGGTTACGCCGGAGTTTGAGGTGCGCCGACACTGCATTCAATGTTACCCCCCGGTAACTGCACCGGTCCGACGTCAACGTTGCATCGTAGGCGAAAGCCGATGGATCAACAAAATCCCCCTGAACCGACGCCACAATGTGCGGGGACCGCTCAAACCAGCTCGGTTCGACCACTTGGCGAGGGCCGGGAAACATGATCGGCAATAGCTTGGGCGGATTCAGCGTGCTATCCAACTCATAACTGAAATCGCTCGTCTCGATGTGGTACTGCCCGTGACCGGTCAATTGGCCTTCTTTCATCACGATGGTTGCATCGGTGATCTTGACGAGCGGACCTTGATTCTCGAAATTAAAAACAATCGACCGAAACGGCACGGTGCGAAACTCCAGTGCGCCCAACTCCAGGCGACCGTTGAGGACGGGAACAATGCCCGTCTCCGCTGACAAGACATAGCGGGCAGAAATTTTCGGTGGCGCCAGCACCCGGAAATCGCGCAGCGCGACAGTCACCTCGGGCGGCAGGGCCGGAAAAAACAAATTGGGATCCAGACTGCTCGCCAGCCGCAAATCAAAGCCACCGCCCGCAATGTCATACCGCCCCGTGATCGATAATTCACCGCGCCCGACCCGCAGCCGGGCCTCCCGGATATCCACGGCACCGTCCCGCATCTCCACATCCGCCGTCAGCGTCTCGACATGGATTTTCCGATAGGTCACATCGGCCGCGCCCAGTCGGGCCGTGACATGACTCCCCACCGAGTCCGCCAGATCCAAATCAAAAATCACATCCAAATGTGGCAAATGGGAGCCCCGCAGGTTATTGAGTTCGCGGAGCGCCTTGGTCACAAAGACAAACTGATTCTGACCGGTCGGATTTTTCTTCGGGGCCAGCGCCCCCCGGAGTTTGATCTGGCCGTCCATGCGCATGCGGATTCCACAATAGATTCCGGTCAGTTGATCCACCTCCACCACCCCGTCCTCCGCCAACCGCAACGTCGCCGACGCCTCGGCGGCGGTAAAAACCTCCGGCCCGATTTCATCCGCGGGAGTCGGCACAACGACATTGGCGTTGGCAATGCGCAAATCGCTGATCGCGTTTTCGCCACGGAGGAGCCGGGGCCAATCCCAGCGGATCTGCAGCCGGTCAATCCGGGCCAGCACATGCCCGGGCTCACGCGCGTCCGCCAGCTCGGCATCCGACGCAATCACGCCGCGGAGGATCTCCAGCCGGATGGATTTGAATTGCGCCGCAATTCCGCGTTGCAGTAATTGCCGTTCCACGGCGTGCGTCAGATACGGCGGGAAGTCATGCTCTTCAAAATAGACAACCGTCGCCACCACCACCAGCAAGGCCAGCAGGAACCCGCCGAAAGCCAACTTGAGAAATGTTTTCAACGCGACCAAACTTAAACACCCCGCTCGTCAGCGTCAACGCCGATGATTCGCCGCCTTCGCTACGGGGTCGGGCTGGTCAGCCAGGGTTTCAGCAAGGTCGCCACGGCCGGCGCCGGCAACTGAAACGTCAGCTCGGCACTGCTGGCAGTGGCTTGACCATTGGTCGCCACCGCGAGCCAATGGGTGGCGGTTCCGAGCGTGGCCGTGATCGTCGCGTTCCGCCCATCTTCGTCCGCCCCCTTGGGCGGTCCAAACGAATCCGCCTGAAGCCTGGCAAACATCGCCGCGGCGGCATTCACGGCATCCACATTCAATACCCCTTGAGCCGGTGCCACCAATTTCCACTGGCCGTGCTCCCGCGCCACCGTCACCGGGCCCGCCACCAGCTTCGTAATCTGGTCCGCCTTAAAATCAAACACCTGGCGGGATCGCAGCGCGCTGTAACCGGCCGGCAGCCGGTCGAGCAAATCCGTCGCGACCCCGTAGATAAATTCCTCCCCCGTGCATTTGACAAACCGCAGGGCGTTCGTCCCATCCACCGAACCGATGATCAATTGGGCCAGTTGGTTTGTACCAGTCCCGGTCAGTGTCACCACCGCGCTGGGCTGGGTCAGCCCGTATTGCTGCGGGTCGGTCGTGACATCCGCCACAAATCGCTTCGCCCGCACACCAATCAACTCCGCCAACCACTGCTGGACTGCGGACTCCTCGGCCGGCACGCTCAGCGGCGCCGTGATCTGCCAGCCCTGGGAATCGCGTTGCAGCGTCAGCCGATTCGCTCCCCGCGCGATGGCGATGGATTTCACACTGGCCGGCGTGACCCCCAACACTTGGGGATCGCGCAGGTCATTGATTTGAACCGCAAACTTTTTCGCGGCGGCGCCGTCGATTGTGAAGATGGAATCGGCATTTTTAAGTTTGGCATACACCTGGCCGGCCGCATTGGTGGGCGACCGCCCGAGGAGCAGGGTCTGCCCGGCTTCCCCAATCAATACCGTGATTTCACGATCGGGTTCGTCGAGGTGATAATTGTGCAAATCTTTCGGATCTTCGCTGATAAATTCCTGCACCTGGAGCCCAGTCAACCCGCTCAATAATTCGCTGATCTTGTCCTGGTCCGCCCGCACCGACAGCGGCCGGACAATTGTCCAATGCGCTGCAGTTTTTTTAAGTTCAATCACCCGGTCGGCGGTTTTAATTTCCAAACGGGTGACCGCTGCCGGCGTAAACTCCATCGCGGTCCGGCTCCGCAACGCATCGAGCCGGGGCGTCGCCCGCTCGTACAATGAGACCGGGGCGAGACAGACTTCCCGGCGGCCCGCCACCTGAACATACAACGCATTTTTCGTCGGCGTCGCATTGCCAATCAGCAGCGCGACCGGTCCGGATTTTGTCTGCAGCCGGATGCTGGCACGCGGCGGTTCGAGGCCAAACCCCGCCAGGCTCGCGCCCTGCAAATCCTGCTCCGTGAGGGTCCGGCTCCGCTCGGTAAACTCCAACTCATCGAGTGTCGAGCTGACCGCCGCAAAGTCGGCGCGAACGGCAATGGGCTGTTTGATATCCCAGTGGGGGCCGGTTTTTTCCAAGACAATCGTTTGATTGGAGTGCACCAGCTCAAAATGACTGACCTGCTTGGCATCCAGGTTCAAGAGGCGTTTGCTGTGCTGAACCCGGTCCGTGGTCGTTGTTCCCTGGAAGTGATCCCAGACCGCAACCCCGCCGACAATGCCGACCAGAACAATCAGAAAAAGTGTTTTCCGGTAGTTCACGTTATTTCCGTCGCCGTGACCAAACCAGCAAGCCAATCAGGCCCACCAGCAGCGGCAAACCGACAATGGTCAACGCGTAAACCGCTTTCAATTGGTTGGGCGAAATATCGAGCCGAAATTCATCCGGCACTTTCGGGCCGACCGCCAGGAGTTGCTCCCGTTTCAACAGCCAATTCAAGCTGCTCATAAAAAAGTCGAGGTTCCCGGCGGTCAGCGCGCTATTGTCAACAAAACTCGCTGTACCGACAACAATCAGCCGCGTCTCACCCAGGTCCACTTCGGCGCCCCGCGGCTGCCCCGTTTCAACGGCGACCGCAAGCGAGACGGGGCCCGCCACATCGCGGGCAGGATCAAATTTCGCATGCTCGGTGTCGGGATCGGTCTCCCCCCAGAATGCCGCCGAGGTGCTGGCGAGTTCGGTCACACGGGGTTGGTCGGCACTCCCCGCCTCGGTCTTTGCCTGGCGGACGGACCGGCAATAGGGAAATTCAGTATTTACATCGGCCAACTTCGCAGTCACAGCGTGCTGGGCGTAGGTCGTGGCAACGGCATTCACGTCGAGCAGTTCCGTCCCCAGCAGGGCCCCGGCCTTGCGCAGAATCAGATCGTCATCCACCTGCACACCCCATTTTTTCAGGAACCCTTCCAGGCCGCTCTCGATTTTCGGGTCCAGCATGACCAGCACCCGGCCGTGATTTTTCAGGTACTGATCCAGCGCGGCTAGTTCCGCCTCCGCAACCTTGGTCTTCGGGCCGGCAATGACCAGGGCACTGGCATTGGTTGGGAACGCCTGTTGCTCCTGCCAATTCCAGCGGGCAACCTTCAAGTTATCGCGTTTGATATAGGTGGCCAGGGTCGAGTAGCCGGCACGCTGCTCAAAACTCTCCGGGTCGCGCTCTCCGTGACCGGTCAGGAAATAAATCGTCGGTGGCTCCCCTTCGGTCACAGTCTGAATCGCCCCGAGAAACGCGCCCTCCGCTTTAAACGACTTGATCCGCGCCGGACCGCCTTCCCCAGCGCCACCCTCCATCTCGACCATTTCGTCTTTGCTGACGTATTTACTCCGGCTGCCGTGCGCAAAAATTACCAGGGCCGGTTCGCGGACATCAAACTTGTATTCCTCCACCACCTGTTTGGCACGGGCCAGATCGCGGTCCGGATCCACGTACTCAATCTGGAGCCGATCCCGCCCATAGAACTGAAATTCCGTCAGCAAATGCCGGACATCCTGAAAGATTTTTTCTTCCAGCTCGCTCTCCGCGTTGGGCTGGAGATACACAATCACCCGGACCGGTTCCCGCAGCGCGGCCAGCGCCTGCTGGGTCTTGTCCGAGATCTTGTAGTAGCCGGATTTCGTCCAATCAAACCGGGTGTAATGCCGGCTGACAAGCCAATTCACGAGCACCAGCAGGACGAGCACTGCCCCAAGCTGCACCAGCACATTGGCGCTGATGACCCACCGACGATGACCACTGGAAGATGACTCGGCCATCCGTTACCTCCACTTCCTTGATTCCACGATCCGCGTGGTCGCAAACAGCGCCCAGACTGTGGCGCTCAGGTAATAAACGATTGGCCGGATGTCCAGGATCCCGCGGGCGAAATCCTCCATGTGTTCAAACGCAGACAGCGCCCGCACCAGCTTGCTGACCGGTCCGCCCTGAAACAAAAACGCCAGCCAATTCACCACGATCAATAAAATGAACACCAGCGCAAACGACATCAGCGCGGCGGCGACCTGGTTCTTCGTCAGCGACGAGGTCAGCAGGCCGATGGCAATCAAAAACTGGCCAATGACCAACACGCCGATGTAGCCGCTCGCGATCGGCCCGAGATCGAGGGCCGACGACTCGCCGGCGAAATAGCGCAGCACCACCACATACACGCCGGTCAACCCCCACATCAGCGCGTACAGCACGACCGCCCCGAGATATTTTGCGAGCACCACCTGGAAATCCGTGACGGGCGCTGTCATCAACATCTCGAGCGTCCCGGCGCGCTTCTCTTCCGCCAGCAACCGCATGGTGATCATCGGAATCACCACCAGCGACGGCAGCCAGAACATGCTGAACATGATTTTCATGGCCGTCACCTGCTTCGGGCCGGTCGCCAGATAATTCACCACGACCGCAAATGTCACGCCCATCACCACCAGGAAAAACATGATCACGACATAGCCGAGCACCGACGCGAAATACGCGTTGAGTTCCCGCCGCAAGAGAGCCAGAATATTTCTCATGGTAAAACAAGAGGGAAGACTGGAAGGTTGGAAATTTGGAAGGTTGGGTTACCGGGCCGGCCCCATTCTTCCATCCTTTCACTCATCCATTTTTCCATTCTGCCACTCCTCCATATTTCCAGCCCCCTCCGCATCATCGCAATCCCCGCCGCGATTCACGGCGCTCTTCTTCGGCTTCATCTTCCTCGTGCATCACCTGCACAAAAATATCTTCCAGGGAGGTGCGCTGCCGGACCAGCTCCCGGAGCGTCCACCCGCGCGCGACGACCGTCTGAAAAATCCCTTCCCGCGGATCCGTCCCCGCCTGCGGCTCCACTGTCACCCGCACAAAGTCATCCGTTCCGGCGCCCGTCGTCACACCCGCCACGCCCGCCACATCGCGCAAGCGTGCGACAATTTCCTCGGCCGGACCGCGCACCTCGACATGGATCACGCCACCGGCATGCAACGTCTTCACCAAATTCTCCGGTGTATCCGACGCCAGGATCCGGCCCTTATGAATGATGATGACCCGGTTGCAGGTCATCTCCACTTCCGATAAAATGTGGGACGAAATCAAAATGGTATGGCGTTTGCCGAGATCTTTGATGAGCTGACGGACTTGCCGGATTTGGACGGGATCCAGGCCAATCGTCGGCTCGTCAAGAATGAGCAGGTCCGGCTCCGCCAACAAGGCATCGGCCAAGCCGACCCGCTGCCGGAACCCTTTTGAGAGCTGCCCGATGACCCGGTTGCGCACCTCGTCCAAGCCGCATTGTTTCACCACTTCTTCCAGGCGATCCCGGCGTTCACTCCGCGGGACCCCTTTGATTTTCACGCGAAACTTCAGGTACTCTGCCACCCGCATGTCAACGTACAACGGATTATTTTCCGGCATGTACCCGATGTGCCGGCGGACCTCGAGCGAATTATCAAAAACATCAAACCCAGCCACTTGGACCCGCCCGGTGGAAGCGGGGATGAATCCGGTCAGGATCCGCATTGTGGTGGATTTACCGGCGCCGTTGGGGCCGAGAAAGCCAACGATTTCGCCCCGATTAACAGCAAACGACACGCCATTGAGCGCGGGAACGCCGGCGTACCGCTTCGTTAAATTCTCGACCTGGATCATCGGTTGCATGTTGTCACTGCCAGAAGAACAGTGCGATTTCTTCTAACAAAACGGTTGGACTTTTACAAGCCGCAGGATGTTCAAACTTTTTTGGGGCGCATTCGCCGAGCCGCCGCTGGACCGGCCAGCCGGATGGCGCTAGTGACAGCGCCTGCCTACTCAGGAATAGGAGGATAGGCGTCCCGCCTGTCAGTCATTGGATTCGACAGGCGAGACGCCCTGTCCTACTATCGGATTCATCCCGCCAGAGCGTCCGGGACGGACGCCTCGACATTTTGAACCGCGAGAATCCCGGCCAAGAAAAATGGATATCGCGTTTTCAGGCCCGGCAAGTATATTGCCGGTGAGGAAAGAAGCAAACGATGCCGGCAACCCGTTACAGCGAAATCCGCAACCAGCTCCTGCGCGAATCGTTTCCGACTGTTTTTGCACCGGCCTGGCTGCGCGATGCGGCCAGCAATTACGTCCCCCTGCCCATTCACGAGCGGCTCGTCCAATGCATCTGGTATGACCAACGAATCCAGCCCACCGGACTGCACACGGCTGACGGCCGGCCCATCGAAGTCATCTTTCCCGGCTGGTGGAATCTCGAGGCCGGCCCCGACTTTCGCAACGCCACCCTGAAGATCGGCGCTGAACCCGAGCGCCAGGGCGACATTGAAGTCCACCTGCGCGCGGAGGACTGGGCACACCACCGACACGACCACGACCCGAATTACGACAACGTGATCCTGCACGTGGTCCTGTGGGAAGCCAACTCAGAAAAACCACCGCGGACCCGGCAGGGTGAGGAGATTCCCCAGCTCGTCCTCCACCAACAACTCGCCGCCCCGCTCGAACAATTGTTTGACGAAATTGACAGCGACGCCTATCCGCACAACGTGGGGAATCACGCCGGCCAATGTGCGGAGACACTGGCCGCCTTGCCGGAGAAATCTGTCCGCGACCTCCTCGCGGCGGCCGGGGATGAACGGTTCGCCGGCAAGCTGCGCCGGTTTGCCCGGTGGATTCACCAGGCTGGTACCGAACAGGCGTTTTATGAAGGCTGGATGGAGGCGCTGGGGTACAAGGCCAACAAGACCACTTTCCGCGCCCTGGCGCAACGGGTCCCCTTAACCACGCTGGCTGCGAGCCGGTCCGGCGCCGCCCTGCTGTTTGGCACCGGCAACCTCTTGCCGACGGTCGCTGCCAAATCCACCGACCTCTATGCGCGCCGCTTGTGGACGCAATGGTGGAAACTGCGCCCGGATTTTGCCGATAAAATCATCCCGATCGAAGCCTGGCGATTGACCGGGATCCGGCCGGCCAATCATCCGCATCGGCGGCTCGGTGCAGCCGCCGCTCTGGTTCGCCGCCATGAAAACTTTGCCGCCAAAGCCATTGCCGCCGTTGAAAGCGGTGGGGACCCGTCCCGACTCTTTCTCCAGGGGCGGGACGAATATTGGACCCGCCATTACACTCTCGGCGGCAAACCCCAATCGCAACCGATCGAGTTGATCGGCGCAGCCCGGGCGCAGGAAATCGTCGCCAACATTGTGCTCCCGTTTGTCGCTGCCTACGCCAACATCCGGCAAGATGACCCGCTTCAGACGCTGGCCAAGGCCCAATATGATGCACTGCAGCCGACCAGCGATAACAGCCAGGCCCGGCTGGCCACTCACCAATTATTCGGGACCCCGCGAGTCATGCGGCGGTATGTGCAGACCACCCGGCAACAACAAGGGTTGCTGCAGATTCTGCAGGATTTTTGCTTCAACGACAAGAGCGTCTGCCGGGAATGTCGATTCGCCGAACTGGCGCGGCGGTGGCCGACGGCTACGGGATCCGGTTAATCTGGTTCTGGAGTTCCTGGGCGCCGGCCGGCGTGTTGCCGTGGAGAACACGCGGGTTGATCTTGGCGGGTGCGGTGGCAAAGTCCGGGCGATCCACGGTGGGCTGATCGAGCTCGGCGCGGCGAGCCGCAAAATTCTTTTGCGGCTCCACCCGGGTCGGAATGACGGGGTATTCCCGCGTGGTAAAACTCACCTTTTTGTCGGGGACTATTTTGGTGCTCACCGCAGTTCCCCGGTCCACTGTCTGGCTCCCGATGGCAACCATGGGCTGGGAACTCACCGGCATTGGCACGGAATCAAAGTGGACCGTTGCGAATTCGACCGTTTGCCCCGTCACATCGGCGCGTTTATTCGGGTCAATCCGATCAAAAACACCGGCCGCCGCGTGCGCGACCCAACCGAGGACTGCCAAGCTGATGAGCAGGTTTCGCATGAATGTAATAAATTGGTGCGGACGAGAGGAGTTGAACCTCCATGCCCTTGCGGGCACAGCCTTCTGAGGGCTGCGCGTCTGCCAGTTTCGCCACGTCCGCATCGACTGACTGCGTCAACTATAGCCAGCCACCGCACCGCGCGCAACGCTTTAGTTACCGGTCGGTGCGCTAACAGCGGGAGCCGGAGCCCGCACTGTCGCCATGAGTTTGTGCATCGCTTCCTCTTCGCCGAAAGCGAGAATGTTATCGTAATATTGCACCAACTGACTCTCGGAAGCCGCTTCCACAATATTGCGTTCCATGTCCACCAACAGCTCCTTGAGCTCTTCCCGGCGCACGGCAATGGCTTCCTTGCGGGACTGGACAACGGTCTGCATTTCGAGCTCGGTCTGCAAGGCATAGAGCGTCCGCTCCAGCGTTTGGCCAACGAGCTCATTCACCAAAAATTGCCGGCGGAGCTGGAGCGAGTCAGCCGTTTGCTTGAGCAGGAGCCGGAGCATTTCTTCGACGGGTGGACGGCCAAGCTCCGCCGCCATCAACAGCGCATCCGAATCTGGTTTAAAGCCGAGGCGGCGCGCGACGTAGGGCGAGTACCCGGCCCGTTCAAGCACCAAAAACCGCATCTCGCAGGCGTCCACGGTGTAATCGCGGTAATGAGTCACCCAGACCGGCAAAGTTTGCGCGAATTGGGAACGTTGCTTGCGCTCGACCAGAACCCACGATTCCACCACCCACGGCACAAGGTTGTCGGGATCTTTTTCCTTGCAGTACCGCGCCCATTGCAATGCGAGATCGTACTCGCGTTGGCGGGCGGCCGCACACGCAAACCGCAGGGCGATCAGTTTGTTGGTACCCGTGGTGGCCAGGGCCGATTCAAATCGAATTCGCCGTTGCGACCAGTCGGTCAAAAGTTCCGCCGCCCCCCACGCCAGATGGGCGTCGTTGGTCCCCTGCCGGACGACTCCGTTGATTAACTCCGGATCCAGGCGCGTGGCCTTCAATAATTCCGCCGTTTGCAATTGCCCTGTCAGCCGGCGGGTCCGGTCAATCTGGCGGAAGCTGTCAAACGTCGGCAACGGGTCCGCCGCTGCCGATGTCAGCCAACAAAAACCCGCCGACAACAATCCGGCGGCAAGTGTAATGATTGGATTTCTCATTCTGTATTCTGACTGCGGACTACTGTATTCTGTTCCACCGATGGCTGTCAAAGTCAACTTAAGCAAGCAAACCGTGACGCTCGGAGTCGGCGACATCGTCGCGGAACCAGCCAGCTCGACCGGCCGGGTGGCCGGCCTGCGCCAGGCCACACGGTTCGCGCTCGGACGGGAAACCCATCTCGAGCACCAGCGCGCGCAAACCACCCGGCATGCAGCCGCCTACCGCCGGGAAGTGTTCATCCGCCACACCACAACGGTCGACGATTTTGCGGTTAAAATCCAGGGCCGGATTGACGGCCTGATCGCCCCTGCCGACAGCGCCGGTCCCTGGGTGGTCGAGGAAGTGAAATCGCTGGTCATCCCGCCGCTGGCTTTCGCAGCATTAACCGCCGACTCGCATCCGCACCATGTCGAGCAACTCCGATTATATTGCTATTTTGTACTGGAGGGCGAGGCTCCCGCCGAGCCGCCGGGAACGGAAGGACTTG
>Ga0114951_10001957_pt1 | contig 24310 bp, 19 predicted proteins | sample AM7aDNAmetaG_FD_88677 | JGI IMG/M metagenome (GOLD analysis project Ga0114951, IMG submission 88677) | Freshwater microbial communities from Finland to study Microbial Dark Matter (Phase II) - AM7a DNA metaG | ecosystem: Environmental > Aquatic > Freshwater > Lake | place: Finland: Lake Alinen... | reverse complement strand
TGCCGGTATCCGGATCGGTCCCGATCAACCCGATTGCCTCAGGGTAGTTGCTCCATTGCGGCGTCGAATTGCCGAACGGCGGCCACGGCCAGAATTTGAGATTGATCACGTCGCCCAGGTCTTTGAGCGAAGTCAGCAGCATCCAGGCAAATGGAACCAGCGCGCCGATAGAAATGATGATCAGCACCGTGTATAGCAACCAGCGTGTGCCGGGGCGCAAGGGCTGCGCACTGGTTGCCGGGCGTGTGACGGAAATCGTGGTATTGGCCATCTTGCTACTCTTAGTGCGTCAGTAGTTCACCTGGCGACCCGCCGTCCGGTTCTGAATAATAGTGACGATCAGGATAACGGTGAACAGCAGGAAGGCGAGCGCCGAGGCATAACCGGCGCGTTGAAACTCATACATCTGCCGATAGATCAGAATACTCGCGGTTGTAGTGCCGTTGTCGCCCTGGGTCATCACCCAGATATGGTTGAATGCCTTAAAGGTGCCAATGATGGTGATGAGCGACAGGAAGAACGTCGTCGGTGAGAGCAGCGGCACCGTAATGTATCGGAACAACGCCCAACCATCCGCGCCGTCGATCCTGGCCGCCTCATAGAGTTCACCCGGGATGTTGCCCAGACCAGCCAGGAAGATCGTCATGTCGTAACCGACAAATACCCATGTGGTATAGATCACGATGGACACCAGCGCCAGGCTTGGCCCGGTAAAACCCGGCGGAAGCTTGATGCTCAACGCATTGGCGAGCAAGGTAAAGATGCCCTTGTCTTCCAACAACCATTGCAGCGGCTGGATGCCGAACAGGCTGAGGCTCTGGTTGATGATGCCGATGTCCGGGCTATACAACCGCGCCCAGATTGCCGCCGAGGCGACTGTTGAGGTGACGTATGGCAGGAATAATGCGACGCGAAAGAAAGACTTGCCGCGGATTTTCTGGAACAGCAGATAGGCCAGCACAAGCGCGATCAATAGCTGCACTGGCACGCTCAGAATCGCGTACGAGATCGTCGCGCCGAGCGCCGGCCACATCTCCGAGTCGGGTTTGAGCGCGCGGGTGTAGTTGTCAAGGCCGATGAAATCGTTTGGGCCAGTGCGCCAGTTATACAGGCTGATCACAAGGCCGAAGCCGACCGGAAAAACCGTAAAGGCGAGAAACAGCAAAAGTGCGGGAGACAACAGACCGTAAGCCAGTAAGGCTTCTTTGAACGCCTGAGAACGCGCTGTATTGCTTCTTACAGGCTGCTGCTGCACCTTTGTCACCGCCACAAATCGCCTCCTCGAAAATCAGGCGCCCTTATACACACAATGCACACATCACTGTTCACGAGGTTGAAAACTAGCATGTCGCTGTTAAGGGCATGTTAAGTTTAGTTTAACTCAAAACAATCAGAACTGTTCGAGGAAGCGCAGGTCGTTTCCCCAGAAGTAACGAATGTCGTTGATGCCATACAGTCGCATCGCAGCGCGCTCGGGGCCCATGCCAAATGCAAAACCCGACCACTCTGCGGGGTCGTAGCCCCCGTTGCGCAACACTTTCGGATGCACCATGCCTGCGCCAGCGATTTCCAGCCAGCCGGTGCCCTTGGTAATCATGCGGTCACGCTCGGTTTCGAGTCCCCAGTACACATCCACCTCCACGCTCGGTTCGGTGAACGGGAAATACGAGCAGCGAAAGCGTATCTTTTGATCGCTGCCATACATCTGACGGGCGAACTCACTCATAGTCCCTTTCAAATCGGCCAGCGTGATGTTGCGCCCGATCGCCAGTCCTTCCACCTGGTTGAACTGCATCTCGGAGCGCGCAGTCACCTGCTCATAGCGATACACCATGCCGGGCAGCACGACGCGGATCGGTTTGGGGCAGCGCTCGCGCATCACGCGGATTTGTCCGGGCGACGTGTGCGTGCGCAGGATCACGCCGGGCGTGGTGGTGTAGAAGGTGTCCCACATGTCGCGCGCGGGATGCTCGGGCGGCATGTTGAGCAGCTCAAAGTTATTCTCGTCCGTTTCGACATCGGGTGAGCGGTAGACTTCGAAGCCCATGCCGGCAAAGATGCGGATGATGCGCCGGAGCACCTGCGTGCTCGGATGCAGGCGTCCCTGCGGAATGGGGGTGCCAGGCAAAGTCACATCCAGCGCGCCGGCCTTGAGCATCTGCTCAAGGTCAAGTTCCTTCACCGCGGCCTGTTTCACTTCCAGCGCGGCGACGAGGGACTGCTTCACTTCGTTGGCGCGCTTGCCAAACGCCGGGCGTTCTTCCTTGCTCAGCGTGCCGAGTGCGGCAAGCGTCCGATCCAGTGCGCCCTTGGTGCGCTTGGTGCCGAAGTATTGACCTTGCCAGACCGCCAGATCCTCGGCGGTCTTGACCTGACCAAGTGAGTCGAGTGCTTCATGTTCCAGTTGGTTCAATTGATCCAGCATTATGAGCTTCATTATACGGATACTGACAGCCAGCGCTCGTCATGTCTGTGAAAACGCTAATTGTTGTAAAGTAGTCTCATGCTGATAGACATCGCACAACGTCAGGAACGCTATCACCGTTTTTACGCTGATCCACGACCCGGCCAGATGTTGATTCTGACCAGTTACGCCGGCGGTGCTGAGACGCCGCCGCTCGTCTTCAGCGAATTCGACTTCACACAGGAGCGCGAGCATTACCGCTACTGGGACAGGCTGGTCGAGAACCTGCTGGCGCAACTTGCAGATCGCACCGACCTGGATGACGACTGGATGCCGGGCATCGAACCGTACTACGGCTTCGGCTCGTTCGGCGCGGTCTATTGCGACGCGCCGCTGACTTTCACCGACTCAACGTGCTACATCGACCCGGCGCTTGATCGGTTGGACGCCATGGACGCACTCGACATGACGCGCGCGCGCTTCTGGGCGCGCATGTTCACCGCCGCGGCGCGTTACCTCTCGGAGTGCTCGGCGGAGCGCTTCCTCGTGAGTGCGTACCCCAACCCCAGCCCGCTGGACGTCGCCAATCTGTTGCGCGGCAACGGCATTTTTACGGACATGTACGAGCAGCCCGACCTGTTCAAACGCTTCCTGGCGCGCTGCCGCGACGCGGCCATCGTCAACTGGCAGCGCATCGATCAGGCTACCCACAACGTTGGCGGTGGGACGCTGGCATTCGGGCGGTGGATTCCACAAGGCGCGTTGCTCCTCGAAGACGCCGCCGATCTGATCTCCCCACGGCTATATCGCGAGTTCGGCCAGCCCTACACACAAGCGATGGTGGACGCGGCCGGCGGTGCGTACCTGCATCACCATTCGCTGGGCAAGCATCAGTACGCCAACATGGCCGCGCTGCGCGGACTGTGCGTCGAGCAGATCAGCAGCGACCCAGGCTGCCAGCGACCGGTGACGGAGGTCGAGGCGATCTACCAGCGTGTGGGCGGCGATGAGCTACACGCTGGCGTCGCCATTGACCTGGAGTGCACGCCAGACGAGGTATATGAATACATCGAGCCGCTGAAGAAGGGCAAGGTAATCCTGAGCGTGCACGCGGAGAGTAAAGCCGAGGCGCAACGGCTGGTGCGCTTCGCGCGGTCACAATCCCTGGCCTGACCTGCGTTGAGTGAACGCGATCAAGCCGCGCTATGCGGGCCGTCCATACAGCCACCAGTACGCGTCCTGTGGCAGGTGAGGCGCGAGATCGGGCGCCCACATGAAGCGTCCAGTGACGAAGCGCGCCTGCAACCGCCGATCGTTTACTGTCAGGCGTGAAATCTGATCCGTCATCTGCGCCACATCGGCGTTGAGCAATTCAAGCTTGAAGCGCACATGCGCCTGCGTGGCATACGCTTGCCCCTCTGGCGGCACAGGCGCGGGTTCTCGCGCCAGCAACTCATCCAGATACCACGTCCACGTGTCGAGGCGACTCTTGAACTCGCGGCGAGCCTTCTGCTTATACAAGTCGCCCGCGCGCGAGCGCACGAGTTGCACCTGCGCCTGCGCCTCGTCCACGACCTGTTGATCGGCTGCGCTCAATAGTGCCGCGAACGTCTTCAACCGCCACAGCGCTTCGAGCCACACACCGATAGTCAACTGCGGCATCTGAATGCCGTTGATTGCGCCAATCGGGTAATACAACACCTCGACGTGGGCATACTCATCGAACTGCTCCCCGGCAACCTTTGCAAATAGCACGTCTGGTTTGAAATCAATTGTCATGTTGTTGTGTCGTTTCCTGTGTGAGCAACTCACGCACCACGCCGCGCACCCCGCGGCCGCAGGCATAGAATTCGGTCCAGTAGCCGTGGTTGCGGACGACCAGCCTTTGCATCGGCCATAGCGCCACAGCCAGCAAGCCCAGCACAGCAAGCACGCCGCCGACCCACAAAAAGACATCGCCGGGGCGATACTGCGCCGCGACGACCACGCTCATCGTCGGCCTGAATTGCAGCGTCGTTGCGCTGATGACGATGCTGGCGCTGATGGCGGTGTCGGTGAGCACTTTGCCGGATGGCACGCCATAAACCTGCACCCGTCCGCCCTTATCCTCCGAAACCAGCACAGCCATGCTGGCGGATTCAACCGACACCAACCTCCCCGGCTCGTCACGCCGAATCGTGAGCAACACATCACGGACTGGCTCGGCATAGGAGGAGACGGTAATGGTGAGCGGTCTGCCGGCGTCATCGATCGCGCTGACGTGGTAACCGGGGATCAACTCGTTCAGGCGCAGGCTGAGACAACACGGCAAGGGCAACTGGGTTGACCATACCATTGCCCCGCGCGCGCCCACCGCAAGAACAACCGGTTGTCCAACGCCCTGCGCGTTGAGCACTGCCGTCTGTGCCGCATCGTCCACGGCGACCAGTTGCAGCCCCAATTTGCCCCTTTGCAGCGCGGTGGGCGATTCCGTATCCACCTGCTGGCGCGCCACTTCCCAGCCCTGTGTGCTGTTCAGCACCACGCCTGCGAGCGCGATCAACAAGCCGATATGCAGCACAATCGAGAATAACTCAGCGACCGGCGCGCGGTCAATCACCAGCCACGCGGTTCCGCCAGTGGCCTCAGCCTGTTCGGGCTGTGGCGATTGCGACACACGGTAACGACGTTTGCGCAAGCGCACAACAATGTCGGCCAGCGGTGTGGCTTTGTTGGTGACGCGCACACGTTCCTCGTCACGCAGTGCATCACCCCGGCCCCGGCGTCGACGGGACGATGCCATGCGCGCCACACGATCAATCAACCTCAACCCAAGGATGACGGCGAGAATCGCAATCACGATGCGGAGCCAGAACGCCTGCGCAACGTTAAAGAGACCCAACACGCTCGCGCCATCGAAGAACGAGCCTGCAACTGCGCGCGCCTGCGTCTGCCACTGGCTATAGGAGAGAGGGTCGGCGGTGCCCCCGGCAGGCGCCTGCGGAAGCAGGTATCCTGCTGTCAGCGCAACCGCGACAATCAAGCTTAACGATCCTACCAGCACATCATGCGTTGCCGCCTGCCACGCATCGCGCCACGGGTCGCGCTGTTCCAGCGCATCCGCGACGGGTTGGGGTGTGTTTGGTGCTGACGACATGCGCGAGTCATTATAAAGGGCGAGTGAGATTCCGAGAGTGTGCGGCGTCAAAGTTGCGATAACTTAACCAAATCCTCACAATTTACACGGCCATGATTCAGCGTGTCTTAAAGTTATAAGAGGAGTATGTTTTGTGGAAGCGTCGATAAACGCATCCTCTTTAATGCATAAATGCGCGGCGACCTCGTTACCGGTTAAAATCGGCGTCGACCGTGCATGTAGGAGAGCTATTATTATGAACAATCGTAAGATTTTCGTCGGGATCACCTTGTTAATGCTTATCTCATTGGGATGCGGCTTCACATTGCGCACTCCCAGTTTCCTGCGTTCTGACCCGCAGGGCGCAAGCCCCACAACCGAAGCCGTTCCATTGGGCGCCCCAACCAGCGACGGCAGCGCCATTACGGCGCCGCAGCCGAAGATCGTTGACGCAACGACCCCAGGGCCGACGCCGACCATTGTCCCCGCTGCCGATCGGGGGACGCTCGACGATCAGGAGCGCGTGCTGATCAACATTTACCAGCGCGTGAACCCGGGCGTCGTTTTCATCTCGGTGAGCAAGGCCGCAACCCAGAACTCGCCAGGCGGCTCAGGCACTGGTTCGGGCTTCGTCATTGACCTGAAGGGACACATCGTGACGAACAATCACGTCGTCGCCGGGGCCGATACGGTCGAAGTGAGTTTTGCCGACGGCACTACCGTTCCCGCGAAGGTCACCGGGCGCGATCCCTACGCCGACCTCGCCGTGATCCAGGTGGATATGCCCGCCGACAAACTCACACCCGTGGAGTTGGGCGACTCGAATGGTCTGCTTCCTGGTCAGACAGTTATTGCGATTGGTAATCCATTTGGGTTGGCTGGCACAATGACGAAGGGCATCATCAGCGCCATTGGCCGCACGCTCCCAGAGACCGGTGACCAGTCGACCACTGGCACGGGCAGTTTCATCAACCCCGAGATCATCCAGACTGACGCGGCGATCAACCCCGGCAACTCGGGCGGCCCGCTGCTTGACTCACACGGTCGCGTCATCGGCGTGAACACTGCCATCCGCAGCACCACCTCGGTTGCCGGAGGACAGCCCTCCAACAGCGGTATTGGCTTCGCCGTGCCGGTGAACACCATCAAGCGCGTCGTCCCGGCGCTTATCGCCGATGGCACGATCCGCTATCCTTACCTGGGTATCACCTCGCGCGATGGGCTGCAGTTGTCGTCAATCGCGGAACAGTTGAACGCCAACGTGAAGGAAGGCGTGCTGGTGATTGAAGTGGTGCCGAATGGCCCTGCTGACAAGGCCGGTCTGCGCGGCGGCGACCCGCAACGCACTGTCACCATCCAGGGCGCGCCGATACAACTTGGCGGCGATATCATCACCGCGTTTAACGGCAACCCGGTCAAGGACTACACGGACCTGATCGCGCAACTCACTGCGACAACTAAACCGGGTGAGACGGTCACGCTGACCATCATCCGCGACGGCAAGCAGCAGGATGTCAAAGTCACGGTGAGTGAGCGCCCGCGCTAAAGGTCGTCTTCCAGAGTCAGACTTGGCGCGATCGTGGCGGCTGGTGTTTATATAACACCAGCCGTTTTTTATGCACCTTTTGCTCCCCCGTATAGATATTGCCTATAAGCAGCCCCTTCTCAATAATGCTAAAGGAGTCAGCGCGTGTTGCGCCAGGAGGACGGAATGGTTTCAGGTGTAGTCGTAGGTGTAAGGTCCAGGCAGGTGGGAGCCGGGTTCAAACAAATCAGTGTGCAGGTTAGTGTAGCGGGGTTACGCGCCATGCATCCGATCGCATTGATTGGATGTATGTTCATTGCAATGCTGCTGTGCCTTGTGCTTACTGCACAACCCGCCCGTGCCGCCACTTTCCCGGTCACAAACATGGGAGTCAGCGGCGCCGGTTCGCTGCGACAAGCAGTGATCAACGCCAATGCGTCTCCGGGTCCAGATACGATCACGTTTGCGATTCCTGCCAACAGTACTATCTTTGTTGTTCCGGAACTGCTCATCACGGATGCGCTCACAATTAACGCATCGGGTTCGGTCAATGTGCGCCTCGATGCCACAGGCGCAGGCCGCATCATGAATACGAGCGCCTCGCTCACCGTGATCAGCGTCACTTTACAGAATGCTTATTCCGGGTTGGCTGCCTATGGCGGCGGGATTTTTGCGTCGCAGGGGTTGACGCTCACCGATGTCGTTGTTACAAACACGCATGCTGATAACAATGGCGGCGGCGTCTATGCGAATGGGCCGCTCGTCATCACCGGCGGCGGCTTTTTTAATGATCGCACTGGCAGTAACGGTGGCGGCGCAGCAACTGCCGGCGCCGCGGCCATCAGTGGGACGACGTTTATCAGTAACACAGCCAACAGCAGCGGCGGTGGTCTGTATGCCGATGGAGCTCTTACTACAACCGGCGGTTACTGGGAGCGCAACGTGAGCAATCAGTTCGGCGGCGGCATGCGTAGCATAACCCGCGTGACGATGACTGGCGGGCAGTTCTACACGAACACCGCCAGCGCCAATGGCGGCGCGGTCGATTCAGCTGCGACACTCGTCGCGACAGGATCCCATTTCGAGTCCAACCGCGCGCTGCAAAACGGCGGTGCTGTTGCGGCGGGCGGCGCGTTCACGCTGACGAATAGCGACTTTATCAGTAATACGGCCAACTGGGTCGGCGGCGCCGGGGTTACCTTTGCTGACGCCACAGTTTCCGGCAGCAACTTCACCTCTAATGCCGTCATCTCCAATGCTTCAGGCTATGGCGGCGCGCTGTATGTCTCAACACGTCTGACAGCAGGTAATACAAACTTTACGAGTAACTTTGCCGTCCTTTATGGCGGTGCAGTCTACGTTTCAGGATGGCTGGATACAAATAACACCAACTTCACGAACAATACCGCGATTAGCAACGGGGGCGCGGCGTATGCTCTACTGACCGCCACGTTGCAGGGCGGCGCATTCAGCAACAACTATTGCGCCGGCTCCTGTTCGGGCGGCGGCCTCTTTGTGAACGGGATTGCGGTGGTCGCCAGCACACAGTTCATCAGCAACAGTGCAATAAACGGTGGGGGAATTGCCGTAAACGGCTTGAGCATGAGCCTGAGTGGTGCGCGCTTCGAGCGCAACATCTCGCGTATAGGCAGTGTCGGCGGCGGCGGAGCCAACGCGTTGAATCTTGGCTCTCAGACCACGATCAGCGGCGGCCAGTTCATCACTAACACAGCAACCGGCACAGAGGGCGGCGGCGGCCTGCTGGCACGCGGCAGTGCGGTGATTACCGGAGTAGATTTCGAGGGGAACACATCCTCAATAAACGGCGGTGGGTTGCGCGCGTTTAACGGGCTGACTGTTGTGAACAGTATCTTTATCAGCAACACGGCGGTGGGTAATGGCGGGGGCGTGGACTCGTTGGTGAACGCTGTGATCACTGGCAGCGACTTCGAGCGTAATACGACAGGGGCGCTGGGCGGAGGCGCCGGCGTTGGCGGTGTTCTAAACGTCGTCAACAGCGCCTTCTATTCCAACACCTCAATAAACAGCGGTGGCGGCGTATTTGGCTTTGTAACGACCACGGTGCAGGGCGGCATTTTCCAGAACAATTACGCAGGCGGCAGCGGTGGTGGAATTGTCGTGTTCGGCGTGGCATCGATCAGCGGGTCACAATTTATCAGCAACAATGCGAACTCGAACGGAGGCGGCGTCCGTGCGCTCGTCACGGCAGTCGTCAACAGCGCCTGGTTCACAAGCAATCTGGCGGTCGGCAGCTTTGGAGGCGGCATCAACACAACCGGTGATTTGACGCTATTCAATACGTCATTTGTCAGCAATACCGCAAAGGTGGATGGAGGCGGCGCCTACGCCAATGCCGGGCTCACCTCAACCAATGGGTATTTTGCGGCTAATTACTCCGGCGGTTATGGCGGCGGCCTGCGCGCCTTAACAGGCGTTGTGCTGAGCGGGACTCAGTTAATCAGTAACACGGCTGCCGGCAATGGCGGCGGCGTGGATTCGGCCTCATTCGCTTCGATCACCGGCGGTTATTTTGAACGCAATGTGGCGTCGGCTGGCGTCGGAGGAGGCGCCAGTGTCAGCAATGTGCTGACGCTGACCAATACCAGTTTCTACTCCAATTCAGCGCTGAGCAACAACGGCGGCGCCACCTATGCGGGCGCGGCTATTACCATGCAGGGCGGCACGGTGCAGGGCAATGTCGCGGGCGCGAGCGGCGGCGGCTTTATTGGTTATGGCGCTCTATCGGTTAATGGCGCGCAGTTTATCAGCAATACGGCGGCGGCTAACGGCGGGGCGTTGCGCGTTGTCGGTGGCGTCATTGCCAGCAACGCTTACTTCACCGGCAATATAACGCTCAACGGCTATGGCGCCGGAATCGGGGCCAATGGCGACGTCATCCTGACAAACACGATCTTTGTGAGCAACACCGCAAAGGCGGACGCGGGCGGCGCATTCTCCTGGCTTACCGTGAGCATATACGGGGGCGTGTTCGAGCGCAACGTGGCTGGCATATACGGCGGCGGTGTGCGCGGGTTGACTGGCGTGACCATCAGCGAAACGACGTTCCTGAGCAACACGGCAATGAACAACAGCGGCGGCGCGGACTCAGCAGTGAACCTCACCGCTATTGGCGCCCTGTTCCAGGGCAATACGTCGTATGGCAGCGGCGGAGGCGCGGCAGCCGGTGCAGTGATGACGCTGACGAATGACGTTTTCATTAGCAACACAGCCCTGTATTGGGGCGGCGCCGCAGCGTCGTTCGCCGGACCAGGACTCGGGCTGAACATCACAGGCGGGATGTATATGCGCAACACCTCAACTGCAGGTGGCGGCGGGGGAGTGAGTGCAAACGGGGACATTTCAGTGTTGAACACCATGTTCATCAGCAATACGGCCGGCGGGACGGCAAACAATCAGGGCGGCGGGGCTGTTCATGCCTTTGGCAACATCATAGTCAACGACAGCCAGTTCCAGAGTAACCACGCCGAGAGCTTCGCCGGGGCTATCGTCACAACGCAGGGCATGACGTTGACGAACAGCACTTTCAACGCCAACAGCGCAGGGGGTGGGAATGGCTGGGGCGGCGCGGTTGCAATGAACGGCATCCTGACCGTCAACGATAGTTCGTTTACACTCAACACTGCGACAGGCAACGGCGGCGCGCTGTACAGCTATTCCGGCCCTGTCGTCATTGTCAACACGAACGTGTTGAGCAACACATCGGGCGGGACTGGCGGCGGCCTGCAATCGCACGCCCCCATGTTGCTGCAGAATACCGTGTTCCAGAATAACCATTCCGGCGGCAACGGCGGCGGCCTTTCTGCCGTCGGATCGCTGATACTGCAAAACAGCAGCTTCATCAGCAATAACACGAGTGGATTTGGCGGCGGCGTCGCCATCGCCGGCCCCATCATTGCCACGGGCGGTCAGTTCCTGCGCAATAGCGGTCAGAGCAGCGACCCTACGTATGGCGGCGGCGCGATCTGGAGCAGCGCGGACATAGACCTGACGAGCGTCGAGATCATTAGCAATACCTCCGGCGCACACGGCGGCGGGCTCTTCGCAACCGGCCCGATCACCGTCGCAAATGTCACAGTGCAGGGAAATGAAGCCGGGCTCGATGGCGGCGGCGCTTACATCACCGGAACGGGGCAACTGTTCTTCAACAGCGCGATCGTCAACCTGAACAAGGCCGGCGGGAGCGGCGGCGGCGCATATATAAACATCAGCAACACGCTGCTCCTGCGCTCCGGAAATGTGACTTTCAACAAGGGCGGCGCGCAGGGCGGTGGCTTGTATATTGCGGGCGCCGCAACGCTCATCAGCAGCCCTTCGTTTTCCAGCAACTCGGCAACGGACGGAGGCGCGATCTATGTGGCGCTCACAGGCAGTCTGGACGGATCAAACGTAACGATGCAAGAGAACAGCGCTTCAACCGGCGGCGCCATTGGCACAGCCGGAACGGTAACACTCACCAGCAGCCTGTTCTTCTCAAATACCGCATCGTCGGTCAATGGCGGCGCAATCCAGCAGGACAAGGGCGCCGCCAGCGTCACCGGGGGCTGCTTCGCCTTTAACAGCAATACGGCGGTGAACTACGGCGCCGGAAACAAGATCGATGCCACCGGCAACTGGTGGCGCGCTGCAAACGGGCCCTCGGGCTTCGGATCGGGTAGCGGTGACTCCGTCAGCGATCAGGTTGATTACAGTGGTTTCCTCGCTTCGGCGCCTGGCGGATGCCCTGTCGCCTTCATCCCCACACTCAGACTGACGGCGGCGCCCTCGATACTGACGGCTAACGGCGTCAGCACGTCGCTGGTGTTGATTACGGTTTCTGACAGCCTCGGCGGACCTGGCATCGCCAATCAACCGATCACGCTGACGTCGTCGCTAGGCGGGTTAAGCGGCCCACTCACGCCAACGCTTGTCGTGACGAGCGACGTGAACGGCAAAGCAACGGCTGCGTACTATGTTCGCAGCACGCCCGGCATCGCTCACATCACCGCCACATGGAGCAGCGGCGCTGGCGTCATCCAGCAGGTCATCCCTCTGACCATCACACAACTGACTACTGGACTAAGCGGCGCCATCAGCAAGATCTTCGGCGCAATCATTACTTATACATGGACGATCACCAACCTTGGCCCTGGAGTAGCAACAAACGTGTACATCACCGGCCATATTCCTCTCAACACGCAGTTTATGAGTGCCTTGGGCGGACTCTACAACGGAACTGATGTCTTGGCTTCCCTGCCGTCATTGCCAGTGGGCGCCTCGTTTTCGATCCAGTATTCGGTGTTGCCAATCCTGCATCTTGGCAACATCCTCGAAACCGCTTCGGCCAGCAGCGACAACAGTTCCATCAATGCATTCACTGAAGATACACTGTATCGGGCTTACTTCATGATGACCCTCAAACAATGATTTTTTGCTTCAACTCACGAAATATAGCATAATGGCAGTTGGCGGGACAGTACGCTGTCAACTGCCAGTGCGATCTGGCATCCGTTAAGATGGAACCCGTGAATATGCGTCGACTTCCGTATCTGCTCAGTATCCTGACCCTGATTGTCATGGGGTGCTCGTTCGTCCCCCGCCTGAATCTGCCCGGTGCAGCCACGCCCACCGCGGCGGTGAGCGCCACCGCGATGGTAGGCGCTACCGAACCCGCAAAGGCGATCGTGGTTACTGCGACGCCCGCGCCCGGCGCCGCAGGGACGGTGATTACCGACCTGGAAGACATCTACGTCAACCTGTATGAACGCGCCAGCCCGTCCGTGGTGCATATTACCAGCCGAACACAGGCGTTCGACTTTTTCCGCGGCACAGCCCCGCAGGAAGGCACTGGTTCCGGCTTCATCTATGACGAGCAGGGACACATCGTCACCAACAATCACGTCGTCGAGGGCTCGGAGGACGTCGAAGTCATCCTGGCGGACGGCACTGTCGCGAAGGCCAAAATCGTCGGGTCGGATGCCTATAACGATCTGGCGGTGCTGAAGGTGGATGGCGTGCCTGTGGAACTGCTCAAGCCCCTGCCGCTGGGTGTATCACACGGACTGAAAGTGGGCATGCGCGTGATTGCAATCGGAAATCCGTTTGGCCTCGACCGCACTCTGACGACCGGCGTGATCAGCGCGCTGGGGCGCACAATCGAGCGCGACAACCAGGCCGCGCTTGGCGAGATGATCCAGACCGATGCGGCGATTAACCCTGGCAATTCGGGCGGGCCTCTCCTCAACTTGCGTGGCGAGATCATCGGCGTGAACACCAGCATCCAGAGCCCCAGCGGTGGTTCGGTTGGCATCGGCTTTGCCGTCCCCATCGACACGCTGAAACGCGTGGTTCCGGAGTTGATCGCGACCGGCGGATACAAACATCCGTCGCTCGGGTTCAACGCCTACGAGATCAACAGCGACCTGGCTGACGCGCTATCACTGCCCGTTCAAAAGGGGCTGCTGATTGCACAAGTACAGGCTGGCAGCGCGGCAGAAAAAGCCGGCGTGCGCGGCGCTACCCAACGCGTGCGCGCGTATGGCGGGTACCTGCTGGCCGGCGGCGATATCCTTACCGCCATCGACGACAAACCTATCAACACCCGCGATGCCATGACGATTTACTTTGAGACGACCAAGCGCGCCGGCAACACGGTCAAGCTCACCCTCCTGCGCGCCGGCGCGACACTGACGCTGAATGTGGTGCTGGACGCGCGATGACCAGACAAACTTGCATACTGGCGCATGATCTGGGCACTACCGGGAACAAGGCGACGTTGATTGGCGCAGACGGCAAGCCGCTCGCAGCCGCGTTTGTCAGCTACGCGACGGCCTACCCGCATCCGAACTGGGCGGAGCAGAATGCCGCCGACTGGGAACGCGCCATTATTGTGTGCACGCGCCGCCTGTTGGCCGAGAGCGGCATCGAGCCGCAACAGATCGCAGCGGTCAGTTTCAGCGGCCACATGCAAGGGGCGTTGGTCGTGGACTCAGCCGGCAATCCGTTGCGCCCCGCCATCATCTGGGCAGATCAACGCGCCGCCCCGCAAGCCGAGGCGATGGCGCAAGCCTACGCATCCGACACAAGCGCTATTTATCGGCGCACCGGTCATCGCATCAGCCCAGCCTACACCGCCGCAAAGGTGATGTGGATCAGGGACAACCAGCCCGATATCTACCGCGACATCGGGGTTGTGTTGCAGGCGAAGGATTACGCTGCGTTTCTGCTCACCGGTGTTTTCGCCACCGATTATTCCGACGCCTCCGGCACGCAGGTCTTTGACCTTGAGAAGCGGGAGTGGTCCGACGACCTGATGCGCGCCTTCGACATTCGCTCCGGCATCTTTCCCCAAGCCTGCCCCTCAACGCAAGTGATCGGGCATGTAACCTCGCAGGCGGCCTCAGCCACAGGGTTACTGGCAGGGACGCCGGTCGTAATCGGCGGCGGCGACGGGGCGTGCGCCACGGTCGGCGCTGCCGTGATTCGCGCCGGTGATGCGTATACCTACATCGGGTCGTCGTCGTGGCTGGCGTTGAGCACGCGCGCGCCTATGTTTGACACGGAACAGCGCATCGTCAATTTCGCCGCACTCGACCCCGATCTGTACTTTTCACTCGGCAACATGCAGGCAGCCGGCGGCGCGTTCGACTGGATCGAGCGGGTGCTGCGCGACGCTGGCGTCAGCGAGGCCGGACATAGCGCGCTTGATGCGCTTGCGGCTGGGACGCCCCCGGGGGCCGGTGGTGTATTGTGCCTGCCGTACCTGCTGGGCGAGCGCAGCCCGCACTGGAACCCGCGCGCTCGCGCAGCATTCGTCGGGCTGGCGATGTCGCATGGCCGCGCGGAGATGGTGCGCGCGGTGCTTGAAGGCGTGGCGTTCAACATGCGCTGGATTATGGACGTCCTCCGCAACCTGACTGGGCCGGACGGCGTTGCCTCGATGCGCGTCATCGGCGGCGGGATGCGCAGCGCGCTGTGGCGGCAGATCTTTGCGGATGTCTACGGACTGCCGCTCTCGCGCCCCCACCTCGACCTGGCGGCCACGTCGCTCGGAGCGGCCATCGCCGGAGGCATTGGCGTCGGGCTGTTCCCCGATTTCAACGTGGTCGAGACCCTGATCCCCATCGAGCCGGCAGAACGCCCCGATCCTGTGAACAACGCGCGCTACGAGAAACTGTACCCGCTGTTCCAGCGCACCTACGCCGCCCTCAAGCCGGTGTTTGACGAGCTAGTGATGCTGCAGTAGGACGCCTATGAGACCAGACAACCTGGGCAGCGCGTTTGTGCGCATCGTGCAGGCAGTGAGTTCGGCATTGCGCCCGTCGCCAGGACATCAATCCATCGACACGATCAAGGATCAAATCGACGCCAGCCTGCAATGGGTGTCGTCACAGCCCAATAGCGCAGCGTTATGGGCCAAGGTGCAGTCCACTGTGGAGAATGAACTCACTGTCTTCTGGACTATGGGCATGCTGAAGGGCGCCGCTGAGGAGGAGGCCTTCTTCGCGCGTTGCGATGAGAGCACAATGACCAAGGCAGATATCGCCGCGCAACGCGTGGTCTGCCTCATCGGCGTTGCACCTGTCACCCCCGGGCAGTTCACTCTCCTGACCGTGGAGCAACGCTGCCTGCCATCCGCGCCGCCCAGGTCACGTGCCTCTGGCAATTAATGGGGCAAGTGCTATAGCCATATCAGATCGTTTCGTTTATTGAGGAGGTATTTACCCCATGCGTTATCACTACTACACCGCAGATGTATTCACCGATCAGCCGTTTGGCGGCAACCCATTGGCCGTGTTCCCAGACGCGCGCGGGTTGAGTGCGCAACAAATGCAACGCATCGCTGCCGAGTTTAACTACTCCGAGTCCACTTTTGTGTTCCCGCCCGATGATCAACGCCATACTCGACGCGTGCGTATCTTCACGCCCAGCACAGAGATGACCTTCGCGGGACACCCAACCGTCGGCACGGCGCACGTGCTGGCAGCAACTGGCGACATTCCACTGATCGGCGCCGTCACTCGCGTCATCTTCGAAGAAGGCGTCGGGCCTGTGCCGGTCGCGATCTATGCGCAGGATGGCAAGCCGGTCTTCTCGCAACTGACCGCGGCGAAGCTGCCTGAGTTTGGCCCGCCGGCGCCACCCGTGGATGTCATCGCCGGTATGCTGTCGATCAATGCCGCAGACATCATGACCGGCGTCGATTTCCCGCAGAGCGCCTCCTGCGGCGTCCCATACCTCTTCGTGCCGTTGCGCAGCATTGACGCTGTTCGACGGGTGCGCTTGAACCACCCACTGTGGGAGAAACACTTCGCGTCTCTGTGGGCGCGCTGGATTTACCTGTTCAGTTACGAGGTGGAACGCGCTGGCTCGCATCTGCATGCGCGCATGTTTGCGCCATCGCTTGGCATCAGCGAGGACCCGGCCACAGGTTCCGCAGCGAGTGCGCTTGGCGGGTACCTCGGCGTGCGCGACCCGCGCACCGACGACACGCTACGGTGGCGCGTGGAGCAAGGCTTCGAGATGGGTCGCCCCAGCATCCTCGAAGTCGAGAGCGACAAAGTCGCCGGCGCGATCACCGCGGTGCGAGTCGGCGGCGCTTCCGTGCTGATGGCGGAGGGCTGGCTTGAAGTGCCGATGGATTAAGGCCGTGCGACGCGTTGTATTGCGCAGTACAGCTCTCCTTCTCTCCTCTTCACCTCTTCACTCCTCTCCTCTTCACCTCTGCTCCCCTTCTCCTCAACTCACCGGCGGTCGCAGAGGCGCAATGGGTTGCAGTATCTTGCGGCGTTCCGGCGTCAGCCGATCCAGCAGCGCTTGCGAGTACTCGTAGCCAAAGCGGGTGGACGCCCACAATGGGCCGTAGCGATAGATCGTCACGCGTCGTTCGCCGGGATTGGTGCGGCTGCTGCCGCCGTGCATGACCCCGTCCACAAACAACACCGCATCGCCCTTATTGAGATGCACCTCAATCGCGCCCTCCAGGTGATCCATGCGGTCGCCGCGCGCGTAGCTCCCCTGTAATGGATGCGGGAAGTTGGACTTGTGGCTGCCGGGGATCACCATCGTCGCGCCGTCGCCTGGGCCAATGTCGGTCAATGCCAGAATGATGTTGCACTGCCCGGCGCGAAAGACGCCGTTGGCATAATGATAGGCGCCGCGCAACGCGCCCTGATACCCGCCAGAGTGCACCGGGTGATGGCCGCTTGGCCCACGCACCGATAGAATACACTCGTCAATGAATAGCCCATCGACATAAGAGTTCTCTTCTCCACAGTAATGGTGCACCAGATTGACCCAACCGGGATGGTCGATCAGCGCCTCAAACGGCCCGCCCAGCTCCACGCAGTTATGAAGTTCAAAGCCCGTCTCCTGCGTGTAATCGCGGCGATGGGCATTTCCCAGCCATTCGCCAATCTTCAAGGGCGGAATGGCGTCTACGGCCTGGTTCAACCGGTCGACTAATTTCGGTTCAACAGCATTCTTCAGCACGAGATAGCCGCGCAAGTCAAAAAGGAAATCATCCAACGGGGTCGGTAATCTTGGTTCCATACACAACACTCCAGGGTTAAATATGGCGGAAGTTTACCCCAGTTTGCGCGCTCAACCTGACATACATCTCGGTATTACAAGCCAAATGACAGTTGGCGCACTGGGTAAACGGGTGTACCTTATATGATGAGGTCGAAACGATGACAAATCTGACACGTCGTATATTTCTTCGTCGGCTGACGGCGGCGGGGTTCAGCGCCACAGGCGCGATTCTGCTGGCTGCCTGTAGCCAGCCCCAGGCTGATAAACCAGCGGTGATCGTTGAACCGACCGGCGCGCCAAAACCGACGACCGCGCCAACCCTGCCCGCAGCGACAGCGGCGACTTTGGGCGCACAACCCACTGCCGCCGCTGTCGCGAAAGCCACGACGGCGCCAGCCGCAACGAACACCGCTGTGCAAACAGCCGCTGCGCCGACAACTGCTCCGGCGGGACTCCCCTATCTCGTCGTCGCGCGCGGCGGTGACAATCCTGAAGAGTTGGTCAAGCGCACACTCACTGCGCTGGGCGGGATCGAACGTTTTGTCAAACCGGGCAATAACGTCATCATCAAACCAAACATGTGCGTGGCGTATCACACCTATGAGTACGCGGCCACCACCAACCCGTGGGTTGTCGCGGCGCTGGTCAAGCTCTGCCTGGGCGCAGGGGCCAAAAGTGTGCGCGTGATGGACTTCCCATTTGGCGGGACGGCCGAGCAGGCGTATGCCATCACTGGCATCGGCGATCAGGTCAAAGCAGCTGGCGGCGCGATGGAACTGATGACGTCGCGCAAGTTTCTGAAAACCGACATCCCGCAGGGGCGCGACATCAAGAGCTGGATGATCTACGACGAGATACTGAACGCCGACGTCCTTATCAACGTGCCAATCGCCAAGCATCACAGCCTGGCGCGCCTGACGCTTGGCATGAAAAACATGATGGGCACAGTCCAGAACCGCGAATCGATCCATGGCAACATGGGTCAACGCCTGGCAGACCTGGCGGGGCGCATCAAACCCGCGCTCACGATCATCGACGCCGTGCGCATCCTCATGGCGAACGGGCCGACGGGCGGCAATCTCAACGACGTTAAGAAGCTGGACACGCTGATCGCCTCAACCGATATCGTCGCCGCCGACACATACGCAGCCGGGCTGTTTGGTGTGAAGCCTGAGCAACTGGCCTATATCGGCGCGGGCGTGAAGAGCGGGGTTGGGCGCAGCGACCTGGCGAATATGAAGATCGAAGAGATCGCGGTCAGCGGATGAACGCATGAACCGGCGCATCTTTCTACGGCGCATGGCGATTGGGCTGGGCAGCGGCGCGGCAGGGTGGCTGCTCAACGCCTGCGGCTCGCCAGCGCTACCACCATCACCGACACTTGCGCCAACAGCTACGGCGCGCCCCGAACTCCCTTATCTGGTCGTGGCGCGTGGCGCAACCGAGCCTGAGGAACTGGTCAAGCGCGCACTGGCAGCGCTGGGCGGGATCGAACGCTTCGTCAAACCCGGCCACGACGTGATCATCAAGCCCAACATCAGTGTCGGGTATTACGGCTATCAGTACGCAGCGACGACCAACCCGTGGGTGGTGGCCGCATTGGTGCGATTGTGCAAAGGCGCCGGGGCGCGGCGCGTGCGCGTGATGGACTTTCCATTTGGCGGACTGGCAGAGGAGGCGTATACGCGCACCGACATCAAGGGTCAGACGCTCGCAGCCGGCGGCGAGATGGAAGTGATGAGCAGCCTGAAGTTCACCAAACTCGAACTGCCCAAAGGGCGCGACCTGCGCAGTTGCACCGTGTACGGCGACATCCTGAAAGCCGACGTGGTGATCGATGTGCCGATTGCCAAACAACACTCGCTGGCGCAACTGTCGTGCGGAATGAAGAACCTGATGGGCATCATGATCGAACGGCAAGCCATGCACTTCAACATCGGGCAGCGCACCGCCGACCTCGCCAGCGGCATCCCGATTGCGTTGACGGTAGTGGACGCAGTGCGCATTCTGCGCGACAACGGCCCGACCGGTGGCAACCTCAACGACGTGCAGAAGATCGACACAATCATCGCAAGCGCCGACGTGGTGGCCGCGGACAGCTACGCCGCCACGCTCCTCGGCCTCCGCCCAAACGACGTGGCGTACATCAAGGCGGCCGTGGCAATGGGACTGGGGCGCAGCGACCTCGCCGTGATGAAGATCGAAGAGATCAAGGTTGGGGGTTAGAGACTAGAGACTAGAGATTGGAAATTGGAGATTGGAGAGAAGCGGAACGTGGCAGCAAGCAAATTGAGTACGGTGATGACTCCCAAACGATGGAAGATGGTGCGCAAGGGAGTGCAGTATGTCGCCCTGGGCGCGTTTTTCGCGCTGTTCATCGCCTCGCGACGGGGCGGCTGGGCGGCGGAAGTGGTTAATGCGCCCATGCGCCTCGATCCGCTGGGGATGCTGGCAAATCTGCTCGCCAGTCGCACACCGCTGGCCGGGTCAGCGTTGGCGCTAGTCATCGTCTTGCTCACGCTTGTGTTTGGACGCGCATGGTGCGGCTGGTTGTGCCCGCTGGGAACGGTGCTGGACATTTTCACCCCGCAGCGCAAGCTCCAGCCCATCTTCAAGGAACCGGCGCGCCTGCGCAGTATCAAATACGCCCTGCTGCTCATTACCGTGATCGCAGCGTTATTCACCAACCTCACGCTGCTCATCTTCGACCCGCTGACGATCCTGTTTCGGACGCTCACGGTCGCGGTGTGGCCGGCCATCGATCGCATCCTCTCCGCCGTCGAGACAGCGCTGTACAACGCGCCACTTCTGCAGGATCCGATCAACGCGTTTGATAAGGTGGCGCGCCCGGCGCTGTTGCCCGACACGCCGCTGTACTACCGCGACGCCGCACTTTTTGCCGCCTTCTTCATCGGGCTGATCGCGCTCAACTGGCTCGCAGCGCGCTTCTGGTGCCGGTATCTGTGCCCCCTGGGCGGATTACTGGGACTGTTCAGCAAGGTCAGCCTGGTGCGGCGCGAAGTCGTGGCATCGGCCTGTACTGGGTGTGACGCGTGCGCGCGCCTATGCCCCACCGGCACGATTCAACTTGGCAAGAACGGCGCGAGCGACCCGAGCGAATGCACCATGTGCCTGGAATGTTTGCGCGCCTGCCCGCGCGGCGGCGAAACCTTCAAACCCGTGCTGAAGCCAGCGAAGCTGCAACCCTACGATCCCAGTCGCCGCCAGGTGCTCGCCTCCATCGGCGCCGCAGCAGTGGGCGTAGGCGTCCTGCGCAGCGAGACCGCCGCGCGGCGCGACGACGCACACCTGATCCGCCCACCCGGGGCGCGTGAGAACGACCTGTCCGCAAAGTGCATTCGCTGTGGCGAGTGCATGCGCGCCTGCCCGACGGGCGCGTTACAACCGGCGCTGTTCGAGGCCGGGCTGGAGGGCGTGTGGACGCCGGTGCTGTTGCCGCGCATCGGCTATTGCGACTACTCGTGCAACGCGTGCGGGCAGGTGTGCCCCGTCGCAGCCATCCCGCCGCAGACGCTCGACGACAAACGCTTGACTGTGATCGGCAAGGCCTACATCAACACCAACCGCTGCATAGCCTGGGCCGACCACCGCGACTGTATCGTGTGCGAGGAGATGTGCCCGCTGCCGGAGAAGGCTATCACCCTGGTTGAGAGCGCTGACTCGCCAGTGAAGCTGCCTGTGGTGAATCGCGAGCGATGCATCGGTTGCGGGATTTGCGAGTATAAGTGTCCGCTGAATCAAGCTGCAATTCAGGTCTACGCTATCGGACAGTCACCCAGCTAACACGATGGGGTTGGGCGACAACGCGCATGATAGCGTAATAAGCGGTTCCTGTGTGACAGGATTTACACCGACATCGATCTGCGCCTGTATCCCTTCCAATGCGGCGCAGCGGAGGAATCTTTGCCGTTGTTTACAGCGTGTGCCGAGGACGGCAAGGATTCCTCCATCGCGCAGAACGTGACGGGGGCAAGTTTGTTGAGCCGCGCGATGTCGGAATGACAGGCAGTGTCGTGCTTATACTCCGCCGCATCCATGTTGTTGCGGAGCGCGTCGGCGGTCTGCCACAGTTTCGCTTCGAACCCCTGGCTGCCGGATGTGGTTGCTGGGTTGGTCATGCTGCGGACAGCTTGTCTCACACCCGCGTGATGTATTCGCCCGTGCGGGTGTCGATGCGCAGGGTGTCGTTGAGGTTGATGAATAAGGGGGCGGTGACTTTGAGTCCCGATTCCATCGTCACGACTTTGGTGCCGCCGCCGGCCGCCGTGTCGCCGGAGATTGCCATCGGCGAATCGACGACCTTCATCTCCACGTTGGGCGGGAGTTCAATATCGATGGGGTCGCCCTCATACGTCACCAGTTGCAGTTCCATGTTCTCGCGCAGATACGACACGCGGTCGCCGACCATCTTCTCGTTGAGCGCGATCTGCTCGTACGACACGGTGTTCATGAAGTGGTAGAAGTCGCCGTCGTGATACAGGTACTGCACGGGGATGAGCTCAAGCTCAATGTCTTGCACGCGCCCCCCCGACTGGAAGGTGCGTTCAAACTGCGCCCCGTTGCGCAGATTAATGACTTTGACCCGGATGGTCGCGTTGCCGCGCCCCGGTTTGTTGTGCGAATATTCGAGAACCTTAAAAAGATCGCCATCCAGCTCGAAGGCTGAGCCGCGGCGCAGGTCATTTACGTCTATCATGTTTTGAGTTTTGCTATAGCTAACGGTTGAACAGGCGCTATTTTAGCCGATGTATGCGCGCGCCGCCCATCACAGACTTTTGCGCAGCCGGATGATCGCCCCGGCAGGGTCGACGCCCGATGGGCACACCGCGGTGCATTGATACGAGGATCGGCACGACCAGACGCCCGCGGTTGAATCCACCAGTTGCAGCAGTGCTCCGAGGTCGGCGCCGCGCGGCTCCTGCACCAGCCGCTCTGCCGCCGCGAGCGCCGCCGGGCCAAGGAAGCGGGGGTTCGCCATGGCAGGGCAGGCCGACACGCACAAGCCGCATTCGATGCAATCCTCGAAGCGCATGTCCTGCCGGTTATCAAGCGCAACCCCGGTCGTCGCCTGCACCGTCTCATCCGCGCGAATGATCGGCATACCCACCGCCTGCATGCGCTCGAAGAACGGCGCGAAGTCTACAACCAGGTCGCCGATGCGCGGCAGATGTGCCAACGGTTGCAGCGTGATCGGCTTGCCTGAAGGGTAATCGGCCAAGGGCGTCACGCAGGGGAGCTTTTCAACGCCGTTGATGCGCACACCGCACGAGCCGCACGACGCATGGTGGCAGGCATGCCGCCACACCAGCTCTGTCTCCGGCTGAGCAAATACGCGCTCGATGGCGTCGATCACAGTGCCGCCAGCGGGAACAGTGACTGTGAAATCGACAAAAACGTTGCTGGTTCGCCAGATGCGTAGTGTGACTGTCATCATCACGAGGATTGTACTAAACTAAGTAAACATTCGTGAAGAAGTGGAGTTTTCATGACTACTGCATTAGACCCAAATGACGTCCGAATTTTCAGCGGCCAGTCGCACACTGCGCTAGCCGCAGGTATTGCCGCGCATCTCTCCTGTCCGCTCGATCCCTCCCGATTCTCTCGTTTCAGCAATGACAACCTGTACGTACAACTGGGTTTGCCTGTGCGCGGGCGCACTGTGTTTATCGTGCAATCGCTCATCCCGCCCGTGAGCGACAACCTGGTGGAGTTGTTGATGATGCTTGATATCGCGCGTAGCGCCGCCGCGCGCGAGGTGCACGCGGTGATCCCGTATTTCTCGTATGCCCGTTCCGATAAAAAAGACGCCCCGCGCATCTCGATCACAGCCCGGCTGGTCGCCGATCTATTGAAGACGGCGGGCGCGACGCACGTCCTGACGATGACGTTGCATTCGCCGCAGGTCCAGGGGTTCTTTGGCATTCCCACGGACCCGCTTACCTCGCGCCCGACGTTTGTAAAATACTTCCGCGAACTGGATTACAGCAAGCACGACACCATCGTCGTCGCGCCGGATCTGGGGCGCGCCAAGCCGACCGCCCGCTTTGCGGCGGATCTGGGTCTGAATGTCGCCACCGCCGACAAGGTGCGCATCTCTGACAGCGAGGTGATCATTCGTGGGCTGGTGGGTCAGGATGTGAACGGCTTCCATCGCGCGCTGATCTACGATGATGAAATCGCGACTGGCGGCTCGGTAGTGGAACTGTCGAAGTTGCTCTTGTCGAAGGGCATCCAGGAAATCACCGTAATCTGCACGCACGGCCTCTTTACCGGGCGCGCCGTCGAGCGCTTGTCCGATATTCCGCAGATCACCTCGATCGTCACCACTGACACGGTGCCGATCCCGCCGGAGAAGCAACTGCCGCACATGACGGTGCTCTCAGTCGCGCCGGTGTTCGGCGAGGCCATTGCGCGCAACTACACGCGCGAGTCGTTGAGCGGCTTGTTTGCGTACGCGGAGGACTAATAGCCCACAGGCAAGCCGATGGCGCTTCTGATTGACCAGTTGAACCTTGGCACGCCGTATGGCCGATATCAGGTGGATGCGGTCATCGGCCAGGGCGCCTTCAGCGTGGTGTACAAGGCCACGCACATGACCACGCGCCAGGTGCGCGCGCTGAAGGTCACGCCCGAGGATATCCCGGGGGTTCAGCCGGCTGCAATCGAGGAGTACCGCCGCCGTTTCCAGGCCGGC
>Ga0114951_10001956_pt1 | contig 24312 bp, 38 predicted proteins | sample AM7aDNAmetaG_FD_88677 | JGI IMG/M metagenome (GOLD analysis project Ga0114951, IMG submission 88677) | Freshwater microbial communities from Finland to study Microbial Dark Matter (Phase II) - AM7a DNA metaG | ecosystem: Environmental > Aquatic > Freshwater > Lake | place: Finland: Lake Alinen... | reverse complement strand
ATTTATTTATAACCTTATAATCAGCAGAATTTTCAATAATATTATATCTTTGATTTTCGCTGCTTACACTTCTATAACCCATAAGAATATCATTAACTTCAATAATATCTGTTTTATCTCCAAATAATTCGGTTCTGATAACTTTATTTGATTGCATTACTGTATCATTTTTCCATGCAATTACTTTAGCAAAATCAGTATCTTTTTTAAATTCTTCACTTGTAAATTTTTCTAATATTTTTTTACGAAATTCACGCTTATCAGCAGTAAAAATAACACCCTCACCAAGATCATTCATATTACTTATTCGCTTGAATCCACCATCAATTTTAGTTAAATTATTTCTTAATGCATCATAAACAAATGCTAATGGATTAGTATCGTTTTGTCTTTCGATTTTAGTTAATTGGTGAATTTCATTGGTGGTTTGTGTAAACACGACACTTTCTTTCTCTCCAACAGGTGGAATTTGTGCTGGATCACCCATGAAAAGAACATGTGTTGAACTATCTTTTATTTTATCTAAAATAAAATTATACAATTCTTGATTTATCATTGATGCTTCGTCAATGATAACAAAATTATAATCAGTTATTTTCGGTATTGCAATTGGGTTAAATTGTGGCGAATTTGGATTAAAATTATCCAAATCAACGTCTGGACGTAAACCTAAAAGACTATGCAAAGTTTGACCATCTTTACCAGTTGTATTCATAACCACCTTTTTTGCTTTGTGTGTTGGTGCTGATACAACAACGCCATAATGGTAGTTATCTAATATTTTTTTTATAATTGTTGATTTACCTGTTCCTGCATAACCCGCTAATGTAAAAAAAGTTTTATCACCTTTAAGCCACTTTTTTATTTTAATAATGCCATCAAGTTGTTCTGCATTAAAAGTAATAACCTTACCTGATGGTAAACGTAATTGATTATCTGCTAATTTACTTGATTTTTTTATTTTATCAACATCGTTGTTATTAACAACATTATCTAAATTGATATCAGTTAAAAAATCATCGGGTAAGTTTTTTTCTGTCATTATTCTTCTTTTAACAATATAAGTAATTCATCATATCTTTTTCTTTCTTCAACAGTAAAAGTATCAATATTTCGCATTAACATTTTACCTAATTCTAGTTGTAATTCCCATTTAGGATTTTGTTTTAATTTATTAACCAATTTCTCGCAGTATGCATTAAACTCTTCTATAGTTGGTTCTTTATCATCAATATTAGATTCTGGAAAATTATCCCAAGGCAATAAATTAGATTTATCTTTACGTTTTCTTCCTAAAGTTTCAAAATAATCGCCATCCGTATTTGTATTATTTTTTATCATTTTTTTATTGATTCAAGTAATTTAATTAATTTTTTAACTTTCCTATATGAAAACATTTTTCCTTCATCTGGATAATTAAAAAATTCAACATAGTAATATCCATTTGTTTTTGGATCATCATCTGTATTAGATATTAAAGATAATGCATCATATGAACCATAAATAAAGTAACAATAACATCTATCTTCTAATGATTCATCTGGACTTACGGTTACCTTTTCAAAACCTAAATCAAGTAATCTTTCTTCTGTTAAATTTTTCATTTTCTTTCAAAATTTTTAGCATTAAATTTAATTGCCGATTTTATCACTTCATTATGATTAAATGCCCAACAACTATCATTTAATGAATCATATGTTTTATAAAAATAATCTAATTTCATCCATTTAACAAGATTAGTTTCTTTACAAGTAAATTTCTCAATATCAATTGGAAATTCTGCATCATGATTAGTAAAATCTAATACTGTTATGTAAAGTAATGATATATTTTGACGTTTATCCTTATAAGGATCATCTATAATATTAAATGGTTTCTGATTATTGTCAAAGATAATAAATTTTTCGTAATCTAGAATATATAAAGATGTTTCTTCATAAACTTCCCTGATCATGGCTTGATACGTTGTTTCCAACCAGTCAAGGTAGCCACAAGGCAAACCTAATTTATTGGGTTCATCTGGCATTAAATGTGATCGTTTGACAACTAAAACCTTCAATCCATCATCAGTTGATGCTAATACTACTCCTACAACAGCGACTGCTCTGGATATGAAATAATCAATATTCTGAACATCATTTGGTGTTTCATACCTTATTTGGATATGATTGTTTGGTATGTTATTAAATTTTGGTATCATGTTTATTTAAAAGTGTTATATATTTTTGTTTTAAATTAAAAATCCTCATACAACCTAATCGTGATATTTTAAATTGTTCATCAACTGTTAATTTTCTAGCATTTTTTATTTTAATTGCAGTCTTTTTAATATCTGCTCTTATTCGTTCTTTTAAAATATACTTAACACCATCCCATTCTTTATAATGATACCTTTCACAAACAATAACACCTGCATTTACAGGTATTAAATCTTTTACTTTTGTATATAAATCAATTGGCATAGCATAGTAAAATTCAGTTATTCTATTTAATTTATCAATATGACCATGACCCTTTTCAAAATCTTTTAAAAAATCTGCTTTAGATATTTTAATTTCTATTTCTTTTAAATAACCACTTTTTGTTATTACTGCCATATCCATTTCATGTTGAATAAATCCCCATGATAAATTAGGTACTATGATATTGGTTCTGACACCAAAATAAAGTGCAATTGCTACTTCACATTCAATCGTGGTTATTGATTTCGACTTTATTTTCTTTGGCATCTAACGATATTTGCATTTCTTTTAAAATTATTTTTGTATGTTCTTTTAAACTCTTTAATCTTTCTTCTTTTCTTGATTCCATATTTTCATAAAAATCTTTCATATCAACAAAATCATAATTATCTTTTAAAGAAACATCAACATCAAATCCGTTTGCTTTTAATAATTCCATTAAATTATACATCATGGTTGATCTGCCTGAACCAGTTTTTCCTGTAATAATAATTGTTAATTCTTTATTCATTATATTGTTTTTTATTTTTCTTGGGATAAAGTAATCTTTGAGCAAGTGCTAATTGACTTTTATAGATAAGTTTAATATTATCATTCAAACCTTTACAATATTTTAATGTTCTTTCAAAATATTCCATTTCTTTGATAATTCTATTTTTTATTGTTAATTCATCAGTTTCTTTATTAGTGGTTTTTATAATAAAAGTTTCATTATTTTCATTTAATATTTCACGCCACCAACCACTAACTGTTTCATCATCAGGAATTTCAATATTTCCAATTATGTATGCCTTTTTACGATTTAGCATATATGAAGATAAATTAAACATTTTATCGGAAAATTCTGTAGAATGTTCCTTTAAATATTTCAATTCAAAATCAATATTATTTAATTCCTTTTTCATTTTTGTTGAATTAGTTTGATTTAATTCAACACTATTAACAAGATTAAACATTTGTGCTGGTGTTATTTCATTATTAAATTCTGAAATAGCATGACATGCTACTGAAGCACATTTATCACGCAATAATTTTAATTCACTTATTAATTCTTTAGATTCAACAGTTATTGTATTATCTTCAACTTCTTCGTATTCATACCATTTAATTTCAAAACAACCAACATTTGTACCATATCCAATATAACACGATCTTTCGGCTTCTTCTTTAGTTGAAAACGGATGATTTGAAACATCTACTGTTTTATTATTAATATTAATATGTACATTTACCCAACCACTTTTAATAATTCTGTGACGCATAATTTATTTCTCCTTTTTATTAAATATTTCTTGTATATCAATATCATAATAATCACAAATTTCACGCATCATAAAGCAAAAATAGCCATCTTTCATAATGCAATTAATTCCTTCATCATCAAATATTACAGTATCTAAAATTTTACGAAATTCTTCTATCTGATCATAATTAACAAACATGATAACATCATTATCTATAAAATGACATTCAATATCATTTTCATATTTAAATTTGTATAGATCGATTGCTTTCATTTACTGTCAATTGTGAAATTAACTAAATCAAAATAAACATTACTGAATCCCGAAAAACCGTTTAAATCTGGTAATACAAAATTAGTCCACCATGATATAAAACTAGCAACATCCTGACTATATTTATCAATAGATATAATATTAGTCTTTCCATATGGAACAATTTTAATTGGTTCAGAAAGGTCTAAATTGGTATAAAATGTAGAAAAAGAACAATTATGAACCAATGGTTGCTTTCTATCTTCATTAGATAGCATGCCTATTTTATTTAAAATATTAATTCTTTCCATTTTCTCTTTTATAATTAGTTACTTTATACAACATACCACCAGTACTTCTTTGCCAATCCTGATCTTCATCAATGACAAAGTTAGCAAATAATTTCACAATCGGAAATGTTTTTGTACCATTTGGATAACTTTTATTTACCCAAGTAATAATTGCTTCATCACAATTATCTATAAATATATCGTAGATCATTGATCCACCGATGATATATAGAATATCAACATCTCTTTCATAAAGCATGGTGTTTAGTTCAACCAAATCTTTACAGAAGAAAACGTTTGTATATTCAACAAATGAACTAATATCATTATCACCATACAATACGATTAAATCTCTACCATTTAACGCTTTATTGGGCAACGTTAGATAGGTGTTATAACCAACAAGAAGGGTATGTCCCATTGTGGTTTGTTTAAAGTGTTTAAAGTCTTCAGGTATATGCCAAGGAATTTCATTGCCAATACCAATAACGCCATCAATTGAAACTGCAGCAATTGCAATTAATTTACATTCTTTCATTTAAATAAAAAATTAAGGTTATTTATCAAACACAGATTTATAATGTTTTCTAAGACATTTAAGTTTTAATTTCTTAATGGTTTCATCATTAAGATAATCACTATTTTGTTTACAAAGTCTATAGATGGATTCAGCATAACAATTGTCAAAAATTTTAATTGCTTCCAATTTTGATTTTTGTTTTTTTTCGTTTGAATTTATATTTACTTGAGCAAGATAGTTTAAAATAACTCTTACTATATTCGTTTTGGATATGTATTTTGTTTTAAATTTTTTCCATTCATTACCACATTTATTGCAATGATTAATAGCATGCGTATCAATTTCCATATTGCCTGTAATAAATTTTAAATTGAAATTAAAGGAACTGCTTACATTTCCTTTTCCTTGTACTAGTGCTATTTTATCGACAATCTGATCTTTTTTTGCATGACAACTAGGACAATTAGTATCATGTGAAGTTTTGGCATTTTTCTGATCGTTATACTCAACACAAGCAATTTCTTCGCATTTATTCATAATATTTTCAATATCAGCAAGTATGATTGCTTTTTGATTATTATTTAAAATATTTAGAAATTTAACTATTGTCATGTTAATAACTATTTAAGCCAATCTTTTATCTTTTATTAAATCACGAAGAAATTCATTTTTAATTCCACCAATAAAGCGTATCCATTCCTTATAATATTCAGGAAAAAGTAATTGCAATTCAGCATTACTTTTTTTCTTAAATATTTCACGATTTTCAAAATATATCATCGTTAATGCTTCTGGATACATTTTAATATTTGTTATATAATCAATGAAATCAGGATAATCCTTTTTATTAAATACTCTTTCATCAACAATAAAACAGATAGCAGTTAAAGAATTATTTAAATCAGGTTCACGAAAAACAGTAAACTTAATATCATTATCATATAGAGAATCTGCTATTTGATTTAACGTACCAACTGCTTTATTATAATCAAAATCAACTAATTCTCTTTCATCATTAGTTGTTCCACCATTGAGAATTATCCATGTTTTATATAAGGTTACAAAATCAATAAATTCTTTATCTTGTCCAAACATTCTAGCATATTCCAATGCGGAATGCCCTGCTTGTATCCCTTTATATATATCTGATACATTGAAAGGTACAAAAAAATACATTCTTAATTCCAGTTCTTTTTCTTCTATGTTTTCCATTTTATTTAATTTTCGTTCCAAGTATTCTCGTAAATATTCTGTTACATCTTCTTTATTGGTAAGTTTTTTATCAAACTCATACCATTCATCATCAGACATTTTATTTTTCCATTCATCCCAATGACGAAACCATTTCCAATAATCGCCATCAGGTCTATTATTGGCTGATTCTGGATCGACACCAAATTTAATTAATTGTTTTACACAAAATTGTTGCTGATTACTTAATTCAGTAAGATCAGCAAACATTTCGGGAGTGATTTCATATCTACCATGAGCAGCATCATGATTAGTACGCCATAGAATTCCACCAATTTCATTAATAAAGAAATAACACATCATTTCGTTAAATTCTTCAATTTCTTTTTCATTTACCATAATATTATTTTTATTTTATTATCTCTATCAAATAGTTTAGATTTTCTTACCCAAAGTTTTTCGCAGAAACTTTGATCTGAATAGTCATTGCGATATAATATCTGTTCTAATTTACCTACAAATGGTATATTTATTATTTTACCTAGTGCAACTGCTTTAAATGCACAATCACTATCCTCGTTAATCATTGAATACCAAACTAATCTTTTCATATTTAATCAATATGTGCTTTACGAATTTCAGTTAATTTTTTAGTACCTGTAAGCCATTGCTTTATTTCTTCAACAGTATACCAACCACTATTATTATCATCATCGGAATAATTGACCCAATACCTAATATCATATTTAGTGTCATTTTCTGCTTTTATTTTTTCACGATTTTCTTCATCTTCATAATTAATCCACCTAGAAGAACATGCCATAAAATAATGAAGTGAATGATATTCATTACTTTTATTTTTATCGACAAGTTTTTTCATGCCAATTTTTTCTTCGTAATCAATACGATCCCAATATTTTTTATCAGCATTATACATTAAATCAATAACATCTTTAGGAATACGATCAGCAATTAATAAAGAGAGTGAACTACCACCAAATGGATTACCCATACTGGTTATTGCAATAACAATATTTTTATTTAAAAATTCCTGATGAAGTTCTTTTAAATACCCAACCTCTTTTTCTCCCCTTACAGCAACACCAAAACTACTTTCATCCCAAGCAGTAATAAGATTATCTTTCAAATCTTTATCATTTGGAAATTTTTTTCTTATTTCTTCATGTCTTTTTAAATCTTCAGCATAATATTTAAGTTCATCAGGAACATACTTTTTATTTTCTTCTAAAGTATGATATCTATTTCCAGTATATAAAATAGCATGCGGTATATTATTTATCGTTTCTTCATTAAGAATAAGCATAGGACAAATCGAAATGGTACGATTTTTTACACCCATATTTTTTTTATTGGATTCTGGTATTCCACATATACGTCTTAATTCTTCAATGCCCCATTCGTGTTCAGATGTAAAATCAAATCCTAATGCAACACCTATGAATTTATCGTCATTAACGATAAGATTGTAATTATTACATGCTTTTCTCATTTCAGTATTATTTAAATATATTTAATTAACTCACCGCAATATTCACAAATTTCTGCAGGAAGAATTACTCCTATTCTATAGGAATAGTTTCCTTTGAATGTTTTTTCATGTTTACAAATACTTCGCAATTCTTCCAATCGTTTTTCTGCTTGTTTAATATTTGTATACTGTTGTTCAGTTTCTGCTTTAATTTCTTCGTTAGTCATTATAATAAATTTTGTTAAACATAGTACTTATACGTTAAGTAGTATAAAAATGTTACAAATATTTTAATTATCTTCATTAAATTCATTTGTAATAACCCAAACATTAACACCGACTGAAATAAGAAGTGCTAATATCCAAATAAATATAATTGCACCCTTCGATGGTTCAACGGTTAAGTAATCAAATTCTTTAAAACTTCTTCTATGAAATCTATATAAATTACTATCTAAGTATGTATACAATTCATTCCAAGTACTATTTGTTAAAACAGGATAATTAGGCGATTTTACTCTAAGTGTTGAATCAGCATACTGAATAGGCATCTTCAATTTCTTAGTTAATTTATTAGCAATAATAGGAATTTGCCTTTTTATAATTGTATCTTTATATTGATACAAGTTCATTATCTTATCCCTAACATCAATGGTTAATTCATTGGATAACGCCCATGAAAATGGATATGACCATTGTATCTGATTATCTTTTACACCAATACACACAACCAACTCATTCATATTTCCCCTTACCCAATAATTTTCCTGATATTTTGCAATAGATAATGGTTTATCTTCAAAAATTAATATCCATAAACGTAATTCATTGCTAACACCAAATTTACCATTAAGTCTTCTGAATTTCTCATGAATAGTATCAGAAACATTACCACCTAGAATGGTTGGATAATTCAATCCATTTGTGTTTTGAAATAGATTATCATTTTTACATAATGGGTATTTAAATAGTTTTAAACTATCCGCTTGTTTTTCATTAACTAAAGAAATATTAAATATAGATAAATCGGTTGCTTTAATTTTATTTACATAGTTATGTCTACTAGTTAATGCTTTTCGTGTGTTATCATCCTTATTCCAAACAACTTCATAAGTATATGATTGATTTCCAACACTTTTTCCTTCAAATTTAGTACCGTCACTACCAACACATCTATCACGTGGAGCATAATTGTCTTTAGTATCTACAATTTGTCGTTGATTTTTAAACTGTAATGATAATTGATCGTAATCTTTTTCAGATATTGTAAAACTTTCTTTTAAATCAGTAACAGCATACCATTTAGGTGCTTCATCAACCTGATGTGAACAATCATAATAATGTGTTGTAGAATTACCTTTACTATCCGTAGTGGTATATGAACAGGTTTGATGCTGCCAATAATTATATGGCTCTTGTTCATAAATTGCTGTTACAGTTGAACCCCAATATTCTGTAAATTTAACACTGGAAGTATCAATAATTAATTTGGAAATAACAATAGTAATTAAAACCACACCAATCGGTATAAAAAATTCCCACCATTTAAATTGATTTTTTCTAAAAAAATAGAAACCTAATGTCATAAAAAATGGTACTAATAATGCAAGGTAATACATGATATTTGTTTTTAATTAATACTTGTGTTTGGAGCAGGACTCGAACCTGCATTCAAGATTAGACCTACGCATCAGGGAATCGAACCCCTCTGCTTGGTTATTTGCATTCCGCCCTTCTTGAATCTACCCGTTCCGCCACCCAAACGTGTACGGGCTTTTTGTCAATCTATCTAAGGCTACCCCGTATCCCCTCAGTTCATTCGGGAATGACCCGACAACATTTTAAAAAACTACCTGACCCTAGCCACATGGTAATTTGTTATGCCTTGTGAATCCATGACACCCACAAAACCAAATCATTCAACAAATAACGATCTTGGCAAAATCTAATGCTTACCCATTGGTACTGATTTCAATTGTAAGGCTGTTTATTTCAACACGCACACCTATTTGTTAAATCAGGTAGTTTTAAAAGAAAAGGACATGGTAATTATCCATGCATTGCCATAACTCTAGTGTTATGATAGCCTTATATTGACTGACCTTTCCTTTATTTATTCAAAGAACTTATTGCTTATACGAGCAATGATATTGTTTTGTTATAGTTTACTTGGTTTTTTTGAACAAATCAACATCATTATCCTGACCAGTACTATTTGCATCATTGGTTCTTGCTGACGTAATAACAACAATATTCAAATCAGGACGTTTACCAATAATCATACTATTGGGAAATGATTGGCGCATTCTTTTATGCTCACGGTCAATATCAATCAACTTCTGTTGTTCGATAAAGAAACCTTCACGCTGACCTTCGATTGCAGTCATAAGTTTAGTATATGATTCTGTACTAAATGTCGGATTGCTTTCCTGAATCCATTTCATCAAAGTACCATCACCTTTAGCATAACGACCCTCAATCAATGGAACATAAATTTCTTTAAATGCTTCTTTGTACTGATCAGCAACACTTGCATCTTGCTGAAGCACTTTCCACATCTTGTCGAAATAAGCAGTACAATTCTTTTGCTGCGCCAATCCTTTAGTTTTAATGTCAATCTCACTATTACTTAAAGTAATTCCCCATATAAGGGCAAAAGTAACGGCAAAGACTAAAACACCTAATCCAATTAAAAAACTTTTCATAATTTTAAATTTAGTTAATAATTAATACTTATACGTAATCCTTTTATAATTTGTTACAAATATATGTAAAATATTTTACATATCAAGAGTATTTAAACAAGATTTTTTCAATTGACAAAGTATTTATAAGAAAACATATAAATGAGCAGACCAAAATTAATTGATTCAGATAAGAAAAATAAATTAAGTATTACGATTTCTAATGAAGCATATGCGCTATTAAAAAAAATTACAAATAAATCAAAATTTATTGAAACTATAATAATTAAATATAAAAATGAAACGAGTTGAAAATAAAATATATCTTATTTATAAATTCACCAATAAAATTAATAATAAATCATATATTGGGTTTACTTGTCGAGGATTTGAATTGAGAAGATATGAACATATTTATTTAAGCACTAAAGCCAGTAAATTTAAATTCCATTTAGCCCTCAAAAAATACGGAATTGAAAACTTTCATGAAGAAATATTGGAAAATAATATATCTTCTTTACCCGAAGTAAATAATCGTGAAATATTTTATATTAAACATTATGATTCATATAGAAATGGATATAATATGACAATTGGTGGTGGCTATTGCTGTGATTATGTGTTGACTGATGAATCGAGAGAAAAAATGAGGAATGCTAAACTGGGAATTAAACTAAGTGACGAAACTAGATTAAAACAATCTTTATCTTTAAAAGGCATACCTAAATCAGAAGAACATAAACTTAACGCTAAAAATGCACTTATTGGACGAAAATTATCAAAAGAAACACGAGGGAAAATGTCGAAAAGTATGTTAGGTAAATCAGTGGGTGAGAAAAATCCAGCAGCAATTAGGATTAATATATATGACAACAATAATAAATTAATTTTCATGTGTAACGGTACATTTGAGTTGACATGTAATGAACATAATTTACCTACCTGTGCGTTAAGAAATTCATATTATAATAATGGGAAACCAATTTATAATTATAAGTATATGAAAAAAGAAATACTATCTAAATATGAAAAATATGTTGGCTGGTCAGCAGTTAAATTATAGTAATGTGTGTGATTTGCTAATTTCAATACATTCTTTTAATGTGTTTGCAATCAATTTATCATTTCTCAATAATTTAAATACTGGATGTAAAAGTGAATAATTACCTTTACTATCTTGAGAAATGCCAGAACATTTAATCTCAAGAATACAATTCAATAATTTATCCTGATTATTTGTAATATATTCCATATCATCTTCCGTAATTCCCGTTGGAGAAGTCTTTAATAAACCTTCTTCAGATTCACAATTAAGTGATGAAATTAATTGACTATTTTTACCAGTACCATAATTAAATCCGGTAATTCGTAAATCTAAATTAATTTCATTTTTTATTTTCACTTGATAGATGGGCTTACTATCAACCCAAACGCCATCCATACTTTTAACAACAACACCCTCACCATTATTATTTAAAACTTCATCGAAATGTGCCATTACTTCTTCAATTGTTGAAACAATTCTTGTTTCGACAACATTCAGCATCGAAAATCCTTTTAATGTTTGATTTAATTCTTCAAATCTTTCTTTATAAGGTCTTTTACATTTTCTACTAAAATATTCATCAATTGTTAAAATATCCCATGCAGTAAATCGAACTAACGATAACGCTTCCTGATATGGCATGTGTTTACTTCCCAATTTGGCAATATCTTTAGATACATCTTCGCCATTTTCTTTCTTATTAGCAATGCTAATTAAAGAAGCAATGATTCCATTCGATTCATATCGGGAAACATCTGCCATTGTCAATTCGCCATTTAGCACACAATCTTTTAATTGTGCTAATTCAGATAAAAATAATGGATTTTCCAAATTAGTTGGTTCGCCTTGTCTTGATTCATTAGATACTTCACCACCTTGAATGATTGCATTAACAAATCTTCCATCCATTTTTTCTTGACTATAGGCTTTACCTTTTAACAATAATTTCTGAATCAACTCTTTTGAATAAGGTTTACATCCCATATAACCTGTTTTTTCAATTAAATCTGGAAACACTTTATTAATATTGCGTGTACCCATACCAATTTTGCAATCCTTTTCAATGATACGTTCAATAATATAAGCAATATCATCAGGATTTTCTTCTAAAATATTTTTTAAATGTAGAATTGCAGCACCACCAGTAATAGTTCGATTACTTAATACTGCTAATTTATCTAGTGCAGATTTCAATCCAAATTCAAATAAATTATCACCAACAAAAAATGGAGGGTGTGTATACTCTGGAATTTGTTTTATATAAAATTTAACACGTTTTGAATTGGCAAGATATAATACTCTTTTTAGTAATTCATTATCTTTATATTTAGAAAGAATTGCCATCTTCTCATTAGTGGAAGATTCGTTACCAATTTCGTCAAAAATTCGTTTGATTGTCATAATTGTTTTATTAATTATATTACTTATACGTATATCAATTCAAAAAAGTTACAATATTTATAAAAATTTGCAATTAAATTATTCTACCTGAGTTATTAACTCATTTTTAAATAAAAATACAGAATTTCCCACATCAGGAACACCATATATTTCTCCTATTTTTTGAAAAAACATGATTTCTTTATGCAATGCAGGTGTTCTCATAAACATTGCTCCTGTTTTATTCCAAACATTATGAACGCCACCACCTGAAAAATGTGAAAATGTAAACCCAAGTGAATCCATTGAATCATTTTGATGGTGTGCATCATCCACATAATATAATATAGTATCAAACGTATGTCCAAAATTTTGAATGAAAAATTTCATTAATTTAGTCATTCCACCAACTACTACCGTGTGTGGTTTACCTGCTGATCTAATACATTCAACACAATTTTGACCATATTTTCCTTTTCCATAATATGGATGACCAAAACTCATTGCTTGTAAAATTTCTCCAGTTTTTTTATCTTTTAAACAAACAGCAGTTGAAGCTGATCTAAATCCATAAAATGATGATGTATTGAAAAAATCTTTCAAATCGGAATTATTAATACATTCGCATACTGTATTTCTAGCAAAATACCTAAATTTTGTTTTGTTAATTGAGTGTAATATCATCGACTTTAATACGTTTTGCTTATTGGTATTTTCCCATTCAAATTTCTTTATCCAAATAACTCTATAACCTTCGTTAACAAAAGCAAAATGTATTTTTTCGGCAGTTCCTTTAATTAGATTTTTTTTATTCCAAACACTGTAATCATCAATTACTATAATTATCAACTTTTTGTCAATATTTATGGTGTTTATTGATTGTTCAACACCTTTATTATTTATAAATGTTTTAACATCTTCTTCAAATAATATTTTTTCCGATAAAAGAAAATTGATAACATCGCCTTTTACGTTATTTAGTAATTTAAATTTATTAGTACTCTTATTTAAAAGCGTATTTATTTTATTTAAATTTAACGTGTCAGGCAATGTGCCATATTGATGTTCAATATCTTCTTTACTTCTCATATGTTATTGGATTTTCAAACCATATCCTTTAAGAATTTCAATCGCCTTTTCAACATCGATGCCATCAGTGATCTCGATATTATTATTTTTAGAACATTTTGAGCAAACAAGATTACCTTTTCTTTTCATTGCCCATCCAATGTTGGTTGTGAATACTTTACCACAACTATTACAGACAACATTGATTTTTGTGTTTTTAACTTCGTCTTTCATAATATAATTTTTAAAATTTTAGCATATTTTTTAACATTTTTATTGACAAACCTTATAGGTATTCCTTTGGATTTTTCATAAGGAATTTCTGTTCCGTTAAATTGATTGGCTGTTAAATCCAATATTTCATTATTAATTTTATTTAAAAGAAAATAATGTGAACCATTTTCTTTTAAAAATAATTCATCAGTTATTGTCTTAAACATCCATTTTTTTGATTTTCCATCCACGTGATAAATTAATAGAGAAACTAAATAACAAAAACCTGTTGATTCTATATTAGAATTTTTATTCATTAAATAAAATTTATCAACATTATTGCCATTTTTATCTTTATATATTAATAAATTTTTAACTTCTTCGTTTGAAAACGATTCCATTATTTTATTTTTTAATTCTTCTAAATTATCATTTATAGTTTTCATTGTTTTTCAAAGATATTAAAATATTTCGAATAATGCAAGTTAAATTATTTTATTCAAATAGTTATACGTAACTTAACCTGAAAAAGTTACAAATTTTATAAAAATTTTTTCATAATTTATTTTAAGTTACTTAATTCGCTTGTTTGAATCCAAATTTTATCACCAGATTTCAAATCTGCTACAACTTTAGGTTCATTATTCTCATTTAAAAAACAATGTAATGGCGTTATAATACATATTCGTTTATCATTAATAAAATTCATATGATAAAGCAGACTGTTCCCACTAAACATCTTTCGAATTTTTTTTATTTCAATTAATCCGAAATTTCCGTTATATCTCGTTTCTATCATTTTATCAACGTTTTATAATTGTTTTTCATTTTTTTTTAATTTGTTCATTAAATGAACGATAAAACATATATGGAAGTAATTTATGATCAGCAAAACCATATAAACCACAAGATATAAAGTCGTGACACTCGCATACATAAGTTCCTTCGTTTTGAAATTGTGTATCAACCAAAACATCCAATGTATATGCAATTGGTGCTGATTTATAGGCAGTGATCATTTCATTAATGCTTTGAACATTTGGAAATAATCTGAAATTTCCACCATAATTTTGTAATCCAACCAATTTACCTTCATATACAAATGCTCTCCATTCTGATTCAATATTAATATATTTGGAATATTGATAATTACCGTAAGGTAGTATAATATCATAATAATCTTCTGATTTCTGTAATTCTTTGTATCCTTTTATCTTATCATTACTTTTAATAAACCAATTACCAATAAGACCAAATGATCGAGTTTCGTTATCATTAATAATTGTTCTTCCCGCATAAGGAAATAATTCGACAGGAACATTAATTGGTTTAGGTGTTAAATTATAAAAATGTTGTAAAAATTGTGTAACAAACTCAACACTACCAATTGGCACATATTTTTTATGATATGGCTTGAATTGTATTAATGGGCTAATATCATCAGGTTCATCAGATACTAAAGTATTAAGATATTTGAAATTTATTTTATTACCATTTTCTAACCAATTATTATATCGTATTGATTCCAACAATGTAAATGCAAAATCATGCTTGATCTCACCGTTGATTTTTTGAATTAAAAATTTCATTTCAAAATGTTTTATGTGTTAAAAATTGTTTTATTTTATAACATATAGTAGGCGTTAAGCCAGAATAATTATCGCACTGAAATAAATGTGGTGCTTGACTAATTAAAAAATCACTATCATCATCAATTATTATAAAATTATAGAAATCATAATAGTTAACATCAAACCATTTATCACAATTTTCTTTTAACCATTTACTTATTTCAGTTCCTCTTTCATAACCAGTATATGGTGTTTTATCAATAATAGTAAATGTAGCACCACAATAATTAAAAATTTCTTGTAATTTTTCAACAGTATTATTTAATCTCATTGAAGCAGATAGAACAACAGCCATATTTAATTCTTCGCAAATATCATTGAGTAATTTAATGATATTTTCATCAATTTCACCTTTATAATAATCAAAATCAGAAATCTCTTTAGTCTTTAAAAGTTTACGTAGATGTTTCTTAACCGTTTTATATAATGGTACATTACGAAATTTGGTTAAATGCTTATAACGCTCTTTATAAAAGAGTTCATGATTTAATACACCGTCTACGTCAAGAAAGCAGATAGCACTATACTTGTTTTTCTCAGGAATAATCATTTAAATATCTTTTTAATTAAAAATTAAATTCTATTAATTTTTTTTGTACTAATTTCTGATTTCTTGTTGGAAGGCTATGTGCCATATCCTCTATATAATATACCCAACAATCTGAATTAGGACAAATTTCAACCATAATCTTTTTAACTGTATCTCCACAAACAATCGCATCGAAAAATATTTTTATAACTTCTCTTGCATCTTCATACATTGTTTCGTCATATGGCTGATATTTAACCTCAAAATCGGATTTAATATAATCGGGAAAACCATATACTAATTTTGCAATCTCAATTGCTTGTTCTTTCGTCAAATCTTTTAGATTCATTATGTTTTATTTAAAATAATACGACTTATACGTATATCAAATTGAAAAAGTTACAAAATTTATAAAAAAATTTAACATCTATGGTGTGGTAGTGGTATTGTTGTTTGTGGTGTTTGAAAATTTTTACCACTATTACCTATATTGGCATTGAATCCAATTTTCTTGCTACTTTCCATATTAGGTTTTGATGAAATAAATTCACTCATCCCTTTTAATATTGCGATGGTTTCATCCATACTTTTACCAAAAATATATACAGATTTAATAAATTCTCCTAAATGCGCTAATGTTAAACCATCTGTTTTCACAACAACTTCTGATATTGATTCATCAGTATAATCATTTTCATTTATCTTATGTCTAAAATAATATTCTCTCATTTCGGCATTTGGTAAACCTATTTCATATCTTCTATCAAATCTGGATGGTCTATTTAGAATTCGATCTTTAAGATTTTCGGGATAGTTTGTGCAACCTATATTAACAACATTATTTAATTGATTATTTCCATCCAAAATATTTAATAATTTTGTTTCAGCATCGATACTTCTAACCAATCCGTCTAAATCTTCAAAAATTGTTAAAATTTTTGTATTTGGTTCTATAAATCTAAATATCTGAGCAATAGCATATGAATATGCTTCAAGCATTTGTGAATTACTAATACTTAATACAATACCACCCATTTGTATCACTTGATCAGACAATAATGAACATAAACAAGTTTTTCCACATCCCGCAGTACCATATAATAGTATTCCTCTTTTATGAACATATTGATATTTGTCGAAAAGATGTTTATTATTCCAGAAAAATTCAATATCATTAATAATTGATTGAAATACTGGTGAGGGCAGCTTTAATAATTCATCAGAATTGATTTCTTCTTTAACAAAGCACCATCTATCATAACTATTGCTCCATTCTAATTTATATCGTGATGGAATTAATTTATTGGTTGTTATTATTTCTTCAGATGGAATGAACATGTTGTTTTTACCAACAATCCATTGTGAATAATCATTTTTAGCATTTGATGATTCTTTATCTGATGGTTGATCGGGTATTTCTTGTGTTACTAATTCAGGTAATTGTTCTTCCAACAATGCGTGTTCTTCTTCATTCATAATTTCAAATTTAATTAGTGATTGTGTGTTTTTCAATATAATTTATCTTTAAATTCTTTGCAAAGATATGTAATTTTTTTCTTATCGCAAAGCTGGTTTTAAAAATAATAATTTGCTACTTAAATTAATTATCGCTATATTTGCACAATATTTTAATTTAAAACTATGGTAAACTGGAAAGAAGAACTCAATAAATATATTGCTAAGAAATTAAGTACTAAGTTTGGTTATATAATTGATCCTAGTAAATTAAGTGATTTAGAACTTAATGATGATATTAACATAGATGAAATTCAGACACAAGATTTGATTATGGTATATTCATTTGCACTTATGTCTGAAAATTTTGAAAAGGCTGATCGTATTAAAGAACGATTGAAAAATGATGGTTATGGTGTTAAAATAGTCGTTGAAGGTAATAGTGCAGTAATTGAGCAATATGAACCAACAGATGAAACACTTGTTTACTCTAAAGTTTATATGATTATCACACCCGATGGAATGATAATGGATTTTGAAAGACAAAATTTTTGACAAAATTTGTAACCTTTACACTTGACTTACGTATAAGTAGGAAATAAAAATAATGAATTTTAATAATCAAACATATTTGTTCATCGATTTAGATGATGTTATGGTGACTACTAATCAATATTTTATGAATAAAAAAAGATGGCATCCTAAATATGATTGTTATCCTTTTGATAAAAAATGCGTGAAAATATTAAATGATGTTTGTGAAATGTTTAATCCTATATTAATATTGTCTTCGGATTGGAAATATCATTATAATTTAGAACAAATAAATGAGATATTTGAATGGAATAAAGTTAAATTTAAAATATCTGATTTTACTGATAATTTGATGGGTAGTGATTATAGATCATTGCAACAGATAGAAAAATGTCGAGCATTTGAAATTCTAAAATATGTTGAAGAACATAACATAAAAAATTATGTTATAATTGATGATTTAAATTTAAGTAATTGGATACCCGATAATTTCATATGGTGTAGACGTGCAAATGAAGGAATTAAACAAAGCGGAATTAAAGAAAAAATAATAATTAAAATTAAATCGAAATGACAAGTAAAAAGAAAAAACCGTCCACTACGGACAAGGTTGAAAAGCCAAAAGCAGTTCAGTTAATTACAACCAAAGTTGAAAAACTGGAATTGTTACTAAACAAAGTGGTTGAATTTAATCAACCCAATGTTGCCTATTATAAAGGTTTTCTTTATAAAGATGGCAATCAGTACTATATTAAAGTAGTTGAGTCTACATTAGGTTCGTTCTTCTATAATGATAAAATTTATCTTTATGAAGGTCAAGAACAATATATTATTCAAGCTGAAAAGCCTAAACTTATGCGAGTAAGTTTAAAATCATGGCATTATCGCTTGATTAAATATGTACTTGGAGTTTTTGCTCCAACACCTAAAACCATGCAAAATGGCTGTCCATATTTTTGGCTGTTAATTTTTTCATTATTTGCTTGTGTTTTTGTAACACTATGGCATATTTTATGTTTTGCTGCTTCAGTTGTACCAATGTTCTTGTATTGGTGTCTTGAAAAATCTACCAATATTTGGATTGATGGTGTTGAAGAAAGTGAAGCATTTGAATATTATGAAAATGGTAGACGAAAAAGTAACGATTTTAAATTTCCGCTTACCACTAAACTTTATTTAGATAAAATGGATGGTGATTTTCTTCAGAAATTTATTTTAGAAAAATATGGATTAGATATTAATAATAATCCCAAAGAATATTCAGATAAAAGAGTTGAATTGAAAACTAAATGGGATACTTGGCGTAAAGAACGTGATGATAAACGTTTAGTAATGGATAATATTCGTTGGGCTAAGGACCGTGAAGCAAGATTAAAAGAAATAGAACATGAACGTTTACATGAACTTCGTAAAGAAAAATGGAATGCAAGAATGAAACCAATTGTTGATGGTTTTAATAAATTAATTGATTCAATTGAAAAAATGTTCACTTATGAGCCTGCTAAATTGAAATTAATTATTAAAAGAACCAAGCAAATTGCAGGTGTTGTAATATCTGTAATTATATTAGCATTTATGTTTCTTACTGTTAATGTACTTTCATTGGTATTAACATATGCAATTGATAATGGTATTAAATTTTGGTATTTATTTGCAAGTATTGGCGCATTGGCAGTTGTTGGAGGTATTTTTTATGTTCTTTATATCTTCTTCACTGGTTGGGCACAATCAATTATCAATAAATATCACGGTGGAAAAAGAGTATGGTATATCGAGCCATTTATTTATGGAATTTACTATCCATTAAAATATATCGTTCTTGGTATTGCATATGGTGTTTTTTATGTTATTCTAACTCCAATTAAATTTATCTTTTATAATTTGCTTTGGAAAATTGTTTTAGTTAATACAGGAAAATTTCTTTGGAATTTACTATGTATGTTTGGTCATGGTGTTGGAAGCAGTACTGGTATATTTGGTGAGTATTTTTCAGCAAGTTATACTGATTATTGCCCCGGTATTGAATGGGTTAATTCAGAAGAAGAATAGAATTTGTTTAATCATTAAAATTTAAAATCATGTATATTTATTTAATCTCAATTTTACTTGTCACTATTATATCGTTATGTTTTTTCAAAAAGAATTTTTGGCAGAACAGATATCTAATATTAGCAATCATTGGTGGTGTGTCACTTGTTGGCACACTTACCAGTGGTTATATTGTACGTGATAGGTCTAAAACTAAAGTAGAGTTTAGTAATAATTCTAATTTAATCAAATTTAATCTATCAAAAAAATTATTTAAAGATTCATCAGCATTTATTTGTAATAATAAATTTGATATTAATGATTATAAGTTTGATTCATTGAAAAAATTTGATTCTAGTAGAAAAAGAACAATGTCCATAGCATTTGAATGTAATAATAAAAAAGAAAAATTTGTTATTATTATTAAAAGTAATGAATTAAGGTATACTTTCGGATTTAATAATATTTATATTCTATCAAGTAATTCTGATAGTGTTGCTTATTTTTGTAAAAAACATTTATGCTATGATGTTAAATCAAATAATTGGTTATGTGGTGATTTTATTTTACCTGAAATTGCAATAATTAATTGTCTTTATATTCCACCAAAGGAATATGCTATGATTCCCGATTCATTAATTCGTAAATTACCATTCTAATGAAAACAAATTTAATGTCAATTCTCTGGAAAAAAGAAAAAATTCATTGGAAACGTATTAAAACAATGTTCACGAAATTCAATACTTGGGCAAGTAAATTAACCTTTGGAGTGATTGTTGCCATATTTGTCACTATATTTCACTATCTTTTTGCAATCATGCATACATTATTTGAAATCTTTCTATTTTTCTTTGTTAGAAAAGCATTTAAAGCAAATTTAATTAAACTTTCATTAAAATTATAACATGCCAAGATACACTAAAGAAAATCCAAGAATAACAATTAAATTCATTAATGCTGATACTGAAGAAACACTATTTGAAATTAATGATAGAAATTGGATGAACGTAGGCGAAATTTTTTCAAGTAGTCTTATGTCTAGTATTGCAATTAATGAATTAAAAAATCGAAAATTGCCAAAAAACATAATGGTACTTGCTGTTAGTGAATATCACTTGGAAAATTAAATTAAAATAATTATTTTTGAAAAAGCATATATGTTTTTATATATGCTTTTTTTGTAACATTTTATAACAAAAGTACGTATAAGTATTATGATAAAAGTAGCACAATATATAAACACTATTGGTTGCGATAAATTTAAAAGATTCATCTTACAACCATTTAATGTTAACATGTTATTTCCGGTATCTAATGCGGAAATAAAGACATATTTTGATGAATGGCGAGGTAAGGACATGGGTAAGTATTATAAGTTTACTAATAATGATAAAATCATACTTGAATATTATTCTAATATGTATTTTATCATATTTCCTAATCGTACTCTTCAACGAACATTACCTGTCCCATTAACGCTTAATGATTTCATTAATGACATGTTTAGGAACAATGTCCAGTTATATTGGAATGAAATGATACTTGATACGTTTGAACCTAAAGAATTTCTAAACTGTGATGATATACAATCTTATTTTATTAATTTATTAAATAAAATTGATAAGTCACACGAACTATAATAAATATTAAAATGAATTTTGATTATACAAATATTACATTTAAAATACATGGCTATCATAAAAATTATGATTTTTCAACAGAAGATGAAAATATTATAACTGAATATGATGGCAATGTTTCTGAATTAAGAATACCACAAAGAAAACCACCATTTGTTATTGGAGAATATGGAATTTCTGTTTGGAATATTGAATTAGGAAAAATTTTAAATGTTGACTTCGATACTTTAATTAGTAAATATTCTGTCGATGATACTTATGATGAATTAATGCGAATAATTAATGAAAAATTAATTGATATAAATAAATATAAAAAAATAATATTTGTTCATTCATTTATCTTACGTGCTGAATATCGTAAATTAGGAATAACCGAAGAATTTATTGAATTTATTTATAGAAATTTTTATGATGAAAATAGTGCAATTATTGCAATGGTTAAACCATTTCAAAATAATCCAATTGATAAAGACTATTATTATAAAAGAAAATCAATACAGGTTATAAAAAGTATGGACTTTCTTGATAGGTTGGATGAAATTCCAGCATTTGAATATTATTCACTTAATGACCTATACAATAAAGAAGATACAGAAATTAATGAATATAAATTATTTGCTGTTGCCAATAAATGCGGATTCAAAAGAATAAGTGAAACACATTTGTTTTTCTTCTCACCAGAAAAAATTCAAAATAAAATGATAGAAAAAATAAAAATGTATAAAGAATTAAAAAAATAAAACAATGCCTAAAAAGAAAATTATATTAGATAAGTTTCATTATCATGAAGCATTAGATAGAACACATATGATAAATTGTATAATTAATGAACATTTAACAAACCATCCAGTAATTCAAAATCATAAAAAATTATTAATATTGACCGAAAAAGTTGAAGAAATACTAAGTGATATTTATCAATCCATCGGTTCGCTAGAGTTTAAATTATTTCCTGATGAACAGTCACCTAATAGTAAAATCAGTTAAAAGATGATTTTTTAGTATTTATATAGTATGATAAAAAAACTAACTATATTGTTTTTCATTTTTACTTGTATTGCGATAACTAAAATAGGCAATTCAAATAACACTGATTTTGTTCGACAAAAATCAATTGAATTTTATAATCAAACAAAATTAAATAAAATGATTAAAATAATTGAATATGAATCAGAGATTCAGATTCCAATATATACTAATATTAATGATGTTGAGTATATGTATAATACAGCAAATGAACTTAACCTACCAGTAAGAACGATATTTAGATTAATTTTTAAAGAATCTACTTTTCGTGATACTGTTGTTTCTGGCGATGGTGCAAAAGGATATATGCAAATAATGCCTGAAACATATAAAATATATTCACAAAAACTTAATCTTGATAGCCTTAATCTTACTTATAATCAAAAAAATATTCTTATAGGAATGTCTTATTTAAATGATAAATATAAACATTGGTTAGGTAAAGGACATTCTATTGATTATGCATGGAAACTTGCTCTTGCATCGTATAATGCAGGAATTTTTTGGGTGATATTGTACAAAGGCATACCACCTTTTCCGACAACTAAAAAATATATTGATTTTATTCTTAAAAAACATAGAAAATGAATACAATAATTAGAACTGTACATGAAGAAGAATACACTAATGGTGAAAAGACATTAGGTGTTTTGTTTAACTATCCTGAAGATAATGGTCTATGGAAAGAAAGTTTCGTTTATGTTTATAAAGATGGAATGTATATTTTCTTCGATACCATTATTAATATGATTGACTATCTTCTTTATGGAGAAAAGAAAATGAGACGAGCATACATGGAAGAAAAGGAATTTGATGAATATTATGATGCAGACTTCATCAACGGAAAGTTTACAGACAAACTTACATGGACTAATTAATGATTTTAAGGCTATTTAAGCCATTTAAAAATTTGAACATTGTCCAGTAATAAGAAAAGGGAGTAAATAATTAAATTTGCTCCCTTTTTCGTTTAGGCAGGTGTTATTATATTTGTCTGAATTTGTTCATCAACTGTATTACTAAATTTGTTTGAGTTGCAGATTGCTTACTGAAAAAATCCAATGTTTCTTTTGGGTGTTCTTTAATATTATTCCAATAGTATTTAGATAATTCATTGTCAGGTAATAAATCAATTGTTTTTTTCAAACCTAAAAATTCAGTAGTAAGCATTAATGAAGTATAATCATATCCACCTAATTTCCAAACAAATGCAGTATCAATTACACTAGATTCCCAAGGTTTAATATTTAAACATCTTTTTAAAATTAACGGCAAGGATTTGATCGTAGTAAAATTTTCATTAAGTATCATAAATCTTTTAATCAATAATGGAATATCACGACTAATAATATTATGTCCACATAACGGTGGAAAGAAAATAGGACTAGATTTGGTTGCAGCACTGGATAAGATAGATAATTCAGCCATAAATGATTCTAGCATTAAACTTTCATCATCAATAATAATCTTTTTTAAGTCTCTTTGCATCTTACCTTCCTCGAAATAAACAGTAGCATAAGTAATTGCAGCAATTTTACAAAACTCAGGATAATTAATCGCATTGTCTTGATATGTACTTTCAGAAGTAAATAAACGTTCACAAATATCATCAGCATCAGGATTATCAATCT
>Ga0114951_10001955_pt1 | contig 24313 bp, 23 predicted proteins | sample AM7aDNAmetaG_FD_88677 | JGI IMG/M metagenome (GOLD analysis project Ga0114951, IMG submission 88677) | Freshwater microbial communities from Finland to study Microbial Dark Matter (Phase II) - AM7a DNA metaG | ecosystem: Environmental > Aquatic > Freshwater > Lake | place: Finland: Lake Alinen... | reverse complement strand
TTTTTTGCAGCATGATACTGCGATACATATTCTCATCGGATTTTTCGGAGAGGCGCGGAGTGACGATGCCATAGCTCACGGCATTTTCGCGGAACATGTCGCTCATGCCGTCGGTGTGAAAACCGCCGGTGATCAAAATGGCCTTCGTGATCTTGCGCTCGGCCATGGCCGACTGCATCTCTTTATAGAAGACGGCTTCGCGCTTGTGGGCAAAATCATAAAAGTCCAGGCCCGCCGTGAAAAGTTCGTCCATCTTCGCGCCGAATGCCTTGGGCATGACATCGCCAACAGACTGTAGACTTGTGACTGGTGACTTGCGACTGGTCGCTGGTCGCTGGTCAGCAGTTTGCACTGCGGTTTTCAGCCGCGCGACGAGGCTCGGGATCGCGACGCGGTCTTTTTCCTCGAGAAGCTGCTGCCACTGAACGCGATTGAGTTCCAGATGCAAAAGTTTACGCAAAAGCTCACCATCCCTGTAAAGGGTCAGGAGAGATTTTTGTTCAGGCTCCTGGGCTAAGGTATCGAGCATCTGCGTAAAAAGGTATTCGATCTCGTCAAACAGGACTTTGGAGTCGAGTTCGGAGCGAAGGGTGACATAACCGGCAAAAAGGCTGAACGCGGGATAATCGCTGAACTTAAAACCCAGGGGGCCGGCCTCGGCGGCAAGCCGCTCCAGCACATCCCTCGGTAAAACCTCCTTGGTGGAAGTTCCGACGGCGATGCTTCCCTCGTTGAAATTCTCGACGGCTGACAGAAGCTCTTTGGAGACTTTCATGGCGCGCAGCGTCTCAAGAAGCCGGGCTTTTTCCGCGAGGCCCTTGTCCTTATCGAGCGTCTTTTCCATCTTCTGGATGACAAGAAGGCGCGTGATCTGCGGCCAGCCTACCTGGGCAAAAAGACTTTCGAGGTCGACTTTCAGGATCTTCTTTGATTTGGTGACGAGGCTCTGAACGAACGGCATGAATTCTCGGCGGCCCTGTTCAAAACGTTTCCAGTCGGCGATCAGTTCCCGTGTTTCGGGCGTAAAGGTCTTGGAGGCGGCTTTATCGAGTTTCCCGTCGAATCCTTTGAAGAAACGCATGACGTCAGGCTCAGCGCCAAAGACTTTTTTCAGCGCTTCATAGTTCGATCTGTAAAGAGCGGCCTGCTCTATGGGAAGACCTTCAATGTCTTTACCGGCTTCCATGAGATAAAGTTCCGCGCCCGTCAATTCCCCCTGCTTGGCAAGCTCATCGCAAAGCTTGAGATTGCGCTCCTGGTCGGGAAACAGGCGGAGATAATCCGGGTCCAGCTTTTCGGAGGCGCCTTCCACGAAGATGGTTTTAAAGCCGTACTTTTTGTTCATGTAGTCCAAAAGCTGCTTGATCTTGATCTGGGCCTGATAATTGGCGTGCGCGTTCTGTATATGAAGGATGAATTGCGGGTTCGGCGATGCGGGCGCCTCGTAAAGCGCGTCCACGGTTCCAAGCTCTGCGGGAACATCGATGTTTAAATAAGTAGGCAGTTCTCTTCCTCCGGCCATCTCGATACCGGCCGACGGGGACGCGGAAACACACTGCGTCGTCAAAAAGCATATCAGCGTAGTCATAGCTACTGATCTTAACACCCTGTTCAAACAGCCTCCTTATTCACACATTTAAGTACATACATTTTAACGATATTATAAATCTTAATAAAACATAGCACGAATCTAAAATAATTCAAGGGTTATGATAAATAAAAAAAGCTCGGCTCGTCCATAAAATTAATAGCCGCAACCATATCATCCATAACAAGATACATCATCGTAGAATTAACCTCGACGGTTTTCTTCAAATTCGATCCCGAATCCGAGCTGCTCCCTACGGATCTCCTTGCGGCGAATTCGTCCGGAGACATGGTAGTCCTCCGGGAAATTCGCGCTTGGAAATATGTGGATCTCGATCGGAAGGTTATCGATCGGCTCAATAGCTGTGATCTTTCCTGCAGCCTCGAGATCGAGATAGTCAACAAAGAGACCCCCTTGACTGATATTGGTCGCGATCGCTTTCGTGATCACGATCTCATTCACGGGAGTCGCTATCCTCAGTTCGACGGGAAGAGCGACGTGCATACGATGACTCCGCCGTCCTTCGAGTTGGGCCCCGAGCGATTCCTTAGGCGTCTTCGCCTCCTTATCAAGGTACCTCTTATCTGGGTCCTTATCATAGAGGAACGGACCGAAGCTCTCGGCCACCTCCTTCTCATCCGCGCAGATATCCACCTTTCCCGTAAAGCAATTCTCCTCGAGAAATGAGGCCATTTCCGCGGGAGCGCCGTAGATGGCGCTATGTTTCGGCCTGATACAAACGGTCAGCAGACGCCGCAGACCGATGGTGTCCATAGGGCCCGCTGCCTTAAAATTCAGGATGATCTGATGGAAGTGATGGCGCCGGATGTTCTTCTGGATCTTCCAGGCCACCTCCTGAACTGACTCAAAGATAGGCTCGCCCTTCAGATCAAAAACGGCGACCCCTCCTATTTCACGCGTGGAATAATGGAATTTGCTCATAACATTCTCCTCTTTCGAGAACGCTCTGTCCGCCGGAGTTCCCGGTGGATTTTCGGCGACATGTATCCGGTAAGAATATCGCCTTGGTGCATAATACAGAGCGTAAGAGGCCCCCCCTTTCTGTTCATTTTTTCACTTCTGATGCCGTATAGTCCGTGTGTCATTTTCTTATCTCCCTTTTTCGAATTTTCATATCTTTAAAATGGCTCTATTCCCCGCCTCAATCAGAACAGTAACTCACGGACTATCATTTGTCAATATTAGCGCTCAAAACTATTTAATATAATCGTATTAAGCCTTATCGTATTCTATATATAGCTTAAAATGACATAGAATTACAAAAACTGGCTCATTTTGGCTCGATTTTAACCTCAATGCGGGGATTTAAAGCGAAGATACGGGCTATCAGACTATCAGTGAATCGACATAAAAAAAGACCCGGAAGCTTTCGCCTCCGAGCCTTCTTTCGATCTGCGGTTGTGTCTTAGACCTTCACAACGTTAGAAGCTTGGTCGCCCTTGGGACCTTGGGTCACATCGAACTGGACCGACTGGCCTTCATCCAAAGACTTGTATCCCTCACCCTGGATCGCGGTATGATGCACGAATACATCGGCACCGCCATCACGGGAAATGAATCCAAAACCTTTTTCATTGTTGAACCATTTTACTTTTCCATTAACCATGGTTGATATTGCTCCTTTCACTGGAATTATAGTAACGCATGACAAGTTCAACTTACGACGGTGCAAAAATCAACCTGGTGCAGTTGGAACCGGCCCGCTTTGTTGTCTCCTTCCGGAGAGTTAAAGACAGGGTAAAAACAAAAAAACCGCAAGGCTCACTTTCTGACCTTGCGGTACAAATTGTGTTCTACCTCTTTGCTCACTACGCAAGGCACTATGGGGCATGCGACCCCCAATGTCAAAGCTTATTATCCTTTATTATTTTAGCCGCTGATTTCCGGAGGCGCTCCCTCACTCACCCATTTTACGCACCCGGGGTGTGAAATAGGTTGTTACTTCGCGTTATCAGCCGGCAGAATGGCGCTTAAGGTCTGCTCCAGCGCATCTTTGACGGACTGCAAGCTGCATGAGCTATAGATCTTGTCGCCGATCCGGACGTTGGGACCTTTGCCGCATTTTTCAAAGCAGAAGGTTCCCTTGATCCCGACGAGATCTTTCAGGTTTTCCTCGGCGACATATTTCACGAGACCGTGAAGGATGCTCTCCGAACCGCGGATATGACAACCCGTCCCGACGCAGACCTCCACACTCACGCGCTCCGAAGCGCCTCCCTTGATGAGAGGAAGCCCCTTGGACGTGAACCGCCGCCGGCTCTGATAATGGGTATGCAACAGCTGATGCGCCTTCTCTCCGCCGATCTCACCCAAGTGCTCCGAATACAATTTCGCGATCTCCGGATTCTCCTGGGATTTATGAGCCTTCATCATCTTGTCGGCATCATAGAGACCTCGCGCGCGCTTCCGGCGAGTTTCTCCGCTGACGGATACAGGTTGCCCGGCACCGCCCACGCAGCCTCCCGGACAAGCCATGATCTCAATAAGATGGTAGCGGCTATTCCCCGACTTCACCTGATTGCAGACTCTCCTGGCATTGGCAAGACCGTGAACGACCGCGAGATGGAATGTCTTTCCATTCAGAACGATATTGGCCTCCCGGAGTCCTTCCTCCCCGCGAACTTCCCGGAAATCCACATTCAAAAGCGGTTGCCCCGTCACTTTCTCGGCGACGTAACGCAAAACAGCCTCCGTCACTCCCCCCGAACTTCCAAAGATCACGCCGGCCCCGGTCGTCTCTCCGAACGGACGGTCAAAATCCTGCGACTTCAGCTGATCAAAACAAATGCCGCGCTCCCGTATCATCTGTGCGAGCTCCTGTGTGGTCAGCACATGATCCACATCCGGATTATTCGCCACCGCGAATTCGGGGCGCTTGGACTCAAATTTCTTAGCCGTGCAAGGCATCACCGAAACCACGACAAGATCTTTGCGTGTGATCTTATCCCGCTTCACAAGCACATCCTTCGCGACCGCCCCGAACATCTGATGGGGCGAGCGACAGCTCGACAGATTCTTGAAAAGTTCCGGATAATACTGCTCCGCGAATTTGATCCAGGCCGGACAACACGAAGTGAATTGCGGAAGCACCGCGCCGTCGCGGACTTTGCGGAGGAATTCTTCCGCTTCCTCCACGACCGTGAGATCCGCAGCAAAACACGTGTCATAGACGCCGTCAAAACCCATCAACTTCAGAGCGCTTACCATTTTCCCGGTCGAGATGCTTCCGGGCGCGAGCCCGAATTCCTCGCCGAGCGCCACACGCACGGCCGGCGCGATCTGGACGACCACTTTCTTCTGAGGATCATGCACATCGCTCCACACCTCGGACACTTCCGAGCGCGGCGTCAAAGCTCCGGTCGGACACACGCGCGAGCATTGCCCGCAGTTCACGCATTCGACCTGGGCAAGATCCTTGCCGAAGGCCGGCATTACGCTCGTCTTATGCCCGCGATGCGCGAAATCGATCGCGCCGATCCCCTGGACCTCGGAACACATACGCACGCAATCCCCGCAGAGAATGCACTTGTTCGGATTTCGCGTGAGCGAATGCGAAGAATAATCCGAAACGATATTTTTTCTCACCTGACGGAACCGGACTTTCTCGATCCCGAAATTCTTGGAGAGGGTTTGCAATTTGCAAACCGTATTCTTATAACAGGTCGTGCAATTCTGCTCGTGTCCGGCAAGCAGCAGTTCGAGCCCCACTTTCCGCATCTTGCGGATCTCCGCGGTGCTCGTGTGGATCTTGAGCCCGGCCTCCGGGAATGTCGAGCACGAAGCCATGATCCCGCGGCCTTCCACCTCCACGATACACAGGCGGCAGGCACCGTAGATACTCAGCTCCGAATGGTAACAAAAGGTCGGGATCTCGATCCCCCCTTTGCGGACCACCTCGAGAAGATTCCTCTCCCCGTTGATCGGAAACTCCATTCCGTCGACCTGCATTGTTTTCACGGTATCCATCATGCCACCCCCGCCACTGCGTTGAATTTACAGGTTTGCGCGCATGCCCCGCATTTGATGCAGAGCGCCGCGTTGATCGTATGAGCTTGTTTTTTCTCGCCCGCGATCGCGGAAACGGAGCACACTTTCAGACACATCCCGCACCCGCGGCATTTCGCCGCGACGATCTCCGGCCGCGCCAGGGCCTTGCACGCGCCCGTCGGACACCATTTATCAAGCACGTGCCGCTCGTATTCCTCCCGGAAATATTTCAGCGTCGAGAACACCGGATTCGGCGCGGTCTTGCCGAGGCCGCAGAGCGAACCCTTCTGCACCACCTCCGCCAATTCTTTCAAAAGCTCCAGAGTCTCCCCGGTCGCGCGGCCTTCTACGATATCGTCCAGAAGCAAAAGCATTTGCTGTGTCCCTTCGCGGCACGGCACGCATTTCCCGCAGGATTCATTCTGCGTGAACTGCATGAAATAGCGCGCCATGCCGACCATACAAGTATCGCGGTTCATCACCACAAGCCCGCCTGAGCCGATCATCGCGCCGACCTTTCTCAGCGATTCGTATTCCAAGGGAAGATCCAGATGTTCAGCCGTCAGACATCCCCCCGAAGGCCCTCCGATCTGAACCGCCTTAAAACCGTCTTTTAGGATCTTTCCCTTGGAATCCGTCACACCACCGCCGATATCAAAAATAATTTCCCGGAGCGTCATCCCGAACGGGATCTCGATCAGTCCGGTATTCGCCACATGACCGGTCAGCGCGAAAGTCTTTGTCCCCGTCGAATTCGCGACCCCGATCTTGCTGAATTTTTCCGGACCCATCTGCAAAATAAGCGGAACCGTGGCGAGTGTTTCGACATTGTTGATCGCCGTCGGTTTTCCCCAAAGCCCCTGCTGCGCCGGAAAGGGCGGCTTCGGACGGGGCATCCCGCGGCAGCCTTCCACCGAAGCCATGAGCGCGGTCTCTTCCCCGCAGACAAAGGCCCCGGCGCCTTCGACGACTTTGCAGTCAAAGTTAAAATCCGTTCCAAAGAGTTTTTTCCCGAGGATCCCGGCCTTTTGAGCGCAGGTCACGGCCCGCCGCATATTCTCCACCGCGAGCGGATACTCCGCGCGGACGTACACGATCCCTTCCGAAGCGCCGATCGCAAACGCCCCGATGATCATGCCTTCAAGCACGCTGTGGGGATTTCCTTCCATCACGCTCCGGTCCATGAACGCCCCTGGATCTCCCTCGTCTCCGTTACAGATCAGATACTTTTCAGGCCCCGGCTGAATCCGCGTCAGTTCCCATTTTTTTCCGGTCAGAAATCCGCCGCCGCCGCGCCCCCGGAGTCCCGAAGCGAGCATCTGCTGACAGACTTGTTCCGGCGTCAGCGTGGTGAGAACGCGCTTCGCCGCCTCATAGCCTTCATGCGCGAAATATTCTTCAATGCTTTCGGGATCGATCGCGCCGCAGAGTTTCAGGACCGAGCGTGTCTGCTTTTTATAGAAAGGGATCTCGGCCTGTTTGGAAAATTTCGCGCGCGTGGCCGGATCCTGATACAAAAGCCGCTCAACAAGCTCTTTTTTGACGAGCGTCCTCTCAACGATCTCAGGAACATCCTCCGGTTTCACGCAGACATACAGAAGGCCTTCGGGCTCGACGGTCACAAGCGGGCCCATCTGGCAGAATCCCTGGCACCCGCTTTTCGAGGTCCGGTAAGTGTTCGCGAGATCGCTCTTGGCGTGCTCATCGGTATAAGATTCCGCCACTTCAAATCCCGCTTTTTTGATCTCCGAAACGAAAGCGTGATACACCTTCATCGCGCCATTCGCGCGACACGCCGTTCCGGCGCACACGGTCAGTTTCCGGGCGTTCTGTTTCCCGGCATCCCCGGGGATCTTCAGTTCAACACGAAGCTGTTCGTGCATTTTTTTCCTCCTCGGCCATCAGCCCCTCCACAAGTCCTGCGGCCTTTTCAGGCGTCATCTGACCGTGGATATCGCTATTGACCACCAGAACGGGCGCGAGACCGCACGCCCCGAGACACGACACCGTCTCCACGGTAAAGAGCATATCGTCCGTAGTGATCTTAGCTTCGCTCAGCCCCAATTTTTCGCGCAGTTTTTCGAGGATCCCGGTCGAGCGCTTCACATGGCAAGCGGTCCCGTCACAAAGGCGGATCAGGTATTTCCCTTTGGGCTGGAGCGTGAAATGAGAATAAAAAGTCGCGACCCCGTAGATCCTCGCCGGAGGGATATCAAGCATCTCCGCGATATAAAGCAGCACCTCTTCGGGAAGATACCTGTAATCATCCTGGACTTTCTGCAAAATGGCGATCAAATGGGACGGATCATGATCATAACTTTCGAGGATCTCGCCGACTTTCTGGAATTTCCTGAATAAAATCGCTTTTGGCATCACAAACCTCCTTTAAGGAATCTGGTTCGTACCGGCTTCCGGATCATCCGGAACCGGGGATGCTTCCCCGGAATTTCCGGATGCGGTCTTGGTTTTAGAACGGTCCAGCTTTACGGAAAGCACGGCAAGCCCTTCCGCGAGGTCTTCGTTCTGAACCACAACATTTTCAGGCGCGATGAGTTTCACGGGCGCGAAATTCCAGATGGCCCGGATCCCGGCCTTGATCATTTTCTCCGCGACGGCCTGCGCGAATTCCGCCGGAACAGCCAGGATCCCGATCTGGACCTTCATGCGTTCGGCCATCATGGAAAGTTCATCGACCGGCAGCACATGAACATCATTGATCGTCCGGTGGGTCTTCGCGGGATCCGCGTCAAAAGCGAGTACGATCTTCACGCCGTACTGCTCAAAACCGCGGTATCCCAAAAGCGCCGATCCCAGATTTCCGGTTCCCACCAAGAAAGCGTCCGTAATATTATTCCAGCCCAGATGATCCTCAATCGCCTTGATCAATTCATGAATGTCATACCCCACACCTGATTTCCCGGTAATGGGCAGTGGATCAAAATCTTTCCGGACCACAATAGGTTCAAACCCAAGAACTTTGGCCAGAAATGTCGCCGACACATCTTTCTGGTTCGTTGCGACAAGATCTTTGAGTATCCTCAAATAAGAAGGCATTCTTCGGATGGATGGATAACTTAGTATTCTTTTGCTCCCAAGCGTCATATTCATCCTCCTGTGTTCTGAATTGTTCAAAATCTTGATTTGACAGATATTTTTATATCGATATAATTATATCGATATACGCATACCGAAGTATACGTATACTTGAAACATTGTCAATACCCTGTTTGATTATTTTTTCAATGAGGCTAGAATCGAGCTCCGCAATCGAAAGGACTGCTCATGGAAAATAACAAAGACGAAAAAAAACTTTGGGAGCTCCTCTGGGAATATGATCCGAACGGACTTCTCGTGGTAGATCTTGAAATGCGCATCCGGCTCGTCAATCCGGCGCTTTGCTCCATGTTCCAGACCATTCCTGAAAAAGTCATCGGGCGGCACGCAAGAGATCTTCGGGGCGACATCCAGGACCTCAAGGATGTATGGGAAACCAACACGGTGATACACGCCAAAGAAAAAGATTATCCGGATCATGGCCTCCATGTCCGGGAAGTCATCTTCCCTCTCAAAAGCCACAACCTCATCGCCTGCATCGTGGTCGATACCACGCATGAATGGAAACAGCAGGAGGAGATCCAAAAGATCAAGAATCAGACGATCCAACGTGTGAATGAAGTGGTTGATAAACAAATGAAAGTCGCGCAAGAGATCGCAAGCCTCCTGGGAGAAACGACCGCAAACACCAAGGTCAGCCTGCTGCAGCTCCTGAAAACCCTGGAACGGGAATAACCCATGAGTCTTTTTTATGATGTCTACGAATCCAGCCTTAAAAAATCAGGCGAAGAACTCTGCGGCGATAAGGTCAAGATCCTGAAAGAGGCCGGCAAAACACTGATCGTTCTCTCCGACGGATTGGGTAGCGGAGTCAAAGCCAATATCCTGGCAACGCTCACGACCGAGATCCTCATGACCATGCTCCATAACGAGATACCGCTAGTCGAGATCATCCGTACGATCCTGGGAACATTACCGACCTGCCAGGTCCGCAATCTCGCTTATGCCACCTTCACGGTCGTGATCATCGATGAAAGGAACATGACCTTCCATGTCATGAATGTGGATAATCCCCCCTTCTTTCATATACGGAAAAAAAAACTCCTAAAGCATGAGGCCCAAACCACCGTCATCCTCGGAAAAAAGGTCACTTCTTATGAGGGCCCGCTCGAAAAGGGCGATTTTCTCGGCATCATGTCGGATGGGGTTCTCTACGCGGGACTCGGCGACGCGCTTAATTACGGATGGGGCTTGGAGAATATCGCGGCCTTTCTGGAAAATGTTTTTCAAAAACCGGTCGGATGCGCTTCAGAAGCCGTGCGCGCCGTCATGGATCAGACCGAGAGACTTTACGGCGGAAAATTGGGCGATGACGCCACATTCGTCGGAACTCTCGCGCGCGAAAGCTCGACGCTTCATGTTTTTACGGGACCGCCGGTCGACAGGAATTCCCAGGAATTTTATATCCGCCAGTTCCTGAACGAAACGGGAAGAAAAGTGATCTGCGGAGGAACCACCGCGAACCTCGTCGCGCGATCTTTGGGCCGCACCGTAGAAACGCGCTGCCCCGATCCCTCCCGCGATGTGCCTCCTCCCGGCGCGATCGAAGGGATCGATCTGGTCACGGAAGGGATCATCACTCTTTCACGAACGCTAGAACTGATCAAGAAGGATGCTCCGCGGCCGGAGCATGATGGCAAGGGCATGAATGCCGCCGTCTTTCTTGCTGCGGAAATGATGCAAGCGGACCATATCCGCTTTCTGGTAGGCCAGAGCGTGAATCCTTATTATCAGAATCCTCTCCTGCCGAAGAACGTCTCGATCCGGACAAATCTTGTGGGGATGATCGCCGCAGAACTGCGGCAATACCGGAAATCCGTGGAAATCGTGCTTTGCTAATGCCGCAAGAGTAGCGCCTAAAAAAAAGGAACAGCGCTGGATTTTCCCGGAGAACTTCTTCGGCAGAAAGAGCTTCTTCTTCCAGGCTTTTCAGCAACCCTATGACTTTTTCCGGCAAGTTGAAGCCCGCGTGGCGGGAGTCCAAAGGTACTTGCGCGTTTCATTCACGATCACACCGTTCAGCAGAATAAGGGATACAAGATTCGGGAGCGCCATGAACGCGTTGGCAATATCGGCAAAAGCCCAGACTGCGGGCATCGTAACCACAGAGCCCACCATGACGGCGGCGACCCAAAGCCACCGGTAAGGTTGGACCGCCCCATGCCCGAAAAGATATTCGATCGCCCTCTCTCCGTAATAGGACCAGCCGAGAATGGTTGAAAAAACAAAGGTCAAAAGGCCTGTCACAAGAATGATCGGACCGATCACCGGGATATCCGCGAAGGCAGCTTTGGTAAGCGTCGCGCCGTTCATCCCTTTGATCCATTCCCCTGAATTCACAAGAACGAGGCCCGTTATAGCGCATACCACAACCGTATCCCAGAATGTGCCGGTCGAGGAAACAAGCGCCTGTTCCACAGGATTTTTTGTTTTCGCAGCCGCGGCCACGATAGGAGCACTGCCTAAACCCGATTCATTGGAAAAGAGTCCGCGCGCCACGCCGTAGCGTATGGTGTCACGGATCCCCGCGCCGACGAATCCGCCGAGAGCCGCCTGCCCCTGAAAAGCGCCGTTTAAGATCACCCCGAGGGTATGCGGAATACTTTGCCAATGCATGCAAAGAATAATAAGACAGCCGCAGCAATAACTGATCGCCATAAAAGGAACCAGCATTTCGCAGACCTTTGAGATGGATTGGATCCCGCCCAGGATCACCAGCGCCGTAAAAAATGTCATGATCACACCGCTGATCCAGGGTGAGACATGAAAAGTATCCTGAACAAGTGTCGCGATCGAATTGGCCTGGACCGTATTACCGATCCCGAACGCGGCAACAGCGGTAAACGCGGCAAAACAAATGCCCATCCATTTGGATTTAAGTCCGAGTCTCATGACATACATCGGACCACCCGCAAAGTGCCCCTTGTGCGTTTTAATGCGGTATTTGATAGAGAGAACGGCTTCTCCGTATTTGGTCGCGATCCCAAAAACACCCGTAAGCCACATCCACAACACAGCGCCCGGGCCCCCCATCGCGATCGCCGTCGCGACACCGACGATATTCCCCGTGCCAATGGTCGCAGCCAGGGCGGTCGTGAGCGCTCCAAAGTGGCCGACATCCCCCTTGCCTTCTCCGGTTTTTTCCAAAGACATGCGGATCGCTTTTCCGATGTATTGCTGGATCCACTTCAACCGGAACGTCAAAAAAACATGCGTCCCGAAAAGCAGGATGATAAGCGGCCAGCCCCAAATAATGTCGCCGATGCTGCTGAGGATTTTCACGGAAAGAACCTTTCTATTTTAAAGAAGAGAACGCCACTGCCATTGAATATTGCCCGGCACCCGAATGGAAACTTTCCCCAGTCTTCTGGAATTGATTTTCGACATTCACACATGCATCCTTGAGCCTCGCGGGACAATCTAGCACAACATCCACCCCCCTTTCAGGGAATTAATACAAGCAAGAAGGCCACCGGAGTTATTCCCCGGTGGCCGCTGGGACTATATAGGGTCCTTGATGCGATCAGCTCAATTGTTTTTCAACCGGAACTTTCTTATCAAGCATCCCTTTGAAAATTCCGCTAAGATCCATTAGCGAGGTACTATTCGCCCCGGTGGGGATCCCCCAGATCTGAAGCTTGCTTGGAATATTTTTCGCAAACTCAAGCGCGACGACATTGGAGCCCCCGCCCAATGCCTCTGCGGAAAGCCGTTTTCCCTCCGCCTCTGCCTTGTAAAGCGCGAGTTTTCCCGTAGCTTCCTGTTCGAGCTTATAACGCTCTGCTTCAGCCTCGATCTTTGCGGAGGCCGCGCGGCCTTCCGCTTCCTGGATCGCTTTCAGTTTCTGTCCCCGGGCGATCGCCTCCAGCTTTTTCGCGGTCTCCTCTTCCGCAAGCGCCTGCTGCTTATTGACCTCGACCATCTGAGCCGCGATTTTTTTCTGCTCAATCGCCGCCTCAAATTGCGCGCTGAACTGAAAATGACGGATCAGCGCATCCTGAATATTGATCGCGGGATATTTGGCCAGGACATTGGTCAGCTTTTCCTTGATCCGCGTCTGGATCTCATCACGAACTTTGCCTTGATAGATCTCCTCGGCGGAATAACTGCCGATCGCGATCCGCGCCTCGGAGCGCACCTGCGGCAGCAACACCTGATCCTCGTAATTGGGTCCGACGGTCTGGTGAAGCAAAGGAACGTCCTTGCTATTGAGAGAATAAATGATCGTGATATCCACGCTTACATTCTGGCCGTCGTCGGTTTTCAGCTCCATGTTATATTCTTTTTGATTTTCAGAAGCCATAGATTGGCTTGGGAAAGAACGCGCGGCGACCTTGTAGATCACCATGTCGGTAAACCACTTACAAAAAAAGTGATACCCGACGCCCATCGGCTCTTTTTCGATATGTCCTTTGAGTTTGTCAACGCGCACTGCGACCTCGGTGGGCTGGACATTGATCCATCCAAAGGAAGCTATGCAGATGATCAGAGCAACGCCTAATAGAATGGCTGTTATACCCGAAGGCAGGAACCTCCTGAAAGCCGCTTGCACTTCATCGATCTCTCCCATGACAACATCCTCCTTGATTGATATGATTTTTGTGGGATTCCCTAATGGTTAATTATCGGCCGAAGCCAAGGAATCTACACGTCCAAGAATTCAATGAAACGCCTAACTGAGCACTTGCCACCGCAACTAATGGAATTCATTAAATGACCGAGGATCTTGCCATGTCCATCCACCTGGAAAATACCGGCATGAAGGCAAAATTACTTCTAGCCATGATAAGCCTTTTCATAGCGCTGACAGCCGGAGAATTTTTTCTTCAGCGCTGGTTCCATTTCAAAAAAAATTTATACGTCCCCCCTACTCGAAAAAATATTTTCAACATCAGAACGGACAACTCCGGGAATCCATGGACTCAAACGATTTATAGCCAATTCGGAAGGGATCCGGGGGGGGGTGAGTTTACTCCGGAGAACACTTATCGCATTTTAGCCATCGGAGGAAGTACTACCGAATGTTTCTACCCGGATCAGATTGAAGCCTGGCCTTACCAGGTTCAAACAAATTTGCGAAAAGAAAATTTCCGCGACTGGGTTGCAAACGCGGGGTTCACAGGCTATTCCACAAAAAAACATCTTAAGGATATTGACCTCTGGTGGAAGCAATATCCTTCTGTCAAAACCCGGGTCTTTCTTGTTGGAATCAATGATTTCTCGAAGTGGATTTGTCGGCCCATGCCCGCGGTGCCGTTACAAAAGCAACCTTTTTATAAAAAAACAGGACATTGGCGCCTTTGGTCAAAGGCTAAGGAGCTGACATCCGCGAGACCTCAAAGCCCCACTAAAAAAAATGAGAACGTGATGCTTTGATTCTCCGAGGTAATCTGATACAATGCCTCGCTGCCAAAGAAGAACTTCATCAATGTGTCATCATTTGCAGCGTGGGGCAAGCGGAATAGTTCCGCTGACAAGTTTTAAAATTATCATCGTAATTCATAAAGTATTCATCTTCGTCGTCGCGGGGTGGAGCAGCTCGGTAGCTCGTTGGGCTCATAACCCAAAGGTCGCAGGTTCAAATCCTGCCCCCGCTACCAATTACAAACGAAGGAGCCAACATCAGTTAAATGGTGTTGGCTCTTTTGTTTTTTAGGGTTCAAAAACAGGGGTGACAATAAAAGTGACAATACTTTTCCCCCTGCCGCAAACCTTTCCCTCCATTCGGTAATGTCTTTGGTGAATGTCCCGGTCCTTGTTATAATCTCGAAACACAAATGAGGAAAGGTGCGTATCGAATAATGCCTCCCGAAGCGTTCTCTCGCGTTCTGATCGACAAGGCCCTTGAAGCATCCGGATGGGATCTCACCAAAGAGGTCCGGTTTGAGCTGACCACCGCTACTGGCCGCGCCGATTATGCTCTGATGGGCAAATATGGCCCCCTTTGCGTGATCGAGGCCAAAGCCGAGCAAGTCGATCCCTACGATGCCAAAGAGCAGGCCCGCGGCTACGCGGAAAATATGAACACTCCGTTCATCATCCTCTCGAACGGTAAAGAACATTGGTTCTGGAATTATAAACGCAAAGACCAGGATGCCTACCGCATCGAGCGGATGCCTTCCCCGGAGGACTTGGAGCGGCTTCGCCTCAAAAATCTCCAACCCCCGCGTCCCTTAATGAGCGAGGTTGTTACCCCAAAATATCTTCAACCGTTCAAACATGATGTCACCGTCCGCGGCTACCAGATCAAGGCCCTTGATACCATTTCCGAAAAATACGATAACGAGAAGCGCAAGAAATTCCTTCTTGAAATGGCCACAGGAACCGGGAAAACGCTTCTATGCGCGACTCTGATCCGACGGTTTTTGGCAACGCGCAACGCCGAGCGCGTCCTTTTCATCGTGGATCGCATCGAACTTGCCCGGCAAACCCTCGAAGAATTTAATATCTTCCTCGCGGAATATAAGCCCGTGCTATTTCGGACCGCCCGTCGCAGACCGGGAGAACTTATGGGGTCCTCGGTGGTTGTTGCGACGATCCAATCTCTTATGGTGGATCGCCGCTACCGCGAAGAATTTACCCCCTTCCACTTCGATCTTGTCGTGAATGACGAAGCGCACCGCTCGATCTATGGCGATGCCCGTGAAGTGGTCCAATTCTTCCAGGCCACCCGCGTCGGTCTCACGGCAACTCCCAAAGCGTATCTCAAAAATATAGACGTGGAACAACTCCGCCAGGAAAACCCGAAGGCCCTCGAAGCGCGAATCCTTCGGGACACCTATCAGTATTTTGGTTGTGAGCCGGGATTCCCAACCTATCGCTACGATGTTATCGACGCAGTAAAAGACCCCGAAGGCCCATTCCTCTGCCTTCCACAGATCTTCGACCTTCGTTCCGACATCACGACGCAGGCCCTTGATGAATCGGGATGGTGCGTCACGATCGACGAGCGAGAAGAAAACTATAAGATCCAGGACCTCGAACGGAAGATTTTTACCCCGGCCCGAAATCAAGTCATGTGTGAGGCTTTTCTCAAGGAGGCCCAACGTGACCCGGCGGGAACCATCGGAAAATCCATCGTTTTTGCGGTCAATCAAGACCACGCAACCACGCTCACCAAGATATTCAATGCCATGCAACCGGGGATCGCTATGACGATCACTTCGCGCATCCCGGAGTCAAGTAACCTGGCCAAAGAGTTCCGGGATGGGAAGCGGACCGAACGAATCGCCGTTTCCGTGGATATGCTCTCCACCGGCTACAACTGCCGGGACCTTCTGAATATTGCCCTCATGCGCCCTATCTTTTCCCCAACCGAATACATCCAGATCAAAGGCCGCGGCACGCGTCTTTTCACTTTCAAGATCGGCAACACCTCTTACGAGAAGAAAAACTTCTTCATGCTCGACTTTTGCGCCGTTGCTGAATACTTCGAGGAAAAATACGACTACTCCATTCCTTTAGCCATTCCGCGGGAGCCGGGGCCAAAAGGCCCCAAGACCCCTCCAAGCGGAGGTGGTGGCGGCGGGACCACAACGGGTGGAGGGATCGTTAGCGATCCCCCGGGATCTTACGGGACGCGGGAAATCCCCATTTGGGAAGGTAAAGACGAATTGGTCATGCGCGAAGTGGTCGAGGTAGGCCCGGACGGAGAGAAGGTGGACCTTATGACGTTCCGCGGCTCTTACGAGAAGGATCTCAAGGACTTCGTAAAGAAAACGCCGGACTTCAAGGACGCAATCGAGGCGGAGGATGACGACACGATCGAAACAATTATGAATGAGCGTTTCTACCACCGACCGAAGATGTTCTATTCTCCGGACAAACTAATTATCTCCTATGGCGTTCCAGCCACGACCTCTGCATTTGTTTATAACGCGGTTGGCCACAGACCGCTTCCAACCCGTGACGCCATTATTAGCGACACCGTGGAGTCCATTTCAGCCCGTTTTAACCTCCGCTACAACGAACAAAAATGGGTTGATGCCACCGCGCAGTTATTAGCCGAGGATGCGGGTTCCTTGAAGCGTTTCATGGAAGGCGATATGACGATCTTCTCCGCGGGTCAGTTCAATCAACTCGGCGGCGTTCCCAATCTTATGAAATTCGAGAACCGCGAAGAAGTGTTTGAGGCGTTACGGCAATCCACGCTCGTTCGCCAGACACTACTTGCTTCGCGTAACTGATCCCGGAGAGGACACAATATGAGCGCGGCCAAAAAAACAAAAGATGAAGTCTCGCAATTGAACCTCGGACCCAATTCCAATTTCTTCTCGTCTGGTTTGCGCCAAAAAGTCGATCAGCTAATGAATATCCTCTACGCGGGTGGCGTGAACAACCCGATGGATTCCATCGAGCAGATCTCCTATCTTCTGTTTCTCCGCCTCTTGAGCGAGCGGGACGATCAATTCGCCGCACTCGATAAGAAATACAAGCGTCTCTTTTCCGGAACCTGGAGCAAATACTCGTGGGGTAACTTCGTGACGCTCACGGGCGATAACCTTTTCAATTCCGTCCGCGATGCTATTGAAAAGATCCATGAACTGCCCGATCTTTCCGAAACAGGGAAACTACTTTTCAGCCGGGCAACGCTTACAATCCACGATCGTCCCACACTCCGCGCTGTCGTCCAGGGTGTCCACGAACTGGACCTCACGGCTCACGAAGGCCACGACTACAAGGGCGATATGTATGAGTATCTTCTTGGAAAGATTGCCGCCTCCGGCACGAATGGTCAGTTTCGCACCCCACGTCACATCATCGACATGATCGTGGCACTCGTCGACCCACAACCCGGACAACACATCTGCGACCCGGCCTGTGGCACTGCCGGATTCCTTATCTCGGCTTTCAGCCATATCTTGCGCCAGAACACCAAACCCGCCGATCTGAAACGGGGCCTCACGGACGGCTCGATGCTTAAACCCGCGCAATGGAAGTTCCTTGAGGAACAAGCGGTCACCGGCTTTGATAACGATCCCCATATGGTAAGGATCGCCATTCTAAATCTCTACCTCCACCGGTTGGAGAAAGCGCAGATTCAGATGATGAACCCCATAACCACTGGATTTGGAGGTATTTATCCGGGCCGCCGGTTTGACATTATCCTCGCCAACCCGCCGTTTGCCGGGAAGGTGCAGGACGAAAGCATTCTTTCCGACCTTAATTACAAACTGAACACCCGCGCCACGGAACTGCTCTTTCTCAAGTGGTTCATCGACCATCTTGCTCCCAACGGACGAGCGGGTGTTATCGTGCCGAACGGCGTTCTTTTTGGCTCCAACAATGCGGCTACTTCCTTACGCGAACTACTTGTCACCGAGTGCGACCTGCAAGCTGTCATCAGCTTACCAAGCGGTGTTTTTAAACCCTATTCTGGCGTTGGCACCGCGGTGCTGATTTTTCAGAAGGGTAAACCTACAAAACATGTTTGGTTTTATGAGATTAAAGCCGATGGTTTTAGTCTCAGTGACACACGCACACCCGTAGATGACAATGATATACCCGATCTTTTGGAAAAGTGGCCCAATCGGGTAGAAGGGAAAAACAGTTTTCTTGTTTCCGCCGCTGACCTTAAAGCAAATAACTATGAATTTTTAATCTCACGATACAGGCAACAAGCTACTCGCATCGAAAATCATGACGAGCCCCGTGCCATCGCTGATGAAGTTCTTAATTTAGAAGAAAAAATAGTCAAGCTGACGCGATCTTTAAAAGAGAAATTGTAAGAATGACAAGCACAACTTCCTATCCCAAAGTTCCTCTGAGTGACTTGCTTACTCAAATGGCTCGTCCAATTCGTGTTGAAGCTGGTGTTTCTTATCGATCGCTTGGAGTGAAGTGGTATGCCAAGGGCCTATTTATTAAGGAGCCTTTGAATGGAAGTGAAATAAAGGCGACGCGCCTTTTTTTGGTAGAAAAGGATGATTTTATTTACAATCGCCTGTTCGCTTGGAAAGGATCTTTTGCCGTAGCAGGGCCAGAACACGTTGGCTGCGTTGTATCTGGTGAGTTTCCAATCTTTCGCATAAATCCCAAAAGACTCTCGCTGATGTATTTAATGGCGTTCTTCTCAAGCCCGTGGCTTTGGGAAATGATAGCTGGGCACAGCTCAGGGACCGCTGAAGTAAGCCGTTTGAGGTTAAAGGAGGATGCGTTCTTACGGCTTACCATTCCATTACCACCGTTGGGGGACCAAGAGAGAATTGTAAAACGGTTGGACGAAGCGGACGAATTGCGTAAACTTCGCGCCCAAGCCGATCAGCGCACGGACGTACTCATTCCTGCTCTATTTCACCAAATGTTTGGCATGGCAGCCGTGAAAAAAAGTGGGTGGGCTGTTAAGCCGTTAAGCGAGATGGTGGCTGATATGCAACAGGGATTTGCGTGCCGTCCGTCTGAAAATGGGTCCGAAACGCCCCAAATTAGACCCTTAAATATGACCATACTTGGCACGATTACTCTTGAGGGAACAAAAGCTGTTTCATGCTCATTAGCAAAAGCTAAAAAATATGACCTTCGCGCTGGAGATGTTCTTTTTAACAACACCAATAGTCCTGCGCTGGTCGGAAAATCAGCGGTTTTTAGAGAAGCTGGGTCGTTTGTTTTTTCAAACCACATGACTCGCATTCGTGTTCACGAAGATCAAGTTACACCAGATTATCTACACCACTTTTTATTTCGGGCCTGGTCTGATGGCTTTTTCAGGCATCAATGCACCCAATGGATTAATCAGGCAGCCATAGGTATTGCTGCCCTTGGGAAGATCGTCGTTCCATGCCCCCCCTTAAACTTGCAGAAAGAGTTCGTTCGGAAAGTGGCTGAAATCCGCGAACTAGAAGCCGCTCAATCCGCTAGTCGTCAACGCCTTGATGCCTTGTCCCAATCCATGCTCCACCGGGCGTTCAACGGGGCATTGTGAGTGTTCGCTATGTTCTGTTTCGCATCACGAGGTTGATCTGAAAATGGATTCACTTGTGGTTATTTCTAAGAAAGCCAACGAGTTATTTAGAGAAAGTTTCACGGAGTGTTGCAGAGTCCGCGATGAGATTCCAAGCGAGGACAAGACTATAGAAGATGACAGTAAGAGAATTACGATAGCGAAAAAGAACTTGATGGATTCTGCGCAATTAGCGGGTCAAATTATTAAGGCGCTGGACGGAGGTAGTCTGCTGTTGTCGCTGATAGGGCTGAGATCTTTAACAGAAAGTTTGATAAATACGAAATATACCTTTGCTCATCCCGACCACAAAGTTGATTTGGTGTGGGTGCGGGCTGTGTGTAAGGACTATTTTGATAGAGGTAATGATCCAAAGGCCAGGAAAAGTGGGCTAGATGATGCCGGGATAGAGCGCAGGGCAAAAGAAGCAGGAGCCGATGACTTATTTAACAAGACCTTCGTTGGGTTGTGTAATTACACTCATATGTTGGTTCATACGGGGCCGCTAAACGATCCGGCAAAGTTTGAAGATTACACGCGCAACGGCTATGTGACCACGTTATCGACTTTGCATGATGTGCGAGAACATATCAGAGAGCATTTTGGAATTAAAGGATGGCCGAAGCACGAAGAAAGGCTCGTGAATTTTCGAGACTTGTACCTTTCAGCAGAATGATATGAAAAGCGTAAGCTCTTCCGGATGCCGGGCGGGGTCCTTTGGAGGATGCAAATGAGGAAGAAAGCAACTTCTGGATTTTTGGCCTTTGCTATAATCTTTTTTCTTCCGTTTGCGTACTGCCGCGCCGCTGATCCTTCCCCAACCACTCATGTCTACTTCTCTCCCAAGGGCGGATGCACCAAAGCCATCACAGACGCCATAGGGCAAGCGAAGCAATCCATCCTGGTCCAAGTCTACTCTTTTACTTCATATCCCATTGCTCAGGCTCTTATTGATGCCGAGAAACGGGGCGTGAAAGTGGAGGTGATTATTGATAAGAGGCGGATTCACGAGCGGAAAGTCAAGATTGGGCTATTAGCAAAGGGTGGAGTGATCGTTTATCTGGACGGAAAACACGCAAAGGCTCACAGTAAAATAATGGTCATTGACGGTAAGACGGTTATTACTGGCTCCTTCAACTTTTCGACCGAAGCCGAAGAACGTAACTTGGAAAATCTTTTGATTCTTGACGATGCGGCTCTGGCGGCTGAATATACGAGTAATTGGCAAGCGCATCAGAAACACTCGACGCGATATAAGATATAAAAGTGAAAGAAAATAGGAGGGCGTTGTGACAGGACTTAAAAATATCGCTCGTGCATATAAATCAAAGCTAAGGCAGAACCGGAAGGAAGCAATTCAAGCTCAGGCTTCCCAGGGGAGTAAAGTGGCTCCTTCTCATGTTGTTGAGCTGAGAAAATCCGCCAGAGAATATAAGAAAAAACTAAGGGGCATCTAGGAAAGCCACGTAACTATTTTTTAGGAGGGGCTGTGGCGGAGGATCAGCTATGACTGGGCCGAAGATATGTCCCAACTGTGAGCAGGAAATGGACGAGGACCTTGCAGAGCTATATGTTTGTAGTGAGTGTGGGCAGGAGTTTACCGATTGCGACCTTGAAGAAACCCGGGAAGAAAGACGGGAGGCCGGCGAGGATTCGGATGACGATGAAGGAGAAGATGATGACACCGTTTAACGAAAACTTGAAACCGTGAGGAAACAATGACCGAAGACCCAGCACCCTACTTCGCAACCCCAGGCGACATGATTCGTCATATCCGTAAGTCAAAGCGGGTTACAATCGTAGAGCTTGCCGAGAAGATGGGCGTATCGCAGGATTACATTGCCCGGTTAGAATTGGGAGAAATCAATCCAACGCAAGAACAGATCGAAGTTATACGTTCCTTCCTAGAAAATGAATGAGCCAACATACCAAAATCTCCTGAGCCAGATTCGGCTGGGGAAAGTCAGCATCGAGGTTCATCAGTTCGGTCCCCGACCCTTTTTCAAAACCCTATGGCTCAAATTCGCCTGTGCCTATGTCAGGTTTCGCGCTGTTCGCGACTATGAGTTCTTTCAAGAGGCTTATCACTCCAAGCTAATCAGTCTGCATTTAGGGAATGGCAGGATCGTTTCACATCCGATGCCATTAGAGAGCGCATTGAGGTGAGGTCGCTGATGAAGGGTTACAAGGCAGAAATGAACGCTGATCTTATTCTGATGATTACGAAACAATTTCAACTTAAACCGGATTCTATCCACGGCATAGCGCATTGGCGGCGGGTTGAGGCATTGGGACTTATGCTTGCGGAAAAGACAGGAGCGAATAGGAATATCATCAGCTTGTTTGCATATCTTCACGATTCTAAGCGGGAAAATGAGTTTGTGGACCAGGAACATGGTGCGAGAGCGGCTGATTTTGCGGCAGAACTTTATAAAACGAGGAAGATTGGTATTTCCGAAAAGCAGTTGGAACAGCTTACCTATGCCTGTCGTTATCATAGCGATCCGAACGCCAAGTCAGACGACATGGCTGTTATGACCTGTTGGGATGCCGATAGGCTCGACCTCTGGCGCGTTGGGGAAACTCCCGATCCGGCACGGCTCAACACAGATGCCGCGAGAGAACCGGCCATGATTGAATATAGCGGCAGTTTTGGAAGGTCAGCCGAAATACTTTAATGGCTTTGCATAAATTGTAGCAAACCGTCTTAACTCCACTACATCTACGCGACGCTCGCCGGATTCACATTTTGATATGAAGGATTGAGGTTGGCCGAGTTTCTTAGCGGCTTCGATCTGTGTAAGACCCGCCTCTAGCCGGGCCGTCCGGAGCTTTTCCAGAAAAGATTTATATTCCTTTGACCAGATACCCATAGGATCTCCTGGCCAAGTAGACTATATCCCCTTTTGGAATATCCCAAAATCGGATATACTAACTCAGCGCAAAGAAGCCCGATGAGGTGAGAATGAAAGATCCAGTAAAGAATTTTGAATCTGTTGTCTTGCGCCCCCTTAACATCCTTTTTGTCCTCCCCGCCATCTATTTTCTTATGCAAGGGAAATGGTTGCCATTTATAGGATGTGCCTCGGCAATGCTCTTTATTGGCCACATCGGGGCTAATTTGCATCCTATTCAATCTGCTCGTGATCTTGCTAGGGGACCTTTGACGAACCCGATGGCAGAATTGGAGTCGCAACTATACACCCCTCAACAAAAGAAACTACTTGCTGGTCGCGCTTGTATGAAAGTAGGTATTTTAGTAGGACTTACAATAGGAGTAATTTGTTGGACGATTTTAGGATGGCGTTGGTATTTTGCTATTCCTGCGGCATGGGTGACGATTGTTTCAACGGGCGGGTTTTTAACGTTCTTTTTCAGTTTCAGACATTGCGATGATGCGGATTCACAAATGTCGATCTCAAAAAGCGAGTCGCAACAGAACGAATCGACGAAACAACCTTCCCAAAAATTGAAGAATATTAACGATCCAATACCGATCAAGTATCCGAACCATCCCCAGGCGCAGAAGTTGTACGAGTCGCAAGTGAAACTGAACCGCACGACCAATCTGCTGAACAAGATCGGCTATTCCGCGCCACAGTCTCCGGAACCAAATCCGCAATCGCCGCCGAAAAACATTATAAAACAGCACAGAGTCCTTATCGTCGCTGAGTGGGATGGCCTTGGTGATTTTTTATCAAACTTTTTAACGGATAATGATTTTAAAGTAACTGTAATAGAGACGAATTTTGATAGCGAGAAAATTATTTCGGAATTATCCAGAGGAACCTATGCCGTAGTCATATTAACAGATAATGGCCTTTTGCCCAAACAGCTCCCGGATATGGTGTCAGAAGTGAAAAACAAACATCCCGAGACTTACCGCATTGTTTTAGCGTGGGCTCATGAAAAGGATTTCATGAAAGAGCTTTGGAAGCGAGGACCGGACGCTTTTTTGTCTATGCCTTTCAAAACGGAGGATCTTCTTAGGGAGATAAAAAAGGCTATTCAATTACTCAGAGAGAGAAAAATGAAGCTGCCGTATTTCGAGGAAGCCGGGCTATACGAGGTTCCGGACGACCTTCTGGAACAGTTTTGCCGAGACAACGATTTGGACGAAGGAGCAATGTACGAACTCCTACCGAACCCGAGCACCGGACTTCCGATGATTTTGGGACTACATCCGATCCAATCCCACCGGCAGAAAGTAGAAAAGATGTTTGAAAATTCGTTAAGTCTCGAAGAATTGAGAGAATATAAAGATCCAAAAGAACGACTCTTTGTTGCATTAGACATTTTGTGGTCCCTAAAAGACGAAATACGCGCATTGGGATAGTTGAAGAATCCGATTGAAGCAATAGAATCACTTTCCCCGTCCCCGAAGAAGGCATAGCTTATTTCCGCAAGCAATCCGCATAGCGTTTTCAATTTTGTCCTTCTGAAATTAGCCCGGAATTAGTGGTATAATTCTTCTGAAACTTATGAGGATAAAACATGGATAAATATTGGATAAATCCGTCTTTTTTAGAAAATAGACGCGACTATAGCGCTCAGTAAAAGCCCCCCCCATTCTGCTCAGATAAATGCCCCCCCCTAAAAACATCGCACCGCCTGATCTCAAAGACATAGAAAACGGGGCCTTGGAGATTGTGAGTCCATTGGGA
>Ga0114951_10001954_pt1 | contig 24318 bp, 22 predicted proteins | sample AM7aDNAmetaG_FD_88677 | JGI IMG/M metagenome (GOLD analysis project Ga0114951, IMG submission 88677) | Freshwater microbial communities from Finland to study Microbial Dark Matter (Phase II) - AM7a DNA metaG | ecosystem: Environmental > Aquatic > Freshwater > Lake | place: Finland: Lake Alinen... | reverse complement strand
TGTTGTCAGTTGCTGAACTCATTACGATTTCGCTGGGGTTGGATGCTGTGGATGGTCCTTTAACTTTGAATGCAATGGGGATGTTTGGAGCTGTTAGGTTTCCGCTGGTTAAATTTGCTGTTATTTGGATCAGATCAAAAGGTGCGAATGTTGCCTGTTGGCTGCTGCTTATGGCTGTACCGTTGTTTGCTCTAAGCGAGATGCCAAGTTTCCAAGCCGTGGTCACTGCGTTATCGCTTTGAGCATGTGCTATTTGAATCGCTGCCAACGCTGCGAATGTAACGAATATTATCAGGCTTAACGCTAATATTTTGGGTTGTAACCGCGGTTTTATTTGTTTTTTCATGGTAATCCCTTATGCTCCTCGTGTTTTCTTCGCCAAATAGTTCCTAAGAATTAACGCTCCAACGCTTATCGCGAAGAATATTATTAAAAGGACCAGCGATGCGGTGTAGGCAACGTTTGCTTCTTCCCAAACAGTGGTTGCCGTTATTCCTGTTCCGGTGGGTGGAATTACGTATTTATAAGCGCCTAAAATCCACACTGCTAACACTGGCATAGATTGGCCTTGGCCGCCAATTAATGAAATGTGGCTTGGCAAACTGGTTGTGCCCATTCCGCTTGCAGTAAAAATTAGTACAGCTGTTTCCCCGAAGGCTGCCCCAACTCCTAACAAGATGCCAGTAATCACGCCTGGACTGGCTGGAAGTAAAACGGTTCTTTTTATTGTCTGCCACTTTGCTGCTCCCAGAGCATATGAAGCTTCACGGTATGCTTGAGGAACAGCTCTCATCGCTTCTTCAGCAACCCTGATGTTCCATGGCAAAATCATGATTGCTAATGACAGGCCAGCTGCCGGAAGAGAAACCCCCATACCCGCTATTTTAACGAAAAATGTGAAGCCAAACAAACCTATTACTATTGAGGGGGCTCCTGCCAAAGTTTCAATAAAGAAGCGTAAAGCACTTACGAAACGGTTGTCTGGGGCATATTCCGATAAGAATATCGCGGCTCCCAATCCCAGAGGGATGGCTATCAATTCACAAAAACCAACAACAAGAAGTCCCCCTAAAATTAAATCTCTTATTCCGCCTATTGGTCCTAACTCTAATCCTGCAACACGACGGGCTATAGTTCCATAATCCAATGCGTTTCCAGTAATGAAATTCCATGAAAGAAACTGTGCTCCCCTAACAGTCACGTATGCAAGTAACCCAAAGAGAGTTGATATGCATAAAACTCCAGATAGGCGTAAACCAAATTGTGCCACTTTTTCTGTCACTATCGGGCTGTTTTTTGTAGTTTGAGTTTTTTTCCTTTCTCCAAACCCAGTTATTCCACTTAAAATGCAGAAAGCCATTGAAAACAAAAGCAAGTAGGTGTTAGTAACGTTAAAAATTGCTCCGAACAAAAAGCCTATTGACAATGCAATGGAAATTTTGAATCCTAGTGAATGCGATTCGACTTGCAAGTAGGAAGCGATGAACATTATTATTGGAGGTACTAAAAAAACCATGTTTAGGAGTGTCCTTGCTATCGTGTCATTAAAACTAATATCCCAAGGGCTTCCTCTCGCTAAATAATCGTTTATTGGTGTGAATATTTGAGAAACAGCAAAAATAGTGAAGATTACTGCTGGTAAAAATAATAGTCCACCCGCAAGAAGGCTGTTTCCACTACGCTTTTTTAAATATACGAACGATTTTTTTTTCCAAGATGGCAGAGAAAATTTCATCTTTAATTCCTCACTGCTCTTCGGGGTGCTCCTGAAGCTCTACCTTTGATTAACCCTCTGATTATCAAGTTTAAGGCTCCAATTATCAAGAAAAGAACAAATCCTAAGGCATACAGGGGCGGCAAATAGCTAAAGTCTCCAGTTGCCCCAGATGCAATTATTGGCGGAATTAAATTAGTAGGGTGTAGAAGATCGAGTGATAACTGTGGCGTATTTGTTCCTCCAACCAACATGTATGCTGCCATGGTTTCACCCACGGCATTGCCCATTCCAAGGATAACTGCGGCTAAGATTCCTGGCATTGCAACGGGCACTGTAACTTTAGTCATTGTTTGCCATCTGGTGGCGCCAATTCCCAGTGATGCTTCTTTAAGGTCTTTTGGGACCGATCTTATTGCGTCTTCCGAGATGCTTGCCACTGTTGGAAGAGACATTACGCCAACAACTAACCAGACCGCGAGTATGCCACCGCTTTTGGCTTCGGGACCAGCTGCCATTGAGATCGCATTGATTACCAAGGCGGCGCCCACTAAACCCATAACTATAGAAGGCAATCCCGTCAGTACTTCTAAGCTTGGTTTTATTATATTTCTGACCCTAATGTCGGCGAATTCCGCCAAGTAAATTGCACAGGGTATTCCTATTACCGTAGCTACAATTGTGCATCCTACCCCTGCATAAAACGTTAGAAAAATTAGAGGAATTGAACCAAATTCACCGCCAATTGGAACCCAATTCATTCCAAAACCATGCAGAGTCCAGTTTAAAATAATGGGAGATCCTTGTTGAAATAACAAAAAAATTATTGAAAGTACTATAATTGATGAAACCGCAGCGCAGACAAAAAATAAAACCTTCACTGCTTCCTCTTGTGCGTATTTTGTCTCGGTTCTGATTGCGGTTCTCCCCTTAACGTACAGATGTGGGTTATGGCACAAGATAACGATTATCTGTAGTGTCTAAATAGCGCTATTGAGTCAGTATAGATGGCATATATTCAACAAAAATCTCTGTGTTTTGAGTATAAACGTTCTCCGCCTCTATAGCTTAAACAGTGGAAAATAGATTATGGCGACAAGAATGATATGGCGAGCGACAGCACTAACCTGTTGAACGAGAAATCGCTCAACATAATAATTATGAAAGGAGAAGAAAAAAATGAACAAATCTAAAGCAATAATATCTATATTCGTTATCGCAATGTTCGCAGTATCAATTTTTGCAGCAGTTCCAGTGCATGCACAGACTACTCTATTGGCACCAGGTCAATTACAAGTACTAGGAAGCTCAACGGTTTTCCCAATTAGCTTCCTAGTGAAGCCTATGTTCCAGACTTACACAGGAACCTTAACCGCTCCGTTCGTTTCAACTTCCGTTACCCTTAACGACTTAGGAAGCGGCGCAGGCATCACAGCTTTGCAAACGGGCACCGCAGACATCGCAGCATCCTCAAAAGATGGCGCAGCAGGCGGAATTTTTGCCGCTACATATCCAAAAGCCGGCACAACTTTGAATGACCCTGAAGAATTCATGATAGGCCAAGACAGCATCGCAATCATCGTTCCAGCAACTAACACGTGGCTTACACAGGCAAGTGCCTCACAAGTGGCAGACCTCTTCAGAGTTACAGCCAACCACGGGTCCACACCATTATACACAACTTGGGGCGATTGGGCAAATGCACAAGTTCCAGCAGTAACTTTACCTGCAGGCGTAGCTAGTCAAAACATAGTTCACATTGGCAGAGAATTTTCGGCAGGAACCTTCGATGGCTTTAACACTTTCTTCCTAAAACCATTCGGCTTTGACATGGCGTACAGTGCAGCCTCAGGAACAACAGCAGGTGTATGGACCACGGGCGATTATCAACCAAAGACAGCTAACCAAGACGTTCTCGCAGCAGTATCATCTGGCAGTCCATATTCCATCGGCTTCATCGGCGTAGGCTTTGTACAAAATGACTTAGGCGCATCACACCCAGACGGCATAATCCCCTTGAAATTGTACAACCCAACAACTGGCACATACATCGTTCCAAGCATAGCCCACGTTAAAGATGGATCATATGTTAACAACCCGCCAGCACCAGCAATACCATCAGTTATCGTTCGAGGTCTCTGGTACTTTATGGATGGCATCCCAGCAGCAACCAATGCAGAGGCAGCAAAATCACTTTGGATCAGCTACGTGAAATCTGACGATTCATTCCTCAGCAACAACGGCTACATAACCATCAACCGCGCAGACATGGCAGGAAAAGCATCAGGCAACCCAAGCACAACAGTTGGAACACAGACTATCCCAGACGGTGTAGTTGACTTCAATGACTTAGTCTACTTTGCAAGCTCATGGATCGCATACTACGGACCAACCCACCAGCTTAATCCCTATGCAGACATTACCGGACCAAACGGCCACCCAGATGGCGTAATTGACTTCAACGACCTAGTATCATTCGCGAACAGTTGGATAGCATACTACTCCCACTAAATTCCCCATCATAGTTTTTTTTAAAAAAACTTAAGATAAATTGAAAGGAGAATCAAAAAATGAAACCAAGCATATTCAAAACCAAATCCGTAATAGCTATGGCACTAGTCGTTTTTATGTTAGTGCCGATGCTATTCGCCGTAGGCGGCGTTAAAGCAGCAGGCAACGCAACCGTTGACTTGGTTCCATCAACACCAATAAATCTCACTTATCCGAGCACTTTGCCAGTTGGCTCAACCTTCACGGTTCAAGTCAAAGTAGCAAATGTTCAGAATCTGTGGGGTGTAAACTTTGGTATGACATGGAATCCAGCAATAGTTAACGTTACTGCAGTTGCGAAAGGACCATTCTTGACAAGCAACGGTGATTCCGATGCAAACCCACAAACCTCAATTGACAACGTAGCAGGCAACTTGCCAGGCGGATTCTCCCACGTGTTGCTCACATCGGGCAGCGTCAGTGGCGCAGGCGTTCTTGCAACGGTCACTTTCAAAGTTGTCGGTTTCGGTAGCGGCAGCATAACCCTCTCCAGCGTCCAACTAAAAGACAACACACCAAACCACACAAACATGGCAATCGACACCACAATCCCATACAGCATCGCAATGAACAACCCGACACCACCACCATCAGCTCCAACAGCAGCATTCTCAGTAGCAGCGACCCCAGCAACAGTTAACGGCATTTACATTACGATTCCATCAAGCGCAAGCAGCACAAACATAGTTCTTGACGCATCCTCATCAGGCGCAGGATTCGACGGAATACACTCAGTAGCAGTCAACGGCTACAGCTGGACAATCCACTCAGTCAGCGGCAAATTCACCGACATAACAGCAACCACTTCAACAGTGACGCTCACAAATGTTGTAGCTGATGATTTAGCAATCACTTTGGCAGTTACAGCCACAGAAACAAGCCCCCCACAAGGATACACTAGCACAAGTGCAGCCCTTCACAGAACATACAGCGTATTGCAACAAGCATCTTCAGGAATTGATGTTTACACTCAGAAAGGCGGAGTAGGTCCAAACGCACCAAGCGGCGCATTCGGTCCACAACAAGACATCATTACAAATGCAACAGTAATCTTCAACGGTGCTCCAGTAGCTCAAAAAGACGTCGTATTCGCAATATACAAAAACAACGGTCAACAACTCGAATACCAGACAGCAAGAACTAACTCCAATGGTTCATGCGGCGTTGACTTCCGTCTACCAACCCTCGATACCCAATTAGACGCAAACTTTGGCAGCAACTGGACAATCGTCGCAACAGTAGATGTTTCACAAGTGATCTACACTGACTCATGCAAATTCACATTCAACTACTTAGCAAACATCGCAGGCGTCAGTGTCCTTCCAGGCACAGCTATCAGAGGCACAGACTCAGTAGCCATCCACGCAACAGTAGCAAACATATCTAACATTCCAGGCGCAGTCGTTACCTTCACAGTCGTCGATGTTAACAACGTTCCAGTCGCAGCAGCAACCTCAACAATCTGCTCATCAGATGTTTCAGTGACATTACCAATTCCAAACTATGCATTCTGCGGCGCAGCAAAGATCTACGTTAACATACTCAGCGGCTATCCAACAGCAAGTCCAGCAGGCGTTCCATACTGTCCACAGAACGGTGCAGTCGTAACCTTCGACTCTAACGGCGTATTCGTAAGCAGCGTACAAAACCAGCCAACACAGTTCATCATCAGCCATTAAGTAGAGGGATAAACAATGAAAAAAACAATTATCCTTCCCCTTCTTTTTTGTTTCTTAATACTATCAAGTATCTTAACTGCAAGTGCAGAATCAACATTAAGCATTACAATAACAACTGACAAACAAACCTATGGTCGAGGCGATGTCGTAAGCGTAAGTGGCGCTTTAACCGCCGATACTCACCCGGCTAATGGCTTGGTGGGAATTTTATTAGTTGATGCGAACGGACGTATCATGGCTGTCAGAACCGTACGCGCGGGTTCAGTCAATAATCAACTTGGCGAAATTACAGCGGCTTATTTGAGCGACCCATCAGCCAACCACTTAACTTCAGCTTTAGCTGGTAGTTTAGCATACTTCACAATCACAGTATTCAACAGAGACAATATTCCAAGAGACCTTCTGGCAATGGTCAGCGTATATGATGACAACGGAGTACCTCTGACATCGGGTTCCACTATGCAAATTCAGGTTCCGAGTAATGGGCAAATAACTGCTACAGTGTCTGTAGCTTTACCTTCTAGGGCTGCGGCAGGACCAGCTTACGCATATGGAGAGTTGTATTCTGGCTTGCCAAATCAAGGAGGATACCCATTATCACAGGAAGTTTCCATACCTTTTACAATGACTGGAACCATTCAGGGAACTAATCAGCCTTCAACTTCCAGCGGAAGTCAAGGTTCCTATGCATTCGCGTTCAAACTTCCACCAATGGCAGCAACGGGATCATACAGCGGTTATGTGTCTTCATACTCTGACGGATTGCGGGCCTCAAACATAGTGTCATTCAACGTTGTACAGCCTGCCGACTTTAACGGAGACGGTGTATTAGATTTCAACGATCTGGTAGCGTTCGCAAATAACTGGATCGCATACTACAACGGTCAATCTTGGAGTCATATGGCAGACCTGAATAACGATGGAACAATAGATTTCAACGATTTAATCGCTTTCGCGAACGCTTGGATAATTTATTATAGCGCGGCGTAAAACATGAGACAAAACAAAAAAATAATATTCAGTATAGGAATCGCTTGGATGCTGCTTATTGTTATTTTTAGCACTAATCCAGCAGTTCACGCTCAAAGTCAGCCTGCTTTAAGCCTCAGTCCATCATCATTTGTAGCTACTAGCCTTTCAGATAATATTGTGCTTGATTTCAAAATAAGTGGAGTCACTAATCTTTGGGGTTGGTCAGCAAACATAACTTGGGATACACAATATCTAACTATGGTTAAAGCGCCAATTCAAGGTGGCTTCCTTTCACAAGGAGATCACCAAACTACTTTCATGAGTGTATTCAACTCGTCAACTGGCACCCTAAGGGGCGAAGTTACTGAAGTTGGATTAGACAAAGGTGCGCAAAGCGGAGACGGAACCTTAGCAACTTTTACCTTTAAAGTTCTAAAGCCCGTTATCAGCACAACGATAACGGTCAATGCAACACGTTTGATTGCGAATCAAACCAACGGTGTAACTGGTGGAACAGCGCTGTACACTACCCCTATTACTCCATTCCCGACTTCAACATACGCATACGCAACTGTGTCATATATTCCAACTACCGGCGAGCCAGTGCCCGACCCAGGTTCAAACCAAACCGTGTATCAACATACTAATGTTATCTACGATGCGTCAAAGACAATTCCACAACCAGCCGATCAAACCTATGTCTGGACATTTTTCGACAACGAATCAAGGACAGTAAGCGGAATGATTGCAAACTATACGTTTGATTGGCCTGGAACTTTCGTTGTGACATTAACCGTTACCAACTCCAAAGGAACCGCTACCGCCACCATGGTCGTTACCGTTAAAGATATTACGCCTCCAGTTGCTATAATTACTATAGATGGTTATCCGTCTGGGCAAAACATTCCCGTCAATAAAGGCATAATATTCTATTCTAACCAAAGCTATGATCCGTATAATGTCTCATTGCAATTTCATGACTGGGATTTTGGGGATGGTTCTGTGCACTCCAGCGATATAAATGGGCGTCATATTTATTCAAGCGTTGGAACATACACCGTTACTTTGAAAATCACTAACTTCGATGGGTACACTGGTACTGCAACCAAAACTGTTGTGGTGGGCGACGGCGCAGCCGCATCCACTGCCCCCGATCAAACCACGGACCCTAATCAAACAACTTCTCCAAACGATACGTCGGCTCCATCCGGCTCGGGACATGGATCCACCTCGCCTGCAGCATTTACTCTTCCGCCTGCGATTCTGTATTCGTTGTTGTTTGTGACTGTGTTTGTTCTCGGAGGAGCGGGTTTCTGGTTAAGAAAAAGAACATGAAACTGAACGTTACATGTCAACTCATGTTTCTCCTCAGCTTTTTATATTTAGACTATTTAGGGCTCTATCCAATATTGAGAGTACTCTAATTATCGTCGGTTGAAAGTAGTTAGCTGCAAAGGAGACCGTAGAATGAAACCAAGCGGATTGCTATCTACAGTATTGTTGTTAATTTCGATGTTATCTGTAATTGCCGTATTGCCCGCCTCAAGCGCTCAACAAATCACCAGCCTCAATATCGATCCAATTGATACCCAACTACCTGCATCAAAAATCGGAACCACCATAACCGTAAATTTCGATGTAAGCAACGTAAAAAATCTGTTTGCATGGGATCTAAACCTGTCATGGAACCCGGCTGTCCTAAACTTGACTCAAATTCAAGAAGGCCCATTTTTAAGAAATATTGGAACAACATTTTTCACGTGGACTCCAACATTCGCGATGGATAATAGAAGTCAAGGTTTCGTCAGAGGCGTGGACGATGTCCTATTGGAAAGCGGAAGTGCGAGCGGAAGCGGAGTTTTAGCCACATTGAGCTTTAAAGTTCTGAATACTGGCACTTCGCAAATCTCCATAACTGGTTCTTCAATGACCAATCCAACAGCCAACGCAGTTCATTATATAACTTCAACCATCACTAACGGAGTTGTAACCGTAGGCGGCTCCAACATTGTTACTCCCACACCAAATTCTGCCGCATCCCATAGTCCAACCTCGCAGACCACCGGGAACCCAAATCAAAGCCCCACCTCTACTCCCGCAACCCCTGAATTTCCAACGTTCGTGTTGGTGCTTCTGATGCTTGTGATTGCCACGTCGGTCTTGGGTATTTTAAAGAAAACAAAAAACAATCAGGTTAAATTTTAACATTTTATTCCTCGTTTTTGATTCCATGCCTCATCGATTGATAATTTAATTCAATCGATTCTTGGTTAATATATAGGTAAAATACGTGGATTTGGAAATAAATAGACTATACTTGTCTAAGATAATTATTTAGTCAAAACTAAAATAACGCGGCAGCCTTCATGAGGGTTTAAGGAGCAAAAGGGCGACTTTCGAAGACTAACGGGGATAGACAAATCCTAAAACTTGCAAATGAGCGCCGCTGTTGCGGCGAAAGTGCTCTACCTAAACCCTTAAGCCGTTAAATCGCAATCGCTTGGAAAGTGCTCGTTAGCATTTATTAAATTGGAAGTTTGGATGGAAAAGAATGAAGAAAAAAATGATGTGCGCTTCTGTATTGGTAGTGTTCTTAGTGATTTCTCTGTTCTACATTTACGGAAGCTCAGCCGCCACCACAACGATATCCGCTTCCGTGGATAATAATCCAACGAGCATCGGTCAGACTTTCATTATGAGTATAAACGTTGTTGGAGCCCAAAATCTTTGGGGCTGGAACGTAAATGTTACCTGGAATCCAGCCGTTGTTAACGCAACAAAAGATGCTAAAGGCCCATTCCTTGGTTCAAACGGCGACAGCGATTCATTCATGGGAGGAACGATCGATAATGTTAACGGAGTGATTAAAGGAGGTCCTTCACAGGTCTTGCTCACTTCAGGCAGTGTTAGTGGCGATGGCGTCTTGGGAAAAATAACTTTTGTCGTAGTAGGTTCAGGCTCGGCGAATATTAATCTCGGGAACATTCGCATATTAGATCCAACTGTTCCAACTCATGCGGATGAAGTTTTCACTCAGGGTGCCCCTTTAACAATAACGATTTCGTCTTCGACACCAACCCCAACTCCCACAACTTCACCGACAACTAATCCAACGCCAACCCCAACGCCCTCATCTGGTTCTTCGCTTCACGTTTCAACCGACCATAAAAGATACGCCCCAGGCGATTTAGTGCAGGTTTACGCTAACGTAACCTACAACAATGCCCCTGTTTCGAGCAAGGACGTTGCGTTCACTATTCGAATGCAAAATAACACTGACTTAGCAACTTTAGTCAGTCGAACAGACACAACCGGCATTGCTAACTTAAATTTTAGACTTCCTAAACCTGAACCAAATGTGCAATCAGTCTTCGGAGATTGGTCAATTTTGGCTTCAGCCGCTGTTGCAGATGCTAACATGACGAATACAGCTGTTTTCAGCGTGGGGTACTCAATAATTATAGCGAATATTTCTGCGCCCAGTTCAGTTCAGAGATTAGGCACTGTGCCAATAACCGTGACTATTCAAAACGGTGGTAACGCTCCCCCTGGGTTAACTCTTGTTGTGAGTATCTTGGATTCGGCACAGGTGCCCCTTGGCACGACCACGGTCTCAATTAGCACCCAAGCATTGGGAAGCTCGAATGTTACAGTGAGCCTTCCAATTCCAGCATGGGCGTACACTGGTCAAGCCACTATCTACGTGAATGAATTAACTTTAGCGGCAGACCAAGGCGGAGTACCCTACTGTCCCCAGGGAACAAGTCAATTCCAAATTGTGTAGTCACCTGTGAACTATGGAGTACAACGGTTGAATATGGGTTGTATATTCCAAACAATTTTACTATTTATTCTCAAGCGGTCTGTTTTAAATAGCAAAAAAGAAGTTTAATCACTGGACCCAAAGCTGGCTGTGAGCCGAAATGAAAAAAATAAAGACTTTAATCATATTTTTCTTGGTAGTGAGCCTATGTGCCTCAGCGTACAGTTTCCATGGAGTTAAAGCTCAGTCTGGCGTTTGGTCCGTAGCACAAACTGGGAATGCTGGTTTCCACAGTATACAGGCGGCGATAAACGCAGCTGGTTCAGGCGACACGATTTTCGTTAAGACCGGCACGTATTTGGAGGCTCTCACAGTTAACAAAGCAGTAACAATAGTCGGCGAGAACCCCGTTAATACTTTTATCGACGGCATAACCTCAAGCGGTGCCGTGACGATTTTAGCTAGCAACGTCAAATTATTGAATTTTTCGATAAGTAATTTACCACAAATTTCTTCACCTGCCATAACCGTAAATCAATGCAGCAACGTAACTATCGCAAACGACACGATTTTAAACAGTCAAACTGGTTTGGCATTGTACGGTTCGAGCAACAACTGCGTAGCCAATAATACGATAACATTGAATAGCTACGCCATTTCAACAGATGCATCAACACATGACAACGTTTTCTACCAGAACAACATAACTCAAAACACCATCGGCATCTACATTTTCCTCAGTTACCAAAACACATTTTATTACAATAAATTCACAGGCAACATCTTACAAGTTCTGCTCATCGGGCAGGTGCAGAACAATTGGGACAACGGCTACCCCGCAGGAGGCAACTACTGGAGCGACTATGCTGGTGTAGATCAAAACTTTGGGCAATACCAGAACGTTACGGGCAAAGATGGATTTGGCGACGTTTCTTATACCCTTGGCTCCAACAATGTTGATCGGTATCCTTTGATGCGTCCTTACTCTTACGTGCCTGGAGACCTTAACAGGGATGGGGCAGTTAATTTCGATGACTTGGTCTATTTCGTTAGCGGTTACATAAATTACTGGGAAACTTTTACAATCCCCTCTCAATATCAAGTCTGCGATATCGACCATGACGGAGGAATCAACATTATAGACTTGGTGTTTTTTGCTCAAGACTACATTTCATATCAACAAACAATTATGACGCATTAAAAAATAGAATTTGCTAACAGTTGCGGCGTTCTGTCGGGTGGTTCGCATTCAGGCAAACGAGCATTAATCGATCTGCTAAATCTTTTTGGGTGACGTAATTTGAAGCAATCTTCTAATGAAAAATCATGGCGTTTACGGAGAAACGTTAGCTCTATTGATTGAAACTTTTCTATCTATAGAATATTAAGATAGCATTTTAATCGAGCTTAAACCAAACTGATTGTATGAAATGCCTAAAAGTTATTGCCATTTTAGGTATACTTGTTTTTTGCTTGTCATTAATCCAGATCAGCACTGTTAAAGCTGCACCAACAACACAAATTCTAAGCGTTACCCCGATTGATCAATGGGGAAAAGTCAACAGCGTTGTATACCGTGGGCAGCAGACAGGTGTAGTTTTGGTCCTTAACTCTCAAGTTGGTGGGTTCTACCAGGTTTACGTAACGATTGTGGATGCAAATAATGTTCCTGTTGCATTTTCTAATACCGGAGCTATCCAGTTGAATGGAAGTAACGCCTTAACGTTGAAACTGCAGGTGGCTTCCTCAGCTTTTGTCGGAGTAGGCAAATATGTCGTGGTGGTTACGGACCAAAAGTATCAGTCAGTCACTTCCCTAAGTGAACCAGTATACATCGGAATTCTGGGAGACCTCAACTTGGATGGCGCCGTAAACTTCCAAGACTTAACCAATTTTGTTACCGCTTATATCTATTATAATCAGTATTTCGCCGTTTCCCTAAATTACAGATGTTCCGATATTAACGATGACGGGAAAATTGATTTTACGGATTTAACGCTATTCGCAACGGCGTATGTTTCATACTGGAATAAGTAAATTCGCCAATAAACCTAAAAAATGGTTCTGAAAGTGATCAGGGGGATTATAATCCTACTTCAAGTTTGTTTTAGATTTCACTTCTGAAAAAGACTTGACGTTTTTTACTTGAAATTTTCGATTTAGTTCCAGGGTGCTCTTGACATTTTGCAGGAGGAAACGTCGTCATTAACGTGAAGACGCGGGTTATTTTTTCGAAAGTCCAAACTATAGTTATGTTTTTTGTTATTGAAGCAGCCAAATGTAATCAGTCCTGAGCAGTTCTTCTTTGAAACTACTTGAATTAGCTGCTTGGTAGGGTTAATTGGGTTAATTGTTCGCGAAATCAAATTTCCATTAAAAATAATCTATAATCAAATCTGCTCCTGTGTTTAGTAGAGGACGGGGCTGGATTTAAAATACTCTTCTGCTAAACGGTTAATGGCTAATGTTTTTGTTTTTTTAGAATCACTGCGAGAATAGCAACAATTATAGCGGCAATGACAACGATTGCAATTGTAACCCCGTATTCAGAGGGAAAACCCCCGATTTGTGTCGGTGAAATGTTTGCCGTTTGTGTAGCTGAGACTGTTGGGAAATCATTTGGTGAGCTAGTGGGTGAGTTGCTTGGCAAAGTAGTTGGTGAGGTAGTTGACGTTTGATCAAACGTTGTTGATGTTGTTGGTGTTGGAGTTGGCGGTGCTGGAGTGGGTGACTGTGGAGCAGTTGGCGACCCCAAAATCTGGACAGTGAGGCTTCCCCCATTACTGCTGTATGATGAGCTGTAAATCCAGAAATTAACTTGGGACCCGTTCCCAATTAAGGAGTATCGATAAATATGGTCTGAGTTATAATTTCCCCATTGCTTAGACCCAACATTCCATCTGTCGATATACAATCCACTCTGTCCGGTAACATGGGTTACCCATTGGTCTTGCGACGCAAACATAGCATCCTGTTGATTATTTTGGATCGGAGTTCCTGTGTAGTAAACGCCTGAAACGACGATTTGATAACTTACTCCGTTTTGAAGGGCTATGGTTGAGGAAACCCTTGAGCCGTCTGCTGGAACTTCAAGTGTGAATAGGACTGAATCCGAATTGGCGGCAGAAATAACCCTGATAAAAGGGACTGAAAAATTGATGACCAATATGATGATGAGGAATACAAAAATGGTTTTCTTCATTGACAATCCCTTTCTTTGAGTTTCATCGGTCACAGAATGATTAAGATTATACTTTTAAGAATAGTCTACAAAGAATCTATAGCATTGCATTTTTTCTATAGCATCGAGCGCGAGGGATTTGAACCCTCATCTCCCAACTTAGAAGGTTGGTGCTCTATCCATGCTGAGCTTCGAGGAAACATCTAAAGGTGTTCTCACTCACCCAAATTCCATTCCGGCACGCTTGTAAGTGGTTTGGTAATAGCTATAACGTTCGATTTAACCACTAACTCAAAACTTTTTTCTAAATGAAGGTCGGTTGTTGGATAATTGTTTGCAGGTTTAGTTTACTGTAATTCTCAATTCTTTAAAGAATATCTCTTCGGCGGGAAAACTTTGTTTGAACAGCTTTTAGGTTAATTTTTTGTGAATCAATTTTAGTAAAGACCAAATAAACAATAACAACATCCAAAAGTAAAAGTACAACCGAGTTCGGAGCGCCAACAATACCTGATAGCAAGATTTGAGTAAATTGGACAATTATTGTCATAAAGAAAATTACCAATGCTGCTAATCGTGCAAGTCCATGCCGAATCCAGAGTCCCAATCCAGTCAAGAGCAGGTTTAATCCCATTACCCAAGAAATCAATCCTATCGCTGTAATGCTAATGCTCTTGAGGTCATTTACAAAAAAGGGTAGCCCTGGTATCCAAGCGGTTATATCGATGATCGATTTAGCTGCAATGCTTGTTTGACTTGAAGAACCTGGATCTACGAGCATCAAATAGACCCCTCCAATAATGAGAACTACGCCCAGGGTGATTATTACTTCTGATAATATGTTGGTAATAACTTCTTTATTGTCTAAATGTTTCTTGAACTCATAGGAAATTTTCGACAAATAATTTGTCAGTTGCTGCTTTACCATGTTTATCACGTAAGTATTGAATCGACGGTTAAGTTGAGTACGATTTCTCCGATGTCACTGGCATATTCGGCAGTTCTTCTAATGCTTTCAATAATCAAACGCAGAGTTGGGCCATCCTCCATATCAGCCTGTAAAAACGTAACTGCTTCCTTCTCCAGATTCGCAACTTCCTGGATGTTCTGTATTACGTTTTCAGCCGCATCGTAGTCTTGCCGAAAAAGCGATTCCATTGCATTGTCAAACATTCCGATGGCAACGGTGCTCATCTTCATGATTCCATGAGCAGTATCGCTGTTTACTGCGTGCTTGAGTGCCAGCACATTCTCCGCGATTTTAACCGCGTGGTCCGCTGTTCTTTCGACGTATTTGGTGACTATGCGGTAGCCTAAGCAGTCATCTGTGTTTTCAAGGCCGATTTCCTTGATTATCCTCGGGTTATACACCGCTATTTTCAAAAGTCTGGTTATGTACAGGTTGAATCTGTCAACCTCATTGTCAGTGGGTATTACGTCGTTAACCAGCAGATCTCTTGATTTGAGACCTACAACTGCGTCATTGTGCATCGATTTAGTGATGATTGTCATGCGTCTTAATGCGCTTTGAATTGTCAATTCAGGGTAACTGAGCAACACCTGCAAAACAAGTTGGATAGAGGTGTCATTCACTATTTCGGTTCCGACAAGCATGTGACGAACAAAATCTTTGATATTGTGCCTTTGCTTGGTAGATAATGGTTGTTTGTCTCCTTTGACGTGAATCGTGTTGTAGCCCGCTAGATAAGCTGAAACTATTTTTCTCGTGATTTTTTCCGAGCAATCCGAAGGAGTCACCATTATTACCGCTTCATTCAGCCTTTTCTGAATGATTGGCGTGGGTGGCACAATCGTTAACAATCCGCCTTCTTCTTCGCGGAGTTTTATGAAGCTTCCTTTCTCTATGTGATTCTGGGCAATCCATCTTTTGGGCAGGGAAATAATGTAGGTTGAACCGCCTGTAAACTGTACTTTTCTATTTTCTTCTCCCTGTTTTTCTTGCCACACACTTGACCCTCTGAATGTTAGCCTTACAAGTATGTTCCCTAATGGTGAATTATATAATAAATTCGTTGTCTAAGCAGAATATATACAAAATCATAGTCTATGATGCCTACTGCGGAAACCAATATAACCAAACAGGCTCACAACTCCATCTATACGTCTCATCAAGACCACCTTGTCGCAAAAACCGGCTAACCCTTAACCCGCATCCTTGGGGGAAAATGAACTTGGGAAAAATCCAAACTAAAAAATTCAATTTATGGTTCAAAAACAACCACGTTCTCAAAGACGTTGATTTAGAAATTCAAGAAAAAGCTGTGACCGCAATAATGGGGCCTTCCGGATGCGGCAAATCAACGCTTCTGCGGTCAATCAACCGCATGAATGACCTTATCAACGGCTGCAAAACTTCGGGCGAGATAGTTTTTGATGGCCTGAACATTTATGGCGATGGAAATAACGTTTACGATTTGCGCCGAAGAATCGGCATGGTATTTCAGAAGCCTAATCCTTTTCCAAAATCTATTTTTGAAAATGTGGCTTTTGGCCCAAGGATACACAATACGGCAAAGGGCGAAAAACTAAAAGAGATTGTAGAGAACAGTTTGAGAGGCGCCGCCTTATGGGATGAAGTCAAAGACCGGCTGCATGAAAGCGCTTTTTGCCTTTCTGGCGGGCAGCAGCAAAGGCTTTGCATCGCCCGTGCGTTGGCTGCGGAGCCGGAGCTGATTCTTATGGATGAACCGTGCAGCGCTTTGGACCCGGCGGCGACATCAAAGATTGAAACACTCATTGGTACCCTTAAAGAAAAATACACTGTGATTGTTGTTACTCATAATTTGCAGCAGGCGCTTCGGGTTTCAGATTTTACGGCTTTTATGTACGTTGGTGAGCTTGTTGAATTTAATGATACGAAGGTTTTGTTTGAGAGGCCGCGTAGTGAATTGACTGCAAATTACATTAACGGTAAATTCGGTTAAACTGTTTTTTAATTTGGTTTTTTGGGTGGGATGGGTTTTGTTAAAAAATCTATTTATCTTATATATTTTGGTTATTAGTCTATAAATTATTTGTGAAACTTTTAAGAGCATTAAAGTGCTTTGATTGGATTGCCGAGATAGCAAAACCATAGAAAAAGCTCGGCGAATCAACGTTTGACGAGCCAAGAACATTTTCTCCTACTTTGGATCCCCGCATGTTTGCCCCTCTTGTTGAGCGTTTGATTCGCTGAGCAATTCTTTTTAATTTTGTCAGTTGGGTTGTGGATGTTTTTTTTGGGTTGTTGTTTGGTTTTTTGAATTTGGGTGATTATTTGTGATCAAGTTTTTAACTTCATAAGTATTAAGTATTAATAAACAAGTTATTCTGTTTCGGGGGAAAAACATTGACCATAGACGCCCAATTCAACCATAGATTAGGACTACTCATCCACAGCATAGGCCTAAGCTGCTTAGGTGGCGCAATCTTCCTACAAATTCTAGTATTCTCAAACATCCTCGAACAAGGATACTTTCGAGCAGTCGAAGCAAACACATACATTCTGACCATAGAAATGACCTTAACAATATTTACGGCAGCGTACTTCATCTATCTCTACCAAAAAACAATCCGCACAAACCTCAAACGATACTCCGGCAAGTCTCCCAACTTGTATCACACCACGACTTCCCAATCCAACATAGACTTCAACATAGAAATAAATCACAACAAGCTCCACAACAAACCCAACAATAAACAACTGCTGCAACCAAACAGAACACACAGCAATCAACCACACCGCACAGAACAAAAATACAGAAATTACCAAAAAAGCGCTCACTCATATATAGAGACTCCGTGGTAACTATAGTTTATTTGGAAACATTACATAAGCGAAGTTCAAGAATACTTTAGTGGTGATAAAACTGAAAAGACAGAAAAAACCCACGCAAGAAGAAAATAACCAGAAAAACAAGCCAATATTTTTTCGGCGAATTTAAATTTTAAGCGTTAAGAGGGGGAGAAGATGAGGGAGAAAATAAGGACAAAAAATAGTAATTCAGCCTTGTTTGATTGGATGTTAGCGATTGATTTTGACCCGGTTGAATGCAAATGTTCAAGAAAAAACGTGAATTTAATCGCAGACATTCTATCTCTGTAAGTCCACTCAAACTTGGCAAGATTCGTTAAAAAGAACCTTTAATATTTGCCCGTTCTCCGACATTACTAAATATTTTGTCGTTTATTTAGTTCACCGAAAGGAGAGATATGTTGCTCGATTATAATCGCTTTATCGATTACCTGTGGGTTTGGGGAGGTGACTAGCAGGGAATTAAAAATGTGGCTCTTGTTTCCCTGCCAGCACCAGATTGGGACATCTGAGAAAAATCTGTTGCTACTTCAAGAACATCAAACGAGAAACAAGTTGATAAACTGTTTCTGTATAAACTATTGAGAATACAAATGAGCAGAAGACTTGGGTTTTATGTGCCTATTTTGTGTGCTGGGCCTTGTTGTAGCTTTCGGTAAACTCTTGCCAAGACTTGTTTATGTCATAGTAGGCTTCTATTGAAGGCTCAAACGAAGAGTTGAAATTGCAACTGCTGCAGAAGACTATTATTGTCTGCTCATAGGTTTTTCTAATGATAGATAGACTCTGGTTTCCACATTTTGGGCAAACAAAAAGTTTGCTTGAAACCACCAATGAACCACTTCTCCCGTCAGCTAATCTATCCGTAAGTCTAATTAACTTTTTCCTATGCCAAACGAGGGGACCCATATTCTATTTGAGGTTGAAGTTCAAAAAACTGACTTTTCACTTAATTTTCCGAGGAAGCAGTTGGTGATTTGGATAGTTAGTTTTTAACTTCAAGGAACCTTTTTTCTAGACAAATTTTGCAGAGTCTACGCTTGTACTTTTTTCTGCTATATTCTTCGAATTCTGTGCGGCAACAGTTGCATATCAATTTGGGTCTCTCTATTTCAAGAGTCTTAAGTCTCTTTTCCAGCTCTGCTTTGACCTTTTCATCATCCTCCAGTTTGAGTGCATCCTTTAATAAATCAATGGCTAACTCGGAACTTTTCTGCCCAAATATTCTGCCGAATTCGCTTGGCGGTTTTCCTGAATCAAAGATTCTTTTAGGCAAGACGCACACAAAGTTTGCCGGGTAGCCTTTGAGCTTATTTGGGTCGATAACTGCAAAGCGATATCTCCTTGACCAAGCATTTTTGTCGTTGGGTTCAAAGACAACCTGTAACCGGTAATCAGACATCATATTGACACTGAGAAAAAAACAAAACAAAATTACCTAATATTGCTTGCCAATGTATACTCTATAGAACTTTATTGATGGTTGTTTAGTATTCGAACTAGTCACTCCAAAATAGATTCCCTATTGAAGGGATATTCCCACTATTGCATAAATCCATAAAATCCCCGTTTGATATTATTTACCGTTTTCCTCAATAATCTATTGGAATTATAGTCTAAAGCTAATTTATGCACAAGCGTTTAATGTCCGTAAGGCAAAGGATGCAGTGATTATGGTTAAGAGAATTAGTATTCAAAAAACAATCAAACGGAAAACAAAAAAAGCTTCCAGATTTGTTGAAGGCTTTCCCCAAAACACCTATACTGCCCTCATGGAAACCAGAAAGATGATTGGAGAAGAACAATTCCAATCCATAAGAAAAGTTCTCTCCAAATGCTCCAATTGCGACATCGAATTCAAATATGGAATATTCGAAGCAGAGTTTTCAATTTACTGCGACGAAAAAATAAGACTAAGACTAACAAGAAACCACAAAGCAATGGCAGACTCAAGAGAATACTACTTTTCTCCAAACATACTGGGAATTTCAGCTAGAAAAGACGAAGATGTTTTCATCTATTAACTTTTTAATTATTAAATTACTGCACGCGCAAAACTATCTTTAACTTCTTCCTACAAAATAGTGCACTATTCAAGACTTTCTTCATCCAAAGGGTTCTTGTTCTGTCTGCGGTCTCTTTCTGTATCGCAGACTGAACGTGGTTTTAGAGTATTATGTTTTATCATTTTATCATCTCCAGACTATGAATCTAATTGGTCACTGGCAGGGGTGGGGATGATTCATGGCAAACTAAACTTCCTGTCAGTGACCCAAAAGGGACATTGCTTTGCAAGCTCAACATAGTAAAAAGCACAAGATAAAGCGAATCGATATAGTCTATGAAGATTATCTATAATTCACAGAAAGAGACGAGTTTATACTCGCTTTTATTCATGTCGTCTGGTTTCTAAGCTAATGGCTTCTTCTTCATCCCACGGCTTAACCACCAGATAATTCCAATAATCGCTGGAATCCCAAATATAGCAACAATCCAAACTAGTATTGTAATCATCGATCCTACACCATAGTCTAAAGTGTAAGTCGAGATAGCCACATTCCAGTTTCCGTCAACGTATACCTTGAGTGTGAAGGCAACGAACAGCAACGGAGAAACAGCTCCACCTGCATTTCTGGAGCGTGAGCGTTTTCCTGATAAATGATATTCTCTCTTTTCCGCTTCAGGAAGTCTTTTCCACAATTGCCAACCAACTATTGCTCCTATGACTGCTGGAATACCTATGATTATGAGTTCCCAAAAAATCAAATGCAAAACAAACGACACAACATTTGCCATTGACCAAAGACCTAAAGTTGAGGGAACTAGACCAGTGGTTTGAGCGTCGGCTGTGAACCACAGGAAAACATACACAGCGCCAAAGAATACTAATATGCCTGCAACTGCAAACCCAGTAACAATTCTCCAGTGTTTTCTTGTGAATCTCTTCCAGTCCGAACCGCTTTCTACTCCAGCTTCCTCGGTCATCAATTCCTGACTCCTTTGTTAGCTCTTGTTTAGGCAATGTCGATAAAAAGTTTGTGATTACGACTTTCACTTGTTCTTTTGAGAATCAGCCAAGTGCCGACAAAAATAAACAAGAAAAAAAATCGCCGATCGTAATGTGTCGCCTTTTCAAGATTCAACAAATTTGTTATCTATATTTTCTTCCCAAAACTTCTTGAAACAAGATCTATATTTGGGAATCTTTCTCCTGCCCCTCCAAGTTGATTTGTCAGCAAATCTCTTAATTTCTTTCGACGGTTTGAAGTACGCTACAGCATTCTCAACGCTTAATACAAACGGCGGCCGTCCATAATACATGCTAATCCAGTTGGCAAGTAAATTACCCGTCCTATGGTTACCTTCAATGAACAATTGAGGAAAACCAAGCACAGCAACATACACCTCAGCTGCCACTTTTAACGGATGTGGTTTGCCCTTCATGTGTTTTCTATACCATTTATCAATAGGAATGATGTTTTCAAAGAATTTCTCCGAATTAAACTTAATTGCCTGATTATACTCAAGTCTTAGCTGAAAATCAAACCCATAATGTACAATGTTGTTTAATTCTAGAATTTGCGAAATTCCATCCTCTGAGAATGGTTCAACATCCCTTTCAAGGAGGTTACCGAGGTGTCTATACGCGTTCATCATCCGATCTCTAATGACAGAATCAAAAGTGTCACGCCTACCTATCTTCTCAAAATCCAATTCATCGTCGATCTTCTTCCAATTTGTCTCTACGTCAAGAAGAGAATTCTCCACGTTATGAAGGTTAAATCTGAGTATTTTTTTCTTGACCAAGATGATTCCTACAAATCTACTCTATCGACAGCTATTTACATTTTTGAATTCGCCCTGATTGTTATTCTGTGTTTATACCCGGCAATGAAACATCGATTAAAACAAATTTACGTCAAGGAATTCTTTTTGTTAAATTTAACCCTATAACCACTTGCAGATGTTTTTGCAACAATCGCTGATGATTCAACCATATATTTCGCCTCAACAAGACATACACTTAAATCGAATTATAATTTGCCGAAACCCAAACGCAAATTAAACCTAAACCAGCCAACACACCACAAAATAGCCTTAACCGTGTTTACAGTCGTTTTCTTCCTCCACCTTTACAAGAAAACAATCGCTCAAACCATAAACACTAATTCACATACGCAACTTCTGAACAAACCCACAACATACTAGCATCAATTTACCCCACAAACTCAACTACAATCAAATTTAACTTATTAAAAGAAATGATGCGATGGAAAGCAGGTAAGTCGGTGGCTATTCAGGTTAAGGTCTTCATAGAATCTTCTTACTTAGAAGAGAAGTTGTTGTTGCTGCAACTCTCTCCCTGCAGGTTAGTTGCAACAATCACACTCAATCCATCTATTTGCCTACTCAAATCAGAACAGACAAAACCCGCACAACAACTTACTCAGTAAGGACCCTCTCACAACCACAACAACAACCAAACAAACCCCAAAAAACAAACAAACACCAAAAACAACACCATATCAAACCCCCTAAATAATCAAACACACAAAAAAACCCACAACAACAACAACAACCAGAACAACTTTTCAATGTTGTATTAAATCAAACAACACAGTAACCTTCAAAAGCAACATTTCAACACTCCATAGCCTAATGGTACCTGTTCTGAATGTTAATTGGCAAAGCCCCGACGCTGACTGCAACCTCAGCGAACGCGATGCAGACGTGCTGGCGCTAATCGAAACCGAGGACTTAGCCACCTTCACCTTCGACGGGCTCAAACGCAGAACAGGACTGCACCCAGAAACGCTCTCACGCATCCTAAGCCGCCTCGAAGAAGAAGGCATAGTGAAGAAGGTGCATGAAGGCTATCAGGTGAACCCGGAGATAACCGAGTTAAAGCTGCACCAGCCCAAAAAAGAAGCGCCGACCACACCGCTCATCCAGACTTTTCTGCCATCAGATTTGATGACTCAGCAGCTGATTTTGTCGCTGAAGGGCAAATGGTTCGGCATGCTCCGATGGCTTGGCATAACCGAGAACAGTCAAGGCGTCACCCTCAAATGGATAACTGAGGACGGCGCCATCCAAATCGCAGCCAACATCCAAGGCACCGCGTTAAACATCGAAGCCAAATTCTTAACCAGCAGCAATCTCAACCTGGCGCTGAAAGCTTCCTACCAACTCATGTCACTGATAGGCAAATTATGCATCAGCTCACAGACAGCTTCCGCCATGACCCGCAACGTAGGCTACTTCAGCGGCTACGGCAGCTACCTCCAAACCTAAACAGGCGGATTGCTTCACAACCAGCCAGCGCACACGTAGAATGGTCAGCCATAAAACTACTACAGACGCTTCTCCAATAACCCCCGCTTTCAATCAATTCCTTGCTTAGTGCCCGATTGCATTGTGCAGTCATTGGTTTCACTGCTGTAGGTGTTTGTGAAGTAATTCAAGAATTCAGTTGTACGAACCTATTAGGATCCAAATATCTTACCATTGCAGAAACCGAGGAGGGGGGTCGATTGTGCACGAACATATTTGGATCCGAGGGGTGTGCCGTATTCTGTTTTTTGGTGGTTTGTTGCTTTTTTTCTGTTACTCTAAAGTTGATCATCAGGAAAGTTAAACAGTAAAGAAAACACAAAACCGAATTGTGCACAGAACTCGGATCCTATTAGAGGTTCTATGCACAAACCTATAGGGGGTAGGATCGTATTGGCGTTTGCAAACCGAACAGACCGTGTTTAGCCTAAGCATTTTCGAAGTTTTGCTGCTTCAACCAAGGCTTTCTTAGCTTCAGAATCCTCTCCGTCGAGATATGAGATTAAGAAGTTGTTTGTAAAGTTCTCGTGTTTGCGTTGCAGTAGTGTTCGAGGTCCAAGTTTTATGTCAAGTTCTTCTTCGACGGCTTTAAGGTCGGCTAAGATGCGGGTTAAAGCTAATCTTAACGTGTCGATGTTCATGTTTGCGCGTTTAGCAACTTTCGGGTGCATTTCCATGAGCATATTGACGTTTTCCCATGATACGTAACCTCCAACTGACGCAAAATCATGTTTCAAATTCACGTAATGCTTGTTTAAGATGCTTGATTCTTGATCTGTTAACTCTTCAAGGACTTTGGCGCCTATAAACTCCGGCGGCACCCCAATGCTGTATAGTGAGGCAGCAAACGGTATGGCTCTTGGTAAACTGACGCCGGCAACGCTTCTGCTGTAGCCAAACAATCCAATGTGGAGTTTTCTTGCTCTTCGCTGCGGAACGTAAGGGGAAATGCAATTCACTAACGGCGCAAGAACTTCCGCTACACATTCGTATTGCTGTCTGCTTTTTTCAAGCACGTTCAGCAGGGTTTTTTCTTCGGCGGTCTCTATAGTTTCTGGTTCACCGTTTGGTAAGCGGCTGTTTAGGGTTTTAACGAATTCTTGAACCTGTGCAAGAGGATAATCGTATCTTGCAGCTGATTGGATAGTTACGGTGGCTAAGCCTTTGTATTCTTCCAGGAAGTTCTCGGTGTTTTCTGGTGAAAGGTGCCCTCTGAAAGGTTTGGATCCCACGCCGATTATGGGGTGAATGTTTATGTTTTGTTCTTTCTCGATTTTCTTTAGTTTAAAGAGCCCTATTTTAGAGAGAAGC
>Ga0114951_10001953_pt1 | contig 24331 bp, 21 predicted proteins | sample AM7aDNAmetaG_FD_88677 | JGI IMG/M metagenome (GOLD analysis project Ga0114951, IMG submission 88677) | Freshwater microbial communities from Finland to study Microbial Dark Matter (Phase II) - AM7a DNA metaG | ecosystem: Environmental > Aquatic > Freshwater > Lake | place: Finland: Lake Alinen... | reverse complement strand
CATTTTGTTAACCCTTCTGTTGCATGGGTAAGCGGAAGCGATGGATTCTCTCTTCGCACCCATGATGCCGGCCTTAGCTGGGAAGAACAGTTTCTTGGCACCCATCAACCGCAGCAAAGCATTTATTTTACCGATGAAAACAACGGGTTCATCACAGGTGTTGGTGGAATGTTGCTCCGTACAACCATTGGCGGTTATACTTCGCTGCCCGAAAACAAAGCTTCAGTGCACTTTTCACTCGGTCAAAACTTCCCAAACCCCTTTTCAAATGAAACAAAAATAACTTACTCACAGGCATTTCCTGGACATATAAAGATAATGGTCTGCTCCATTATGGGACAGCAACTGGCAGTGTTGGTTAATGAATATAAACCCGCCGGAAGTTTCAGCCTCTCATTTTCCACAGACAGGTTGCCTGCCGGCATTTACTATTATCGTTTAGAAGCAGGGAATAAGGCTGAAATTAAAAAAATGATGATTATTAAATAAAAATGCTCCCAATCGGCAGGTCAGACACACTGAGTTATAAAACATGAATAAATTGAAGTGGAAGGACTAAATAGTGTTCACAGCTAATGATAAACCACATGGAAAATCAGATATTATCTCGCGGAATTACGGATTCCATTAAAAAAAACAAAACAGTTTTCGCACCCGGATGCGGGCTGATGCTTTATAAACCGGAATCAGCACGGAAACTGCATTTTTTGCTTAATGATTTTTTTGACGGAATAGATGATTTTCATATTTGCTGTCATCACAACCCGCATTTTATCAATGAAACACTGGTGATCAATATCTGCCCCGGCTGTGATAAGCGTTTCAGAAATGATTACGATAACACTACAACAATCTCTTTGTGGGAAATATTAGCTGACAACGGTTTTTTTACGTTCCCTGATTATCACGGCATATCAATGTCGATTCTGGACGCCTGCCCTACACGTGATCAGGAGAGAGTGCATAACGCAGTCAGGAAGTTACTGCGCAGGATGAATATTACCCTCGTTGAGCCAAAGAACACCGGAACAAGAAGCACCTGCTGCGGTGATAGTTTCTTTGGTCTTATTCCTGCTGAAAAATTAAAAGAACAGATGAAGAAAAGAGCTTCAGAAATGCCTGCCAAAGATGTTGTCGTTTATTGTGTTTCCTGCATAAAATCAATGCATATCGGGGAAAAAAAGCCGCATTACCTGATCGATCTTATATTTGGGGAAGAAACTATCCCGGGAACATTTGAACCTGAAGAATGGCATAAAGAACTTGACAACTACATTGATTTGCATTAGTACGACACTGAAACCGCGATAAAAATGTTTCAGAAAGCAAGCCCCGTCCGTCATCAAATCAATCCTTGTCAGGTTGAAAATTAAAAATATGTTGTAATTTTATACTCTACAATCAATTCAGAAAAAACATTCATTATGAGCGATTTAATTGCCGTCTTCAGTAAGTTAAAAGAAATTCTTCAACAATATGAGCCTCCTTTCAGCCATAAAACTGATACCAAAACAGGTTTCGACCTGTGGTCGTTCAGGGATGTTGAAATATCCGGCCGGAAATATCCTGAACTGTTTTTCGGTGCTGTTACCGCCAGAGGAAAATATGTAAGTCTGTATAACATGGCTATTTACATGAATAAAGAATTGACAGAAGGTTTCAGCCCTGCCCTGAAAAAGAAGCTGAGTGGAAAATCATGCTTTCATCTTACTGAATTAAACGAATCCATACTGTCTGAAATTGAAGATCTTTTCCAAAAGAGTTTCCGGTATTACAAAGACAACGGCTGGGTATAAATACCTGCTCTCCTTAAATAAGATATCATTATTAACAGTGTTTTATCATTGAAGAATGACCTTGGCTGTGTATGATTTTTCAGCGCTAAACAACTGAAGTGAGTATATTCCTTTGCTGTAGTGTGATGTGTTTATAGTATACTGCCCCGAAAAACTGCAGATTTCATCCGTATAAACCAGCTTCCCTGTAATACCGGATAGCCTGAAAATATAATTCCCTTTCTCTTTAAAATCGATGTAAATTCTATCGGTTGCGGGATTAGGATACAAACTTATATTCAGCAGCATGTACTCTTCAATGCCTTCACACCCCACTATAAAGAGAGCTGTATCCGAGTCGGAGCATCCGTTTATTGTGTAGGTGAAATTGATGATATGGTTTCCGTATCCGGCAGTTGTTGGATCAAAGGTATTGTTGGTAACGCCGTCACCCGTATAGAGGCCGGTGCCACCGCCGGGTAGACCTGTACCTGTTGTGATCATAAATGGCGGAGCAAGATAGCATATTTGTGTATCCGGTGGGAAATCAGCTACAGGTAAAGGACGTATTTCAAGATGAACCGGTGTGGTATCGGTGCAGGTACCATACCTTAGAACAAATGTATATGTTCCGGAGTCACTTACCTGAACATTGGTTTTTGTAATATCCCATGCCTGTACTATATTACTGGCATTGTCAATCCAATGAAATTCAGGCGTCCCGTGGTTCCACAGGTCGACAGTGTAGTCTTCAGCCTCACCATATCCACTGTTGCTGCAGGGAGTGGCCGGGCCGTTCCATCTTACAGTCACCCGCATACGCGTTTTACCGGGACTTACAGTGGCAGGAACATCGATAGCTTTGGCAAAGATATGAGAACCCTGGTAGGTTGAGAATCCTACAAATACAGAGTCTTCCGGCATATCAAAGCTGCCGTTGCGGTTCCAGTCAATGTAGGCCACCACATATTCAGTGACATTACTTGAATTATCGGCTTCAACAAATATAGTATCCTGCATCCCCTCGTGAAGAACAGCAAATATATTCCCAGTAAAATCCTGGTATTGCCCGGAAGCCGGAAATGTACTTACATTTTCATTGGTTCCAATACGGACACTCCGGATAAAATCGTTTGCCGAACCATCAGAAAATGCCGGATGGCACGGTGAAGTCAGGGTGTCACAGTTGGTCATGCACGGAACATGAGAGGGGAAAGCACCCGAATAGGACGAATGCAGCTGAAAATCAGTTCCGGCGCAGGCAAAGGTGTCAGAAGGAAGAACGGTGGTCCAGGGTGCCGCGTTCACAATAGCTGTATCAACGGCGTTAAGATTGGTGCAGGAGCTATCGAAAACAGTAACTCTGTATATGCCTGCATATAAACCGAAGAGTGTTCTCTGGTCAGATATATAAGTACCATTCTTCTCCCACTTATAGGTATAAATATCATTGCCGCCTTCAGGGTTGGCCGTAACACTTCCGATAGCAGGTGAACCTGCACATAAAATATGCTGCAGTGTCATCGCATTCGGGATGATGACCAGGGTGTCAATAATACATATCCCTTCAGGATCTGCAGCTGAAGAAACATATCTTCTACCGCCAACATATAAATTATTTGCATTGATAGTTGCATCAAGAGAATCGGATAAAACAGGTGTGCAGGAAACGTCATATGTAAGCCAGAAAAAGGCATGATGCGCAGGTATATTCAGTGGTTGTGAAGGTACAAACATCACATGGCCATTGATGTCGGGTGATAAGCCTCCGCTTACCCTGTAGTTTTTCACAAATACCGGTTTCTGAGTCATATACAATTTAACACCCTGATTTTTCAGGTCAGTATTGCGGGTGTTCCTGGTATGAATCATCAGTGAGTCGAAAGGGAGGTTCCCACTGTTACCTGTTACTTCCACATCCAGTAAAATAACAGGGTTATTGTTACTGCCTGTCTTTACCGTATCAGTGATTTGTGAAACGGTGACACTCCTGAAAGTTTTCCGGGCTTCGGAAACCACATGGATGTTTGGCCTGAAATAATTAACAAAAACACTGTCGGCAACAGGTGCATTCCCGTTACTGTATACGCTTGCATGCATCAGGTCGGACTGGGTATATCTGAACTGCGGTTCAAGAGGGAAACCGCTATTTCCCATGTTTGTCTCACATAATACGATCAGGTTCCCGCTCTGGTAATCAAAAAAATTATCCAGTATGATATCTTTCCAGCCAGCCCGGTCAAAGCGCACTGTGTCAGAATAAACCAGCGTAGCCCCGGTTAAATAATTCGGCCAGTTATCCTTTGGAAGTATGGTATCTGTTGTGGTCTTAAGGTATATTTTTACCGGAATGTCGGCAACGGATGTGGTGTTTACATACCATCCGAGTTCGGCTATACGGCTGAAGGAAGCAATTTCCGATGATTTATAAAGCGAAGCACTTCTGGCGAATCCAAAGGTTGTGTTGAACGGATAAAATATTTCCGTATTATCATTCCCAATGAAAGATGAGTTGACGGTGTAAATCAAAGGAGTAACCGTATCGGGTAATGAGACAGTATGAGCATTGATACTGAATGTATCAGCGGCATTATAGATCAGGTCGTTCCATGTGGCAACTCCATTCACAGCTGGTTTCGATAAGCCGCTCCCGGAACTTAAGCTCCCCTGCCCTGCTCTCAGGCTCAGGCTGATCTGCTGGTTAAAAGTTCCATCGGTAATTCCGCTGTTATCGGCAGCATTGACAACCAGTGTGAAGGTCTTCCCTGTAACAATCTGCACCGGCACTGATCTGATGACCAGCTGTGTGGCTGTTTGCGAATATATCAGGGCATGACCTGTAAACATCAGGATAAAGATGAACAGGAAACTACGCCCAAAGTTTTTAAAGTAGTTGAACATAAACGAATTTTTTTCCAAAAATATGAATTCTTTTGGAATTAATAAGCCGAAATTGATTTTCGTCATTTTATCAAGGGGAATGATGTTGAATAATATTATCAGTTTGAGTATATAAACAAAGTGTTTTTCGGAATTTTACGCAAAATGCAAAAGATCATCACAAAAAAGGCAGATCGCTTTAGTTCGCAATCTGCCTTAATATGATCTGTAAATTATACCGTCCGGTGATCAGGAAAAAATGCCGGCAATCAAAAATTGACTGCTTTCTTTTCGAAATAAGCCTGAGGATGGTCGCATGTAGGACAATTTGCAGGAGCTTTCTTCCCTTTATGCACATGGCCACAGTTACGGCATACCCACTCTGTTTCCTCTTCGCTCTCGAAAACAGTATTCTCTTTTATATTTTTTGCAAGCTTTCTGTACCTTTTTTCATGTTGTTCTTCCACTTTCGCAACCATCCTGTATTTAGCAGCAACAATTTTAAAACCTTCTTCATCGGCTATACGTGCAAATTCCGGGTACAGATCCGTCCATTCTTCATTTTCTCCCGAGGCAGCAGCTTCCAGGTTCTCGAGAGTAGTACCTATAGTACCTGCAGGATATGTTGCTGTAATCTCAACGGCTCCGCCTTCAAGAAATTTAAAAAACAGTTTTGCATGCTGTTCTTCCTGTGATGCAGTTTCCATAAAGAATTCTGCTATCTGCTCATATCCTTCTTTTTTAGCTGCTTTCGAGAAAAAGGTGTAACGATTTTTAGCCTGCGATTCGCCGGCAAATGACTTTAACAGGTTCTTTTCTGTTTTGCTTCCTTTTATTGATTCCATATATATTTTTAATTGGTTTCTTGTATACAAATATAGACATTTGCGACTTAATAACAATATAAAACCGTTTTTGTTTTGCCTTTTCTATCATAAATTAGTATTAATAAAATAAAGAATAAACGGTTAGGGGAACCTCATTTCATTTTACTGCGTAATTGGTTAAGACCAAGCCAGTAATGAAAACTTATGAAATAAACAGTTAATTTTATTACAACAAATTCATTTTTTATTTGTATTATTATTAAAAAAAATTCATACTTTTATTTTTTTAAGACGATTTAAGTTCATTTTTTAAAGCAATTCATTAAAAACCAATTATTAACTAATTTTTTTTACCATTATGAAAAAAAGAACATTTTTCAGCTTGATTATTTTCCTTGCAGCTCTTTTTATGAGCGTTCAGGGAAAAGCTCAGATTAAAATGTTATCGGGCGTTGAATCAGAGATTTACAACGAATTCGCTAACGACATCAAAGCAAACACCAACGTACCTATCGAAATTGTGACCACAGGAGGCAGCGTTGACAATTTTTCAAAAATTGCCGTTGACAGTACAAAAGCCAACCTGGCGTTTATGCAGTATGATGTGTTGATCTGGAAAGAAATTGAAAACCCGAAGATTAAAGACAAATTCAGAGTGTTTTTCCCTCTTTATAATGAAGAAATTCATATTATCGTGAAGAATAATTCAAAGATCGCTTCTCTTAATGATCTCAAAGGAAAGAAAGTGGCTGTCGGTTCCAAGTCACAAGGTTCCTATATCACATCACAGATCATAAAGAATAAGACAGGCCTGACCTGGGAAGATATCCCCGTGGCCTTTAACGATGCTTTTATCGGCTTACTCGACGGTCATGTTGATGCTATCATTTATGTTGGCGGTGCTCCTGTTAACCTTTTAAAATCACTTTCACCTGAAGTCAACAACATGCTTAAACTTTTACCGATTATAGATCCAAGGCTGGAAGGCTTGTATACAAAATCAATCATCAGGGCAGGAACATATCCCTGGGCCAAGTATGATGTATCTACCTATGCTGTCAGATCGGTAATCGTGACCAATATTAAAAATGAATCTCCTGAAGCAAAAAAGAACCTGACAGCTTTAAATATTGACCTGAAAGCTAACCTCGAAAAGATCAAAATGTCGAAAACTTCTCACGACAAATGGAAAGAAGTAAAGGTTGATTATAAAGGAATTAACTGGCCATTATACAAATAAGATGAAATTAATCAATAGAATAAACCTATAAAACATTAAGCCATGAAATCAAAAATAATCATTATCATTGCCATAATTGCCTTTTCATTTTCACTGAAGGTTTCAGCCCAGCAGGCAGAAATCAGACAAAAAATGGAGGACATGGGATACACCTGGTTAACCACTCAGTATGCTTACCTCTCCCAGGGTAATACTGCATATAATTACAGGACACTTTATGCATATAATAATTATGTAGTTGTTGCATATGCTACCGAAACCGGCGTTACGGATATGGATGTTTACCTCTACGACAACGACGGCAGCATGCTCGCAAAAGACACCGAAACCGACAAGGTTGCCGTTCTTGAATACAAGCCGTATTCTACAAGAGAAATGAAAATTGTCATGAAAAACTACAATGCATACTGCAGCACCTGTGAGTACAAGTGCGAATTCATGCTGTTCTACAAATAATTATTTTGCAATTTACATCATTTCAATGCATTCCTGAAACTCCATGGGAATGCATTGATTTTAACAAATAAACAGGAAGGAGTTCCTGTGCTTCAATGAATAAGAATATTTTAAAAGCCTTAGCCATCATTGCAGGTGTTGTTGCCCTGTCTTTTCTTATTTATAAAGGAGTCCAGAATAAAATTGACCCGGTATGGCTTCAGGTGGATTCGGTTTTTGTGAAGCGCAGTTATACCATTGCAGAAAAAGCTGAAGCCCTCGACAGCATTTTCTATACCATTCAAAAAGATAAAAGCTTCCGGGAAAAGAAAATACATGCCATTGACCTGATCAAGAAACCCTTCCTGCCAACCACGGAATATACGAAGTTTGCAGATTTCCTGATGAATTTTTACAAAAACAGGCGTGTGCTGGTATCGGGTGTTTCAGGTGCAGGCAAAACGACTATTGTCGACCGTATTGCCAGACTTATTGCCGCCGACACCAGCAAGATATTGTATCTCCAGTGTGTTGAGCAGATGTCGGTTGAATATAACAAGCAATATATCGGTTCTTACGACGGGAAAGTGTTCCATAAGGGAAAACTGCTGGAGATGTTTGAGCAATGCAATCGTGACACACTGCATAATTACGTTTTTATTGTCGACGATATTGATAAAATTTATCCGTCGACCCTCTTCGGGTCTGCTTTGTGGAGTGAAATGGATAACCCCGATTATAATAACCCCATCGAAGGTTATACAACTGACATAAAAATTCCCGTCAATTTTTATCTTCTCAGTGTAACACACGATGGCGTGGGCAGCACAATTGAGCTGAATGCCGAACATTACCGCAGGCTTACCAACGATAACCCTTATCATATCGGTGCCAGCTTTCTTGAGCTTTACCTGGGGATGAAGGAAGATACCATAAAAAAAATCAAAAAATCGAAAAAACTGTCCGAGCTGCAGAAAAAAGAAATGATCACTGCCATCAGCGATAATCATTATGATGCATCCACACGCGACAGCATACATACGATGCTGTACTTTTTCAGCAAATCAAATTTGATGATCGAAGGCAAATATGAAAACTCATATACCTTAGGGCAATGGAGCTCCCTGCGCAAGCAGAAAAGACCCTCGCAACTGAACAAATCCATGCAGCTTTTCATCGAACATGTGAATGCTTTTAAACCGAAAGAACAACTGAAAGAAGAAGATTTCAAACCTGTATTTTATACCATACGGCATCATGGACTGATGCCCGATTCCAGCGTTATATATAACATTTATGCCAGCCTGGTCAGTATGGGTATTTTAAACGAGATCAGTGTCACCATCCTTTTTGGCGCTATATCAGCCATTATCGGTATCTCGGCTTTCCGTAAGAAGAAAAAATTCATCAAAGGGATTATCAATGATTCCGTTAACCCTGTCAGAAAATTCAAAGAAAAAGAAACATCCTATGATGAGGCAAAAGGAACACTGCTTCTAATACAAAAAAATATTGAAGAATATATTATAAAGAAGAAAATCAATTTCTCCGAGGCGAACTACCTGCTGCTGACCATCGGAGAACAGCTGAAACAACTTGAAGACTACCATAACCTGGATTCCGCCTCTGTTGAACTGAAAAAGATGTTCGATGAGTTCATGGAAGATAATATATTAAATGAAAAAGAATACCAGGTACTTTCACAATTTCTGAACGGCATCAGGAATACTATTTCAAGGGAAACCTATAATAATCTTCAAAAGCAAATAGAGGATACTTACCTTTTAAGCCTTGCAAAGACAAAACAAGGTGAAAATAAATAACAAGTGGTATGAAGCAAATGATAATCAATTATCTGGCATACTTTACCCTGTGCCTTACCTTACTCCAGATCTACTTTCTTCAGAACAAACTTTGGAAGCGTAAGCATGAACAATCGGTAACCGAAAGCATCTCCATTTCAGCTCTGTTGCTGAGTACGCTGATCAATGTCATCATGTCGCTTAAGAATATGGACAGTAATAATGTCCCGGGAACAGTATCGAATGCGTTCTGGATATTCTCCAACATATTTGTCATTGTAATAGGTTCTGGTCTGTGGGTGGCCAATAAAAAAGGTGTCAGCTTCTGGAAACTGGTCAGGCAGGCCCTGCATCTGGAAAAGAAAGAGGCTACTTACCTGCTCAACTACATGATGGGCATTTCCAATGCCGATATCATTATCAGGATACTTGTCGGTATATCCGTGATTGATGACGTACTGGATGAAAAAGAAAAACGTTTCATCGAAGTTTTTGCTAATACCTGGAAGATAGATATTGACTGGGAGAAGACTATTTCACAGATCAGGGAAGGAGATTTCAACAACCGGTATATCCAGGTAAGAACGGATGTAATTGACTATCTCAGCACGGGCCCGCACCCGGAACAGGTGGCCCAGCTCATTGATCTGATCAATATTCTTGTCAGGGTGGATGAGGACTTTTCGGAAAACGAACAACTCATCGTAGAGGAACTATCGGGTATTTGCAATAACTACCTGAAAAAAGATGATAACCAGCCTGTATTTTACACCGTCATTGTTCCACAGAACCAGGAACAGGAAGTTTCTATAATTAATATCAATCCTGAGATTAAAAAGAAAGAACAGATCTTCGGTGGCTCAGCATATATGGACGGCCCTTTTTATTCAGAAAAATATGCAAACATCATATGTGATAAATACAGGGTTGTCAACCTGTTCAGCGTGGCTGTCCCTCACAGGGATAAAACTGAAGGTCAGGATGGTATTATCACAGGAAAATAGTCATGATGAAATCATTTTATGAGATGAATTTGTGATTCATCTTAAGGTGGTTTATGCCACTTAGTGTGGACAGCGTATAATATAAAAACCAATTTCTTTGTCTGTAACTGAGATTTCATTGACAGCATAATCCTGTTTTTCCTGCGGGCGGGCCCGAAAATCCGGCGGTGACAGGGAGTGGCGTGTGGGAAGGCTCGGTTTGGATTTTCTTGATTTTTTAGTTACTTTTTCATCAAGGAAAAAGTGACAAAAGAAATCAAATTTTCTTTCTTTTGCTGCTACCAAAAGAAAGAAACAAAAAAAAGTCACCGCTGTATGAAATTTTGTTAAAATCTACGTCACATTTACAGCTTCGCAATCCAAGCCGTTCGGATGAAAATGCATTGCTCTGTCGCGACACTGTACTTTCCTCTCTTGTGGATTGCTTGCAGGTCTATCCTTGGTAAATGTTTCTTGATTTATTACCCAAAATTTCACAATACGGAAAAAATAAACCGGCTCGCTTTCCGTTTAGGTCTGATCGTCTTTTAGAAAACAAATTTCTCAATTTGCAACAGAGAGTTTCATTAATGAAGAAAGACTTGCTTTATTGCGGGCGGGCCCGAAAATCAGGTGGTGACAGGGAGTGGCATGTGGGAAGGTTCGGTTTGGATTTTCTTGATTTTTTGGTTACTTTTTCATCAAGGAAAAAGTGACAAAAGAAATTAAATTTTCTTTCTTTTGCTGCTACCAAAAGAAAGAAACAAAGAAAAGTCACCGCTGTATGAAATTTTATTAAAATCTACGTCACATTTACGGCTGCGCAATACAAGCCGTTCGGATGAAAAAACATGGCCCTGTCGCGACACTATACTTTCCTCTCTCGTGGATTGCTTTCCGGTCCCTTCCTTGGTAAATGTTCCTTGATTTATTACTCAAAATTTCATTAGGCGGAATAATCAAACTCACCCTCCTATTTCATGCCTAGGTTTTCAGTTTTCCTGACAATGCATACAATATTATGTAGCCACAAATAAACCTGTCTTTATCGCGGGCTCGCCCGAAAATCCGGCGGTGACAGGGAGTGGCGTGTGGGAAGGCTCGGTTTGGATTTTCTTGATTTTTTAGTTACTTTTTCATCAAGGAAAAAGTGACAAAAGAAATTAAATTTTCTTTCTTTTGCTGCTACCAAAAGAATGAAACATAGAAAATTCGGAAAAAAAAACCGGTCAGCAAATTATTCCCTTACTTTTGTCTTCAGTTCTGTTTATATGGAACCTAACCCGCTAAAAAAACAGTAGGTATAACAATAAAAAAAAGATATGAAGACCTTAAGACCTGTCCTAACCTTTATTTTCATTGCTTTCATCATAATCCCCTTCCACTCATGCAAAGCCCCTTCAGCAGGCTGTAAACACAGCGAGCAGATGAAGTACCTTCCAAAAATAACGGGCAGCATTTACCTGGGAATGAAACTGGAAGAGTTCAGGAAGAATAAAGACATGCCGAAGATACAGATGGATGAAGGTGAGTTTGTATCGTATGCCGTGGAGAAATTTTCGGGCGGCAACGTCACTGAAGTACAATACCAGTTCGACGGCGATAAGATCCTTTATGAGATCATCGTGGCCTACAACTCAACTACAGATATAAAAAAGGAGTTCACAGGAAAGTTCGGTCCGCCGAACGATGGCGAGGAGTGGAAGTTCGACAGTAAGGAAGGGTTTAAAATGAAGATCTGGGTATATCAGAACAGGCTATGCATGGGTGATGCCAGGCATTTCTGAACCGTACATTTCGCCAAACAGGTCATAAATATCGGCACCGGTGATCTTCACCGTGATGAATTCACCTTTTGCCACTTTCCTGACGGGGTTTTTAACAATCACAAGGTTATCTATTTCAGGAGAGTCGAACTCGGTCCGGCAGATAAGGTCATTGTTCCTGTGATCGTCCACCATCACTTTCATTATTCTGCCAATGTAAGCGCGGTTAATCTCATAGGATATTTCCTGCTGAGTTTCCATCAGGGTCCGGTAGCGTGACACTTTGGTCCGTTCCGGAACACTGTCGGTAAAATGATAGGCAGCAGTATCCTCTTCATGCGAATATTTAAAGATGCCCAGCCTTTCAAAGCGGGCGGTCTTAATGAATGATTTCATTTCATTATATTCCTTTGTCGTTTCACCGGGGTAACCCGTTATAAGCGAAGTCCTCAGCGCTATGCCGGGTATCCGTTGTCTCAGTTTTTCGATCAGCTGCAGAGTCTGAGCTGCCGTTACTCCCCTGTTCATAGAACGAAGTATCCTGTCGCTGATGTGCTGCAAAGGGATATCCACGTACCTGCATACTTTGGGGTTATTGATAATGGCATCCATAAGCTCATCATTCACCCCTGTTGGATACAGGTAATGCATCCTGATCCATTCTATCCCCCGGATAGATGACAGCCGGCTGATCAGCTCGGGCAACAATGGTTTTCTACTGATATCCCTGCCAAAGGAGGTAAGATCCTGGGCAATAAGGATGATCTCCTTTACACCCTGATCTGCCAGCATCGCGGCTTCTCCGGTGAGCGCGTCCACCGTCCTCGACACGTGTTTCCCCTTGATGAGGGGAATAGCACAGAAAGAGCATTTACGGTCGCATCCGTCGGATATTTTCAGGTAGGCATAATGCGAAGGTGTAGCCAGTATTCTGCTGCCGTAGTAATTATGTATCGCATTTACGCCGGTATCCAGGATCATCTGTTCTATTTCATGTAAACCGTAAATGCCGTCAAGCTCGGGAAGCTCCTGCTGAATTTCCGTTTTATACCGCTGCACAAGGCAACCGATGGCATAAACCTTTTGCAGCCTGCCTTTTTTCTTTTCCTCCAGGTTTTCTATCAGTATGTTAACGGATTGTTCTTTTGCATCATGGATAAATCCGCAGGTGTTCACAATAACAGCATCCGCTTTGCGCCGTGATGGACCATGCGAAACGCTGAAACCGCTTTTCACCAGCATACCGGCCAGAAATTCAGAATCCACTGTATTTTTAGAGCAGCCTAAAGTGATGATCCGGACATAGTGTATACCGCCTGGTTTTGTTTTCAATGAATAAGAGGGTTATTTACAATAAGCGGCTTTCAGCTTCATGATATCATCACCATAGAGTTTGGTATAATTGAGTTCCATGGCTTTTTCAATGTCGCTGCATGCTTTTTCGGTGTTCTTCAGTTTGATGTACACCAGTGCCCTGTTTTTATAGGCGAAAGCATTGCTTTCATCCATCTGTATCGACTTATTGATATCGGCAAGAGCCTGATCTGTTTTGCCTTCTAAAAAGAAAACATAACCACGGTTATCATAGGTCAGAAAGTTTTTGTCGTTAATAGCGATGGCTTTGTTAAAATCAATGATGGCGCCTTCATAATCCTTCATAGAGATTTTCACAAATCCGCGGGCATTATAGGCATCATCCGAATTGGTATTAATCTTAATTGCTTTATCATAGTCGGCAACAGCTTCGTTAAATTTTTCGGTGATCCTGAACAGGTCGGCACGGTACATAAATGCCTCGAACGAATTGCTGTCGATTTTTATAGCTGTATTAAAGTCAGTAAGCGCTTTATCATATATTTTCATGTTGGAATAAATATATCCTCTGAAAGTATGTAAGTCAACGTTCCTGGGGTTCATTTCGATGGCCTTGTTGTAATCGGCGAGGCTCAGATCATATTTCTTCATCCTGAAGTAAATATCACCGCGGTTTTTATAACCGTTGACGTTCTCTTTATTGATGGAAATGGATTTGGAATAATCGCTGATAGCACCACTGGTATCACCGAGGTTATTTTCTGCCAGGCCACGGTCAAAATATCCCTGCCATGAATTAGGATTGACCTGGATGGCTTTGGAATATAAATCCTTAGCTCCCTGGTAATCTTCGGCATAAAAACGTTTATTACCTTTCTTGATATAATCGTTCTCGTTTTTACAGGAAATAAAAAACAGCAGGAAGAGAACTATGATCAGATTAAAATATGTAATAAACCTTTTCATTATCATGAATATTTATATGCAAATTTAAAATAAAATTGAATGTTAGTCAAATAAAGTATCTACAAATTCAACCCGATTGAAAATCTGCAGATTATCTATTTTTTCGCCTATCCCTATGTATTTCACAGGTATTTTAAACTGGTCGGAGATGCCGATGACGACCCCGCCTTTAGCCGTACCGTCGAGCTTGGTCAGTGCAAGGGCATTGACTTCGGTGATCGAAGTGAACTGAGTAGCCTGTTCAAAGGCATTCTGGCCGGTAGAGGCATCGAGCACCAGCAGTATCTCATGAGGTGCCTCCGGGATGACTTTCTGTATAACTTTTTTGATTTTCCCCAGCTCCTGCATGAGGTAGGTTTTATTATGAAGTCTTCCTGCCGTGTCGATAATGACAACATCGGCATTTTTCGCAACGGCAGATTTCACGGTATCGAAGGCTACCGATGCCGGATCGGTGCCCATTTCGTGGCAGATCACAGATACATCAGCCCGCTCTGCCCATATTTTAAGCTGTTCAACAGCAGCTGCCCTGAACGTATCTGCTGCCCCTAATACCACTGTCCTGCCTTCCTGTTTATGCCTGTAGGCCAGCTTTCCAATGGTAGTGGTCTTCCCCACCCCATTAACGCCTACAACCATGATCACATAAGGAAGTTTAACATTCTCAGGCAGCGCAAATCCTTTATAATCCTCCGTGCCATTTTCTTTTAAGAGAGATATAATCTCTTCTTTGAGTACCTTGTTTAGTTCGGAAATGTCGAGATATTTGTCATGCGCAATCCTCTTTTCCAAAAGGTCAATGATCCTGATGGTCGTTTTCACGCCTACATCTGACGACAGCAGGATTTCTTCGATCTTGTCGAGCAACTCATCGTCCACTTTCGATTTCCCGACAACGGCCCTTTGCAGCTTTGAAAAAAGGCTCTCTTTTGTCTTGGTAAGTCCTGCATTGAGGGTTTCTTTGTTTTCTTTGCTGAAGAAGGAAAATATTCCCATAACTGTGTTGTATTGTTTTACTAAAATAACACTATTTTGTGATGGGTGAAAAAAAAAGCCCTGACAAAAAAAAGTTCAGGGCTTTCAGTAGTTTGACCCGATATTATTTTTGAGCTAAATATTCACCAACCTGACTGTTAGGGACGATTTCTTCTTTGAATGTATAAGCCCCTGTTTTTGAGGATTTCACCATGCGGATAACTTTCGCAAAATCTTTTCCACCCGACTGCAGTGATGCAACAACTTTCTTTGCCATGTTCTTAAGTTATTTAATTTCTTTATGAATAGTCATTTTTTTCATAATAGGGTTGTACTTTTTCAATTCCAACCTTTCAGGTGTATTCTTTTTATTCTTGGTAGAAATGTACCTGGATGTACCGGGGAGCCCGCTGTTTTTATGTTCTGTACATTCAAGTATGACCTGACCCCTTGCTTCTTTATTCTTTTTTGCCATTTATTGATTATTTTTTTCTTTGGGTTTGCAAAATTAAATAATTTTATACAATAAAACCAATAAATTTTTCTTTTTTTAATTCTAACCCGAATAAATCATAAATTATTGAACGATATTATCTTCCTGAAAGGGTTCCGCTCCTATTTAAAGCTCGAAAAATCACTATCCGATAATTCAGTACAGGCCTATTGCCATGATATTGAAAAGCTCATACAGTACACTGATTATCATCATATTGAAATACCTCTCAGCAAGCTGACATTAAAAGAACTCCAGGGGTTTATACGCTGGGTTGCCGAACTGGGAATGACAGCGACTTCACAGGCCAGGATGATATCGGGAATTAAAGCATTTTATAAATATTTACTCTTGGAAAATATAATAAGCCAAAGCCCGGCAGAATTGATTGATGCTCCGAAAACAGGGCGCAAGCTGCCGGATACACTCAGCGTCGCTGAAATCGATACACTGATCAGCCTGATCGACCTGAGTAAAGCCGACGGGCACAGAAACAAGGCTATACTGGAAACGCTTTACGGATGTGGCCTGCGCGTTTCGGAACTGGTTAATTTAAAAATGACCGGGTTACATTTTAACGAAAACTATATTAAGGTCACCGGCAAAGGAAATAAGGAACGTATCGTCCCTGTTGGTCATGTCGCCGAAAACCAGATAAAAATATATATAGAATCCTGCAGAAATCATATTCCTGTAAAAAAAGGTTCCGAAGACATTTTATTTCTGAACAGGCGCGGAAGTAAACTGTCGAGGGTGATGATCTTTATGATCATAAAAAGTCTGGTAGAGAAAGCCGGTATCCGCAAAAAAATCAGCCCGCATACCTTCCGGCATTCATTTGCCACCCATCTTGTTGAAGGTGGTGCCGATCTCAGGGCTGTTCAGGAAATGCTCGGGCACGAATCCATCACCACTACGGAAATATACACCCACCTTGACAGAACGTTCCTGAGAGACACGATAATCAGGTTCCATCCGAGGTTCAAATGACGGAAATAGATATCTTTTAAAATATTCTGACTAATTTTGGGTTACCTTTCCACAAATATTTATACAAATAGTAAATCCGGTTCATTCCGGGGTTATAAAACATATGGTAATTAATAATATAAAATATTTTTACTCTGATAAAAAGATCATCCAGGACTTGTTAAGCTCAAGCTCACATGCCAATAACCTGGCCCTGGATTCATTGTACAGCCGTTTTTATCCTATCATGCACAAATTTGTAGTTTCCAATAAAGGAACAGATGAGGAAGCTAAAGATATTTTTCAGGAAGCGATGATCATCCTTTATGAAAATATTAAAAACGGGAAATTTGAACAAAAATCATCCATTAAAACATATTTATTCTCTACCGGAAGGTTTCTGTGGTTAAATGAACTGAAGAAGAAAAAGAAAATTCAATTCAGCGAGATGGACTATGAATCCATCAAAGATGATAGTCCGTCCTTTTCAGGCGAACCGCAAACCGACCAAAGCACCATGCTGATTTCACTGCTGGATAAAATGGGGACGACCTGCAGGAATATCCTGACCATGTACTATTATAAAAAACTTTCGATGAAAGAAATTGCACTGCAGCTTAACTTCGGGTCGCCCGAATCAGCGAAAGTACAGAAAAACAAGTGCATGAATAAACTGAAAAACATGATTGAAGGAATGAATGATCTGAGAGATGATATCATATCAGACCGCTACCAAATTGAAAATATTTAATTTAAAGATATAATAAATAAATATGAAAACCAAATTTGACATTGAGATTATTGATCGCTACCTCGAAGGGCAGTTAAATGCTGAAGATGTGATCCTCTTCGAGGAAAAGCTCAAATCAGACCCCGAATTCGCACAGGATGTTGAAATCCATAAAATGGCCATAAATGCAATTTATGTTCACAGCCGAGATGAATTAAAACAGAAACTGAAAGATATTCATGATAACAGGGTGAACCGATCGTTAACTGTAAAATTCCCCTACCGCATAGCTGCTTCTATTGCAGTGATCTTCCTTATCAGCTCTGTGGTGTTTTACATCACCATGAACAGAACTCCCAATTACAGCAAATTATTCGACGAATCATTTGTCCCTTATCAGGATATGATCAGCCAGCAAAGCAGGGGTGAAAATAACGATGATAAACTTCTGATCAATGAGGCCATGAAGTATTATAATCAGAAAAAATTTGATAAAGCCGTACTCCTGTTTGATAAGATTGTTAAAAGCAAGCAGTCTAATGATGCTGTTATTTATTATTACGGTATAAGCTGCCTGGGATCAAAAGAAAATAATATCGCTATTGAACTCTTATCCCGGTTATCGGAAAACCACGAAAGTATGTTCTACGAACAGTCAAAATGGTACCTTGCTTTAGGATATCTTTACAGGAAAGATAAAGAAAACACAGTTAAAACCCTTTGTGACATCATTCAGAATAAAACGTTCAATAACGAGAAAGCCAATGATCTCCTGAAAGAGATCGAATAATAAAAGGAATCATTTTCTTGCAAATAACCTGGAATGATGCATTTCAGGTTATTTTTTTTACAGGAGCTATCGATAACCTGATCAAAAATTGCTGACCAGACCTGATTTCACTCATAAATATAAGTGTAGGACAATCAGGCTCATTCCTTGCCAGATGACACCAATCACAAATATTGTTCTTCTTTTTTTTAATTTACTGTCAGGTAAGGTGATATCTTCCGGTAAACCTCATCATAGATCAGGTTAATGTTCATCAGTTCGTCAAGTGACGAAAACTTTCCTTTCTTTCCCCTGTACTTCATGATAGCACTGGCCATATAATAATCGATATAAGGGTTCTTCATCAAGTCTTTAAATGTAGCCGTATTGATATTTATTTTTCTGATCAGTGACGGATCCACAGTGATATAAGGAGCAATTGTACTGTAGTGCACACTGTCCATGCCGTATACTTCCATTAACTGCTCCCTGCAGGTAAACCCGCCGAGCCTGTCACGGTATTTAATGATCCTCCTGGCATAAAAAGGTCCTATTCCCCTGACACCGGTTAACTGCACTGAGTCGGCAGAGTTGATCTCAACTATTTTCTGAACGGATTTATATTCCGTCAGTTCCGTTTTCTTTTTATCATATTGCTGAACAGGTATGTCGATAAATGGCTCCAATGCCCTGTAGTCGGATTCTGATATCCCATAAATTTTTTGAAGGTCCTCCTTCTTATAGAACTTTCCTCCCCTGGCCTCGAAATTTTTTATGATCTTAATCTGTTTGGTGTCCAGCCCCATCTGTTTCCATTTTTCTTCGGATAAACCATTGGGGTTGAATGGAAACGGATGAAGACTTTTCTCGGCAATACTGCGGTCGACATCATTGTATTCTGTAGGTGACCGGTGTTTGAAATTCAGAGAATCTACGTCAGCGGTAAGACTTTGTTTAAATTTCGCAATATCATGTATATAGGATAACTGATCAAAAGAGGATTTTTTCACGAAACAGGGCAATAGCAGGTTTATGGCAATTACTAAAAGGATCAGCAGAAACAGGGTGACTATCCCTCTTTGTTCCGTTTTGTTAAAATCAAAGTAATCCTTCACTTTGTCTGTGTAGTTTTTCTTCACCCTGAATTTTTTTGTTAAATTAGCAATTGCAATATACTTAGCTATACTCTCGTATTAGCTTTTATTAGTTGTTTTACAGTACTTTAAATTTATTTGCTGCCATTTGCGGCTTATTTTTATGTATTGTTATGTATAAAATGTTTTTACAATGTTTTTACTACTTATCTTTGCAACTTAAAATTTATGTTATGGCAAATGTAAAAATATTAATCTGGAAGCATAAAAAAACTAATGAAAAATTTCCAATATGTCTTAGAATTACCCAAGACAGGAAACCGGTCTATTTTTTTACAAAATACTTCTGCTTTGAAAAAGACTGGAATGAAGAAAAAAGCAGATTATATAAAAGCCATAGAGATTTTTACGAGATTAACCTTTATCTCGATAATCTGTTGTCGAAGGTAAACCGTATAATTCTTGATTTTGAAACAAACGGAAAGCAATACACCGCTTCAACCATAAAAAATATTTTAATAGGCAAAATTTCAAGCATTGACCTTTTTCAGTTTATAGATAGTTTAATATCGGAATATACAACTACAGGTAAATATGGTAATGCCAAAGTATATGTTTCCCTTAAGAAGTTTTTAATTAAATATTCCGGTAAAAACTCATTTGCATTCAGTGATATCAATTATGATCTGTTGAAAAAAATAGAATTGCTGTATTTTTCAAGAGGCCATAAGGCAAATGGACTTGCACTTCATTTCAGGACATTAAAAGCTATTTATAACAAAGCTATTTTAGCAGGTTACATAAATATTAATCCTATTCAAAAATATAAAGTAAAAACAACTAAAACAACTAAAAGGGCGATATCAAAAACTGACATTGAAAAAATTAGAGATGTTGATCTGCCTGAATATTCTCCAATCTGGCATTCACGTAACTATTTTATGTTTTCATTCTATCTTATGGGGCTTAATTTTATTGACCTTGCGTATTTGAAAAAATCAAATCTATCCGGATTATCTGAAATAAAAACAGGCACGGTAATATTAAACTATATGCGAAAAAAGACATCAAAACCTTATAAAATGAACATACCGGCTCCAGCATTAGCAATACTTGATAAATATAATATTAATAATAAATCTGATGAAGATTATATTTTCCCGATATTAACAACAAAAGATCCTGCTATATCATTCAAACAAATATTAAATAAACGTGCCGGTAACCAGCATAACCTTAAAAAATTAGGTGTAATTTGCGAGCTTGAGAAGAAGTTAACCGGATATGTAGCCCGTCATTCATGGGCTTCTATTGCTTTAAAAATGAATATACCGATTGGAATTATTTCACAGGGTTTAGGGCATGAAGACATTAAAACGACACAAATCTACTTGGAATGTTTTGACGATGATGCAATGAACAAAGCTAATTTATTGATAATTGGCTAAAACATTTTCATCTCCCTGCCCTGATTAAACCTGTCATAAGCTGCGGATTGATCTCATTTATATAATAATCTATGCGAAACCGTTTAAAAAACCAAGTTTGACCAGATGGATAAGTGGAATAAAATGTAAAATAAATAATTGAATAATTGTAAAAATGTTACAAAAGTGAGCGGCAAAACATTTGCTTCAGCCGGGAAAATGATTTTTTTTATTTACTACCAAGCCTCGATTGAAATTCATTAATAACACCTTCATATTTTCTAAGCAATCTATCCCATTCTTTAAACCTATCATCATCTTTTACACTTTGATCAGGATTATCAGAGTATTCGCTAAGAATTTTAATTTTATATTTTAAAGGCGATAGGCTGCTTTGCTTTACAAAGATTCGAGTTCTAACTGTTTTATGTATGAATGACTTAGATTGCCAACTTGTTTTCAGATACCCTGTTTCTTTATCTGCCATTTCAATATTATCAAAATAGCTCGTGACAATTTGACTAATAATTTTCCAGGCGTCCGACTCGCTGAATTTTTTATTTACTTCTTGTTCAAAATCTTTATTAGCGTTATCATCTTTAAAGGATGCGTCATAAGCATCATCTCTTGTTAGTTCAATATATTTCGTATAAGGAGTAAAAATATTTCTTAGATTATTATTTCGGCAACAGTATGAAAGGGTTTCATCGAAAAACCCAATCTTTTCTGTTTTTATTTTTGCACATTCTAATGGTCTTAATTTAACAACATCTGTTTTTCCTGTCCCCATCAAATTTCCATCAACATATATTTTTGCATCTTTCTCAGATGTAGAAAATATTACGGTTGTTCTACATGCAGATATAAAGAATATAAAAAATACAAGAACAATATTAATACAGATATTTTTTGACTTCATAATTTTAAATGTGTTAATTAATCATTACAGAAACATTATAACAAATATATGAAGTTTTAATCAATGTTAATAATTTATTTTGTATGTTTGTTTATAGACTACAATAATTATTTATTCTATGAAAAAAAAAACTGTTATTTCAGGGATTTTATTCCCCCTTCTTATAATAACATTAACATTTTTGTCGTGTAGTATTGATAAAAGAGCATGTAAGTATAATGAAGATTCACATAAAACAGAATTGCTTTTCTCGTCATATAATGTATCTCCAAGAACTAAATTGTTTTTAAAGGAGCTTAATAAAGAGTTAAAAGTGGGAAGTAAAAGCTTAAAAACCTTTGTCCCATCAGAAATATTTATTAAAAAGTATGATATTAAGAAAATTGATAGTATTTATGCAATTGGCGGGCTTATTAAAACAAGTGAAAGTTTTAATAAAAACAGCTTTGATAATTCAGGAATTATCTTTGGCCAAACATCAGGGAGAATTACTACAGTTTTTGTACCAATATATTACTTGAACGATTTTCTAAACAAAAAAGAAATTGAATATTTTGAAATTTCCGAGAAAGTTTACAGCAAATAAATTGACCCAATATATACTTAACATAATATGAAAACAATAATTATTTTCTTTCTTGTTCTTTGTTCTCTAACCATTGCTAATGCTCAAAAAGATATACATCCAACCCAATTTCTGAATAAAAAGCAAGGTAAACCTCAAAAATCAAATCTTGAATTGTCTATCAAAGGGATTTCTACATTTACTGCTTTTTTAATTACTGATTTAAAATTACAGGAAAGGGGTTCTGGGAAAAGAGCCTTAAATGATAGTTTGTTAATTCATAAATATGGATTAATAACAATAAATAACACTCTATATGCAAATGCCTTTCTGCTTGTTTCAGAAAATTATAAGCCAGAGGAACTATCAGAATATGGATTTTTATCTGGTAGCCAATCCGGACAGTTTGCAACTGGATTAATTCCTATTGATAGAATCTTAGACTTAAAAAACAATAAAATGGTAAGATATATTCAAATAGGTGAGCCCGTTAAATCATTATTAGATAATGCAAGATCGTCGACCTGGGTAGATTGGGTGCATCAAGGTTATCAGCTTCCTCATGGTTATTATGGAAATGGCGTTGTAGTCGGAATAATTGATAATGGGTTTGATTATACTCATCCAAATTTTTATGACTCTACATTTACTAGCTATAGAGTAAAAAGGGTTTGGGAACAAAATAATACAACGGGGACTCATCCAAGCGGATATTCTTATGGCAGAGAATTATCAACACAAACAAGTATACTAAATGCACAAAAGGATTTTACAGATAAGTCACACGCCACTCATGTATCTGGAATCGCCACAGGTGGTGGAGCTGGTACAAATGGCCAATATTCTGGTGTTGCTCCACAAAGTGATATAGCAATAGTATCAACTACCATGTCTGATGTTGGAGTGGCTGATGGTATTGCATATATAACAAGTTATGCTAATTCTGTTAATAAACCATGTGTAATTAATATGAGTTTAGGCAAACATGCTGGCCCACATGATGGCACCTCAGCCTTTGACCAATATTGCAATGGGGTGGTAGGGCAAGGCAAACTCCTTGTTGGATCTGCTGGCAATGAAGGTGGTGATTCTATTTATATCGAAAAAACTTTCAATCTAAATGATACTATTTTATATTCATTTATTAGGTTTCGTAATTCATCTCATGGAACTAATGGGCAAACATTAATTGACATTTGGGGAAATCAAAATCAAAATTTCTGGGTTGCAGTAAATATTTTTAATACCAATTCAGGTTCATTTGAAGATTGGACACCATATATTGCAGCTAATTCGAGTAGCTCTAATAGTTATACTTTACATGACCATGATCCTGTTCTTCCTGATGCATGTCCAGTAGAAATAGGATCTGAAATAAATTCATTAAATAATAAACCTCATATAGGGGTCCTCATTGATCATACAGCTCAAGATGATGACTATAGATGGGCAATGATTGAGGTTGTTGGTTATAACACGCAAACAAAAATGTGGGCAGCTACTGGAGGAGCCGGATTTACAAATGATGGTTATAATTTCCCCGTTTTAAATGGAACTACTAATTCTACCGTAGGAGAGCTTGGAGGAACAGGGAATAATATGATTTCAGTTGGAGCATATACATCTAAAAACTCATATACTGATTTTAGTGGCAATACTCAAACGATTCCATTTTATACTTCTATTGGAGCCGTTGCGCCATTTTCAAGTAGAGGGCCGACTGCAGATGGTAGAACCAAACCCGATATTACTGCACCTGGTAATGTTATTATCTCTTCTGTTAATCACTATGATAGTGGTAATTATCCAAGCAATGGTTCGGATGTTGTTACAGGAATAACTGATGGAACCAATACCTGGTATTTTGCTTCCATGCAAGGTACTTCAATGGCTGCTCCAATGGTAACAGGAATTTTAGCTTTATGGTTACAAGCATATCCAAACCTGACAGTAACTCAAGCAAAAACATTATTGCGAGATTACGCATTTACGGATAGTTATACAGGGACAATTCCTGTAAATGGAAGCAACACTTGGGGGTGGGGTAAAGTTGACGCTCACGAAGGATTAAAAAACCTATTAACAAAAATTCCAGCTCAACCTACTATTTCGCCTTCAAGCACAGTATCTTTCTGCCAAGACCAATCTGCCACTCTTAGCGCACCAAGTGGATATTCAGCTTACCTGTGGTCAAATAATGCAACAACTCAGTCAATTAATGTAACAAATAATGGCAGCTACTCTGTAAGAATTACGAATAGCCAAGGTTACATTAGCCCGTGGTCTTCCCCGAAAGTTGTAACTGTAAATTCAAATCCAACCACACCAACTATTTCTGTAAATGGCAATTTATTAACTTCAAGTTCATCGACTGGTAATCAATGGTATTTCAATGGTTCACT
>Ga0114951_10001952_pt1 | contig 24331 bp, 23 predicted proteins | sample AM7aDNAmetaG_FD_88677 | JGI IMG/M metagenome (GOLD analysis project Ga0114951, IMG submission 88677) | Freshwater microbial communities from Finland to study Microbial Dark Matter (Phase II) - AM7a DNA metaG | ecosystem: Environmental > Aquatic > Freshwater > Lake | place: Finland: Lake Alinen... | reverse complement strand
GACCAGGCCCAAACACACCAGATTTACACCCCCCATAGGTACGAAAAAAGCGTCCAAAAGGACGCTTCTCCCCTACAGCTGAGGCACCTGGAGTCGAACCAAGATCCACAGATCCAAAGTCTGAAAGGTAAAATTAGATGACTGTAAACAACGAAAATACCCGCCACCTGTGCTGTTGTGCCGTGCGATTTACTAAAATATATCCACATACGGAGACTTATGGAACACAACAGATCGGATCAACCACAGCAGATCATGATTACCGATGGAATCAGCGCCTTTGTGCGGAGCCGGCGGGTCAAGGGCCTTTCGCCTCGCACGATAAGTTATTACACAGACGAACTCGGGCAGATGCGTCTATTCTGCGCCTCGATCAGCGTTTACGCTATAACAGATCTCACAGCAGATGTCCTTAGAAAATACATTGAGCACATGCAGGAGAAGCGCAATCGTAACGGTGTCCATGCCAATTACCGCGCCGTTCGTTCTTTCCTTCACTGGGTGGATATTGAGTATGAGCCGCAGTGGACAAACCCTCTCAGGCGCGTTCAAATTCCATCCCCATCAAAAGATGTTTTGCCACCGGTAAAATTCGACACGATCAAGGCCATGCTGGACGCGTGCGATACGAAGACGTTTATCGGTGTACGCGATTACGCCCTGATTTTATGCCTGCTCGATACGGGCGCCAGGGCCAATGAATTCTTGAGTGTCGACCTGGCGGACATGGACACGGCCACTGGATCAATCCAGCTACATAAGGAAAAAACTAAATCAGGCAAGGCGCGTACAACATTCTTAGGCCAGAAGGCGCGCATTGCACTCAAGCGGTACATCAGGACGCGCAAGGACAACTGCCCTGCCATGTGGGTAACTGCGCACGGAACCAGGCTAAGATACCAGGGGATGCGTGCGATATTTGACAAGATCGCTGAGACAGCCGGCATTGAGAAGCCGAAGATACATGCCTTCAGGCGAACCTTCGCCATTACCTTACTCAGAAAGCATGTTGACATTTACAGGATCATGGAGCTGGGAGGTTGGCAGTCGATGGAAGTCCTCAGGCGTTATTTGGCCGTGAATGAGGACGATGCGCGAGAAGCCCACGAGGAAGGTGGACCGGTCGATCTAGGATTGTTTGGCGAGTAGATAACCTTATATTCACGTTACGCATACAGCCTGTCGCAAGACGGGCTATTTGTGTTACCCTAAACCGTTGACAAGGTTATAAACGTTAAAAACGTTGTAAAATATGGGTGTGGAGTGCAATACCAACAATGACCCTGACGAATAAAGAAAAAGCTTTCTGCAAGCGATACGTTCAAGATTTCAATGCTACCCAAACTTGTATTGATATGGGTTACTCTGAACGCTCGGCGCGTTCAATTGGTTCTGAAAACCTAACAAAACCTGACATTAAAGCAGAGATCGCGCGATTGGTCGATGAAAAGATCATGAAGCCGGACGAGATCAATATGCGTCTGGCTGATATTGCAAGGGGAGATATCAAGGATCTGATGGACATTACTACAACCGGACACACGATCAACCTCATGACCACCGATGAAAATGGCAATAAGATCATTCGGCCTCAAACCAAACTGATCAAGAAAATCAAGAGCAAGGTAACAACTCACATTGGCAAAAAAGAGACTGATGAAGACGTGGAGATTATCGAAACAGAACTAGAACTCTACCCAGCTGATAGCTCACTTCAATTCCTGGCTAAACTCAGCGGCCTTGTCACAGAGAAGGTCGATGTCACTACTAAGGGCGAAAAGGTAAATGCAGATGCAGATGACCGATATGATCGATCCATATCTACACTCGCGGATGCTCTCCGAGAAATCCTATCTGGAGAAGGTACAGGAACGGACAGCGATCTGGCTGCCTCAAAGTAAAACGCAGTGGAAGGCTCTCGTTTCGAGAGCTGACGAACTGTTCTTTGGGGGTGCAGCCGGCGGTGGAAAGTCCGATTTGATTATCGGCCTTTCTGTTTCCTGTCATCAGCACGCCGCGATATTTCGCCGAACCTACCCCAACTTGACAGAAATCATGCGCCGCGCGCGCGAGGTCATCGGAGATGGTGCACGTGAAAACAAGTCTGAGAAGATATGGACCTTTCCCGACGGTCACACATTGGAATTCGGAGCCGTGCAATACGAAGCAGATAAGTCCAACTGGCAGGGCCGACCACATGATCTGAAAGCATTTGATGAGCTACCCGAATTTTCCGAGAGTCAGTATGAATTTATCTGCGGCTGGAACCGCTCCGTAGATCCTGGCCAGCGTGTGCGCGTGGTATCCACGGGCAACCCTCCCCTGGATGAAGCCGGTAGTTGGATCATTCGCCGTTGGGCAGCATGGCTTGACCCAAACCACCCCCATCCTGCTGCAGATGGTGAACTCAGATATTACGCCACGGTAGACGGAACCGAAGTTGAATGTAAAAACGGAGATCCTTTCGAGCACAAAGGTGAAATTATCTACCCGCGCTCACGCACATTTATCCGGTCCCTGCTGGCAGACAATCCCTTTTATGCCCATGACAGCCATTACATTTCCGTGCTACAGTCGCTGCCTGAGCCGATGCGCTCCCAACTGCTGCACGGCGATTTTGCCGCTTCCCAGGTGCCCAACCCCTGGCAGGTCATACCCTCCGAGTGGGTACGTGCGGCACAGCGGCGGTGGGAAGAACGCGAGAAGCCGGCCACGCCCATCACAGCGGTGGGTATCGACCCATCCCGCGGCGGCCACGACAAGACGGCCCTATCCGAACGCTATGATAACTACTTTGCCCAGCTGCACACCTGGGCAGGCGCCGAGGCTGTGGATGGGCCAGCCGTCGCCGGCCTGACCTTTGGCGTACTCCAGGATAAGCGCCCCGGATACATCAACGTGGACGTCGTCGGTATTGGATCGTCTGTTTATGATTCACTCAAGACAATGTACGAGGATGTTTTCCCCTTTAACGGTGCAGAGGGTTCCGAATATCGCGACCGGAGCGGCAAGCTAAAGATGCGCAACCGTAGAGCTGAAATGTACTGGCAGATGCGCGATGCGCTCGATCCTGAGCTTGGTGATGATCTCGCCTTACCTCCAGGTAATGAGCTTCTGGCTGATTTGTGCTCAGCGCGGTACGAAGTCTCCGCCGCCGGCGTGCTGATTGAAGACAAAGAAAAAATCAAGGAGCGGATCGGTCGCAGCCCTGATATGGGAGAAGCGCTGATGATGTCGAACTTCTTTGACGTCAACCGCGGCCCCTCCCCTCAAGCCTGGATAGCCGCAATCAAAAAGCGGAACGAAGAACGGAAACAAGGAGTCAGACATGGGAATTAGAAACGCAGTCAAGGGATTTATGACCGGGCTTGTCAATAACGGCACATCGCCCGTTGCTCAATCCGCACACGATATACGGGTCATTAAGCCGGGAGACACACCAGGGATAGACAGCTTTCCCAAGCGCTATACCAATACCTGGATGGGACCAGGGCGACCGCCGATGTCCGCGGAGGATAAAAAGTATGATGCCATTCGCAGCGCGGAGCCCACCGAGCCGCGCGCATTCCAGTACATCCCCAACGTCAACACGACGATGGTGCCGCGCGCATCTTACAATCGCATGCTGTTTGCCGACCTGTACATGTTCGCTACCACCGTGCCGGAGATACCGATGTGCATCGACCTGATCATTGATGAGATGTGCGCCTTCGAGCTGACCATCAAGGACACGCGCGGCAATGTGGTGCACGGCAGTCCTTACCAGTGGATGATTGACAGCCCAGATGGGTACAATGCACATGATACCTGGTTGTCGCTGTTCATGTATAACAAGCTGATGTACGATGCAGCCTGCTCCTACCTGCGGCGCAATATGAGCGGCAAGATCGTTGCCTCGCGTCCCGTGGATGGGTCGACCATCTTTGTGATGATCGATGACCGCGGCAATCCTCCCGAGCCTCCCACGCCAGCTTTCCAGCAGTACCTTTGGGGCACACCGCGCACGCTGCATACTACCAAAGAACTTTGGTACAAGCCTTCCAAGCGTGACACACAGTCGCCGTATGGATACACTGCCATCGAGAAGTCCATCGAGGCAGTGACACTACTCAAAAACCTGTGGGGATACGAAGGGGCGAAATACATCAGCGGTAACTTCCCTGAGATGTTTATGGCCCTGCCCGAATCCTTTGGCAAGGGCGACAAGACCGAAGCCATCCTTGAATTTGAAGATACCTACAACGACAGGATGATCGGCGGCGCGCAGGAACGCGCGGGCCGGTTGCGCATGGTGCCATTCGGTACGCAGGTGTTGGTTACCAAAGAAATCACCTTCAACCAGGGATCATACGACGCCGCGGTAAACATCGTTCGTCAGAATTTCGGCATTGTGCAATCTGAAGTCGGAGAAGCTCCAGGAGAGGGTCTGGGCGGCAAGGGCTACCAGGATGTGATGACCAGCAGCTTTTATCGCCGTGGCCTGCGTCCCAACTTGCGTTATGTAGCCAGTCACTTCAACGACATTATCAAGCTCAATGGCGACAGCGACAAATACGTTACCTCATATGAATTCCCCAAGACATCCATCGACCCAGCCGAAGAGGAAGGGCGCATCATCGCCCGCTTCGTGCAGGGCGTGTCCACCCGCGATGAAACCCGCCAGGATCTGGGCAAGAAGCCGCTCGGCGGCGAGCAGGGCAATTATATTGTCACGCCTGGTAGTAAGGGCGCAGACGATGGCACGATGGGCGGTCTGGGTATCAATACATCCGCGCTCATCCCCGTAAAGAAGATGATCAAGGTCAAGGCGGTTGATCCTTTGCAGAAATCGCTGCCCGGATTACTGGACACCGATGCAATCACCCTGGAACAGGCGCAAACCATCGCCAAGAAGTATAAGCTGCCCGTAGAGGATTACGCCCAGTTTACCGCCGGGCTGAATGAAGAGATGGAGCACGCAGAGACGGTCAATTATGACGTCAAGACCATCGCCTGCATTGTCATGGACCACCTGGCCGAAGATGACCGCTATTACAGCAAACTGGATGCAGTCATGCAGAAATTCCAGTCGCTGAGGAAGTTCATCGGCGTGGATCCTGGCGACGATCAATACTACGGCGCGGCGATCAGCGCGGATGCGGCCATCTCCATGCCCCATGAAGGCGCCAACGAGAGCCTGATTGTGTCCATCGGTGGCAACGGTATGCCCTCCCGCCCTGCTGTGTGGAAGCCGGCATCTGGCGAGAAGCTCTCCCTCAAGACGTGGGTGGGCGGCGATCTTTACCGCCGCGCTGAAGCGGCTTATCTGCTCGATCGAGAATTAGCCACCGATCAGGATAGTTACCTGGTCCCGGTCGCATATGTTGCTGAGCACGACGATGAAACAGGCAGCATCCAGATGTATGTCACCGGGCGCAAGGGGCGCAAGAAAGTTGATACCTACAAAGAAAAGTGGATTGAACGCGCCGCTGTGCTCGATTATGTCATGGGGCAGATGGACCGCGACCGCAATAACTGGCTGACCAACTCCTACGATGAGAAGCGGCCTGTGCTGATCGATAACGACTGCTCCTTCCCGGTTGATCCTGATCAAAAGGTCCATTCCCAGTTCGTAGACGGGATGCGCGGCAAGAAGTTGAGCAACGCGGTGCTGGATAGTCTCTTCCTCCTGTTGGGCAACGTGGCTATCTGGGACGACCTGCAGCAGGTTCTGGGCGATGCGAAGGCAGTCGAGAATGCCAAAGCGCGCGCACAGAAAATCTATGACGAGAAGATGCTCCCGGCAATGTGGGTCAAGGTCAAGCGCTCCGGGGATATCGATGTTGGCCACCATGTAGAAGTCGTGAACAATGTCCCGGTCAAGTTGGACAAGGCCGAGTCTGTTCCTTTCCGGTCTTCATCCAGCCGGCTGTCAGATTACATCAAGGGCGTGGTGCAGAAAAACCACGAGCTGGAGCTGGAAAAGATAGACCTTCTCAAAGCACAGGAGACAGCGCCAACCTTACCTGATGCGCAGGTGTCAAATCCGTCTCAATCGGCCATTTCAGACCTGGTCAAAGAAATCAGCAGACAGAATGACCTGCGCGAGCTGGAGAAGGCTTCATCCAGTGGCATCACCAAATATCAAGGAGAAAACGATATGCAAAGAGTAGTGCTGGAATTCCCGGCTCCGATCGTAAACGTACCCCAGACGATCGTCAATGTTCCCGAGCAACCGGCTCCGGTCGTAAACGTAGCAGCTCCCATCATCAACTTCCCGGAACAAAAAGCGCCGATTGTCAACGTGCCGGCTCCGATCGTGAATGTGGCCGCGCCCATTGTCAACATCCCGGAAACGGTCGTCAACGTCGAGGCTCCGGTGGTAAATGTCGCCGCACCTGATATCAAGGTCGATGCACCCGTGACAGTCAATATGCCCGAAGGAAACAAGAAGGGCAAGGCCAAGAAGATGGTTATCACCCGGGATATTGACGGGAAAATAAGTGGAATGGAGGAAGAAAGATAATGGCCGTAAAAATGTCAGTTACCATTCGTAACGCAGAGCTGGATGCTCTCGAAACATCGATCGGCGCCGCGGCTGTGCTCAAGATCCGCTCGGGAGACCCTCCCGCCAACATTGCTGATGCCGACAGCGGTACAGTCCTCGCCACCATGACTTTGCCCACGGATTGGATGACCGCCGCGGCTAACGGGGGCAAGACAATCGCTGGGTTATGGCAGACAACCAACGCAGACGCCGCCGGCACGGCAGGACATTTCCGTATCTATGCCACAGGCGGCACAACCCAGCATATGCAGGGCACCGTCACTGCCACAGGGCAGGGCGGGGATATGACTATTGATAATGCGGTTATTGCCGCAGGGCAAACCGTAACCGTCACCGCGTTCGCACTGACCGCGGGCAACGCATAAATATTAAGGAGTTTTATCATGCCAGTTCAAGTAATCGCTTCGGCCTATTCTGATGGGCCAACCCTGACAGCCGCCGCTACCGCGTCTGCGCTGCCAACTTATGTTCTTACCACCCTGCCGGCTGGTTATTGGCAGATTGGCCGCACCTGGCGTATCACTGCATCAGGACGAGTATCCTTTGCAGTCACTACACCAGGCGTTTTCCGCTTTGACCTGCGCATGGCCGCCGTCACAGTGTTCGACACCCTGGCGCTGCCCGGTAACATCGTTGCTCAAACCACTGTTCCCTGGTGGATGGAAATTCTGCTGACCTGCCGATCTGTAGGGTCTGGTACGTCCGCAACCCTCTTTGGTCAAGGTCTGGTGACTAGTACCGCATTCCTCAACACTGCTGCTGTAGCGACAGGCCCGTGGGCAGGTGGCATCCCTGTGCCATACAATACCGCACCGGTGGTAGGTACCGGATTTGACAGCACGATAGCTAACGCCATCGATTTCCGCTTCACTCAGACCGCTGCAACAGGCAGCATGACGATGCACAACTTTCTGATCGAGCAGCTCACACCATAAGAGGTACGAATGCAAATCATATTACCGCCCCTGCCTGATCCTACCGATATCGTCATTCAAGGCGACAAACTTACCCCAGTCGACGTCTTTACGCGTCCTACGGGATACTGGCCTATTCTGCAAGGCGAGATAACGATCGCTGAAATTGGCGGTCAGCCTGTGCCCAGAGCCATGATTGGCCAGCATGATTGGTATGGCATCAAGCCGCGCACCATTGGACCGATGGTTTTATCGGGAGGGGCGGTAGTTATGGTTCAGATTGGGGATATCCCGGCGAACCCGATTATTGACCCTATTCAATCATGGCTCAACTCTCAGATACAGCTGGACACAACCGGGGCGATGTGGTGTCTGTACGAGATACTCCCTGTCAATGGTGATCCTGGCTTTTCATGGATTACCCAGGGCGATGACGTTATGGACGATCCCGCTTCACCAACTTTGCCAAGAGCGGAAGTAGCCATGAGCCGGGGCGTCAATATGCCGACCAGTCCGGTACTGCCATCAAGTTTTATGCAGGTAATGCAAGAAACGTTCAACGACAGTGCAACGCGCTGGGCTATCACTGGCGTAACGCGGGATAAAGCCGGCAATCCAATTGCCGGCGTGCGCGTCATGGCATTTGATTACGATAAGTTCAACCTGAAATACCCGCTCAATTCCATCGTAGGAGATACCATTTCAGACGCCAATGGCAGCTATTCCATGCAAATTGCCTACATGAGCCCGCATTATATGGTCATTGCTTACCTTTCGGGATCCCCTGATGTGGTCGGTGTAACCACTGATGATATTCAGCCTATGGCAATAGGATAACTTATGCCAAATATTTATTTACGACAAGGCACAGCGGCCAACGCGGATGTTACCCTGAGAAATACCACTCAGGTTGATGCGTCGGCGGCGTTGAGCGTTACCCTGGACAGCATGATGTTATCCAGCGCGGCGCAGGAGCTTACCAAAGCGCAGGCGTCCATCACCCTGGCCGATGTCACTCTTTCGGCTACCGCAAAAGAAATATCCCATGCTCAGGCGTCCATCACCCTGGCCGATGTTTCACTGGTATCTACGGCAAAAGAAAAGTTACAGGCTCAAGCCAGCATCGCCCTGGGAGATATCAGCCTCGCGTCAACCGTCACGAGCAAGATCAAAGCCCAGGCGAGCATTACGCTGGGCGACGTTTCCCTGACAGCCACAGCGACCAACGGCTCAACGCCTACCCCCACACCTATGCCCGAACCAACGCCCCAACAAAGGCGCTTTGTCGCCGCCCAGGCGCAAAAAGCCCAGGATGAATTCGAGATGATGCTGATTATGATGGCTTACGAAGAAATGGAAAACAGATGACACCTCAAACCGTCCACCTCCGCAGATTAGCCCGCGAGCAGGCGCGCATCGAAGCAGAACTTCAATCCGTGGCGCTCGCTGAATTACAGCGAGCCTGGCGCGACGTGCGCATGCGGCTCAAGCAACTGGATGATCAGCGGCCCAAGACAGGACAGAAAACACGCCTGCGAAAGGAAGCTTATTTTCACGCGGATCTGTGGTCGACGGTGACAGAACGGCTCAAGTCGCGGCTGCTGGAAAAGATCAAAGGCGGCGCATTGTCTCTTGTGGCCATCAATAACGAATATCTGCTTTCGGTCATGGGCGACGGTATCGAACTGGACACAGAAGCCTTTGCCAACACGTACAGTGAATTGTTAGGTCAGAGAATTACCAAGACCACCGATGTAATCCGCAGCTCGACTTCACGAAAGATCGTATCCTGGTACAACACGCCAGGGCGCACGCTGGGAGATATTACCGGGGAGTTATCCGCTGACTTTGGTGACACACGCGCTGAGCGCATCGCGCGCACTGAGATCGCCTACCTTGACGATAATGTGCAAAACGAGGTCGCTGAGCAATTAGGCATCAAAGCATGGTGGTGGAGTTCCAAGCAGGATTCCGAGGTTTGTACCCGTAAGCTGATCGGCCCGGATGGCCAGGAGTACAAAGGCTGCCGAGAATTGCACGGCAAACGTTTTACGATGGACCAGCCAGGCCCACCTAAAGGAAGCCACCCAAATTGCCGGTGCGATAAAATTTTGATCCTCGAATCCAGGGACAAACCATGAACGGACAGATACCCGTGAAAAAGAATCCTATCCAAATGGACGTGACCCCGGTCGAATATAAGCTGATTTGCCGGCTGCGCATGCTGATCAACAACGGGCGTGTCAATACGGTCGTAGTCAACCTCAAACCGGTCTCCATTTCGGTGATTGAGAAGATGGAAGAATTGGACGTCAAGAAGGAATAACCGCCATGCTGATACCTGTCAAACCCAATACGTTTATTCCCGTTCTCAAAAAGAGGATGATTCCCATTTTGAGAAAGTCCGACTTTGTCGAGGATGAACATCCACGTAAGGGCGATGGTAAATTCACGAGCGGTGCCGGCGAGGGAAAGAAGGCCGAAAGCAAAGAGGCCCAAAAGCCGGGGAAGCTGGTCGAAGTCAATCCGAATGAGAAATCCGCACCTGCAAAGACTAAATTCAAAAATGCCAAAACGATCCAGGAAGCCGAGCAGTATTTACGGGACACTCATGGAATTCAGAATGTTGATTATGGTAAACTGGATATTGAAATTGCAAATGAATGCAATAGAGTTCTCGGAGAATATTTCAAAAATTATCCTCAACTCAAAAAACGACATGATATGATTGGAAGCACGCAGGCCAGATTCAGACAGCAGTTCGAAGAAGAAAAGAAAAATGCTCTTGCTGGAGCCAGTGAAATACTTAGGAATATGGGGTACAGCGAAGATCAAATCAATAAATATGCATATTCGTTTGCGAGAGCTCATGCCAAGAAAACCCCAAGAAATTCTTACGCGTATGCTGATTTCGACGATAACCGTAAAAGGAAAGGCATTTTTATTTCAGAAAAATTCAATAGAACCGAATTGGAAATACGGTTAAATCACGATGTCAATACAAATTTTCACCCTGTTGGGTGTAACACTACTAAGTTCATTGTTGACCACGAAATGGCGCATTGCATTGATAAATATTACAACATCAGTTCCCTTCCGGAGGTTACCAAGCTCTATTCAACGTTGCGCAAAGCAAAAAAAATCAGCGACCAGTTATCTGTTTATGCCGGTAAAAATATCAAAGAGTTTGTAGCAGAAGCGTGGGCTGAATATAAAAATAACCCAGACCCTCGCCCAGTCGCAAAAGCAGTTGGTACCTTAATTGCAGAAAAGATTAACAATCATTAATCGAAGGATGGGCAGGATGAAAGGCTTCAAAATCGATTGGAACGATTTGCCTAATAAGAAATTAACACCTGAGCAAATTAAGGATCTTAAAAAGAGACTAGAAGACTTCGAGAAAGACGGCATGGATCGGTTAGCCGCGAGCTTGCCAGAATTTCCGCCTTTGAAGCCCGGTGGAGATGTTTGCGTCAGGGAAATATTATCGGATAATTTCACCGATGAAGAAATAAACTATATTTACAGTAAATATAAGGGAACAATGCTATTGGATCAACCCGAGGACGTCGAGAAAGGCAAGGAGGTAAAGGTGAGCGGACGCGAGGAACTTAATAAATCTGATACGGATAAAGGGAAGGTTGTCTTCTCAATTCTTCCCAAAGATCCGACTGATGAAGAACTCCAAGACTTTATCAATAATCTGACCGGAAAAGATCCGGCAGACAACGATAAAAAATAAGAAAATATAAACCGCCAACCGCAAATCATGGTTGGCGGTTTTTTGCAATAGAGGTAGATCGAAAATAATAATCTGTTGTATAATGTTTTTGTACGTTCGAAACGTACGTAATTTTAGGACGTGACCCGGTAGTTATAACCACTACGACACACGGCCAGACAGAGAGCAATCTCAGGTCTGGCCGTTTTCGTTTAAGGAGCTTTTGACATGACTGATAATAAAAAATCACCCTGGCCAATGCAAACATTTATCCCCTTGAAAAAGGTGGAGGTGGACGGCGACAAAGTCACCCTGTGGGGTTATGGCGCCATCGAGGAACCGGATCATGCCGGCGAAATAATGGATTACCTTACCTCGAAGCCGAAGTTTGTCGGATGGTCAAACAAAATATTCAAAGCGACAGGTGGAATTTCCAAAGGCAACGTGCGCGCCCAACATGGCGATATCGTCGCCGGCCACCTGATCGAATTCCGCCCTGACGACGATAACAAAGGCTTCTGGGTTGGCGCTGAAATTGACGATGCCAACGAGAAGGAAAAGGTCAAGAAGGGCAATTACACCGGATTCTCCGTGGGCGGCTCTTACGCCAACCGCTGGCTGGACGCTACTCACCCCGGCTATTTCCGCTACACCGCCAACCCGGTCGAGATTTCCATCGTGGATAGTCCCTGCGCCCCTTCGGCCACCTTCCAGCTGACCAAAGCGGACGGAGCTGAACCGGTCGACATGCAATTCGAGCCGGCTAACAAGGGCGGTGAAATTCGACTGGGCGAAACCAGCACCGAACTCTACACGGCGATTAGCGTACGGTTGAACGAAGTCTATCCGGCAACACACACCAACACGAACACGGGTCTTGTCGCAGTCTCGCTCTATTCGAATTACTACATCGACACCTTCGACGGCAAACAGGTCGTCTGTAACGCCGAAGGAAAAAAGTACGTCATTACCTACTCGAAAGACGAAAGCGGCGTGATCCAGTTCGGCGACCCCATCGAAGTGACCGAGCACAGGGTATACACCCCGGTCCCGGCTTCTACCGATCTGGCCAAAGCTGTACCAGCCGCGCCAATCTCCACCTCTGAAATCAGGCTGGATGCTAACAAGCAATCCAACCCTGACCCCATCTCGATGGAACAGATGCCCATGCCGAATATCACCCTGGAGCTGACGCCGGGAACCACGCCGGCAACTGAAACCCTCGAAACGCACGCGGTCAATACCCGCGATTTGAGCGCTGACTTTGAAGCGATGCTGCCCAAAATGGGCGCGTTGATCAAAGCCGAAGTAAAGGCGGCTGTCAGTGAACTGATGGCCGAACTCAAGAAGGCAGACACATCCCTGGATAACCAATCCCATCGGATGATCCCCGTCAAAAAACCAAATCGTTTGAAAGTGAACAAGGAGTAAAAATATCATGGCTACACCTATTCTGAAAAAGGCAGATGCTTCTGGGATCATCAACTCAGCCCAGGGACTGGCTTCCAAACTCAAAGACCAGGCCGGCGACGGTCAGGTCGACGAAAGCACCATCGATCAACTGCTGGCCGTGCTGAATGTGGCCGGAGATACCGTCTCTGACGAGACCTCTCCCTCCACGGTTGCCGGCACCGGCACCACCGAATCCACCGGCTCAACCTCAGCTTCAACCGAGACCTCCACCGGTGCTCCTTCCGATGGGATCAGCTCCGTACCCACCGATATGCAGAAAAGCAATGAGCCGGCTTCTATTCGCCCGCCCGTTCCCACCCTGCTGTTCGACAACCAGGAAGACGTCAATTCCAAAGTCCCCGAATTCGTCAATGCCCTGCTGACCGAAGACCTGCATAAAGCGCAGATGATCGCCGGCAAGGACCAGGTGAAATTCGACGCCCTGTTTTCAGCTGCTCAGAAGGCGATTATCGGTCGCATCGGCACCGGCAAGGAAATCATGCGCAAACTGGAAAGCTCGGAAATTCCAGTCGAAGAAGGTATCAAGACCTTGAAGAAGGCTGCTACCTCCGGCTACGTCGCTTCCACCGTCCCCGGTATCAACCTGATCCAGCTCGCCAAGCTCATGCTCCCGGTATACGCCGGTTTGACCATGCGCCTTCCCGCTGAAGCCCCCAAAGCGATGGGATCAACCACCGCCACCTGGCGCGCTATGCTCGGCTTCGGCACGCTCGACTTCTCTGACTTCATGTACGGGTCCCATGCCACCGAAGGCGATCCTGGCGTCAATCCCATGTCCGATTACCTGACCTTCGACAGTCCGTACAACGATCTGTCCGTGACCGACAACATCACCCTCAAGGCGATTGCTTCATCCCGCGGCTACACCGACGTGTACCAGCAGTCCGTAATCAAGACCATGAGCGCCCTGATCCAGGGCCAGGAGCATGTGCTCCTGGGTTCCAACATCGCCGCAATCAGCGCGCCCGGAACCATCACCTCAGCTTCCAGCGCCGCCGCCGGCTCTCTGAGCTCCGGATCGCCCATTTTCAAAGTCACCGCCCTGACCTACACCGGTAACCTCTACGGTTCCACCGGCTCAGCCGCCGGCGTGACCCCTCGCGGCGAATCCATCGCCTCCGCCTCCGCTACCTGCATCCTGACCACAACCGGAGAAGTTATCCTGACCTGGTCCGCTGTCGAAAACGCCGTAGCTTACAACGTTTATGTCTCTACCGACAACAACGCATCGCACTGCTACTACGTCAAGACGGTCAACATTAACAAGGCTGTGGTTACTGCCGCTGCTACCGGAACCCACGTGCCCCCCTCCGCTGACACAACTGTCAACGCGAAAGGTATCAACGGCATTATCTCCTGGGCTTCCCTCTCCACCGTGCTCGGTAACGCCATTCCCAATAAGCTGACCATCTATGACAACAAGGGAGCAGGCCTGACTGCTCAGGGTGGTGGCATCAAAGAAATCGACCAGGTGCACAGCGACATGTGGACGAAATGGAAGATCGCCCCGACCCTGGCTATCTGCTCCGCCAACATGGCCCTGGCCATCGCCGCGAAGTTGGGCAGCCTGAATTACAGCCCCGTGTTTGTGATCAACGCTGAGATGAACCAGAATAAGCTGCAAGGCGCCATGATGGTGACTTCGTACACCAACAAGTTCGCCCACTACGCTGACGGCTCATCCAAAGCGATGGACATTATGGCTCATCCCAGCATGCCCGATGGCACGATCATTTTCCTGTGCGAAAGCGTGCCCTACCCGATGGCCAACGAAACCCGCGGCTTCGTGCGCGACGTGCTCCAGCCTTACACCTACTTCCCCCTGCCCTCTGTGGACAGCTCGAACGCTCCCGCGGTGCTGTACAAGTACAACATCACCACGTTCGAAACCCTGGAATGCTTCAACCCCGGGCCGCAGTGCGCGCTCGTAGGTGTGGACTACTTACTCTAATCTAATCTCCGGAGCGAGGCGACCATACCATGTCAGATGTCACATTTGAAAGTCTCAGCGAAGCCTTTGGCAACATTGACCACTCAATCAATGTGATGGCATCGCGCGTGGTCGCCGTCGCTCTGGAAAAAATCGAAGAAATTATCAAGCCCTACCCGACACAGCCAGATCGCAATCGAAGCAAGAGCTTCAATGGCTATGTGCGCGGCACAGGAACCTTCCCCAAGTCGGCCTTCGAAGCTGATGAGGAACAACCCGGCGGGTTCGCTCTCGATAAAGGCGCAAGAAAGACAATCAAGGCGTCTCTGGCAGAGAATGCCCGTCTGCTCAAGCTGGGGGCAGCGCAAGAAAAAGCCGGCGAAGCGAATACCCATAAAGCGCAAATGATAAAAAAGGTCGGGCAAATCCGCCTGACATCGCAGCAGATGGATAAGCGCTTCAAAATATCCCCGCCTAAAGGCAGGGGCGGAAATGTCACCGGCGTTCTGACCAACACGGCTAACTACAGCGGTTACGTTCTTGGCCCCAAAGAAGGCGACCCGCATCAGACAGAATTCCATCAGAAAACCGGATGGGTCAATGCTGATGATGCCGTGGCGCAAGCCTGGCCAACGATCGACAGCGAGATCGACGCGGAACTCGATAAATTTATCAGCGAATTCGGGGTGCAGTGATGAATTACACAGAACTAACTCGCGTTAAGCTCATGCTCCTCAGCCAGACGTCCGGCTCAAGCGGCTCCAGTCTGGATGACACCCTGCTATCTACGGTCGTTATTCCAGCAGCCTCACGCGCCTGGGATCGTAAGGTCACAAAGGCAAAAGACGCCGGAGCAATCAACTATTTCATGCTGGAGAGCGTGCAGAACGAAGAACTAGAAGGCCAGATCACCGCTGACGGCAAAGTCTGCTGCTTCCCGCACAAATCCGAAGTGCAGAGCGTACAGGCCTTCAGTTATCAAGCCAGCATCATCCAGCCTGTTTACACGGTTGACCCATCGCGCATCAAGGTGCGCGGCGGTAAGGTTCTGGCTTACCCGATTACGCTCAGTTTGCAAGTCTCGGATAAATGCGACGTGACCATCAGCTACATAGGCGGATCCGGTTCATCAGTCGATGACCTGCCGGATGATTTGGTCGATGCGGTCACACTCCTGTCTATTCGTTTCTACCGCGAGGCTGAGACGGGGCTGGGTGATCAGATCGGTGTGGCAGAACTGGCCACCATCATCTATACCAAAGCCTGGCCGATCCGCTGTATGGACCTGCTGGATGTTTTTCTGCGCCGCACAGGCTGGAACCATTACGGGTAAACCCATGATCACTGTCACTGACATTCTCGCCCGTATCGCTCTCATTCAGCGCGAAATCATCAGCCCTGAATTCAACAGGCCGTTGACCGCGTATGACAACATTCCTTTCACCCTCTCAAACATGGATATGCCGCTGTTTGTCAATTGGATCAAACCCATGAATAAAAGCGACATTATCGGAGAGGATGCCCGGGGGAGAGACTTCAACGAGACAACCAATTATGACATGGTGATGTATCACTCATCCTTCACCGCCGGCGTTAGCCAGGAGAAATCCGGTCTGCTGACGCCTTACTTTGACCTGGTGCTGAACAAGTTCGGTGCCTATCCCCACCTCAAAGGGCTTATCGGCATTCTGGATAGTCAAATTATCAGTCACAGTGGCGCAACCACTGTCAATTTCGTCGGTCAATCTTACAACGGTATTCGCTTCACACTCGCCGTTGTTACTAAAGTTAGAAGGCCGCTTGCGAGCCTTGAATAGGAGAAAATAATATGTCTGCTCCATCATCCACCCGATCTACCGCCGGCTTTCGCTCGCTGGTGCTGTTTGAACGCAACGTCAACGGCTACCCCATCGGCGCAAAAACCCTGCAAGCCAGTCTGCCCTACACTATCACGGGCGGCTCGGTCATCTCAGGCTCAACCGTCACTGTGGCCGCTGGCGCAACTGTCTCAGGCTCTGTGCCTTATTACGGCATTCTGGCATCTGGCGCGAAAGTCCTCACCATCACCGATCCTCAACCGCGGGTACTTCCCCACGTTGGCGATGACGGCCCGTTTTCCCTGCAGGTTCTGCCAGCGTTAGAACCTTTGAACGGCGAGCTGCACCTCGACAAAACCAATGACGTCATGGACGCAATTATCTCCGCAGTGAAGAAATTCCAGGTCGGAGAGATGAACATGTTAGGTGGCGCAACCAATCAGCGCGGCTTTGAAGGTCAGGTATCTGCCCTGGCGTATTCATTCGCCCAGGATACCGACCCTGACAGCCTCAACTTTGGCGCGAGTGAATGGGACTTCCGCATTTATCCCAAAGTTACCATCTTCCGCCGCGATACCGGCTACGGGCAGGAAATTAACGAACGCATGTACTCCTTTACCCCTGCGTTCTGCACGGCGCATCTGTGGGGCACCGCTTTCACCGAGGCGACCGAAGGCTTCGTGCGCGGTCAGGATATCCGCGGCAACTGCTACGGCAAACCGACCTTTGTTACCTGGTTGGGAGATGCTTCGACCAAAGCATTCCCCTTTGACAGCAACCTGCCTTCTACCGCAACCACCAAAATGGTTGTCTGGAAAAACGGCGTTATTCAGTCATCTGGAAGCGCTCTGACCCTGTCTACGTCTGGTCTTGTATTCCCGGGCTCCGCTCCGACTGCTTCTGATGTTATCGAATGTCTTTACGAGGCGTAATCAATGGATAAAACCAAAACCATCGAGTACGACGACGGCGAACCTCAAGTCAAGGTCACGGTCAAGCGCGCTTCCTTTGGCGACGGCCTGATGCGCTTCCAGCTCGCTTCTGAAGGCGAAGAGCAGTACCAAAAAGAAAAGGACGAACTCAGGCGCTTTCCCCTGCTGGTGACATACCCGGACTTTCGCGCCGCGACTATTGCGGCTGAGGGTATTCCCTATCCGTTTTCCTTCGATCAGTTCTTAGAATTTGACGAGGCGCTGATCAACCTTTGGGCGGAAGCGGTCTACAGTCTCAACCCGCAGTGGAAGCTGAGCGTGCCGGAGCAGAGTGACCCAAAAAAAGAGCCCGCCTCCGCGAAAAAGTAGTCAATTATCTCCGGGAACCAACGGATGACGAGCTTTCAAAAACGCCGTTTTTCCCGGAGATACTCGGAAACGATGCCGACTTTGAGTCAGCCTGGAAAATGTTTACCTGGATGGAGGCGACCGATTGGAAGCACCTGCCCTCAGCCGGTGGCCTTCTCGATCAGGATGAGGTTCTGATGGAAAACATAATGCGCATCACATCCCTGGTGCGCAAGAGTGGGAAGCAAAATAATGGGTGATGAAGAGAAACGCCTACAGATCCTGATCCAGACTTCCCTTGACGACAAGGGCGCTAAGGCCGCGCAGGACGCCCTGAACAAAACCAAAAAGGCGAACACCGACAACAGCGAAGCTTCGAAGAAGTCGGCCAACGCAATGAAGTCGATGGTCGACGCTTCAAAGCAGCTTGGCTCGATCGGCGTCCGCATGGGTGTCATTGGCGCGGCTATCTCTGGTCCAATCCTTGCCGCTACGAAGAATTATGTCTCCACAGTCGGAATGGCCGAGAGCACATCGCGCTCATGGTTGGGAGCAACTTACCAGATTGAGCAGTCCTATCTGCGCATTGGTCGAGTTGGCGCTCAGCAGCTACTGCCATTCATGCAAAAGGCAGCTGACCTTTCCGATAAGGCTGCGGGATACATCGAGAAAAACCCAGGTGTTGTCAAAGCCGGCCTGAGTATCGGCGGCACCGCCGCAGTTATCGGCGGAGGATTTGGTGCGCTCGGCATTCTGGGAAGCACAATAAGTGGAATATCCAAACTGGGTGGTATGCTGGGTCTGGGCGGAACGGCTGCTCAAACCGGGGCAGGCGCATCCGGTGCAGTAACCGCAGGAGCAACAACTGCAGGAGCAACAGCCGCAGGTACGGGCATAGCAATGGCCCCTGTCGTTCTGGCTACTCTGGGAGCCGTGGTCATGCAGGGCGGTTTTGCGCTGGCAGGTAGCAAGATGATGAACGCACTGGGTATCAAAAATCAGGTTGGGTCTACCGGCTGGATGTTCGACAAGGTTGGCCAGGCTTTCACGGAAGGTCCCGACAATGCTCTAAAAAGCACCGGCGACGACATGAGCGCGTTTATGTCTGGCAAGGCTATGCCTGATTGGTTGAAAATTCCTCTACTGGGTATCGGCAAAGGTATCGATGATAATGCACCTGCCGGCGTGAAGGGTGTATTGGATCAGCTTGTCCAGGCAATCAAATCCGTTGTAAATCCAGGCGCGGCGGCTCCCAGTAATTCAAACTTTGTCAAAACGGAAGTGCTCCAGCAGATGCGCCAGTTCCAAATACAGTCGCAGTACGCCGAGCAGGATTACAACCGTTCGCGCTTCGTGGCTAACCGTAACTTTGGTTTACAGATGTCATACAGCGAAGCCGACTTTTACCGCGGTAGGCAGCGTTCCTTGCGTGACTTCGGTATCAACCAGGTCTATTCCGAGCAGCAGTTTTATAGACAACGGGCGATCGCTTATCGCGACTTTTCCATCTCGGTGTCACGTTCCGAACAAGACTACAACATTTCACGCTCGCGTGCAGCTGAAGATCACAGCTTCAGCCTCAAACAGATCATGCTCTCCGGGGATGCTCTGCAATATTACTATGCTCAGCACCAGTATAACGTCGACAAAAATCGCGCAGAGCAGGATTACCAGCTTCAAAAATCGCGCGGGCAGGAAGACTTCAACCGCCAACAGGCTGACAGCAATGAGCAGTTCGGCATTCAACGCGCGCAGACCCTGAAACAATTTGAAATATCTCGCGCCGATCAGCAGGTAGACTTTGACATTCAGCGCAAGCGGCAGGCTGATCAATTTGCCGTTCAACTTTCTGACATGGATTACCAGTACAAGCTGGAAGCTCAGCGCAGGTGGGAAGGGTTCAAAGAATCCGTCCTACCGGCGATCATGACCGAAGAAAACTATCGGGCCAAGATGATCGGCGACATGAACGTGACAATGGTCAACAACTTCGACCAGCTCATGACGCAGTTCGCGGGAGACTGGAGTGGGTTCATGAACAGCCAGGGAGCCAGCGCATTTACGGGTGCAAAAGCACAGGCTGGGTATTCGTCACCGGCTACGCAAGTCTCTCAAAATAATACCGGCGTCATTCAAACAGTTCAAAATACGATGGTTAGCAACCTGGCTGCTTGGCTGAAAAAAAATAATTGGATCGTGGGTATTTCCAATGCTCTTGGCATGACATCTCACGCCGCCGGGGGTTACACCAAGCTCGGCCCGGCCATGCTGCACGCCAATGAATTCGTACTCACGGCCAATACCACGCGCTATGCCGAACAGGTCGCGCGCGGCAACCTTTCGCAGGGCAAGATCGCATCCATGCTCTCAGGACAGGGCGGCTTTGAATATAACGACAATAGAGTATTTTCCCGCGGGCTGGACTCCACCGAGCACCAACAGCTCAACCGCGAAACCAGACAGATGGTTATGGACGCATTCAGATGAGCTCACCTGACACCTTCGATTATCAGATCGGTTTATCTTCCGGCAGCATGGTAAAGCTGGAAAATTTAGCCACCCCTGTGGATTATCCCAAAGGGGATTACATGCCGTACGCGTCCGAGCAGGCGCTCGTTTCCGGTCTCGTGCGTGGCGCAGGTCTCCCGGTTGATACCTGGAACTGGGATGTGCTACCTCGTGACCAGCGCGATATGCTGCGCACATTCTGCCCCGGCAAGTCGGCCTTTGTCTACATCAAGACCAAGACAAAAGACAGCGGCGATAGTTACCATACCTTTCAAGCGGTCATGGTCTGGCCAACTGATAAGGAAATTCGAGACGTTCAACGCAGAACCGGATTTCTCATTCACTTTCAATCAATGGTGCTGATCTCATGAGCTATCCAACCTGCCGTCCCATGAATTCCACCGAGCTGGCCGCTGTCGCGACCGGCATATCCACGATCGAGGGCCAGGGCACGCGCATTCGTGCAATTATCGTTCCTCAGCAAACAATCCTCTCCTGCCAGTGTTCCGGGTCGCTGGTCAGTAACGACGCGGTCACCAATATCCCCATGAGCGTACTTTCCGGAACCGTGGCCCATGTGGCTAATGGCATGACCGGTTATGTCGGCTCATCTACCGGCGCACGCAACCTGGGGATGATCCGCGTCAAGTCCGCCACATCCTCCAGCATCCACTGCGGGAGAGTGTCAGGTATCAACTGGTCCACATCGGTGTACATCACCATTGTGGACGACTTCGGCATCTGGGCCAAGCTCCCCAGCTTTGACCTGTCCATCCCTATGATGGATGATGATATTGTCTATTCCGACCAGAACACGAACATGTACCCCGTTCCCATCCTGGGGCCTGACCGGGCATTATCGTTCACCTCCGGGTGCGCCTTGCTGGATGGATCCAACTCCTACACTCTGGACGGCACGAGTATTGTCTCCTACGCCTGGAGTGTTACCAACGTTGGAACATCGAGCGGGTCGCTCGTGTCCCCCACTTCGGCCAGTAGCGTCTGGATACCGGCGCAAACCGGATCTTATATCCTTGCCCTGACCGTGACCAGTTCAAACGGAAAGTCAACCATAGGTCACCGCAATTTGTATATTTACGACGAGAGCGGCAGCTACGTGCCACAAGCCAATATCACCCTGGAAAATATCACGATGGAACGCGACGCAGGCGGAGCAACGGCCAAAATCAAAGCATGGGAAGGCATCGACATCTCCACCGTGCCCGATCGCTCGAAAGTGATCCTGATCGCGGATGAATTCTATGGCGGTTCAGCACTCAATATCGGCCAGGTGCCAGGATGCGAAAAGACGCTCTTTGTCGGCTGGATGTCCACCGAAATGGATGAGTATGACCGCAACGTGTCCAGCGGAGACTTTGACCTCGCCGGGCCGCATTATTGGTTACAGAAATGCGCGGGGCCTTCCACCTATCTGGAGAGCATGACGACCGTGACATCCTGGCTGTCTTTCACCAACCTGAGCGTGGATAAGACCCTCTACCACTTCCTTATGTGGCGCTCCACGGCGATGGAAGTGATGGACTGCTACCCCAGCGGAAACACCCGCTACAGCGGCGGCGTGTCGATGGGCATTGATTCGATTTGGGCACAGCTCAAAAACTCACTGTGGACGCGCTGGCTGACGTACATGGTCTGCGATCGTTACGGGCGATTTATGCCCTATCTCAATCCTCAGTTGCAAGCCAACAGATCATCCATTCCCAACGTGCAGACCTGGACGCGGGACGACTTCGGCGAAACGATCAAGTTTAATCGCACTGTTATCCCTCCGGTATCACTGCTCGAAGTCGCCGGTCTGACCGGCGGCGCTGACAATACCGACCCCACAATGTTTATGAGCCGCGCGCCGGGCACCTTGATTTATGGCCGCTACGGTGACAACGACATGAATGACAGCCTGATCGTCAATGACCAGGCTGATGCCAATTATCTCTCCGGGGCACTGCTCGCCTGGAAGAATAACATCTACGCTTCCATTGGTCTGGTGCTGGCAGAAAACAACAAAATGCTGGACGTCGCCCCGGCGATGTACGCCACAATGAGCGCCGCGCCTTCGGACAGCATCGGCGGCAGGGGCGTTACCCTGACCAATCTGCGCGTGCTGTTCAGCCGGCTGGTTTACCGTGTGGATGATAAGGGCGCTGTGTCCATCGAGGTCGACTGCGAAGGTGAGACAACCGGCATCGACGGCTACACCGTAGTGCAACCTCAGGAGCCTATTTCCAACCTGCCGCCAACGTCAGGGTCAGGCTCCCAAATGACCATTCCCATCGTTCCGCTTGTGACGCCCGGCTCATGGTGGCCGCCTGTCATACCAAATGTACCTACCGGAACACCGACAAACTGTCTGGCTGACGATCAGCCAACCGGGCCATTCAACCTGACCTTCGACATGGCCTCCATCAACCCGGGAGATACATCCTATGCCTGGTGCCACTGTTGGATCAGGAAAAATTCAAGCTCCAATCGATCTTTTATAAATTTGTATATCAGCGAAAGCACTTTTACAGTTGATGCGATTGATGCGAGCAAAAACGTGATTATGGCAGGCATTGTTGACGACCGCGACCCATATGGTTTTTATCCTATAAGTTTTGACAACACTAATGATACCGAAGTATGGGGTTTCAAAATTACGGCATCTGGAAATGTTCAATCCTCCGATGACATTTGGATAAATTTAGCTACTGGCATAAACACATCGTGGTTGTACGGCGACACGCCAAACAAAGGGTTCTCGATTGGCTCGGGGTGGCGAAATATGCCCAATAATGAATTCAGAGGAGTGCTGTATCTTATCCATCAGATTATCCAAAACCTTGATGGTGGTATTTGGTATTCCACTGGTGGTTTTACAGGAACAGATTGCGGCTGGGGCGGGGATAACCGTACAAAAATCACGAGATTTTTTGTAGACGGAACCATTGCTGATAACCATGTCGATGACTTGAATGCGATAGCTGCCTATTTCTCTGATTACATCAATGGAGGAATATTTAAACCCAATGGCAGCTCTGGGTCATTCTTGACCGATGTCACATATGCCGGACTGTTTATGAAAACCGGAGAGGTCAAGTATGGCTATGTGTCCTACGGACAGATAATCGCGTATCCAGTTTATAGGGGCGTAGTCCCAAGTAATGCTGCAATTATCCTCAATGGCCCTCAGCCCATATATAACATTTGCGGAGTGTCATCATGAGCCGGAACGAACTCCGTGACATCGTACAAGATAATTTGAAAGTCAAGGTCGACAATCCGACCGTTTCTTATGGTTGGCTGGGTAACACCGCCGGCGTGGTAGACATTCCCGGCCCATATGGTTGGGTGTGGGTTAGGATGATCGATGGGTCACTCCAAAAAGCCTACGACGTTATCACGCCGCACAAGGTCGGCTACCCGGTCAAGTGTGGCTATGACCCGTATGTCAATAACGGCCTGCTCAAAGTGCTCGAAGCATGGATTGCACCTCAGGCCAATGGTTCTGTGCCCACTTCTCCTGCAGTCGTTCCCCATCACGCCTCGCACGAATGGCTGAACTCCAACGGCGGGGGCGATGTGGTGCTCGTGCGCATGCGTGCGTTTATGCCCCTCCGGCCAGAGGTTGTCCCGCCGTTCGGCATTTACATCGAGCCCGATCTCCAATTCATCAATGGCGTGTGGACAGCCGTAGGCGGGTCAACCATCGACCTGTCCTCATACGTCCCCGGATACACTTCGGGTAGCGCATTGCAAGAGCGCTTTGTTCTGATTTACATGGATTCTACTTCAGGCTCCATCGTCGCCGCTTCGGGCTCGACCGTGACATCTGGAAGTCTAACCATGAATATGGTGCCCACCTTTACGGCCTCGCAGTTTCCCATCTGCATCGTGCATCTCTACACGACGCAGGCGAAAATCACCGAGGCGCTCGTTCCCGGAACTGATCTGGCTGATGTCCGCTGGGGCATGTTCCGGGCCTCAGGGAGCGCGACATCATCCAGTGGAATGGCTGCATCCGGTTCGGTGGTCGATGGTCATCTTGCCGTGTGGAATGGCACGAGCGGGTCATCCCTCAAGGACGGCGGCACTCCATCAAGTGGCTCTGGTGGAGCTGTTATTACTGACGAATCTCTTACGG
>Ga0114951_10001951_pt1 | contig 24335 bp, 18 predicted proteins | sample AM7aDNAmetaG_FD_88677 | JGI IMG/M metagenome (GOLD analysis project Ga0114951, IMG submission 88677) | Freshwater microbial communities from Finland to study Microbial Dark Matter (Phase II) - AM7a DNA metaG | ecosystem: Environmental > Aquatic > Freshwater > Lake | place: Finland: Lake Alinen... | reverse complement strand
TTACGGATACAAGAAAAGTGGTCCGTACACTGAATTCACTGACAATTGAAATGGACCAGCGTTATGATTTGCTGAAAGATGCACAGGTGCGCAATATCAAAGAATATAATACCAAATTTGTTGCACGAAGGCTGAACCCTAATGAAGGGCATCGTTATATGCCTTATATCATTCTGATCATTGATGAGTTTGCCGATTTAATAATGACTGCCGGGCGAGAGGTGGAAGCTCCCCTTGCACGCCTGGCACAGCTTGCACGCGCTATCGGTATCCACCTTGTTATTGCCACACAACGGCCTTCGGTTAATATCATCACAGGTACCATTAAAGCTAACTTCCCTGCACGTATAGCTTTCCGGGTTACTTCTAAAATCGACTCCAGAACCATACTCGATTCAAGCGGTGCAGAGCAGCTTATCGGAAAAGGAGATATGCTTTTATCAACCGGCAGTGACCTGATCCGCCTGCAGTGTGCATTCATTGATACTCAGGAGGTGGAAAACATCACCGATTTTATTGGCTCACAGCGCGCCTACCCGAGCGCATTTCTCCTTCCGCAATGCGATGATGAAGAGTCGGAAAAGGTTAAAGATTTTGACTCCAACGAAAAAGATGAACTTTTCGACGATGCTGCAAGAATCATTGTACAGCATCAGCATGGCTCAACATCTCTTCTGCAGAGGAAACTTAAACTCGGATATAACCGTGCCGGAAGACTCATCGACCAACTCGAAGCGGCAGGGATAGTCGGCCCATTTGAAGGAAGTAAGGCCCGAGAAGTGAATTATAAGGATATGATATCTTTGGAACAGTTTTTGAAAGCTCAGAACTCATAAACTTGCCCCGTTCATGCAAACCGGTTCAATCTATTTTCATCATGAATAAAAAAAACTTCATCCTCATTTTCCTGGTTATCTCATTCTGTTCACTGAAAGCGCAGATGGCGGATACAACAGCGAGCTGGATATTAAAGCAGATTTCCGAAAAAACAAAGAAATATACTTCAGTAAAAATTGAATTTACCTATACATTCGAAAATCAGAAGAATAAAATATCTGAAGTAAAAGACGGTGATATCATCATTCAGGGAAATAAATACAGGATGAACATACCGGGTCAGCTGATCATTAATGACGGAATTACGGTCTGGACCTACCTGAAAGACGCAGAAGAGGTAACCATCAATAAATTTAAAGAAACAAAAGAAAGCATCACTCCTCAGAAAATACTCAGCGATTATAATAAAGACTTCAAACCGAAACTCATAAGGGAATATATAGACAAAGGGAAAAAGTACATGGTTATTGACCTGACACCTCTTATCCCCAGATCATTTTACAAAGTTCGCGTTATTATAGATAAGGTATTACAGCAGGTTAAAAGTTCTGTTTTTTATGAAAAAGAAGGCAATAAATTCAGCTATGAAGTGAAAAAACTCACTCCTGATGTTAAAATTGACGATAAAATGTTTTCTTTCGATCCCAAAGATTACCCTGGTGTTGAGATCAATGATATGAGATAATTACTTTTGTCCATTCGTGACTTGTACAGGTATCTGCTTCTTTCTTACATCAGACAGCCTGTAATTTTCATATCGGTATATGTTGATGAAATCATTCTCAAAACCATTGGCAGGATTCACCTGTATAAAATTAAACGTGGTTTCAAGACCGTTAAAAGTCTGGCAATGTTTATAAAAATCAGCACCATAGTCGCGTAAAGCTGATAAAAAGTAAGTGGCAATATCAAAACCGCAGAAAGCATATAAGCCCGGTTCAGTTTTATATAATGACCGGAACTGAAGAATGAATTTTTTCACAGCCGGTTCTGTATAATCAATAAAATTAGGTTCATAAAGATGAAGTTGCAGTTTTTGAAGGTATTCAATTTCCACATTGTCATAATTGTTCCACGAAGGGAGACCGAAGATCCGGATGTCGTACCCTTCCATCTCATTCAGATTTCTTACAAAATTTGATACCGGTGCTTCACCTTCAAATAAAGCCATGATGACATTAGGTCTTTCATCACTTAACTTTTTCCGGATACATTCCATATCATAACTTTTACAAACCCCTGATTTAAGATAAGATGCCGGAATATTTTTCAGAGCAGCCTGCCTGGTATAAATCTCACTGAAAGTCTTTTCTGCCAGGTTATCCTGTGCCGAATTTTTAACGAAAAGAATATTTGCCTTGGGAATGCTGTCGATTAAATAGGTAATAAGGTGTTCATACTGAAAATTATCGGAAGGGGTAAGCTTGAAAACATATGGATTATTTTTAACTATGGATGGTCTGGAAGAAAATGGATTAACAATGCATATCTGATTTTTCTTCGCAAAACCGGATGCAAGCCTGAAGCAATTTCCAAACACCGGACCAATGATCAGGTCCATCTGTTTCATCTCAGGTTTATTTAAAATATTTTTCAGCACAAGGGTGTCTTCGGTCACATCATATACCCAGAGATGCATCTTTAAACCCTTTTCCGACAGGCTGTCGACCGACATCATAAACCCCTCATAAAACTGGATGAAAGTCATGGACCTCAGTTGAGTAAGGTCTTTCCAGTTATAATGATCTGCAACATTTATCGATTCGGCATCATTAAGGTAAAATGGCACCATGAGAGCGACGTTATATTGATCCTTCTGTTTTTCTTTTGGAATTTCTACCGTATTTTTAATAGTATCTTCGTTCTTCCTGGTCTCATGTATTTCCTTTTTTATAACCGTTTCTTTCTTTTTCTGAGGGATCCGTAATATTATTCCAGTCTTCAAGCCGGTCTTTTTAATTTCGGGGTTGCAACTGAGGATTTCGTCAACACTGATGCTATATTGCTTTGAAATCCCATAAAGAGTTTCCTGCTTTTTAACCGTATGTTCAATAAATGAAAGATTATTATCACCGGCCGGTTTTTCTTCTTTGATGATTCTTCCAGTAGGTATAAAAATTTCTATGGCAGGCTTCAGCCCGTTTTTTACATCAGGGTTTTCTTTTTCAATATCCGCTATACTCACCTTATACATTTTTGATAAAGAATATAAAGTCTGGCCTTTCATAACAATATGAACAACATATTCTTTACCGTCTTTCACGGTCTTTATAACAGACTTCTGAGAGATACTGTCCTTTTGCCCATTTGCAGTACAGACTATCCCTAAGATCAAGAATATCAAAAAATATCTTTTCATCACATTTGCATTATTCCCACTCAATAGTAGCAGGAGGTTTTGAACTGATATCATAAACAACCCTGTTCACGCCTTTTACTTTATTGATGATTTCGTTCGATACCTTCGAAAGAAATTCATAAGGAAGATGCGACCAGTCAGCGGTCATGCCGTCGGTAGAGGAAACGGCTCTCAATGCTACAACATTCTCATATGTCCTTTCATCCCCCATTACTCCTACAGATTGTACCGGGAGAAGCACCGAAAGTGCCTGCCATACCTGGTCGTAAAGTCCGGCTGATCTTAATTCCCCTATAAAAATAGCATCGACATCCTGAAGCACCCGGACTTTTTCACGGGTAACTTCGCCCAGTATCCTGATTCCCAACCCCGGTCCCGGAAAAGGATGCCTGCCGAGAAATTCCTCACCCAGGCCTAAAGCCTTACCCACTCTTCTTACTTCATCTTTGAATAATAATTTCAGGGGTTCCACAACCTTAAGCTTCATATAATCAGGCAATCCGCCTACATTATGATGCGATTTGATGGTCGCTGAAGGACCGTTAACCGAAACCGATTCTATGACATCAGGATAAATGGTACCCTGCGCCAGCCATTTCACATCCTGAATGCGGTGTGCTTCCTGATCAAATACATCGATAAAGGTTTTCCCTATCGACTTTCGTTTTTTTTCAGGTTCGCTGATGCCTTCCAGCCTGTCAAAGAACAAATCGGAGGCGTCCACACCCTTAATATTCAAACCAAGACTTTGATAAGATTCCAGCACCGTGTTAAATTCATTTTTACGCAGCAATCCGTTATCTACAAAAATGCAGTGCAGGTTTTTTCCTATAGCCCTGTGCAGGAGCATAGCTGCTACGGTTGAGTCGACGCCTCCTGACAGGCCGAGAACAACTTTATCGTTACCCAGTAGCTGTTGCAGTTCTTTTACAGTACTTTCAGCAAAAGAATCAGGTGTCCATGTCAGATGACACCCGCAAATATTGACGACGAAATTTTTCAGCAGAACCATGCCTTCGGTAGAATGATAAACCTCCGGATGAAATTGTATGCCGTATGTTTCTTCGCCTTTTATACTGAACCCGGCCAGTTCAACGTCGTGAGTTGAGCAGATCATCGCGAAATTTTCAGGTTTGGTGAGTATGGTATCCCCATGCGACATCCATACCTGCGACCCGTCGGAAATCCCTTTAAGTAAAATATTTTCTTTGTCAATATAGTTCAGGTTGGCCCTGCCATATTCCCTGTTCTTCGATTTCATGACATTACCACCTGATATTTTGGCAAGATATTGCGCCCCGTAGCACACGGCCAGCAAAGGCATTTTCCCCCTGATTCCTGTCAGATCGGGATAAGGTGCATTTTCATCGTTCACCGAAAAAGGGCTGCCCGAAAGGATCACACCTTTGACGGATCCGCTGATCACAGGCATTTTATTGTAAGGATGTATCTCACAATATACATTGAGTTCCCTGACTCTGCGTGCAATGAGCTGAGTGTATTGCGATCCGAAATCAAGGATGAGGATGGTTTCTTCCATATTTATTTTTTGTCTTTTTCTTTTTTGCCCGCCTTGGGTTCAAACTGTTTTACCCTGATAACGAATTGCAGATTGGCATAATCCATTTTCTTCAGGGGAATGGTATATAAAAACCCGACATTGATAATTTTCTGTGCTGTTAATTCCAGACCTGCCACAACTTCAAACTGTGATGGGTAATTACGTTTATCATCCATATATACTAGAATATTCTTCATAATACTTCTCTGTAATGATGAAGAAAGTGACATGGCATACTGAATCCCTGCCTGGACCCTTAGTTCACTGAAAATACTGTACATGCCGAGTAATTGGACATCAATATAATCGCTTCGAAATTTCAAAATCTTCGGACTTTTTACATTGGCGCCCCTGAAAGAATATTGAAAGCCAACCTGGATATTAAATTTGGGAGCAGCCTGATACCTGAGGTTGATTCCTAAAAAAGGCAGCAGCACATTTCTGACATCTAAGGTGTCGTTTTTAAGCTTTGACAGGTTGAACCCGGTCTGAACACCAAAGCTCACAGCTGATTTTTCTTCCTGTTTCTGGGGAAATAAATATAAAGGAAAAAGAAAAAAAAGTAACAGGGATCTTTTCATAGTTTCAGGCAATGAGCCGTCATTGCAATTTAAATACAAAAATACCTAATCATACGATGATTAACAAAATTTAATTTAACATTCTGATTTTTGATTTGTTTATTGTAGAGTTTAAGGATTAGAGTAATTTTGCAGCCCAAAAGACAGGAAGCAGATTGAAAGATTTAACAACTGGTAAAGTCGGGAGAAGTATATTTTATTTTGCATTGCCTATGCTTATTGGCAATGTCTTTCAGCAATTTTACCAGATTGTTGACAGCATGGTGGTGGGCCATTATATTGGAAAATCAGCACTGGCAGCAGTCGGGGCTTCATTTCCGCTTATATTCCTGCTGGTTTCTCTTATCATAGGTGTTGGTTCCGGCTTCACCGTGATCATCTCGCAGTATTTCGGCGCAAAGGACATGGATAAGGTTAAACGCTCCATCGACACCATGTATTATGTCATTTTCTTTGCAGCTATAACTCTTACAATTGTCGGTCTGCTGGTCGGGGGCAGAATTCTTGAGCTCACCAAGTTACCCTCTGACGTTCTGCCGGAAGCCAAGCTGTTTTTCAATATTTTCATGGGCGGAAGCATCTTCTTGTTTGGATTTAATGGCACAGCCGCCATGCTCAGGGGATTGGGCGATTCAAAAACACCTTTGTATTTTCTGGCCGCTTCCCTTATTATCAATATTATTCTTGACCTGATCTTCGTTATTGGATTCCACTGGGGTGTTGCAGGAGTGGCTTATGCCACGGTGATCTCCGAGGCACTTGCTTTCTCGGCCACAGTGATTTACATGAACAGATACCATGAGATTATCAAATTCTCTATAAAAAAATTACCCGTTTTCAATACTGAAATATTCTGGCAGAGCGTGCGCATCGGGCTGCCTTCCGGTTTCCAGCAAACCTTTGTAGCCTTGGGTATGATTGCTCTTTATTCTATTGTTAACCGGCATGGCACTTCAGTCATTGCCGCTTATAGTGTAGCAGGAAGAATTGACTCACTGGCGACGCTACCCGCCATGAATTTTGCGATGGCACTGTCAGCATTCGTTGGACAGAACATGGGTGCCAACCGCCCCGACAGGGTAAAGAAAGGATTGAAAGCCACTTTCATGATGTCATTATGTGTTTCTGTTTTTTTTACATTTGTTTCCATGGTATTCGGTAAGGAACTGATGACACTGTTTTCACATGAGAAAGAAGTAGTTGAAACCGGGGCACAGTATTTATTTATTGTCGGAGCGTTTTATTCTGTTTTTTCTACGATGTTTATTCTGGGAGGCACTATTCGCGGGGCCGGTGACACTTTGGTTTCCATGTTTATCACACTGATTGCCTTATGGGTGGTACGTGTTCCCGTTTCCTATTTTTTATCGGAGTATATAGGCGTGACAGGAATCTGGTGGGGTATTCCGGCAGGATGGATCGTCGGCGTTACTATTTCCTTTTTATATTACCTGTCGGGAAGATGGAAAAACAAAGCCGTGGTGAAATATCCCATAGACCCCGGTCCCGTGGAGGTGATGGAATAGATCTATTCAATATTAAAAAAGGGTTCAATTCCGTGTTTTCTATCTTCTGACCTTATTTTTTCCCTCCCTGTTCGGAAAATAATTTTCGTTGTATATCCAGTTTTTATCCCGGTAAAATATTGAAGAACCGGATTTTATGCACTCAAATGTCAGAGCATCCACACCGGCCATTTCCTCATTTCCATAAAATACATGCTTTTTATCTTTTACCATATCGAAAAAAACCTGTTTATTTTCTTTCGTTTCCGGACATAGAATAATCATTGAATCCGGGTGCAATCCCTCAAGGATGATCCCATTCTCAAACACATGTTTGTTGTCTTTTCCCCATCTGTAACCGATGGATTGGAATGAACCTGCATCAGCGCTGTCAAGCACCCAGATATGTCTTCCATCCGTCATGAGATGGTCGATGTAAATATTTTTCCTGTCTTTTGCATACCAGCCTTCCTGGCCTAAGTTCTCAAAAGAGGCAACATCCACCACCGGAACTTCCCTGAAAAACGGGGCACCTCTACAACCCTCTTTACCATCATCAGCGGTTGTCCAGATATACATTTTATGATCCGAGCCCAGATAAAATCCTTTTGCAAGTTCCTGGTAAGTTTTTGAATCATATTCAGAAACAGAACCCTGACGGCAGCAACTGAATGAGAATATTACAAAAATACAGGGTATCAAATGTTTCATAAACTGGCTGTTTTCATTTATAACATTACCTTTGGTACGGTCTGTCAATATAATATCAAGTGAAAATGCAACCTCCATATTTGTATGAGAGCTAAAATACTTAAAAATATTAAAAACAGGTACTTAAATCAGGAGTTTTTATCAGGCTCCATATGAAAAGATATGAAAATTTATTTAAAGACGCCTGAGCATCTGAGGCTGACTAAAAATATTGTGGGAAGATTTGTTATGGTCACCCATGATTCTTTGGCTCAGGTAGAAAGCACGGAAAGAAATATACAATTTCAAAGCTTCCCGGGTTCCCAGCAGCCCTATAAATTGAACCGGATTTGTTGCCGGACGATAATATTCCCCTTATAATTCTGTAACGCTTTTACATGCAGGACACAGGCCTGAACTTTTCTGATCGATATCTTCAGCATACGTCGATGACCTCATCACACAATCCGGATGAATGCAGTGGATAAGCCCGAAAGTATGCCCGAGTTCGTGTATGATCTCTTTGCTGAATCGCTCCAACAGCAGGTTGTCATCGGGTTCGATACCATAACGCTCATTGCTTAATCTGAAAAGGGAAGCAATCCCCGATCGCCCGCCTAAAAATGCCTGGCCAAAAATATAAGTGAAGATCGGAATAAAGAAATCTACCTGAAATAAGCCTATTGTTTTAGATGAACCCGAAGAATACTGCCTTTCCACATATTGCAGCAATTGATTTGCATTATACTGGCTTCGAGCAGGATCGTAAAATTCACTGATATCGATAAAGCCTTCCCTGACCTGAACATCGATAAAAAACTCACCTTGAACTTCATCTGCTATCTTTCTCAGAAATTCACTATCGAAGTAACCGAATGATATTAAGGTAATATTTTGCAGATTCATTAAGAACTGAATAATAATTATGTATTCTTATCCCCACCGCATTAAAAGGTGGCATCGATCTGGTTTATTTATTCCGGGATCTGAGGTTGAATTTTTTGATCTTATTGTATAACGTCACCCTGTCAACCTGCAAAGCCTTTGCCGAGCGTGAAATATTCCAGCCATATTTGTCCAGGATAAAAGAGATGTGATTCTTTTCCTGCTCACCAAGGCTTTCCATTGAAGGAGCAACGATATTTTTTTCAGTAGGAAAATCCTTCACTGTTATTTTCTTCCCGTTTCCGATCACAATCGCCCTTTCAATCATATTTTCCAACTCCCTGATATTCCCTGGAAAATCGAGATTTTCGAGGTAATGCAAAGCGCCGGCATCTATTGTCGCAACGGGCTTATTCATGGAAGTGCAGTACTTCTTCATGAAATATGTTGTGAGTAATGGAATGTCTTCCTTCCTCTCACGTAAAGGCGGGATATAAATATTCACTACATTCAGCCGGTAAAACAGATCTTCTCTGAAAGCACCCTGTTCAACCATTTGCTTCAGGTTATGATTGCTTGCGCAAATAATCCTGAAATCGGATTTAATTTCCTTATTGCCTCCGACCCTGATAAACGATTTCGTCTCCAGCACCCTGAGTAATTCCACCTGCATTTTAGTTGAAATGGAGGCAATTTCATCCAGAAATATTGTCCCATTGTCGGCCATCTCAAACCGTCCTTTCCTGTTATACATGGCACCGGTGAATGCTCCTTTTTCGTGTCCGAACAATTCACTCTCTAACAAGCTTTCAGTAAGAGCACCACAATGAACACTGACCATGGGAAAATATTTTCTAGAAGAATTAGCATGTATCGCTTTAGCAATAAGCTCTTTACCAGTGCCGCTTTCTCCTGTAATAATGACCGAAGAGTTAGACTGGGCTACACTTTCAACTTCTTTAAGAACTTTCTTTATAGCTTCGCTGCTGCCGATTATATCTTCCACATTTTCAAGCGTGACCACTCTTTCTTTGAGCACTTCATTTTCTTTTGCCAGCGCAATTTGCCTTGAGGCATTCCGAATCATGTGTGAAAGATCATCCGGATCAAAAGGTTTGGTAACATAGTCATAAGCACCGTCCTTCAATGCCTGAACAGCAGTATCGACCGTAGCGAAAGCTGTCATGATGATCACCACCGCATCGCTTTTTAAAGATTTTATCCTTCTCAGCATCTCCAGGCCGTCCATGCCCGGCATTTTTATATCCGCCAGGATAATGTCAAAATGTTCAGATTCGAGCCTTGACAATGCAATACTCGCATCTTCAGCACATTCAACATAATACCCGTCTTCCATGAACCAGTTGAATAGAGAGTCCCGCACTGACTCTTCATCATCAACAATTAAAATTGAATTTATTTTACTCATATTATGTTGTCTAAATTTCATTTTTTAAAGGTAAGGTCAAAGAGATCGTTGTCCCTTTTCCCTGTTCCGATTTCACTCCAATCACGCCATCGTGAGTTTGCACTATGCCATGAACAATAGCCAGACCCAGCCCTGTTCCGCTTGCATTGTATTTGGTCGAAAAGAAAGGTTCAAAAATATGAGGGACAACCTCATCTGCAATGCCCGATCCGTTGTCAGTAAACTGAATGGTGATATGTTCCATATCCGGATTAAAAGTGCTGATTAGTATCTCTCCATTTTCAGATACAGCTTCGGTAGCATTTACCAAAACGGCAATGCAGGCTTGCTTGATCTGATTCGGGCTGCAGTTGATCAGGTCTTTTATCGCTGAGAAATCAGTAATAAAGTTGATCCGTGCAATCACCATGGAATGTTTCATCAGATCACAGGTCTCACGCAGAACTTCATGGAGATGTTTATCCTCAAAAAAGTTTTTATCTTTTCTCGAGAAATCCAGTAAACCCTTTACAATATCACCACAACGTTTGGTTTCAGTCTCAATCATGGTCAGGTGTTTCAAAATCACTTCTTTCTTTTCAGGGTCCAGTTCCTGATTCAGGAGCTGCTTGTGAACCAATTTTGTATAAACGAGTATACCTGAAAGAGGGTTGTTTATTTCGTGGGCGACGGAAAGTGAGAGTTTCCCGAGAGAAGCAATCCGTTCAATTTTAATAAGCTCATTCTGCGCCTGACCTAGTTCTTCTGATTTTTTCTGCACTTTATATTCGAGCTGCTGCGACCAGTTCTTCAGCTCGCTGTTGGCCTCTTGCAAATTATCGAGCATATTGTTAAAGGCGATAGAGACCATCCTCATATCATCTAACTGATCCGGGTTAATTTTCAGCCTGGTATTCCTGTCTCCTTTCGCCACTGCCACGCTGGCCCTTATCAGCGCATTCAATGGGTTTTTTATTTTCCTCCTGGTAAAAAATATAAGGAAGCCCAGCAGCATTAGCGTGGTAATTGTCGCCAGAAAATAAAAATCATTAGACGATTTGGCAAGGGTGTTGTCCAGATCTTTTAACGGAATTTTGATAATGAGAGAACCAAGAACTTTTTCACTTTGAGGATGAGCATGGCAAGAGCTTGAATAACAGGATGCTTCATTCATTACAAGCGAATTGATCAACAAATGCCGATGACTGTTGTCGTTCTGGTTCATCTCACATTCGCTATTGATTTCTAACACCTTAGAATAATTATCCTTTTCGGGTAAGATCGATTTTATACTTGAATGACATTGTAAACAATTGGGATTGCTGTGTCCTGTCGTGTTTGCAGCAAATGATGAATAAGCAAGCCTGTCTTTGTTATCGTACAAATTTACATCATCAATCCCGGACATTTTATTTATAATGTCGAGTGTGTTTTGCAAAGCCATCCTGTTATTTTCAAGCATGGAATGATACAATGCACTCCTGACAAGCAGGGCAGCATTGGTCCCACGCTGGTGGATCAGACTTTTCATATAATCCTCGTTAACAGACCGGAAAATTATTCCAAACGATACAAACAGAAAAACCGATAAAATGATAATAATATAAACAACACGGGCATATATGGAAGATCTGATTTTTAAATATTCCTTTAATAATTTACTCTCAATGATATTTTTGAGTTTTATTGCCATTATACGCAGATATAAATGAACTACTAATTTAGTAAAATTCAATTGAAATGTGTTGAAAAACTCAACTTTTAATGATTAAATATGATATTATTCATCTCTTTTCCCCAAAGACAGAGAGGTCAGGATGCAGTTTCTGATAAATAAATTATTTTTGGGTTAAAAAGGGAAATTCAATTCACCATAAAATGTCAGATCCTGAATGATTCAGCATTCACCTGCACATTTTTCATGACAATACTGAATACCTATTATCTGGATGTGTCGATGAACCTGGTCTGAAATTCCTCCCATACTTCCGGTCCGAAACTGTCCAGTACATGGTCTGTTAGTTCACCGCCATCCTGATATTTAATATGAGCAGGCTCCAATTGATTAACCTGGGTAATTCCTGCGAGAAAATCCTTAAGACGTACAAATTCATTTTTAAGCCATTCCCTGTATTTATCAGCCATGAACATGAACTGCGTTTCCCTAACCCAGTTGGAAGGCTCGATAGTATAAACCCATCCTTCATAAAACGGGGAGGAATTGATCAGTGTGGAATCTTCAAGAAGCCTGAAATTCTGAGATTTAATAATACCGGATACAGGAGAATTAATATTCAGTTGTTTCCCGTTTTTAATGACTGTGAATACTGCTTCGCCTTTTTGAATTTTTTCACCGGCAGCTTTCATCGTGACACGGTTCAATGGTCCTGTAACATGAAGAAGAAAATCATCAATACCGATCTTAACAAGACCGTTTTTTTCCATATATGCCCAGGTGTGCGTTTTATCGAAGTACAACCCCATTGGCACTGACAATAAAGCTTCGTTGAAAACCCTGAAAGCTGCAGCAGGGGCAACTTGAATTCCTGATTTTTTCTTTCTGTTGTATTGGATCAGTGCATCTATCGCGATACTCATCACAATAAATGCTATTAAAATAAAGATAACCATGATTTAGAGAATTAACTGGTTTACAGCAAACTATATCCAACTATAATGCCATTTCTTATTCATCTTTGCAACGAACTAAAATACATATACTTATCGCTTGAATTATATTTGCAGCACAAACTGAATATGTTTAATAATTCAACACATATATTCATCATAACAACACAATCAGCAGTATGACAAAAAGATACGTCAATATTTCAACAATACACAACTGTATAATATTTCAACAGTTGAAAATAATTATTTTCGGGTATTAAATGAGGTAATTAGTGAGATCTTAGTCTTTGCTTTTACTGAACGTCTTCATCTGCTCTTCTATCACTTTAATGCGCGATTCAGCATCGGATTTTTTCTTCTGCTCCACGGCAAGAACAGTTTGCGGTGCATTATTGACAAACCTTTCGTTAGTTAACTTTTTCATTACTGATTCAAGAAAACCTATGGTATATTTCAGTTCTTCTTCCAGTTTTAGAAGCTCAGCTTCGCGGTCAATATGTGAAGAAACAGGAATATAAAATTCCGTTGACCCTGAGATAAAGCTTACTGCATCGACTATCTTAGTATCCGTATATTTGATATCAGAAATATTACAGAGTTTTTTAACAATAGGGTCAAAAGTATAATCTGCCGTTTCGTTGTTTTTCCGAATATAAAGTTCCATACTTTCTTTATTCTGAATATTTTTATTTTTCCTGATACTTCTCAGGTTCGTGATTACTTCCTGAGCAAATTCAAAGCCTTGAATAAGATGCTTGTCAACTTTACCGGCTTTAGGAATTTCTGATACCATAACAGAACCTTCAACATTCCCAAGATGGTGCCATATCTCTTCTGTAATAAAAGGCATGACCGGGTGAAGCAGCTGCATGAGTTTTTTTAAATTGGCAACAGAAGATGTATGTGTATGAATATCTATTGGATGCTGGTATTCTGGTTTTATCATTTCCAGGTACCATGAGCAGAAATCGTCCCAGATGAGCTTGTAAATACTCATCAATGCTTCTGAAACCTTATATTTATCGAAAAGGGAATTGATTTCCTTAATAGACATGTTAAGCCGGGCTTCAAACCATTTTACTGAAACAGCAGCATATTCCGGTTGCTGAATGGAGGAATCAATGGTCCAGCTTTTGATCAGCCTCAGTGCATTCCAGATTTTATTGCAGAAGTTTCTGCCCTGTTCACAAAGTGCCTCATCAAAAGGAAGATCATTCCCGGCAGGTGAAGTCATCAGCATACCCATACGCACCCCATCTGCACCATACTTTTTCATCAGCTCGATCGGATCGGGTGAATTCCCCAGCGATTTTGACATTTTCCGTCCCAATTTATCCCTGACAATACCTGTGAGGTAAACATCATGAAAAGGGATTTCATTTCTGTACTCAATCCCTGCCATGATCATACGTGCAACCCAAAAAAACAAAATTTCCGGAGCAGTAATCAGCACATTGGTAGGATAGTAATATTTGATATCTTCATTATCCGGTTCGAGGATACCGTTAAAGACACTGATCGGCCAAAGCCACGAAGAGAACCATGTATCAACAACATCTTCATCCTGCCGCAGATCCTGCGGTTTTAAATCTCCGTAACCGAAGTCTCTTCTGGCTATTAACAGAGCTTCTTCCATCGTTTCTGCGACAACAACTTCATCATTAGGCAGATAATAAGCCGGGATACGCTGCCCCCACCACAACTGCCTGGATATACACCAGTCTCTTACATTTTCCATCCAGTACTTATAGGTATTTCTGAATTTAGACGGAAAAAACTTCACGGTTTCGTTCATCACTACTTCGAGTGCCGGTTTTGCCAACTCCGGCATTTTTAAAAACCATTGCAGTGATAACTTGGGTTCAATTACTTCATCAGTCCTTTCAGAAAAACCAACTTTGTTCAGATAAGGCTCTACCTTGATAAGGTAGTTCTTTTCTTCCAGTTCTGCAGTGATCTTTTCCCTGACAATAAAACGGTCTTCACCAATATAAAGCCCGGCATTCCCGTTTAGTGTTCCATTATCGTTAAATATATCGATGGTTTTCAGGTGATGCTTAATTCCGAGCATATAGTCGTTCACATCGTGGGCAGGAGTTATTTTTAATGCCCCTGTTCCGAATTCCCTGTCCACATATTCATCAACGATCACAGGAATAGGACGGTTTATCAGAGGTACAAGGACTGTTTTACCATGCAGGCTTAAGAAACGTTCATCCTCTGGATGCACACAGATGGCCGTATCTCCCAATATTGTTTCAGGCCGTGTAGTGGCAATGATAATTCCATTAGAAGGATCATCAGTGCATTGATAACGGATATAATACAATTTTGAGTTTACTTCTTTATAAACAACTTCTTCATCCGACAATGCAGTAAGAGCTTTAGGATCCCAGTTAACCATGCGGACCCCCCTGTATATCAAACCTTTGTTATAAAAATCGACAAAAACCCTGATCACAGAACCGTATAACTGATCATCCATAGTAAAACGGGTACGCTCCCAATCGCAGGAAGCACCCAGCTTTTTTAATTGTTCCAGGATAATATCCCCGTGCTTTCTGCGCCATTCCCAGGCATATCCCAGAAATTCTTCCCTGGATATGGATAATTTCTCTATACCCTGTTCTTTCAACATTCCAACCACCTTAGCTTCTGTTGCAATAGAAGCATGATCTGTCCCCGGAACCCAGCATGCATTCTTTCCCATCATTCGGGCTCTTCTGATCAGCACATCCTGAATGGTGTTATTCAGCATGTGTCCCATGTGCAGGACTCCTGTAACGTTAGGCGGAGGAATAACAATGGTATAGGGTTCACGTTCGTCGGGAACAGAGCGGAAATAGTTGTTTTCCATCCAGTAAGCATACCACTTGTCTTCAACCAGCAAAGGATCGTATCTGGAAAGTATTTCGTCTTTCATCATATCTTTCAATATATTATAAATAAAGGCGTATAATTGTCTCCAATGAAATAATCTGCAAAATTACTAAAAAAACAGTATGTCAAAGGCAATGTTTTGACTACCTGCCCACAATTGAAATAAAAATAAAACCACGCTCTTAATACATTTATTAACTGATACTTGGATGAATTTTAACAAATTTTAACGTTTATAAAATAGGTATCATCCCCAATAATATAAAAAGCTTATACTCAATTACTAAAACACCAAGAGGTATCCACATCCTTTATTTAACAGGCATCTCGTTTAATCTGATTTTTATTATATTCGCATAAATTTTAAGAATGAAAACAAGAGACAACAACGGCAAAAGTATAATTAGCATATTAATTATCAGGCTGTTATTGATCATTGCTATATACTCTTTTTTAAGATTCAGCTTTTATCTGATTAACTATTCATATTTTTCTAATCTGAGGCCAAAGGAATTAGCGAATATATTTTTAACCGGTATCCGCTTTGATCTGGCTGCCATCTTTGCTGTCAACTTAATTGTAATCGTGCTGCAGACCATACCGTTTTCCTTTCGGTTCAGGAAAGCCTACCAGGTAATTGTGACCATTATTTTTTATGTAACCAACATCACTGCTTTTGTATTTAATATCATCGATATTGCTTATTTCCGCTTTTCTTCAAAACGCTCAACGGCGGAACTTCTCGATTTTATGGCTAACGAAGGTGAAGTGAAAGGGTCAATGAGCAGCTATTTCCGTGATTTCTGGTATTTGTTTGCCCTCCTGCTCATCTGTGTATTTGTGATGATTGTCATTGACAGGGAGATACGTGCCTTAAAACCCACCAGGCCAACCGCTAAAAAGCCTGCTCAAAATATCGTTTTCTTTATACTATTTATGTTTATATCTTTTACTTTTTACCGGGGCGGGTTTCAGAAACGCATGCTTGAAATATCGGATGCCCCGAAATATACAAAATCAGGAACTGTTGTGATTTTACTGAATACTCCCTTTGCCATCATTCGTTCAATTGGGACCAAGAATCTGAAAAAAATCGAGTATTTTCCAAAAGCAGAATCGGATAAAATATTCACACCCCTTCATTCTTCAACACCCGCTGACTCCCTGAACCGGGGAAAAATAAAAAAGAATATTGTGGTGATCATTCTGGAAGGTTTCTCTTCCGAATATTGCTCCTGCATGAACAAATCTGTTGATCATGGAACTTATAAAGGGTTCACACCTTTCCTTGACAGCCTGTGTGAAAAAAGTTTTGTGTTTCGTTGTTTTTCTAACTCCAAACATTCGATTGAAGGTATTCCTTCCGTCATAGCCTCATTACCCCCTTTGATGAATTGCCCTTACGTATATTCGCCGTATTTTAAAGATACCATTAATGCATTACCCTCACTATTAAAAGGGATGGGCTATTATTCTGCTTTCTTTCATGGGGGAAATAACGGGACAATGAACCTGGATGATTTTGCTAAAGCGGCAGGTTTTGATAACTATTACGGAAGAAAAGAATATAACAATGATAAAGAATTTGATGGTGTCTGGGGAATAAACGACGAACCTTTTCTTCAGTACGTGGCACGTACGATCAGCAAAGCGCCACAACCCTTTTTCATCTCTGTATTTACTGTCTCATCACATCACCCTTATAATATTCCGTTAAAATACAAAAAACAATTCCAACCGGGCCAATTACCCATACATCAAAGCATTAGATATGCAGATTATGCTCTCGGAAGGTTTTTTCAGACCATTAAAAATGATCCATGGTATAAGAATACAATTTTTCTCGTCGTGTCCGATCATTCATCAGAAACGCTCAGTTCTTATTATAAAAACAGGGTTGGTAATTATGAAACCCCTCTGCTGATCTTTGAACCGGGAAAAAAGCTGCATGGGTATTCAAATATAATAGCCCAGCAATCGGATGTTTTACCCACTTTGCTTGGTATGATTAATTACGATAAAAAATATGTCGCCTTTGGTAATGATTTGTTCAATAAAAACTCAGATCATTTTTCAATAAGTTATCTTGATAATACATTTCAGTTGATTAAAGATGGCTATGTTCTGCAATTTGACGGGAATGAGTCTTTTGCTTTATACGACCTGAAAAGGGATAGTTTATTAAATAATAATATAGTATCTTTGAATACTGCAAAGAAAGAAGAGTTAGAGCGCTTTCTGAAAGCAGTCATTCAGAATTACAACAACAGATTGATTCAAAACAGATTAACAGCAGATTAAAGGGAGAGATTTGGAGAAAAAGAAAATTATATTTGTAATAAATCCTATTTCAGGTGTCGGAAAACAGAAAACTGTTGAAAAGGCTATTGAGAGGTACCTTGATAAATCGAAGTTTGAATATGAGATTAAGTACACTACTCATCATAAACATGCCATCGAGGTAAGTAAAAATGCTGCTGATAATAAGTATGATGCTGTAATTGCCGTTGGTGGTGACGGTTCTGTCAATGAAATCGGTCAAAGCCTTATAGATACTGACACTGCTATTGGTATTATTCCTGCCGGTTCGGGAAACGGTCTTGCTCATTTTATAGACATTCCATTTAACGTTGCTAAAGCCATTCGTGTTATTAATAAATTCAAAACAATAAAGATTGATACGGCAACCATCAACGACTACCCGTTTATCAGCATTGCCGGTGTCGGCTTTGATGCTTTGATTGCCAAGAATTTTTCCAAATCCAAAAAACGAGGATTTTGGCCTTATTGCAAACTTGTTGCCAAAGATATCTTTTTCTTCAGGCCTAACCGTTTTAAACTTTATGTAGATGGCCGGATAATTAAAAGAAGGGCTTTACTTGTGAGCTTTGCCAATTCAAACCAGTGGGGATTCAATGCCACCATCGCCCCGACAGCTTCGCTTACAGATGGACTTCTGGATGTTTGCATTGTCAGAAGATTGCCTGCAATTGTGATCCCAGTACTGGCTGTTTTTCTTTTTCTGCGTTTGCTTGATAAAACCATTTATCTAGAAATAATCAAAGCATCAAATATCCGTATAATACAGCGTGTCAAGCACATAACACAGGTTGACGGTGAACCTCTTGAACTTACCCGCGATCTGAATATCAGAGTGAAGCCCCTTTCACTACATATAATCGTACCCTAAAGCTTTTTTAAATGAAAAAAAAGTTGATTTTCATCATTAACCCAAAGGCAGGTATAAAACCAAAAAGGAATGCATCTGACTATATACACAAACATATTGATAACAGCAAATTTGATTTTGATATCCGGTTTACTGAATGTGGTGGGCACGCTACACAAATAGCTGCTGATGCGGTCAAAAGCGGAGCCGATATTGTTGTCGGTTTCGGGGGTGACGGCACCATAAGAGAGATTGCAAAAGGAATTATTGGTTCTGAAGTCATTCTCGGGATTATTCCCGGAGGTTCGGGTAATGGATTTGCCGATCATTTCAAAATACCCAAGAGATGGTCATCGGCAATCAAAATTATTAATAAAATGCAGTTTATCAGTGTAGATACCGGTACCATTAATGAAGAAGTATTCATTCATGCCGCAGGTATAGGTTTCGATGCTATCGTGTCCCAAAAGTTTGCCGACAATATGATCAGAGGTCTATTTTCATACATAAAAACGGCTGTTATCGAATATCTTCAGTTCAGGCCAATGAACTATACTATTATTGCTAACGGTATTGAATTTAAAAGAAGAGCCTTTTTGGTTGCCTTTGCCAATGTATCTGAATACGGAAACCGGTTTACCATTTCCCCAAAAGCTTCGGTAACAGACGGCCTCATAGATATTGTGATCGGGAGCCCTTTCTTTTTCACTTCAGTTCCCAAACTCATCTACAGATCTTTAGTAAGAACACTCCACCATTCAAAATACATCGAGATTATACGTGCCAGCGAAGTCAAAGTAATTCGTGAATGCAGCAATCCTGTTCATTTTGACGGGGATATCAGGCATATGGGCACTGAACTTAATGTGGTTATTCATCCGGCTTCTTTAAAGCTTATCGTACCTGACTGTAAAAAAAGATATTGATTATGGTAAAAAAGAATCCAACGGGAGTAGTATATTCAACTAATCCTGATTTCAGTTACAATTATGGAGAAGTATCCGAACCGGATACTCTCCCTCCCAACCGTCAAGACCTCAGAGTTGTAATAGAAAAAAAACACAGGGGCGGCAAAACAGCTACCCTGATAACCGGTTTTATTGGAAAGACCATTGATCTTGAAAAACTTGGGAAAGATCTAAAGACTAAATGCGGTACAGGCGGATCTGTCAAAGACGCAGAAATTCTGATTCAGGGTGATTTCAGGGATAAAATAATGGATTTTCTGATTAAATCTGGCTATAAAGCAAAAAAATCCGGCGGCTGATCAATCCCTGATTACTTCGAACAGGCCGTGATCATCAATCTTTATCAATGTTGACGCCTTATAACAGTTGATCTCATCGTGATACAGGCTGACCGCATAATCCACTTCTTCAATAATGTGTGGTGAAATTTTGTTAAAAGACAAAGGGGCACTCTCGCCTGAAATATTTGCTGAGGAGGAAATGATCGGTTTTCTGAATATACTCAGCAATTCAGTGCAAAAATGATGTTTTACAATGCGTATTGCAACTGAACCATCGTCGGCGTAAGCAGCCTCAGGCAGGTTCTTCGCTTTCGGATAAATAATAGTCAGCGGATTATCATAGCTTTGTATCAGGTCGAAGGCAATATCAGGAACATTTTCAACATAATCAAGCAATTGCTCTTTATTCCCGAGTAATAAAATAAAATTTTTCTCAACAGCGCGTCTTTTTATTTTTTTAACCCGGTCGATGGCTTTCGGATTCGTCGCATCACATCCCAGTCCCCATATGGTATCGGTAGGATATAATATGGTGCCTCCCTTTTTCAGAATTTCGATAACAGTAGCGATTTCTTCGGTCATTTTATATAGAATTATTAGTTTTACAAAATTACATCCAAAATACATTCTTTAGTATCATATTGATAATTTAGAATGAATAAAAAAAGGCGGAAAAAACTTCCCGCCTTCATCCTGCTGCTAATAAAATTTATTCAAAGGATAAAATTGATTTTTTAATCCTTTCAATGGCATCCATCATTTGCTCTTCAGTTATAACCAATGGCGGAGCAAAACGGATAATATGCTCATGTGTAGGTTTGGCAAGTACTCCGTTTTCTTTCATCTTCACACATACATCCCATGCTGTTTTGCCGTTATGAGGCCTGATGATAATAGCATTTAGCAAACCTTTACCCCTGACCAGCTCAATCATATCTGATTTGATTTTCTTCATTTCATCCCTGAAAATTTTACCCATTTTTTCTGCATTTTCGGCCAGCTTTTCATCTTTTATCACTTCAAGGGCAGCAACAGCAACCTTTGCAGCTATGGGGTTTCCGCCAAAAGTGGAGCCATGTTCGCCCGGTTTTATTGTAAGCATGATCTCATCATTTGCAAGAACGCATGAAACAGGATACATGCCACCTGAAAGGGCTTTCCCGAGAATCAGGATATCAGGTTTTACACCTTCATGATCGCAGGCAAGCAGCTTACCTGTACGTGCAATACCTGTCTGAACTTCATCTGCAATAAATAATACGTTATTGGCTTTACACAGGTCGTAAGCTTTTTTCAGGTATCCTTCGTCCGGTAAGTAAACCCCAGCTTCTCCCTGAATAGGTTCAACAAGGAATCCGGCCACGTTCTTATCCTGTAAAGCTTTTTCCAGCGCAGAGATATCATTGTAAGGGATCACAATGAATCCGGGAGTATATGGACCAAAACCGGTGTATGAATCGGGGTCAGTCGACATGGAAATAATGGTAATTGTTCTTCCGTGAAAGTTTCCTTCGCAAACGATGATTTTTGCCTCGTTTGCAGGTATTCCTTTAACATCATATCCCCAGCGGCGACAAAGCTTTAAAGCTGTTTCGTCTCCTTCAGCACCCGAATTCATAGGGAGTATCTTGTCAAAACCAAAGTATCCGGTAATATATTTCTCATATGGTCCGAGGCAATCGTTATAAAATGCCCTGGATGTAAGTGCCAGGGTTTTTGCCTGTTCTACCAGCGCATTAACAATTTTGGGATGACAATGTCCCTGGTTAACTGCGGAATATGCTGAAAGAAAGTCGTAATACCTGATTCCTTCGCAATCCCACATAAAAGGCCCTTCACCCTTTGCAAGGACAACAGGTAGAGGGTGATAATTGTGAGCTCCGTAATGATGCTCAAGTTCCATCGCCTGAGCTGAAGTGATTTTTTCTGCCATAGTTCTAACTATTTATATGATTAATAATTGTTTACTTATTTTTGACAAAGATACATTTTTTTTCGAAATTGAAATATTCCGCCTAATATCAGTCGTTAAACATCCAGGAAACGCCGAATTTAAAAGACCTGTCCTGCAATGGATAATGTGGTGTTAAATAATAATTGTATCCGAACAGGCCTTCATTTATATTCTGAACCTTTACAAATAACCTGGCACGTTTTATTTTCAGGTCAAGAAAAATATCTCCGTAAATAAAATTTCCCGTTTTGGTTTTATCCTGAATGTAAAAGTCTCTGATAGCAGGCATATAATTGTCAGCATAATAGGGGGTATTGTAAAAAACTTCGATTCCAAAACAGGTATTTAACGCTTTCTTAAAAAGGTCAAGCCTGATGTACAAAGACGAGTTGATCACCAAAGCCGGCAGATGAATCACCTGATCGCTAAATGCATGCTGGTACAACAGACGGGTATCCCAACCAAACTTCCAGAAATTAAATATTTTGTTAATATAAGCACCAACGACCCTTAAATGTGCAGGGTATTGCTCAGGTAAAGAATTATTATTGAGAAAGATATAATGGAAAATATCATTATAGATGACTTTTACTTTCAGAAAATTACATTCAAACATCAGATTCGCGGAAAATATGTCCTGCTTACTGAAGGTGTTATTCCACCTGAAATTGCTTGCATATAAGTATTCATCAAAGAGATATGGCGATTTTCTTGTATATTTAATACCGGCAATTAAAAAATATTCTCTTTTCTTGCGATCAGAAAACTTCTTATTCAGTGATTCGCCCGCAGAAAAATCGTTTTTAATATAACCACAGGCAGCATAATCAAATGTAGTCCTGATGAAAAAATTCCTTGTAATTCCTGTCTCGAATTCCAGTGCGGGTATGAGTTCTGAATACTTTTCCTTGCCAATACCCCTGTACAATTCATGATAATTATAATACGAACCGGCTTTGATCTTCAGATAAGCATTTTCATTTCCAATATCAGGGCTCAACCAGAAAAGCCCGTTTGTGATGCCTGTTATATGAATGGAATCATAGGTTTTATCCTTACCGTTGAATACATTTAAATAATACAGGGCATTGGGATTATTGTCCTTAAAAGCCATAGATTTTTTCTCCAGATGGAAGGTATGCATCAGCTTACCGAAATTCAACGATTTATGCTTTTTTATGGTATCATTGTCCCGAAATTTAAACTGATAATATTGCCTGATATAAATTCCCCAGTTTCGCACCCGGTTTTCAGCCTGTTCAAGAAAAACCGGAATGGCAATTCTGCGGCTTTCCAGGTTGTTTTCGAAAAGTGAATCGGCAGCCACACCTCCATTTTCCGAAACTATCACTTTGTTATATATAAAATTGGCAACAATACCATATTTCTTGTTTTTTGTGAAATAATCAGTACAAAATGTAAAAAGGGTATGGTATGTTTCCTGTTTATAATAACTGCCCGGCGAATCAATTAGTCTGAAATCAAGTGCTGCATTCCACGTTTTAGTAATATTCTGGCTGTGGACAACTTTTAAAAGCTGTTCCTTGCCGGTTCCCATGACATAAGAAATGTCTGTGAAGGGCTTTTTTAACTGGTAATATTTGATTTTATCAATGTTAAACAGATAGCAATCGTAAGCATCATACTGATAATTAAAACCAATGGTACATTCCGGTTCAAAAAGGAGAGTCTTAGCAGCAGTGCCTGCATTCCCAAGATACTGATAAAAAAAGGGATCTTCTTTGGAGAGGGGGTTATACTCATGAAACCTGTAGAAAGACGTATCCACAATGTGTTTTACACGGGTATTAAACTCATGATCGAGGAAATACCATCGTTTCAGAGAATCGTGAGGGTTAAGGGGATGTTTCAGGGAATCCGGAGGGCTGAACGAAGCAATTGCCAGAAATGGCAGAGAGATCAGGAGAAAAGTGGCAGTATATTTTTTGAAATTATTTTGCACAGGTTAAATATCATTCAAAGTTAACGGTTTTGGATGAAAATAATTGTTTTAAGGAAAGAATGGGCAAAAAAAAATCCCGATTCAAATGAATCGGGATTAAGTAAAAATTGGCGACGACATACTCTTCCGGAAATCCAGTACCATCTGCGCTGAAGGGCTTAACGACTCTGTTCGGAATGGGAAGAGGTGAGCACCTTCGCTATAGTCACCATAAGATCTTAAATATCTTAAAGTAAAATGACATATTGAAGAAAGAAAATGCAGAACAAAAAATATTTGAATGTAGTAGAAAGCTTACGGGTAATTAGTACTGCTCAGCTTTGCCATTACTGACTTTACACCTGCAGCCTATCAACGTAGTAATCTACTACGACCCTTAAAGGAAGTCTCATCTTGGGCTGAGTTTCGTACTTAGATGCTTTCAGCACTTATCTCATCCGAACGTAGCTACCCTGCGATGCAGCTGGCGCCACAACAGGTACACTAGAGGTTCGTCCAACTCGGTCCTCTCGTACTAGAGTCAGGTGCCCTCAAACTTCCAACGCCCACAACAGATAGGGACCGAACTGTCTCGCGACGTTCTGAACCCAGCTCGCGTGCCACTTTAATCGGCGAACAGCCGAACCCTTGGGACCTTCTCCAGCCCCAGGATGTGACGAGCCG
>Ga0114951_10001949_pt1 | contig 24346 bp, 18 predicted proteins | sample AM7aDNAmetaG_FD_88677 | JGI IMG/M metagenome (GOLD analysis project Ga0114951, IMG submission 88677) | Freshwater microbial communities from Finland to study Microbial Dark Matter (Phase II) - AM7a DNA metaG | ecosystem: Environmental > Aquatic > Freshwater > Lake | place: Finland: Lake Alinen... | reverse complement strand
CCATTATTCCTTTGCAGAAAAAGATATTAAAGAAATAAACGAAAAAGCGGCCTCTGCTGATTTGATAATCACCACGGAGAAAGACGCGATCAAACTGCAATTCCTGGATAAAACAAAGTTCGAAAAGAAACTTCTGGCTTTAAAAATAAATTTAGGTTTTATTAAGGGAGAAAAAGAATTGCAGGATGGAATTAATATCAGATGAAAAAAATACTGCATCTTATTGAATATTTTTTTCTCGTTAGCTCGGGGTTTTTGCTGCGGAGGCTTTCCCTCCGCCGGGCCACGGCTACCGGAGCGTTTTTAGGCCTGGTGCTTTATACCTTTGACAAAAGCCATAGAAAGACCGCCTATGACAATCTAAGAGCCTCATTTCCCGAAAAAACCGATGAAGAGTTGGAAGACATTATTAAACGGCTTTATGAAAATATGGGCCGGAGTTTTACGGAATTTTTATACCTGCCGAAGCTTCCTTTGGAGAAACTAAAAAAGGTGGTCAGGGTAAAGGGCGAGGAATACCTGCTGTCCGCCCTTAAAAAGGAAAAGGGGGCGGTGATTATAGTTGCGCATTTTGGCAACTGGGAATTTATGGGCGCTCGATATGTCGAATTTGGAAGCAGTACCGTAATTGCTTTCCCGCAGAGCAACCGGTTAACAGATAAGGTAATAACGAAATACAGGACTAATGCGGGTATGAAGATAATCTTTACGGGTAACGCCGTTAAGGAGATATTTCGCGCAATAAAAAATAAAGGTATGGTGGGCTTTCTTGCTGACCAGGACGCGCACAGGGAAGGGGTATTTGTTGACTTCTTCGGCCGGCCGGCCTCGACTAGCCGCGGACCTGCGGTCTTCGCTTTGAAGACCAAAGCACCTATTATAATGTCATTTATCGTAAGGGAAAAGGATAACACTCATACGGTGCATTTCGAGCCGGAACTGCCTCTGGTGGACACGGGGGATTTTGAGGCGGATGTAAAAAAGAATACGGAGAATTGGTCAGTGGTTCTGGAAAAATATGTGCGGGAGTATCCGGATCACTGGTTTTGGGTGCATAGGCGCTGGAAAACAAGTCCGGATGAAAACCGGACTGATGACACACCCTCCATAAAGACCGGCGGGCAGGGATAAAAGTGAGATGGCACCGATAAACAATACGAAAAATAGTTAGTAGTCATTAATAACTTCGTTTTATTAGAGGAGCTAAATTGGAACCAAAACATATTCTTATCGTAAGATTTAGTTCTCTCGGTGACATTATTCTTGCAACTTCGATACTTCCAGCCATTAAGAAAATACTGCCTGAAGCGGATATTACTTTTCTTACGAAGAGGGAATATGTTGAAGTGTTTTCCGGGAATCCGAATTTAAAAGAAGTAGTGGGGCTCGAGAAAGAAGATTTGAAGATAGGGAATTTTGTAAAAATTGCTGAGAGTTTTAATGGAAAATATGACCTGATAATTGACTTGCATGCGAATCTTAGAAGTTTTCTCCTACGCGCTTATTCGGGAATAGAGACGAAGGTTTACCGGAAGGCGGCTTTCAGAAGAAGAAGGATGGTAGGGCATGCTTTTACCCGGGGAATTTTTACATTCCTTCCCGAGATATATAAAAAAGAAGAGAATGTTATTGCGAATTATTTCAAAACTCTGCAAACCCTTGGAATAGTTTACGATGGAAATTTACCGGAGATATTTCTTCCGGAAAAAAAACGAAAAGTAACGGCAAAGATTGTAGGAATTCACGCCGGCGGGAAACAAAATACCAAGAGATGGCCTGCGGAAAAGTTTGCGGAGGTGGCGAACTATTACGCAGGTAAGGGACTGCGGGTTATATTGTTAGGCGAAGAAAAAGACAAAGAGATAAATTCAAAGATTATGGCACTGGCAGTAAATAAACAAAATATGACAGACCTTGCAGGCAAGACGACCTTTAAAGAATTAGCGGCGGAAATCAGGGATTGCGCGGTGCTGGTCACCAATGACTCCGCGCCCTTTCATATTGCTACAGCCGTAAAAACCCCTGCTTTAGTAATATTTTGCGCCACAACGCCTAAATTTGGTTTTGCGTTAAGCGCAAAAAACAACAGGATAGTCAATGTGGAGCTGCCCTGTAAACCGTGTTCACTACACGGCGGGAAGAGCTGTTGGCTCGGTCATTTCAGATGCGCGGGGAGCATAAAGGCAAGGGAGGTGATTAGGGCTATAGAAGAGATAATTTAGGCCAAGCACTAAGATCAAAATTCTAAATTATAAACAATAGTTTTTCTTGAGTGGAAAGATATATAGAAATGTCAACAGTCGTTGACATAGCAAGATAAGTAAAAGCTTTTCTTGAGAGGAAGGATATATTGATGTCAACTGTTGTTGACATAGCAAGATAAAAATAATTTATTTGGTAAAACAATACAATAATAAACTCCTTGTTTAGAATTTAGTGGTTTTATCTTAGAATTTAAAAGGCGGAAAGTCTTGAAAAAAATAAGTCTGATTAAACAAGTAAAATGGAGTTATCACCGGCTGATGTCTTCAGGTTTATTTGTTTTTATTCTCACCATTTACCTGTTGACGCTTGCGCCGACTATCGGGTTTAGGGATTCAGGGGATATGGTTACGGCTTCCTATGTACTTGGAGTTTCACACCCTTCGGGTTTTCCGCTGTATATGCTCCTCGGGAAATTCTTTTCTTTTCTTCCACTCGGGAATATCGCAGTAAGGTATAATTTTATGTCGGCAGTTTTTGCAGCACTGGCGGCCTTTTTTGTGTTTCTCTCGGTGCGGAAAATTACGGGAAACCAGGTGGCAGGAGCGGCGGCGGCTTTCCTTTTGGCTTTTTCTGTTACATTCTGGAGTTACGCTGTTTTCGCGGAAAAGTATACACTTTATGCTTTTTTTGCCGCAGTTTTGACTTATACGGCTCTTAAATTCTCTAAAAAGAAAATACCAGTCTTTGCATTTTTGCTGGGCCTCGGGTTAACACATCACCTTTCACTGATAGTCTTCATTCTTCCATTTCTTTACCTTGTTCGGACGGAAAAATATGCTTTTGAGGACTGGTGGAAGCCTATCGGGGCTTTTCTGCTCCCGCTTCTGCTCTACGCCTATCTGCCGTTAAGCGCCGGTTCGTCTGCACCGCTAAAATGGTCAAATCCGGACACTCTTGAGAAAATATTGAACCACATTTCGGCCAGGGAGTACCGCTACGCAATGTTTAGCGCGGAAAAAATAAACCCGGCCGGACGTTTGGTGACGCAGCTTTGGACAAATTTTGCAGGTGAGTTTTCCCCGGCAGGCTATCTCCTGGCTTTAATAGGATTATTTTATCTTTACCGGGTAAAACTTTCTGTATTTCTTTTTCTGGCGGGGGTTCTTGCCTGTAACGCGATTATTTTTATAAATTATAATATTATTGATCCGCAAAATATTGCAACCTATTATTTTTCCTCCTTTGTGGTTTTTGCGGTCTGCGCTGGTACCGGGATACAGCAAATTTTGGAGTGGGCTGGGAATAAATACAGGGCCTTTTTGCTGACCGGCTTTGGTATTTTCGCTTTTTCGTTTTTTCCATTAAATTACAGAACTGCTGATATGAGCCTCTATACCGCGGACCGTGATTTTGGAAGGAATATTATAAGGTCGGTAGAGGACGGCGCGCTCGTGATAACCAACGGGGACCTGCCGATATTTTCTCTCTGGTACTGCAGGTACGCGGAGGGCGCTGGGAAAAAAATAGAAATTATACCGGGAAATCGCGAGAAATTAAAAGATGTTATTGACCGGAACTACGGCAAAAGGCCGGTCTACCTTAACTACTATCCGTACGAAACCGCTGCCTGGGAAAATTACGATATTATTCCGCGAGGGATGATGTACCTGCCGGTTAAGAAAAAAACGGCGGTACAATACGACAAAGGCGAAGCGGATCTGCTCTGGGAAACCTATGAAGGCGTGGAAAAGGCGGTACTCTTAAAAAATGCGCCCGGTTACGAAAGACAGAAGATGGCGCTGGATCATTATGCTTTCGCGCTTACTGCGCAGGGGGAATTTTTCGCCGCGAACGGTTTTAACGCGGATGCGCTTAAGATGTTCGAAAGGACGCTGCGTATTTATCCGGAATACATGGAGGCTCTTATCGGTACGGGAAAAGTCGCCGAGAAAGCAAAGAGGCTGCCATTGGCAAAAAAATATTATGACCGTGTGCTTTTTTTAAACGGGGAGCTGGCCGGCCGGGATTTTGCCGCTTCTAAGCTAAAACTGGAGCTGCTGCTTATGTGCAAAGCTGAGGCGCTGTCAAAGGCCGGGATGTATAACCGTGCGGGATACCTTTTAAAGAAAAAAGAAAGGCTGGAAAACAATAAATAAAGGTTCGTAAAGTCTGTAAAGTTTATAAGGACTTAGACATTGAATTTGGTAAAAATCGCTGTGGACGCTGCCTTCCAAAAAGACTGGCGGGTAAAAAGAGGTCCCGGATATCCAAGAAACCGGATTCCGTGATGACAAAAAACTTTTACAGACTTTGATAGACCTTTATGACGTTATGCTAAAGAAAACCCCGAGCGTTAGCTCGTGGGATGAATTTGGCATGAATAATCGATAATATTCCAATCGTCGAAACTCCGTGCGTAAGCTCGAAGAGGTTCATAGATAAATATTTTGGGCGGTGGTATTTATGAATATTATTGTAAAGTGTGTTGTCGTTGGGGCTATAGAGACTAACTGTTTTGTTGCCGCGGATTCTGAGACGCTGGAAGGTGTGGTGATTGATCCTGGAGAGGAAGCGGGAAAGATTTTACGTGTTATTGATGAGAATAAAATAAAAGTTAAATATATAATCCTGACGCACGGGCACTATGACCATATCGGGGCGGTCGAGGAAATTAAAATAAAGACCGGCGCGAAACTTTTGGCCCACAAAGAGGATAATATTTTTATGGAGCATCCTGAACTAAACGGCTCCTCGCTTTTTGGGGACGGAACGGATAAAGTAAGCGCGGATAAATATATTGCCGGGGATGATATTATAAGGGCCGGAAAAATGGAATTAAAAGTTATCCATACGCCGGGGCACACGCCGGGAGGAATCTGTTTGCTTACAGGTAAACATCTTTTTTCTGGCGACACGCTCTTTTACGGCTCAATCGGCAGGACCGACTTTCCGCATGCCAATCATGAGGAGATGCTGAAATCTCTTGAGAAACTGATGAAATTAGATGATGATGTAAGGGTTTATCCGGGGCACGGCGAGATGACGACGATAGGTTTCGAACGAAGAAAGAATCCATTTATTGAAAGATAGGTTTTTAAGGTTCGTAAGGTTTATAAGCAAAGCTTTTCTCGAGAGGAAGTATATATGGATGTCAAAATACTTTGACATAGCGAGATAAAGTCTGTAAAGTCCGTAAGGTCTTACACTAATGTAGTATTTTAAGTCAATTATTAAAAATAATCTCAAAGATTTTTATACCTTACAGACTTTATGGACCTTGAGACTATTTTTTGCGGAGCAAAGAATATGAAGCGTTTACATGTACTTTTCAGCGGGACTGTTCAGGGTGTCGGCTTTCGCTTTACCTGCCGGGATATTTCCGAGCAGTTTTTGGGTGTTACGGGATGGGTGAAGAACCTGCCGGACGGCAAAGTAGAGCTTGTTGCTGAAGGTGGGCAGAAAGAACTGATGGGCTTTTTCAGGAAGATAGATGAATATTTTGAAAGATATATTTCAAGCAGAGAGATTCGATGGGAAAAGGCTACAGGAGAATTCAAAGAATTCTCCATAAAGAAATAAAAAAAATAAATGATGGATGATAAGAACAAAGACGCTGGATCCCCGCGTTCGCGAGGAGGACAAAAGAAAGAAGGGGGGATATAGTATATTAGAGAGACAAATTAAAGGTCGCTGTCCCCTTTGTGTCCCCTTGCCTTCTTGCCTTGGAATAAATGAATAAATGGATGATATATGATAAAAAAAGACGCTGAGACGCCGCTTTCGCAAGGATGACAAAAATGACGAAACAAATTTTATTTTATCGGATCTGTGCCATCTCGTTCCTTGTATCTGTGTCATCAGGGGGTACCCCATGCGGGAGTTAGTACCTGAATTTTTAATGTACCTCTCGACTGAACGACGCTATCCGGGCAGTACCGTTAATTCATACCGGAATGATATAAATCAGTTTATGGATTTTATTGAAAAAAAAGGCATAGCGGACGCGGCCCAGATAGGAAAGCGCGATGTTATAGATTATCTCTATGAGATGAGAACAAAATATGACCCCAGCTCCTCCGCAAGAAAACTTTCGGCCATAAAAACTTTCTTTAAATTCCTCTCGCTGGAAAAAAATATAAAACATAATCCGGCTTCGGAACTGGAAGCACCCCGGCTTAACAAAAAACTGCCGGATGTTCTTTCTGAAGCGGAGATATCCGCTCTGCTGGACGGAGTAAATACGCTGACTCCGGGGGGCTTGCGGGACCGTGCTATACTTGAGCTAATGTATGCCACCGGAATGCGAATTTCTGAGGTTGCAAATTTAAAGATACATGATTATGATACGGTGGCGCAGTATATTCGCTGTATGGGGAAAGGAAGTAAAGAGAGAATAGTTCCCGTGGGGAAGATTGCCGCCGACTGGGTGGATGAATATATAGATAAAGTAAGAAGAGGCATCCTTGATAAAACCGCGACTTCTTCCGGAGAATTGTTTCTTAACAAAAAAGGGAAAAAATTTAGCAGAGTCTGGCTCTGGAAGATAATTGTCAAGAGAGTGGCAGAAGCGGGTTTAAGAAAAGAGATAACGCCGCATACACTAAGGCATACTTTTGCTACACATCTGCTTACCCATGGCGCGGATTTGCGTAGCGTGCAGGAGATGCTGGGCCATGCGAGTATTTCAACTACACAAATATATACACATATTGACCGGTCACGCCTTAGAGAAGTGCATAAGAAGTTTCATCCAAGGCCGTAAGAATAGAAGGCTAGATGTTTGGATGTTAGAGGTTTGGCAAATGAAGGCGAAGTTGCTATCTTTTGAACCTTTTTGATTTTTGTGCTCCTATTCTCCTTTGCTTCGCCTTTCTCTGCACCGGTGTCAGCCCGTCGTCCATATCTAATGCGATAAACCCGCCTTCCTTCATCCTGTTTATCTGGCTTTTCAGCATTTTTATCTTATCACGCATTGCGGCGGCTTTTTCAAATTGCATTTTTGAGGCGAAGGCATGCATCTCTTTTTCCATATTGGAGATAAGTCTGGGCATCTCGTCGCCGCTTATATATTTGCCGCCTTCTTCGGCGGCGACGGGGATGGTGTAATAATCGGCTTCGTAAATACTTTCCAGAATATTTCTGATTTCTTTCTTGATGGAGGCGGGCGTAATTCCGTGTTTCTTATTGTAGGCGCCCTGGATGGCTCTTCTTCTGTTGGTTTCATCTATCGCAAATTTCAGAGATTTGGTCATCTTGTCCGCATACATTATTACCCTGCCGTCCACATTGCGGGCTGCCCGTCCTATGGTTTGCACCAGCGAAGTTTTGGAACGCAGAAAACCTTCTTTATCTGCATCCAGTATGGCGACCAGAGCCACCTCGGGTAGATCGAGTCCTTCGCGGAGCAGGTTAATTCCTATAAGTACATCAAAATCACCGGCACGGAGCCCCTGCAAGATCTTTACCCGCTCTATAGTTTCAATATCAGAATGCAAATATTTAGCCCGAATATTTATGTCTTTCAAATATTCGGAAAGATCTTCGGAGGACTTTTTAGTCAGGGTTGTTACCAGGACTCTGTCTTTCTTTTCGATAACTTTCCTGATTTCTCCGATAAGGTCATCCACCTGACCGGTCGCGGGTTTAACGGTTACCTCGGGATCCATAAGGCCCGTAGGGCGGATCACCTGCTCGATAACTATTCCACCGGACTCTTTTATCTCAAAATCAGTCGGCGTTGCGGAGACATAAATCATTTGCGGTGTTCTTGCCTCAAATTCTTTAAAGTAAAGAGGCCGGTTGTCTAAAGCGGAAGGGAGCCGGAACCCATAATCCACCAGATTGGTTTTTCTTACTTTATCGCCCTCAAACATTCCCCGCACCTGTGGAATTGTAATGTGACTTTCATCCACGACGATAAGTCCGTCTTTTGGAAGATAATCAATAAGGGTGAAAGGCGGTTCCCCGGGTTTTCTGCCGTCTAAGTGCCTGGAATAGTTCTCAATCCCCTTGCAGGTGCCTATTTCCAGGAGCATCTCAATATCATGCCGCGTTCTTTGTTCCAGTCTTTGCATTTCCAGTATTTTTCCGGAGTCCTTATAAACTTTAAGCCGCTCTTCCAGTTCCTCTTCTATAGCGACTGCTGCTTTCTTTAAATCTTCGGGCGGGGTTACCCAGTGTGCCGCGGGAAAAATAACGGCCGTTTCCATCTGTCTGAGCGCTTTTCCCGAAAAGGCTTCTATTTCCGTAAGTTTCTCTATAGTGTCACCGTCGAATTCGACTCTTATTGCGGTATCAGAGGCGGAGGGGAAGATGTCCAATATATCCCCGCGCAAGCGGAATCTTCCGCGGTAAAAATCCGTGTCATTTCTCAGGTATTGTATCTCTACCAGTTTTTTTAGCAGGGTGTTCATGCCAAACTCGCGGCCTTTGTTAAGTACCGCTTGCATTTTATTGTAGGTTTCAGGTGAACCGATTCCGTAGATACAGGAGACGCTTGCCACCACAATAACATCTCTTCTCGTGAGTAAAGCAGAAGTGGCGGAGTGCCTGAGTTTATCTATTTCGTCATTTATGGAGGAGTCTTTTTCTATGTAAGTGTCAGTCTGGGCAATGTAGGCCTCGGGCTGGTAATAATCATAATAACTGACAAAATACTCGACGGCGTTTTCCGGAAAGAAGGATTTGAATTCACCGTAAAGTTGGGCCGCGAGGGTTTTATTGTGGGACATAATAATTGCAGGCTTGTTAACTTTTTCAATAACATTTGCTACCGTGAAGGTTTTACCCGAGCCCGTTACCCCGAGCAGTGTCTGGTGCCTTTTATTATTTTTCAGCCCGAGTACCAACTCCTTTATTGCTTCCGGCTGGTCCCCCTTGGGAGTATACTCCGATACTAATTTAAAATCTTTCATTATTTTGTCATCCTAGTCCGCCGCCAGCGGAGGGACCCAGTGTATTTTTAATTTAGATATACTTCGAGATTTTAGACTTTATCTCACTATGTCAACGATAGTTGGCATCTATATATAATTCCTAACGAGAAAAGCTTTGCTTCTAGACCTTACGAACTAGTAATATCAATAGATGATTAACCATACCGTAAAGCCGTAAAGCAGAATATTAATTATAAGCGGAATATCTGAAATCAATATTTCTTCCGGTGCGCCGCCGATTTCCTTTTGATAAATAAGGTAAAGGTATCTGAAAATCCCGTAGAGCACAAAGGGGATGGTGTACATAAGGTTCTTTGTTTTAAATTTATCTATGGTCTCGGGGGAGAGGGTGTAGATGGAATAAGCCACAATCGAGGCCGAGGTGACTACCGTTATCATTTGGTCAAGAAGTTGGACATTATATTCTTTGAGCGCCGTTCTGTGTCCGGTCGCCTTATCCAGCTTGATGAGTTCAAACCTGCGTTTACCCAGCGCCAGGAAGAGAGAAAGAAAGAGGGTGCAGACCAGAAGCCAGTTGGATATCGATACGGCTATTATCGCCGCACCTGCAACAACTCTGAGGACAAATCCTATAGCGATAACAAAGATATCCAGGATTACGATATTTTTTAATACAAAAGTATAGAGAATCTGAATAGCAAAATAAATAATGACTACCAGGCCGAAATTACTTCCAAGTTTAAAGGCTGCTACAATTCCGGAAATTGAAAAAAATAGGAAGGCCGGGATGGCATAGCGCACCGGAAGTTTGCCTGAAGCTATAGGCCTTTTGGCTTTCTTTGGATTAAGTTTATCCTTGTTCTTATCTACAAGGTCGTTAATGATATAAATACTTCCGGAAATTATACAAAAGATGATGAAGCCAAGAATCGTCTCGGTATCGTAAAATCCGTTTCTCAGGTTTTTTGAAAAAACCAGCGCCGCGAAAATCAAAAGGTTCTTCGGCCACTGCTTCGGCCGCAAGCTTAAGAATATGTACTTAACAATATTGAGGGCATCCACAATAAAATTATAACATATAGCCCGGCATTTTTACAGTACGCAGTATGCAGTATAATGCAGTATATAATAACGCAGAGACTGACACTCAGGGATAATCTAAAATTATCAGAATTGTAGCTGAAAAAGTCTTAAAAAGAGTTCTTCATTAATCTGCTAATATTATGTTAGCTTCTTTTTAGATTTTTTACGGCAAGAAGAAGGGCTAAGACCAGGTCTATGGGTTTAGGGGGACAGCCGGGAATATGAAAAACTACAGGGATTATCTTGCTGACACCGCCTTCTATATAGTAAGAGCCTTTGAACGGACCTCCATCAAGAGCGCAGTCTCCGGCGGTAATAACAAATTTTGGAGAAGGCATTGCTTCGTAGGTCCTTTTAAGCGCAAGGCTCATATTGAGCGAGACCGGGCCGGTCACTAAAAGCGCATCAGCGTGCCTGGGTGAAGCGACAAAATCTACGCCGAATCTTTGCAGATCGTAAACTGGATTGATGGCGGAGATTATCTCTGACTCACAGGCGCCGCAAGAACCGGTATCAACTTCTCTGAGAAAAAGTGATCTTGCAAATTTCTTTTGAATCTCTGTTTTAAGTTTAGACCCAATAAGGTCGAGGTTTTCGGTAACTATACCTTTTTGTATCCTCGCGTTCGCAATATTTATAATATTGTTCACAGGTCCCCTCCGGAGTAAGAAAAGTCAAAACTCTTGTTGCAAACCGGAAAATCAGGAATGATATTTCCGTGTACACAGCAGGAAAGAGCCTGCCAGTTATTAAAAGAAGCATCTACAATTTTGCATCTTTCTATTTTCCCTTCTTTGCCGATCTTAACCCAGTAAATTATCGGGCCGCGCCAGCCTTCCACTGCTCCGAGTCCGGTACCGGATATTATTATTGCCTCGGGAGAATCTTCTTTTCCGCTAAAATTTATCTGTCCGGAAAGCTCAGTTATGACCCGAAGAGCCACGGCGAGCTCGTTAAATCGTACATTTAAGCGGGAAAGAACATCGCCTTTATCTCCTCTTATAATTTCAAAAGAAGTTTTTTCATATATACCGGGAAAAACTCTACGAAGGTCGAGTTCTAGCCCAGAGGCGCGGCCGGCAAGACCGGTAACCCCAAAATCTTCCGCCGTTTTTCTATGCAATGTGCCTGTTGTATCTACCCTATCCATAAAGGAAACGCTGGAAAATAGAATATTTTTCAATAGATCTATGTCTGTTTTTGCTCCGGACAATACTTCAAGCAGACAAACCCGGCTCTCTTTATCTTTGATCAGTGCGCACTGTCCGACACCGTTGCTTCCTTTTAAATATCTGTGTTTTGAAAGTTTTTCGTTAAGCCTTAAAATATTTTCTTTTACAATTGAAGCCAGAGTGGAAGAATAAGAGAAAGCCACATCTATAGCCATTCCGCCAATATCGTTAATATGATTATAGATTCTTTCAAGCTCCAAACCTATAGCCCTATTTATTTTTACATTTTCTTTTACATCAATCCCCGCAGCCTGCTCGACCGCAAGAGAAAAAGCAAGGCTATGAGCAAAAGCCGCATCCCCGGAAATACATTCGGAAAATATTTGAGCTTCTTTGGCAGATTTACCTTCAAAGAGTTTTTCTGCACCCCGGTGCGCAAATCCGAGCCTGAGCTCAAGATTAATAATTGGCTCACCGGCAACCGAAAATCTGAAATGTCCGGGTCCAATTATTCCGGCATGAACCGGTCCGACGGGGACCTCAAAAACCCCTTCCCCTTCTATTCTGTCAAAAACATAATATTTTCCGGTATTATTTGTCTTTTCGGGTTTGACGAATTCTTTTCTCAACGGAAAATATCCATCCGGCCAGACTTCATCATGAAGACGAAGCCTCCGGACATCGGGGCTTCCTGCCGGGATTAATCCGAACATCTCTTTTATTTCCCGCTCGAATAACTGCGCGGAAACAATGTCCTTGGATATTGCCGGAAAATTTAAATTATCCTTTGGGATATCAACTACCACAAAAACCCATCTTTGTATTTTTTTCCCGAGAAAACCGCAACGGAGAGTGTAAACACCGCTGGTTTTTACATTATCTTCGGCAAAATAAAGCATTACCGGGGAGGAAAGTATACTGTGAAGAAGAAGACAGATACCGTGAAAATTTTCAAGATTGGCGGCAATGTATATTTCGCTTCCCGATTCACGAAACGCTCTTTCATCCAGGCCTGTTCTTTCCAGAACTGCTATTTTGAATTCCAGGTATTTCATATTATTCCACTCCAAATATTACATTTGACGCAGAATCTATAAGGGTATTTACAAATTCCGGGATGTGCAGGCCCAGGGCTAAAAGCACAATAAGCATAACGCCAAAAAGTACCGTTATCCCCAAAGACTCCTTAATGCGAAACATTTCTGACGGTTTCTTTCCGTAAATCATCCCGCTAAAATGGTATATCAGAGCTCCAAAGATTATTGCCAGAAACACCAGGACCGCAGAGGAACTGAAATAGAATCCGCCTTTAAATCCGGCATAAAGCACGGTGAATTCACTCATAAATATTGAGAACGGCGGAAGCCCTGCAACGGCAAACATTCCAAGAAAAGCGGCTGAGGCGGCAAAAGGAAGGACCTCGAGAGCGCCTTTAATCTGATGCATATTGTTAGTCCCGTATTTTTTTATAATAACCCCGGAGGAGAAGAACATCAAGGATTTGGCCGCCGCATGATTTAGGGTATGGAACAAGGCACCGAATACACCCGTCTTGCCGCCAAAGTAAAAGCCCATAGATATTATCCCCATATGTTCGACGCTCGAGTAGGCAAGCAGGCGCTTGATATCTTTTTGCACCAGCATAAAGAAGGCGGCAACAGCCAGAGAGATGATCCCGAAAAGCCCGAGAATATTTCCGCAGAAGGAAAAACCGACACTCTTGGAGGAAATTATCATAAATCTTATGATAGCATAGAGAGAGACTTTAAGAAGAGCTCCCGATAAAAGCGCGCTTATCGGTGTCGGCGCCTGGCTGTGGGCGTCCGGCAGCCAGTTATGCATCGGAGCAAGACCGGCCTTTGTACCAAAACCGACTATAATAAATATTAGAGCGGCTTTTACAACCATAGGATCGAGGAAATTTCCGGCCGCATTAAGCTGGGTCCAGTTTAAACTTTTTATACCAGCTTGGGTCAAACCGGTGTAGTAAAATAAAATTATCCCGAAAAGAGCGAGCGTTATGCCGACGGAACAGATGATTACATACTTCCAGGCTGCTTCCACAGCTGTTTTGTTGTTCCTGTACCCGACAAGAAAAGCCGAAGAAAGAGTCGTTATCTCCACCGCCATCCACATCATTCCGAGGTTGTTTACTGTTACCACAAAATACATAGAAAAAACAAAGATATTGAAGAGAAAGTTATAAAATCCGGTATTTTCATCATCTTTAAAATACCAGAGAGAATAAAACGCCGTTGCCATCGAGGATATGGAGATCAAAAACAGGAAAAATGCAGTCAGTCCGTCCACATAAAAGAAATTTAAAACCGCAAGAGCAGTACCGCCGGATGTACGCGCGCAAAGCAATAAGGAAAATATCCCGGCAACTATCTGTCCGCCCAGAGTTATAATCCCGCCTTTTTTTCCATTCTTTATAAAGAAGGAAACTCCACCCGAAAGAAGCAGAGCTATGAAAACAATAACTATTTCCATATCAACCTTTCAGCTCGTTTAACTTGTCCACATCAATGTGGGTAAATAAACTGTTAATCCTGTAAACAAAAACACCGAGTATCATTACGGCAATAAAAACGTCAAAGGATACCGCAATCTCCACAAAAAACGGAATTCCGCCGGTTATAGAAGCACCTGCCAGAAATATTCCGTTTTCCATTATTAGAAGCCCGACAACCTGAGCCAGGGCTTTGATTCGAAAAATCATTATGAACAATCCTATCAAAGTAACGGAAAGAGCTATTATAAGAGCTATGCCTGCTTCTTTTTCCATTGAGGGAAGGAAGTTTCTGATGAAATAGTAGGAAATACCGGACAGGAGCGCGGCAATAATAATAGAAAGTGTTGTATTAACATAAAGCCCCATCTCGTCCGGCACCTTTATTTTTTTTGTTATTCTTCCCAAAAATACCGGTATCCCGATTACTTTTATCGCAAAGATTAACACGGCTAATATATAGAGCTGTGTGCTTCCGGTTTTTATCGCCTCACTTAAAGTCAAAATAAAAAGTAAAAAGGACTGTATGGTAAACGAAGTAACAAGTGCCGAAAATCTTTTTGCGGCCACCATAGCAAAAGCCATTAGAAGTACGCCATATTGCATCAGCTCTATATGCATTTAGACTCCCATTATAAAAGCGGTAACTGCCGCCAGAGAAAGAACAAAAGAAAAAATTAGATAGTCCACCACCCGGAATAATCTCATCTTGGCGAGAGCAACCTCTATGATTGCGGTTACCGCCGCAACTGCAACAATTTTAATAATATAAAAGCCGGTTCCGCTGCCAACAGGAATAAAAATATAGACCAGAAGAGAAAGCAGCACTAATTGTTTAATATGACCGGCAAGTTCAATAAGTGCGAGAGATTTCCCGGAGTACTCCAGAATCATAGCTTCATGGATCATTGTGAGTTCAAGATGCGTTTCTTGATTGTCCACCGGAACTCTCGCGGTCTCCGCAAGCAACACCAGGTAGAAAGCCAGACCGCTGCAAACCAGGGAAATCTTAAAGACTCCGCCCGGAAGAAGAGAGCTTATTCCGGTATTCCCGGCAGCAAGCGAAGCGGCAAACACAGAAACAAGAAATGCAGGTTCGGCGAGCGCAGAGATGAACATTTCTCTGGAAGAACCCATCCCTCCGAAGGTGCTGCCTGTGTCAAGCCCTGCCAGAGCCGTAAAGAAACGTCCGAGCGCAAAAATAAAAATAATTACAAATATATCTCCGGTTCCGGATATTTGGAACGACGGGAAAAATGACGGAGAAAGTAAGGCTGCGGCAACGGCCGTTGTTATCAGAACATAAGGTGCTATCCTGAAAATATATGAAGAATCCTTCGAAATAGTTTCATCCTTGCCAAATAATTTAACTATATTATGGTAAGGCTGAAGCAAGGGCGCGCCCTTTCTCATTCTTATGTGATTCTTCAACTTCTTTATAAAACCGCTTATGAAAGGTGAGGCAGCTATCAAAAGAACCGCTTGAAGTATGATAACTGTTATTTTCATTAAAACCTCTTAAGAAAGACTATTAAAAATACTATGGCAAGGAAGATATACCCGATATAGATATGAACACTTCCCTGCTGAAGTTTTCTCGACCATTCTGCGAACCGGAAAAGCCGCTTGATAACCGGTTTATAAAAATATTCGTTTAAAAATTGTTTTGTATGCACCTCGTATTTAAAAGCTTTTACGTGATAGTGGGAATCTCTTATTTTTTCCAGCTTTCTGGAAGGCATAAGAATAAAACTAAAGGCCACCCGGAATGGTTTGGAAAAACCTGTTGAGGTATATTGATTTCTTTCCGTTGTCCTGTAATATCCGCAAGCCCAGGTATGGGCACAGGTAACAGTTCTTTTTTTTGTGATTATTTTAACCACTGCAAATATTGTTACTTCTGTTATAACCAAAATACCAAATAGAAGCAGGCTGTTCAGGCTCATAGTTGAATTATTCCGGGGCGCCAGGGACATAACATTGAAGGTAAACGCAGCGCCTCCGCTGTTTAGACCGGAAACAGACGAAACCGTGTCAATAAGAACTTTAAAAACCGGGGCTGCAAATATACCAAAGATAAAAATAAGACCGGTTAAAAAAATCATAGGCGCTTTCATCGTCCAACCGGAGTCATTTGCTGTCTCTGTTTTCTTTGACCTTGTCCCCGCGAGAAAAGAAATACCGAAAGCTTTTACAAAACAGGCCGCCGCTAGTCCCCCGGTCAAGGCAAGAAGCCCAGTCAGAAGAGCCAGAAATATTTTCATTTTTGGAAATGTGGCGCCGGCAAGTGCTCCGGAAAATAATGTTTGAAGAATCAACCACTCGCTCATAAATCCGTTTAGCGGCGGCATCGCAGAAATAGAAAGAGCACCGATAAGAAAACAAAACGCGGTTACGGGCATTAATTTTATCAAGCCCCCCAGCTTTTCCATATTCTTTGTCCCGCAGGTTTTTAGAATAGCACCCGAACACATAAAGAGAAGAGTTTTAAAGATTGCATGATTGACTGTGTGGTAGAGCGCTGCTGCCAGGGAAAAAACAGCCAGAAGAGGCTGGTTCATTTTAATAAACACCATATAACCGCCGATTCCGAGCATAATTAATCCGATATTTTCGATACTGCTGTAGGCAAGCATTTTTTTTAGATCTTTCTCCATAAGCGCATAAAGAATTCCGCCTACACTTGAGATGATAGCAAGAACCAATATAAGATTTCCCCACCAGAGTTCAGAGACCCCGAGAATAAAAAGTACAAACCTGATAAAACCGTAGACGCCTATCTTTATCATTGCACCGGACATAACGGAAGAAATATGACTCGGAGCTTCGGGATGCGCATAGGGAAGCCAGATATGAAAGGGAATAAGGCCGGCTTTAGTCCCAAACCCTACAACAAAACACAAAAAGACAACTGTCTTTATGGTTGAAGGAAGAAGTAGGCAGGTTTCTTTAAAGGCAATAAAGTCGAAAGACCCGGAGTAAGAATATATAATAAGAAAGGCCGCTGTCATGAAGGTGGTACCAACATGAGTCATCAGGATATAGATAAGCCCTGCTCTGGATGCTTTTTCTTCGTGCGAATCGAGGGTTACCAAAAAGTAGGAAAGCAACGACATCAGTTCCCAGGCTATGAGGAAAAAAAGTACATTTGAGGAAAAAACGACCAGAAGCATCGAGAGAATGAAAAAGAAAAACAGAATTTTGGCAAAACGAATCCTGCCGCGGGAGTATAGGCCTTGCATGTATCCTATTGAATAAACCCATGACGGAATTGCCACCAGCAGTATTACGAAACCGAAGAAGATCGAAAGCGCATCAAAAGATAGCCTCCAATCAACTATGAAACTTTCCAAAGCTTCTTCCTTTCAAAGCCTGACTGAAAGAATTCCCTTAGAAACAAAAAACCCCCTACGGATGTACGATCCGACATTTTTGAAATTTCCCAAGAAATCCTTCTATGTTAAATGTATCACTAATGCAGCTATTTTTCAAGAAGTTATTCCCTCCATCTTGTCTCCCATTAACACACATTATTCCCCCACCACTTTAGGGGGACAGGTCCCCATCGGGCATAGATACAAATAATCTTAATTTGCTTTAGCAGTTGTCCAAAGGCTATAAGAAGCTGAAGGGTAAAGGCCTTGTTTTTCAAAAAGCCGAGAATGATTTGAGTCTCCCTTCAGTGCCAAAAAAATAAACATAAATAAGCCTGCAAAAAAAAACCGGCATAATCATTACTTATTCGTTATGATATTGAAACTATAGCAGTCACATAAGGGCCGTCAGGAAGGAATCGTGGAAACTTTTATCCTTTTAACTTGAGATACTTTCTTCCATTTGTTAGCATAGTGTCCGGTTAACAAACAAGACCACTACCGGAAGTTCCGTTTGTTCCTGCTTCTGCCGTAAAAAAGGAGAAAGTAATGGCCTCGGATAAAAGTTTTCTGGATTTTATAGTTGACCAGCTTGAAAATACAGGGACTATTTCCTACCGGAAGATGTTCGGGGAGTACGCGCTTTATTGCCAAGGCAAAGTGGTTGCGCTGGTCTGCGATAACCGGCTTTTTGTAAAAGTCACCTCAGGGGGAAAGGCTTTTATAGGAGATGCGGTCCTGGCGCCGGCTTATCCTGGCGCGAAATTGAGCTTCCTTATTGAAGATAAAATAGAAGACCGGGAATGGCTCAGTAATTTGATAAGGATAACCTATAAAGAACTTCCTGAACCAAAACCAAAAAAAGGAGTAAAGTCTGATAAATAGAAAATGGCTTAAATGCGCAAACATGCTGGTTATTCCATTAGTTTTGCTTATTTCTCTGTCCGGCTCCGTATTCCCGGCTGAAGTTGTTGTTAAAGCCGCTGATATGTCGGATAACAGCGCCGGCGATCCTTTTAAAGAGGTGTGGAACCTCTGGACGAACGGCTTTATAGGCGAAGTATTCGATTTTCCTGAAAACGGCGTATATAAATTTACGGTTATAGCGCGGGGCACTAAGGCGTTTGATATCTGGCCTGAAATGAAAGTTCTCTGCAATGAGACGGTGCTGTTTTCCTCGCCGGTGGCTTCTTCCCGGCTGCAGGAATTTCAGTTTACCGCTAAAATAGAGAAAGGGATTTGTAAAATAAAAATTCAGTTTACCAATGACGGCTTTGATGAGAAAAAAAAGGAAGACCGGAATTTATATATCGAACGGCTGAAAATTGAAGACAATGGCTCAGGGCTGCTTCCCCGTATTGTTCCTAAAGAAGAAGCGGAGCCGGACCTTAAAGTAAAGAAGGAGCTCTTGATGAAAAAGCTCAAAGAACAAACTGAAAAAATAAGAAAGGGCGGGCTGGAAATAACGGTGCTCGGCAAAGACGGCGGAATAATTAAAAATGCCGGTATAGCCGTTGACCAGTTAAGACATGAATTCTGGTTCGGGACCGCCATTACCTCGGGCGTGAATACTTTTGACGAAAGCACCCGCGAAAAATTTCTTAAAATACTGAAGGAGAATTTTAACAGCGCCGTTCATGAAAATGCTCTTAAATGGTACGGCACAGAGAAAGAGAAAGGCCAATTTACCTACGGGGATGCCGATAAGATACTTGCCTGGTGCGAGGAGAATAACATAAGTATGCGAGGGCATTGTATCTTCTGGGAGGTGGAAGAGGTACTCCAGCCCTGGATTAAGAAACTTAATAAGGAGGAGTTAAGAGAGGCGGTATTAAAACGCGCCAAAGAACTCCCTGAAAGATATAAAGGCCGGATAAGCGAGTATGATGTGAATAATGAAATGATGCACGGTAGTTTTTATAAAAACCGGCTTGGCGAAGGAATCTGGAAGGAGATGTTCCAAACGGTACAAAAAAGTGATCCTGAGGCGGTCCTTTATGTGAACGATTATGACATAATGAAAAACGAAACTCTGGAAGAACAATATGCGGCGCATATCCGGCATTTAATTGATCTGGGCGCGCCTGTCGGCGGGATAGGTATACAGGGTCATTTTAATGGTGCCCTAAATCCGTTTCTGGTGGCAAAATCCCTCGAGGTTCTGTCGAAATTTAATCTCCCCATAAAAATAACCGAGTTTGACATCAACTCCGGAAATGAACGGGTTAAAGCCGAAGGACTGGAAACTCTTTACCGGATATGCTTTGCCTATCCCAGGGTGAATGGTATCCTTATGTGGGGTTTCTGGGAGGGCGCGCACTGGCGGCCCAAATCCGCACTCTTTAAAAAAGACTTTACCCCGACTTCGGCCGCAAATATGTACAGGAAACTGGTCTATGAGGAGTGGTGGACAAAAGCCAAAGGGCAGACGGATGACAAAGGAAAGTACTCCTGCCGTCCTTATTTTGGCGAGCATTTGGTCACGGTCACCACCTCTAACGGAAAAATATTTTCCAAAAAAGTATCTCTGGCCTCTGCGGAAAAAAATAAAAATATCACAATAAGCACGGACTTTTGATAAAATACCCGGAGCCGGTATTTTAACTGGAACTTATAATAAATAACTATAGTTGAGTAATAGGAGTGCGCAATATGAAAGCAAAAAAAAAGTTTTACGCTCTGGTAATATATTTTTGCCTTATTCTGACCGGCAGCGGGCAGCTTCTTTTTTCGGCGCCGGTTCCGGAAACCGGTATTGTGCTGGATACAGCCGGAGTCTGGCGTATGTATCATACTCTTGAAGCCCCGGCGCTGGAGCAGAACGGCGGTAAAATCAGACCGCTTCTATTGAATGTTAAATGGCTGGATTGGACGACGCCGCCCCCGGCGGATAACTGGAAAGAACCGGAGATGGATGACCGCGGCTGGCTGCGAGGCCCTGCGCGCCGGTCTGCCAGAACGCCATATCTGGCGCGGCTCTGCATGCGCGGCAAATTTGAAGTGACTAATCTTTTTTCGGTCAATGACCTCTCTCTTATGCTTGAATACTACGGGGGCGTTATTGTTTATTTGAACGGTAAAGAAATTGGCAGAAAAAATATCCCGGCCACCAAAGATTCAAAACAACTGCTGGCGGAAGCTTATTCTCTCGAAGCATTTGTGGATGCCAAAGGGGAAGTGCCCCGTACGGTGGCGCCGGCGCTGCGCACCCGGATGTTTGAGCTTTTGGTCCCGCGGACGCTTTTAAAAAAAGGCGTTAATGTACTGGCCCTCGAGCTTATTCGCGCACCCTATCCCGAACTTCTGGAGAAAAAAAAGACAACAACCCTGGCCAAAGAGTTCGCATTGATTTGGAATACCTGTGAAATCCGTAAAGTCAGATTGTCCGCTAAGAATTTGACCGGTCTGGTGCCAAACGCCGGAAGGCCCAAAGGTATTCAAGTCTGGAATGCTGAGAACCTTGCGGGAGATGTGGATGTAGATTATGGCGACCTGACTGAAACTCTAAAACCGCTGATTATTAACAGCCCGCGCAACGGGGCTTTCTACGGGAAAGTTATCCTTGGGAGTGATAAACCCATTAAAGGTCTAAAAGTTACGGCCGGCGACCTTAAATCCGGCGAGGTTCTTATTCCGGCATCGCAGGTGCAGTTTTTATACGGTATTCCCGGCGGGCAGGAGGATTTATATGCAAATGACGAGTTTGCTCCTCCCGATTTTCTGCCCTATAAAGACGGTGCGGGCTGCCTGGGTATGCTGCTGCCGGAGCCGCTCAAGGAATTTCCTGTAGCGGTAAGGTCGAAGGACGGCAGCCGGGTTAACGGCGCTGTTGTTCCTCTTTGGGTGCGCGTCAAGGTGCCAAAGAATTCTGAACCCGGGACTTATAAAGGCACAGTTACCGTTTCTGTTTTCGGGGAAGCGTCTGTTCAAGTGCCTGTGGAACTCAAAGTCTTTGCCTGGACCCTGCCGGATGTCCAGGATTTTAAAACCTGGGTAGAACTTATCCAGTCGCCGGATTCTCTGGCGGTGGAGTACAATGTTCCGCTCTGGTCCGAGAAGCACTTTAAACTAATCGAGCGTTCGTTTAAATTAATAAGCGCAACAGGTGCGCGCAGTCTTTATATTCCGGCGATAGCGCATACGAATCTTGGCAATGAGGAATCTATGATCCGCTGGATTAAAAAAGCCGACGGAAAGTATGATTGGGATTTTTCTGTTATGGATAAATATCTGGATACGGCCGAAAAATATCTGGGTAAGCCAAAACTTGTGGTACTGCAGGTTTGGGAAGTATATATGAACACGAAAGACGCCACTGGCCGGCGCTTTGGCCTGGTGCTTGAAGAAAACCAGAAAACCACGGGCGGCGCACCTCTGGTAACTTTTGTAAATGCCGATAAAAGTACAAAGGACGGCAGTATCCCGAAATTGAGTAATCCTGTGAGTAAGGCTATCTGGCGGGAGTTACTGGCAAAAGTCCGGGCCCGGCTTAAAGAACGCGGACTTGAAAAAACACTCCAGCTGGGTATGTTCACGGATTCCACTCCTAATAAAGAAGATACAAAATTTTTCCTTGAGCTCGCGCCGGATCTGCCCTGGGTCCAGCAGGGGCATAATGCCTTTAAAGATCTAAACGGAATTGCTAAAGTCGGCTACACTGCCACCTGGTGGAGCCAGCGTTTTGCCGATGATCTTGAAAACATCAGACAGGGTACGGCGGGAACTGCCGGTTCAAAGGCAGATGTAAAACCGCGAGCTATGACGAGTTTATTCGGTTGGAACCGTCCGCAATTAGACGCTTACTATCCCCGGATGGCTAATGAGACCGGTCCTATAAGTTACTGGTATTATTTATGCGAGTTTTCTATTACCGGAGATTTCTATAGAGGCATAGGCCGGGTTGGCGCGGATTATTGGCCGGCGGTTAAGAAGGACGGTCGGCGGGTGGGCTGGGTAAATGAACGCTTTTCCGAGGTCTTGGGTTATCTGCATCAACTTCACAGTTATGTTCTTGAACCAAGAGAGGACGGCCCGGCGGCTATGACCCGTTTGCTGGCTTTGGAAGAGGGTATCCAGGATTGCGAGGCCCGCATATATATAGAAAATGCTCTTGTCAACAGGAGCTTGAAGTCAGTTGCACCTGAACTCGCAAAGCGCTGTCAGGAGGCTCTCGATGAGCGGCTGGTATATATGTGGAAAGGCCTTGATAATATGAATTTCGGGGGTTGGGGGGTTGCCGCCTGGCGGTTTACGGCGGGGGTTGCCGGTCATGCCTGGCTATTAAACACCTCTTATCGTGAACGGACAGAAAAACTTTACACCCTTGCCGGCGAGGTGGAAGCGAAGATGGGTAAAGAAAATAAGAAGGCGCGATAACGATCTGCCGGTTTAAATAACTTTTTAAAAGAAGCAATAAAATATTTAAAAAAAATATTTATTAAAGGGAGAATATATAATGTTGAGAAGCTTTGGAAGAAATGTTTTCTTAGCGGTGCTTTTTATCTCCGGGTTATTTGCGGGAGAAGAAGTAACTTCTCTGTCGCAATACGGCATTACCTGGGAATTTGAAAAGCCCGTAAGTTCCGGGAGATATATTACCGGTGACTTCTGGGTTGCCGGTCCGGTAACTCTGAAGAATATCAAACCGGCTTCTGCCGCCGGACGGCACGGCTCGGTGGTCAATCCGCCTGCGGGTAACAAGCAGGGTTATGATGACCGCCTGAACGGTTTTACTCCGGCCTTACAGGTTACGCTCCCGCTGGAACTAAAACCCGGCCAGTCGCTGGTGAGTACTCTAAGCGTTAATAAAGTCGGGGAGAGGACACCGGATACAGTTAACGGACAGTACTGCCGCGGGCCGGTTCAGACGGCTGCGGTCTTGACCTGCGTTATTTCCGCTCCGCCGGCTGATGCCTTTCGTCCTGCCTATGTGGGCGCGGAAAAACTTAATTTTACCGCCGGCCAGCTGCGCCGCGAAATGCTGCCCAAGGTTAAAGCCGCAGGGAAGGTGCCTGAGGCGGCCGGTTACGAAAGGTACTTGCAAAGAATCTGGCTTGATCACTGGCCGGATTGGAGTTCGCGGGAGATGCACCCTATGGAAAATATGCCGGACTACGGCCGCGAAATAACAAATGTTGTTTCCACGGTCAGCCTTATGCTTGTGGTGGAGGATCCGGAAGGCAAGTATGAGAAACTGCTTTTGAAATTTGTCCAGCTGGGGATAGACTACTACGGCGTGACTCAATCGAATAATAAACTCTGGTTTGCCAACGGCGGTCATGACTCCGGCCGGAAAATTCCTATAATTTTCGCCGGGGTACTTTTGAATCACGACGGAATGAAAAATGTCAAAGCCATTTTTGCCGAGGACGATCAAACCTATTATGGCGAAGGCTACCGCGGGCAGAAAGTTCTCTGGAAGATAGATCCCAGCGAAGCCCGCAAGCACGAGCACCTGCGGCCGGAAAAGTGGGCCGGACCGCCGTTTGTGCGCGATAATGACGGCTGGAAGTCCGAGGGTTACCGTGCTTTGAACGGGCCGACCTGGGTAGCGCAGGCGCTTACCGCCAGAATGCTGGGAGTTAAGGATAACTGGAACCACAATCCCTATTTTGATTATGTGGATCGCTGGGTTCTTGAAGCCAAAACCGGTATGGTCGATAAAAAAACAATGCAGCCGGCGGGTTATAATCCATTTCCTTCTGATTTTGTAAAGGCGATGTGGGAGACCTATCGCGAAAAAGCCGATGAAATCGGTGCCGAAAATTTGAAAAAATTGAAAACATTAAAATAATAGCAAAGTAAAGCCTTAGAATATGGAGGTAAATCCTGGAAAATTGCCGGAAAAAGTGTTTCTGGTTTTTTCATAAAGGCCTTTGTTGGGAAAGGAATTCGAGGAAAATTTGTAATAAATAGATAAAATTCTTAAAATCCGCGTTGTTTTCTGATATAATATTAACTAATTATTAGGAAAAATCCGGTTTTATGGAACTTTTAACTGCTGAACTGTGTCTATATAGAAGAACCAATGATTACATATTACATTCTTAAAATGCTTTGTACATCGTACTTAGTACTTTGTACTTAATTTTTTTGTAAGGGGGT
>Ga0114951_10001946_pt1 | contig 24351 bp, 21 predicted proteins | sample AM7aDNAmetaG_FD_88677 | JGI IMG/M metagenome (GOLD analysis project Ga0114951, IMG submission 88677) | Freshwater microbial communities from Finland to study Microbial Dark Matter (Phase II) - AM7a DNA metaG | ecosystem: Environmental > Aquatic > Freshwater > Lake | place: Finland: Lake Alinen... | reverse complement strand
GCATATAAAAAGGCTGTGAAGAAAAAAAAAAAAAAAAAAAGAAAATTTGCGATCCCGAATTGTAAGGACGCTGTAAAAAACTATTTAAAAAAAAAAATTTTTCTTTTGTGGGGGGGGGGGGGTAATAAATAGAGTTCAATAATTTGTCTATTAAACATCAATATCAGTGGTAATATTTTTTTAAATGGAATAATAGCATTGAGTTTAAAATTACTCTGAAAAGCGTTTACTGATGATTCGGATATATGTATGAAAAAACCAGGATGTCACCCTTTTCAGGTGCTTTAAAAAAAGAATTTTATTTTGTATTTAATATTTTTCTGAATCTAACAAGACTTTTTTAAAACATTATTTCATAATTTATTTAAATCAGCACCCTACTTTGCCACAAATCTGCCACAAAAGAAGTTTGTGAAAAACGCTCAATAATTGAACTTGAAAAAACACTTGATAGGTGTTAGTATATCCTACAGTGCGGGCGTAATTCAGTGGTAGAATGCCACCTTCCCAAGGTGGACGTCGAGGGTTCAAGTCCCTTCGCCCGCTCCAGAAAATCGGGTTCAAGTTCCACCAAAGAGCGTTGGTGGATTTCGCTTCGCTCAATCCGCCACAAAGCGTTGGTGGATTTCGCTTCGCTCAATCCGCCACAAAGCGTTGGTGGATTTCGCTTCGCTCAACCCTTGCCTGCTCCATAATTTTGCACCTGCGAAATTAGAACAATAGAAAATCGACCAATGGATAGTAGATCCGAACCATTTCTATTGCGGTCTATTCTCTGAACTACCGGGGTATTCTACTAAAAACCATTTGAAAATCAGAATTTTTTCTTTTCACTGCCATTTTTAGGCAAAACTTATATTTGTATTGAAAAAACATGGGTTTTCATGTAGAATAGCAGGTCACATACTATATTAAATGTATGTTGTTCAGGGATTTTTTATTAACAAGCAGGAATAAGGGCTTAGCATCGGGAGAAGAAAATGGCAAAAGATATTTTTGCAAAAGTCGGCTTAACCTTTGATGATGTACTGCTTATTCCCAAAAAGTCGGAATTGATCCATTCAGAGGTTGATGTTTCGACTTTTCTCACAAGACATATCAAACTTAATATTCCGCTGGTTTCGGCGGCTATGGACACGGTTACCGAGGCAACCCTGGCTATCGCTATCGCGCAGGAAGGCGGCATAGGCATTATTCATAAAAATCTTACCTGGAAGGAACAGTCCGAACAGGTGGATAAGGTAAAGAGATTCATGAGCGGGGTTATTCATCATCCGGTCACGCTTTCCCCGCAGAGATCCATAAATGAAGCCGCGGATATAATGAAACGTAAAGGCATCTCCGGTTTTCCGGTCACCATAGACGGTTCAGGCAACGGAAAACTGGTGGGGATCCTGACAAGAAGGGATCTGAAGTTCATTAAAAAGTTCGAGGGCACGGTCGGCGACCATATGACCAAGAGTAATCTCGTTACCGCGCTGGAAGGCGTCTCTCTGCAAAAGGCGCTTGAGATACTGAACAAAAATAAAGTGGAGAAACTGCCGCTTATTGACAAGGCCGGGAATCTCCGGGGGCTTGTGACCATAAGAGACATTGAAAAACGGCTGGAGTTCCCGATCTCCTGCAAGGATAAACAGGGCCGCTTGCTGGTAGGCGCCGCGGTCGGCGTTACAAAAGATTCTGAAGAAAGGGCGGATGAACTGGTAAAAGCCGGAGTGGATGTACTGGCTATTGATACGGCCCACGGGCATTCGAAAAATGTAATTGAAATGCTGAAGAAGCTGCGGAAAAAATATCCTTTAATGGACCTCATAGCCGGAAATGTCGCGACGGCGGAAGCCGCCAAAGACCTTTGCAAGTTCGGTGCGGACGCGATAAAAGTCGGCATGGGCCCGGGTTCTATCTGCACGACCAGGGTCATTGCCGGGATCGGAGTACCGCAGATAACGGCGATACATGAATGCAGTGAAGCCGCGAAAAAATACAAGATACCCGTGATCGCGGACGGCGGGATAAAATATTCCGGTGATATTCCGAAAGCTCTCGCGGCCGGCGCTTCAACCGTGATGATAGGTAATTTATTCGCCGGCACTGACGAAGCTCCGGGAGAGACCGTGTTCCTGGAAGGAAGAAGGTTTAAAATGTACCACGGCATGGGTTCTCTTGCCGCGATGAAAAAAGGGAGCAAGGACAGATACTTTCAGGATAATGTGGATAATCAGAAGCTGGTTCCGGAAGGTGTTGAAGGCAGGGTCCCTTACCGGGGCTCTATCTCCGCAAGCGTGCTGCAGCTTATCGGGGGCCTAAAAAGCGGAATGGGTTATTGCGGGGCCGCGTCCATAAAAGACCTTCAAACAAAAGCGGAATTTATCAGGATAACAACTGCGGGGCTGCAGGAAAATCATCCCCATAATATTACCATAACAAGCGAGCCGCCCAACTACTGGCTTTAGAGTGGTGGGAAAAGGGCTTTGCTACGGGCGGACTGGTACGGTTTACTGGCCGCCGCGCGAATAAAGGAGGAAACACAAGATGTTGAATAAGACAGTAAAAACCGAGCTGATAGGCAAGTACAGGAAACACGAGAAAGATACCGGATCCTCAGAGGTTCAGGTAGCGTTGATGACGGGAAGGATAAATTACCTTACCGAGCATTTGAAAAAGCATAAGAAAGACCACAGCAGCAGAAGGGGCCTGATCGTGCTTGTAGGTAAAAGACGCAGCCTGCTGGACTACATCAAAAGAACCGATTTTGACAAGTATAAAAAGATAATTGACAGTTTGGAATTAAGAAAGTAAATTTTTTAAAAAAGAAGATATCAGGAAGTTGCAAGTGAAAGCGCCATTGGGGCGCGAAGCAACTCCTGAATGAGAAGGTTTTTGCGCAAGAGATGTTCAAAAACTAAGGACAGGAAAAAATGGAAATAGTAATAAAGAGGACGCTGGGGGGCAGGGAGCTCTCCATAACAACGGGTAAGATAGCAAAACTGGCGGAAGGCGCGGTGACTGTAAGGTACGGAGACACCATAGTTCTTTCTACCGTCTGCACATCGGAAACGACCAGGCCGGATCAGAATTTTTTTCCGTTAACCGTGGAATACAGGGAAAGATTTTATGCCGCCGGGAAGATCCCGGGCGGTTTTTTCAAAAGAGAAGGCAGGCCCCGCGAGCTGGAAACGCTTAACGCGCGGATAACCGACAGGTCCATCAGGCCGCTCTTCCCGTCAACGCTTATAAACGAAGTGCAGATAATTAACACTGTTTTATCCTATGACGCGGAAAATGAAGCGGATGTTCTGGCGCTCATCGGCTCTTCTTCGGCTTTGATGTGTACCAGCATTCCGTATCACGGCCCCGTGGCGCCGGTTAAGGTGGGCAAAGTGGGCGGCAGTTTGGTGGTTTTCCCGACGATGACCCAGCTAAAAGACAGCACGCTTGAACTTCTGGTGGTCTATCTTAAAGCCGGTGTTATTATGATAGAGTGCGGCAGTAAGGAGGTCTCTGAAGCCGAAATTCTGGAGGCCGTAAAGTTCGGCCGCCCTATCGCCGACGAGATCATCGCGATGCAGGAAGAACTTTCTGCAGGCATGAAGAAAACTGAAAAGAAATACATCTATATGCCCGTTACTCCTGAACTGGAAAAGACCGTGAAAGAAATGGCGGGGGAGAAGCTGGCTGCAATAGAAATGAAGGCCGATAAACTGGCCCGGCAGGCCGAGGTTAAGAAGATCAAAGAGGAAGTGCTGGCCGCTCTGCTTGAGAAATTCCCGGCGGGTAAGAATGAGATCAACAGTTATCTCGAAAAAATAGAAGAGGAAAATGTCCGGAAAGCTATCCTGGAGAAAAAACAGAGGCCGGATGGCAGAGGTATTACGGATATACGCCAGATCACCTGCGAGGTCGGGATACTTCCCAGAACTCACGGTTCGGCGCTTTTTTCAAGAGGCCAGACCCAGGCGCTCGTGGTAACCACTCTCGGCACCAAAGATGACGTGCAGTATCTTGATGATCTGGCTGGAGAGGCAGAAAAGAAATACATGCTGCATTATAATTTCCCGCCTTTTGCGACGGGTGAAGCCAAGCCGATCCGGGGCGTGGGCAGAAGGGAAGTAGGGCACGGAGCGCTGGCAGAAAAAGCTATCGCGCCGGTAATTCCTTCACAGGAAAAATTCCCCTATGTAGTCAATCTGGTTTCGGATATTATTGAATCCAACGGTTCTTCTTCCATGGCTTCGGTCTGCGGCGCCTCTCTTTCTCTTATGGACGCAGGTGTTCCGATAACGAGCCCGGTTGCGGGAATCTCAATAGGTTTGATCAAAGAACAAAGCGGCTGGATAACTCTTACGGATATAGCGGGTATCGAGGATCATTACGGCGACATGGATTTTAAAGTGGCCGGTACCTCAAAAGGCATTACCGCTATCCAGCTTGATATGAAAGTCGAAGGTATTTCGGATGAAGTGATTGAAAGGTCCCTTGCCCAGGCAAAAGAAGCCCGGGGTTTGATCCTTGAAAAGATGCTTGCCTCGCTTGGCGCGCCCAGAGCGGATCTTTCGAGCTTTGCGCCGAGAATAGTGACCATGAAGATCCACGTGGACAAGATAAAGGATCTTATCGGTCCTGCGGGCAAGATAATAAAGAAGATAATTCTGGAGACCGGCGCCAAGATAGATGTGGATAACGATGGCACGGTGCATGTCGCGTCGGCGGACGGCGTGGCTCTTCAGGCGGCAATAGACCGTATCAAAGAGATCTGCAGAGAAGCCGAACTGGGTGCCACTTACACGGGCCCGGTGAAAAAAGTCGCCGAGTTTGGCGCTTTTATAGAGATCTTCCCCGGCCAGGACGGCCTTTGCCACATTTCCGAGCTCGATCTGACAAGAGTTAAGAGAGTAGAGGATGTTGTAAAGGAAGGGGATATTGTAACGGTAAAGGTCATCGGTATTGACGAAAAAACCGGCAAGATCAAACTTTCCCGGAAAGCGTTAATGGGAAATAAAGGCACACCCGCTGCCGGAAAGTAGAGCGGAAATGCATTCTAGAAGAGTTTTTGGTTCCGGCCTGACTGCGCATATTGAAGAACTTGCGCAGGTCAGGTCGGTTTCTTTAGGCCTCCTGATAAAATCCGGGTCCCGCTATGAAAATAAAAAAGAAGTAGGGGTCTCGCATTTTATTGAGCACATGGTCTTTAAAGGCAACGCTAAATTGTCCGCTTTTGAGATCGCGGAAAGTTTTGACCTGCTCGGGGCCTCTATCGATGCTTTTACTTCCAGGGAATATACCTGTTTTTATGTCCGGATGGTGGATGAATACCTGCCGCAGGTCATGAAACTTCTTTCCGAAATGATCCTCGCGCCGGCTTTTTCCCGGGAGGAAATTCTCCGCGAAAAAGAGGTGATCTTTGAAGAAATAAAAATGTATCTGGATTCACCGGATGAATTTACTTTTGATACTTTTCTGGAAGGCATCTACGGCGGCCATCCCCTGGGCCACCCCATACTTGGTTTTGAGGATACCGTTAAGGGTTTTGAACAAAAAAATGTCCTGGAATATCATAAAAGATTTTACTCTCCGGAAAATGCGATAATTTCCGCGGCGGGAAACGTGAAAAAAGATGATTTTTACGCGCTCGTTGAGAAATACTTTGGCGCTTGGAAGAAGAGCGGGAACGTGATCCAGACCCTGCCCCCGGCCTATGATTTTAAAGACCAGGAAATAAATAAAAAACTGGAGCAGGTGCATGTTTGCCTGGGTACGGAAGGGCTGTCGTTCCGGCATCAGGACCGGTTTAAACTTCTTGTTATGAATGAAATACTCGGCGGTTCGATGTCCTCGCATCTATTTCAGGAAGTGCGCGAAAAACGCGGCCTCTGTTATTCCATAAGCTCGCACGCCGATTCTTATTCCGATTCCGGCATAATTTTCATCTATGCCGCGACCGACCGGGAAAAACTTGCAAAACTGCTTGAAATTGTGAATGCGGAACTGGAAAAAATGAAGACCGCCATCACGGAAAAAGAACTTACCAAGGTAAAACAGCAGGTTAAAGGCAGTTATATCCTGAGCATGGAAAATACTACCAACCGCATGACCCGTCTTTTAAAGCAGGAATTCTATAAAGAAAAATTCCTGGAGCTTGACGGAATAATGGAAGAAATAGAAAAGATAAAAAAAGAAGACCTGATGGAATTCGCGGAACGGCTTTTTGTAAAAGCAAGAATGAAATTACTCACGGTAGGGCCGAAATAACCGCGGGCCTTCTGCCTGAGGAAAAAAAGCCCTGCATAAAGGAATATTAAGAAGGGAAAATTCAGAAATTTCTCAAGAAGATAGAAGCAGAGGATATTAGAAATGTAGTTGCTTGCCCTGTCAGGCCAAGGGCTGACTGTCCCGCTTTATGCGGCTTTTCAAGCATTTTTGGCCTCATAAATGAGGCAACTACAAAAATTGAATAAGATTAGGAATTTCCGGGGAAAATTAAAATATATGGAAAAAATGCTATTTAGAAAGTATAATATATTATCATGAAAAATCTTGAAGGCATAAAGATCTGCAGCCTGTTCGGCTCTCTTTCGGAGCAGGAAAGAAAGAAGGTGCTTTCTGTTTCCGTACAGAAGCAATTTGAAAGAGGCGATATTATTACGCAGGAAGGCGACCGGAGCGGTTTTGTTTATATTGTAGCGGAAGGCCAGATAAAAGGCACCAGGTTTACCTCGGACGGCAGGGAGATAATACTTGAGATCTTTGGCCGCTGCGATATGATAGGACAGGTGGCCGCCATCTCCGGAGAACCGTACTACTATACCGCGATCGCTTTGACCTCTACCACGGTCAATATGATAAAAAAAGAAGAATTTATGGAACTGCTCCGGAAGAATCCCGGCATTGCAAACAAGACTTTCGCGGCGCTCGGAAAACGTTTAAGGGCCGCGCAGGCCAAAATAGAAGAATTTGTTTCCGATAAGGTCGAGCAGCGTATCGCAAAACTTCTCGTAGCGCTTTCCGATAGAATGGGAAATGAGATACCTTTTACCCGCCAGGAAATAGCCAGCATGGTGGGCACCACCATAGAAACCGCCATCAGGGTTACCAGCCGTTTTAAAGAAGCAAAAGTAATTAAGACCACCAGAGGCAGGATCCAGATCATTGATAAGCAGAAATTGGCGCTGCTTGCCGAAGGCCCTCCCTTAGAGATCGTCTGAAACAAAGCCCTGTTTTTTACATGACAATAATCATACAAATATCCTGCCGGATAGATTACAATCAAATAAATCAACGGAGGTCAATATGGCAGATGAAACTTTGAAAGAAAAAGTCCAAAAATCTTTGAATAAGGTCAGGCCCTCTCTCCAGGCGGACGGCGGAGACGTGGAATTGGTAGAGATCACAACTGACAATATAGTAAAGGTGAAATTAAAAGGTGCCTGCGGGGGTTGTCCCATGGCTCAGATGACATTAAAAAACGGTATTGAAAAGTTCCTGAAAAAGGAAGTGCCGGAAATAAAAAGCGTCGAACCTGCAAGTTAAGGAAAGGCCTATGCCGGAAAAATGCAAGGGGTCAAAACTAAGAGTCGCGATCTACAGATGCCCCAGCTGTTATGAGACCGTGGAAATATTTTCTGATGAAAAGAAAGCCAGCTGCACGCACTGCGGCACTCCCATACTTGTTACCATGGCAAATAAATGCATGGAGTGGTGCGCTCTTGCCGGGTCCTGCATGTCCAAGACCGTAAAGAAGCAGGCGAAGAAAAACAAAAAAACCTGAAAGGCAGCGAAAAATAAAAGGCCGCAGCTATAAGCTGCGGCCTTTTTTTATGCTTTTTTTTCCGGCCTCAATAGGATAAGCCGCCTAAAAGGTGCCACTAAAAGGTGCCGCTTTTATTGACTTAAAACATGAAAAAGGATACAATAAATTCATGAAAACTCCGGACGGTAAAAGTTTTTATCCCCCTCTTTTTTTATTTTTACTGCCTGTATTTATTTTTGCTGAAACCCCTGCTGCTCCCGCGGTAAATGAAACCACCCTGGAAACGGGCCTGCCGGTACCAACGTCCGCCACTCCAAAAACCGTAATAAATTCAGACGGCAGCGGAGTTATTACCGCTCCGGACGGCAGCACCAGTATCCTGCCGGCTCCCGTTTTGCTGCCGGAAATAAAAAGCATCACCCCCGCGAAACTCTATCCCGGAAAATGTTATCCCGCGGTAAAAATAAAAGGCCTGAACTTTTCAAAAAATATAGTTATAAAATTCAATACCGGGGATATCGCGGTAGAAAGGCCGGGCGAGGCGGCGACGGACACGGTAGAACTCTCCGTAACAATAAAAAAAGAGGCAAAACCCGGGCCTTACGATATTTTGTTCCAAAATTCCCCTGAAACAGCGGCCGTGCTTAAAAACGCCGTTTTGATAATGAGTCAACCGGAAATAACCGCGGTCAGGCAGAAGGAGATCCGCCAGGGAACCGGTAATAATGAAATACTGCTTGCCGGGAACAGTTTCCTGCCGGGTGCCAGAGTGGAATTTCCGGAAAACAGCGGAGAAATAACCGCGCGGCAGGTCTCGGTAAATCCGGAAAAAGAAATAAAATTGGAGGTTGAGGTTTCTTTTGCAGTAAAGCCCGGAGAGGTAAAATTCAAGGTAGTAAATCCGGACGGAGAAAGCGCGGGCGGCAGGTTCGTGGTCACTACGGCGCTGGACATAGACAGCGTACTGCCCGGGTCCGTGCCGCAGGGAGCCGCCGGCCTGGAACTCACCTTAAAAGGGAGTAATTTTTCCAAAGCGCTTAAAGCCGTTTCCGGTGCCGAAGGTTTGACCGTGAACAGTATTTTCGTGCTTTCCGGGAACGAAGCGGCCCTTAATATTTCCGTTTCTGCTCTTGCTCTTCCGGGAAAAAAAGAACTTATTCTTAGCGCGCCGGACGGAGGCAGCCGGAAATTCTATATTAGTATTTCCTCGCGGCCTGTCCTTGAAAGCATAATTCCGGACCAGGCCCCGCAGGGTGCGGAGAACAGGATACTTACCCTGACCGGGAATAATTTAAACAAAGACACCGTGATAAAGTTCAGCAGTACCGGCATAAGGATAATTGGCTATGAGCTCAGGCCGCCCCGGCAGCTCCTGGTGCAGATAAGTGTTTCAAGCCGTGCTCCGGCCGGCACTTTCGATGTTACCGCCGCGGCTCAGGACGGCGGAACGGATATTCTTAAAAAAGCTTTCAGTATTAATCTTAAGCCGGAGCTTAAAGCGCTGTCCCCGGCAAGCGCGGTACAGGGTGCTTTTGAGCAGGAAATAGAAATAGCAGGCCGGGGTTTCACAAAAAATACCGTGCTAAAAATAGACGGTGAAGGTATCTTCTTGAAGGGCACGGAATATTCCGGCCCTTTTTTGCTGAAAACCAGGCTCACGGTCGGATTACAGGTTCCGCCGGGGAAAAAAGGCCTGTTTCTGTATAACCCGGATGGCGGCTCTTTAGCTCTGCCGGCAGTGTTTGAAATAAACAAAATAGATAAAGGCGGCCTTTACTTCGGAGAACCGGGCAAATTCAGCAAACCGGCAAGAATAAATAAAAAGAAGGCGTATCTGGAGTGCCCCCTCTACCAGGAGATAATAAGGGAGAACATAGCTGCGGAGAGTTCCCGGTACGGGCAGATAATCAATAAGGTCGAGGAGGCCTTGACCGCGGCCTATAAAAGTATTCAAAAAAAATATAATTATGACCTTATCGGGGAAACCGGCTACATTACCGGTGAGGACGGGGAACCGGCAAAAGAGATCCCCGATATTACCGGCCTGGTAATAAAAGAATTTGAAAAGCAATAAAAAAGCAGGCAGTCTTCCTGCCTTAAAGAGCTTTGGCCCGTGAAATGAAGGAACTTTTAAAGGAGAATAATTTTATGGCCCACGAAAAAAATATCCTGCCCCTGCTTTTGTTCGGAGGCAAGCGTTCCTGGGAACTGCCCGAACTCACCAATATCAATAAACTTCCGCCCCGGGCCACTTTTTATTATTATAATAACGAAAAAGACGCGGCCCTCGGGGACCGGGACAGGTCCTATATAAAGTTCCTGAACGGCAAATGGGATTTTAAGATAAAAAAGAACCCCTATGAAGCAACGGAGAGGGAACTTACAGCAGGGGGCTGGGCAAAAATAGAGGTTCCGGGTAACTGGACCATGCAGGGTTTTGGCCGGCCGCATTACACCAATGTCCGGATGCCCTTTAAAGAGCTTCCGCCTTTGGTACCCGAAAATAACCCTACGGGCATCTACAGGACGGACTTTACCCTTCCGGCGGGCTGGAAAAAAAGGCGGACGGTCCTGCATTTCGGCGGTTGTGAAGGCGCCTTGTATGTCTATGTGAATAAAAAAGCGGCGGGTATGAATAAGGATGCCCGGACTCCCGCGGAATTTGATATTTCCTCCCTGCTTGCGGCCGGAAAAAATGAACTTGTCTGCGTGGTGGTCCAATGGTCGGACGCGGCATTTCTTGAAGATCAGGATCACTGGTGGCAGGCCGGCCTGCAAAGAGAAGTCTATCTTTATTCTACGGCGAAACCTCATATACAGGATATTTTCGCGCGGGCAAGTTTTGAAAATAATTATAAAAATGCGGAGTTGACAGTTTCCGTGCGGCTCGGTTATCCCGGGGAAAAATATTTTGGAGTACCTTTAAAAGTTACCTTGCTTGACGCCGCGGGGAAAAAAGTCCCCGGCAAGCCGGTTGAAGCCCGTTCAAAATTCAGCACCGAAAAAACCTTTGTTTTGAAAATAAACAAGCCGGTGCTCTGGAACGCCGAGGCGCCCTATCTCTATACTATCCTCGTTTCCGGCGGGGCGGGCGGTTCAAAAGACAGCGTTTCCACGAAATTCGGTTTCAGAGAGGTGAAGTTCGAAAAGCGGAACCTGCTCATAAACGGCCAGAGGGTGATGATCCGGGGAGTGAACAGGCACGACCATGACGAGGTTAAAGGAAAATATATCAGCCGGGAGCTCATGGAAAAAGACTTTATCGTAATGAAAAACTTTAATATCAACGCGGTCAGGACCTCGCATTATCCGAATGACCCTTACTGGCTGGAACTTTGCGATAAACACGGGCTTTACCTTGTGGATGAAACAAATCTGGAAACCCACGCCTTTTATAACGAGCTCTGCCACGATAACCGGTATGCCTCCGCGTTCCTCGAACGGGCAAGGAACCTGGTGGAGCGGGACAAGAACCATCCTTCCGTGATCTTCTGGTCGCTTGGAAATGAAAGCGGTTACGGGCCCAATCATGATGCCATGGCCGGCTGGATAAGGGGTTATGACAGCACGCGGCTTTTGCATTATGAAGGCGCGATCACCCGGGACTGGACCAAGGGCAAAAGGGCGTCGGATATTATCTGTCCGATGTATCCTCCTATAAAAAAAATTATTAATTGGGCGAAAAAACCGGGTAAAGACGAAAGGCCGCTCATTATGTGCGAGTATTCCCATGCCATGGGCAATTCCAACGGCTGTCTTGCCGATTACTGGGCCGCAATAGAAAAATACCCGGGCTTGCAGGGCGGTTATATCTGGGAATGGCTTGATCACGGCATAAGAAAGCGGGCAAAAGACGGGAGAGAATACTGGGGTTATGGCGGGGATTTCGGCGATTTTCCCAATGACGCCAATTTTGTGGCGGACGGGCTGGTCTGGCCGGACCGGACCGCGCACCCGGGCCTTTATGAAGTCAAATATCTTTACCAGCCGGTAAAAGTGGAAGCGGTAAATTTGAAAAAAGGCCTGGTCAGGATCACGAATAAGAATTTTTTTACCGGACTGGACGGGCTTGCGGGAAAATGGGAACTGCATATAGACGGAGAACCTGCCGCCGGCGGGGAGCTTCCGGCCTTGAGAGTGGCCCCGGGGCGGTCCAAAGTATTTAAACTTGATTATCAGAAACAACTTTCCGGAAAAAGCGGGGAAAAATTCCTGAATTTCGGTTTCTACCGGGCAGCCGGCAGGTGGTGGACGGTTGCCGGCGCGGAAGCCGCGTCTGAACAGCTTGCTTTTCCCGGAAACAAAGCCGTGAAAAAAACAAGCGGCAGGTTCCGGCCTGTTGTGCTGAAAACAAAGAAAAAGCTCTCGGTGATTTTCGGGGAAACGAAAGCCGTATTTGACGTGAAGCAGGGCGCTCTTGTGTTTTTTGGGAAGAAAGAAAATATTATCACGGAAGGCCCGAAACTTAATATCTGGAGAGCTGCCGTTGATAACGACGGCATAAAGTTATTTTCAAAGAGAGAAGGTCCTCTTAAAAAGTGGAAGGAAGCGGGGCTTCACGCTGTTGTACTTAAAGCTAAAAGTGTAAGACTTGTCAGAAAAAACGGTAAAATTACGGTGGTGCTTAAACATGCCGGCAGCGGAAGGAAAAAGTGGAGTGATCTTGAACATATCCAGGAATATGTGTTTGCTTCAGAAACGGAAATGCTTGTAAAGAATAAAATATTACTTGGAAAGGGGATCAGGGATATCCCCCGGGCCGGCGTTGTTCTTAAAATTAAGGAAGATTTTGAGGAGCTGCTCTGGTATGGCAGGGGGCCTTTTGAGAATTATAGCGACAGAAAATCCGCGGCAAGGGTAGGGCTCTACTCCGGCTCCGTAACGGCTCAGTATGTGCCTTACATAATGCCCCAGGAGCACGGGCATAAAACAGACACCCGCTGGTTTAGTTTAAGCGGGAAATACGGAAAATTGATAGTTACCGGAAAACCCCTGCTGGAATTTAATGTCAGCCATTATTCCGCCGAAGAGCTTTTCAGGGCAAAACATACTTTTGAGTTGAAGAAAAATAAAGATACCATAGTATATGTAGATCATGCTCAAAGAGGACTGGGCACCCTCTCCTGCGGGCCCGATACGCTGGATAAATACAAATTACTGAAGAACAAATATGAATTTGCCTATTCTTTAAAACTTAATTAGGCGGGGAAAACCAAAGAAAAAAATAGAGGACAGGAGGGTAAGCATGCCTGCAAAAATGTTTAAAATAAGAAAACCGGACAAGAAAATGAGTTTACAGGGAACCGCACTTTCAGGGATAAAGTGGCTGGATCCTAAAAAAGCCCCTTTTGTTGTTTCCGGCCTTGCGTGGTTCAAAAAAGAAAAAATATACCGCAGGCTGCCGGTAAAGCCCAAATGGAAGCTGAGCGAAGCTGTTGACCTTTTGGCCGGTTGCCCCGCGGGCGCCCAGCTCCGGTTCCGTACCGATTCGAAAAGAGTGGCGGCGAGGGTTCTTCTGACGGAGGCGCAAAGACACGAACATATGACGGCTACCGGACAGGCAGGTTTTGACTGCTATATCGGCCCTCCCGGAAAGAAGCTGTATATAAGTACAGCCAGGTTTGACCAGACAAAACTTGCGTACGAATACCTTTTCTTTGAAGCGGATAAAAAAGAGCTGAGGAACATTACTTTAAACTTTCCGCTTTATCAGGGGCTCAGGGAGGTCTTAATAGGCCTGGATAAGAGCAGTAAGATCCTGCCTCCTTTACCCTATAAAAACAAAAAAAAGATAATTGTTTATGGAACCTCCACTACCCAGGGCGGGTGCGCTTCAAGGCCGGGGATGGCCTTTACAAATATTCTCAGCAGGCGGCTTAACCTGGAATTCATAAATTTCGGCTTCTCCGGCAGCGGCCTCGGAGAACCAGAGCTTGCACGGCTCATCTGCGAAATAGAAGACCCATGCTGCTTTGTTCTGGACTTTGAGGCAAACTCGGGCCTTATGTATGCTAAAAACCTGCCGCAGTTCATAAGGATACTCCGGAACTTTAAGAAGAAGACCCCGATACTTATTGTTTCCCGCCTCAAATTTTCCCCGGAAACCCTCGGCAAGGAAACCCGGGTGAGGTTACTGCGGTTTGAGTTTGCAAAAGACACCGTTAAAGAATTCAAAAAGCAGGGGGACAAAAATATACACCTGCTTGATGGTTCCACCCTGCTAGGTAAAGACTTTGACGAATGCACGGTTGATGGTGTTCATCCCACCGACCTGGGCTTTTGGCGTATGGCAGAAGGTATTGCGCCCGTATTAAAAAAGCTTTTAAATTAAAAAGAATAATACAGGCCGGAGGCCAATACCGTGGAAGCAACGTTAAAAAAATATCTGGGCAAATTGGAGAGGATGATAGATCCTGCCCGGCAGGCGGCAACAAGAAGCTCCATTCAAAAAGTTTTTAATTTTGAAAAAGTTCCCGAGCTGCCTTTTATTGACCTGGGCGGAATTGCCGGGCTTGCCGATAAAGACTGGCCGTCCTACAGTTATAATGAAGCTTTTTTTGACCCCGCTAAAATGCTTTTGAACGAACTTTTAACGGTCTTTCAGCATGTTCAGCTCCGGGACTATCATGCTCTGAACATCCGTTGTAATTACGGGACCGTTATTTTGCCTTCTATTTTTGGCGTAAAATACCGGCTTACGGAAACTTCCCTGCCCTGGGCCGGGCATTACGGATCCAGAGAAGAGATAAAAAAATTGCTGGCAAAAGGGGTGCCTGACCTTGAAAGCGGCCTGGGAAAAAATTGTTTTGAAACGGCGGAATATTACCGCAAGATCCTGGCGGAGTATCCTAAACTCAAAAAGGCCATAACTGTTTATCATCCTGACCTGCAGAGCACTTTCGACGCGGCGCATTTGATCTGGGGCCATGATATTTTGTACGCCATGTATGACTGTCCTGAACTGGTGCATGAAGCGCTGGCGCTCATAACAGAAACCTACAGCAGGTTCATGAGAAAATGGAAAAAACATACCGGGGAAGGCAATGAGTATTCAACCCACTGGAATTATTATATGAAAGGCGGGATCATGCTGCGGGATGACTCAGCCGTAATGATCTCTCCGGCGCACTACGAGGAATTTGTGAAACCGTATGACCAGAAACTGTTGAATGAATTCGGCGGCTGCCTGCATTTTTGCGGAAAAGGGGATACTTTCATAAGGTCCATGTGCGCCAGCACGAAATTATACGGGATAAATACCTCGCAGCCGGAACTTAATAATATGGAGCAAATGCTAAGTTTATGCAGGGATAATAAGCTTGTTTTGCTTGGCCTGCCGGAAAAGTATATCCCGAAAAACGCGGACACGGGTTTTATCGCCGTAAAGGTGTAACTTTGGATTGCGGTCCTTCTTTGAGCCCTGCCCAAAAAAGCTCTTTAACTTCGACTAAAATTTCGCCTGAACAAGAGGATGTTTATTGAATGTAAACTTTTGTTTAATCTTTGGCCGGGAAACGTTATAATATCCTTATTAAGGCCAAAGGAGGCAGCATGCCAGGTAATAAAAAAAGAGGAAAAATAACGTTCTTGAGAGCCGTGCTTTTCGCGGTGCCGGCAATACTTTTGTTACTTTCCGGTTCCTACGCGGAGGAAACCCTGCTGGAGAAGGCCGCGCCTGAACAAAAAAAGCTGTTTGCGGATATTAAACCGGTAATATTGAGAGGCGCGGCCCAGACGCCTTTACAGCTTAAAGACTCCGAAGAAAGTTACTTCTGGCTGATGTCCGCACGCATAATTCCTCTTTTACAGGCCTACCATTACTCGCATGACCCGGTGTTCCTCGCGGCCTATGTCCCGCTCCAGGAACAGATCCTTTCCCAGCGTTTCATCCATACCACCAGGCCGGAATGGAAGGGCTGGTTCAATTTTAAAGGCAATGGGGAGGAGATCTGTCCCCTGATCGACCACGATACTATACTTTATTATGTCCCGGTTTTGATGTTTGTAAAGGAAGTCAGAGAGGACCCGAAACTCAAAGAAAAATACGGAGCAAAAGCGGAGGCCTGGTTTAAGGATGTGGAAGAGTCCATACGCGACTGGGATAAACGCGGCTGCTGGCATGACCTGGATGAAAAGACAGGTTATTACAGCACAGTTACCGAGTATCCGGACAAAGACGGGAACGTGGCAAAAAACAAGACCATATTTTCCGGAGGAACAGTTCAGTATAACAAGGTCAATGCCCTTTACGAAGCGTTATGCCTGGCCTACCGTATGACCGGGGATAGCTGGTACCGGGTCCGCATGGAGAAAAGCGCAAAGTTCTGGCGCGACCACTGGCGTGAGGACGGTAAACACGTGGAGTGGAACTATCGCGATCATTATCTGCCGGCGGATTACGAGAGCGGTGTAGTGGGTAAGGGAAAGACCCGGACCGGCGCCTGGGTGCACCGCAAAGGCGGGTATTACCGGCTTGATGTCTCGGCGGCGACCATGCTTTACGACGTGGGGATATTTTTCAAACAGCCCGATATGGAAAAACTTATCAAAACCAACCTGGAGTTCATGTGGCGCAAAGATACCACGCCTCCCACCTTTAAGAACATTAACGGCGTCTATAACGCGTCCGGGGTAAAATATAACTATGATAAAGGCTGGCTCTGGACAAGTTTGGGCCATTTTGATCCCAGGATACGGGAACTCTGGAAGGCTTCCATTGATAATGCAAAGAAAGGCTGGGCTCCCTGGAGCGATACGCTCGGATATCTTATCGAAATGTCTTACCCGGTCAGCTGGGAACCGCGTTATATTAAAGAGATACCGAAGAAGTAGCGAGCCGGCGGGACTGACAATAAAAGAAGAAATATTGAGTCCGTTTTAGACGGGTTGCTCAGTGTTCTCCCAGGTAGGCCTTTTTTATAAGTTCATTTCCTAATAACTTGCCGGCAGTATCGGAAAGAACTATATTGCCGGTTTCCAGGACATACGCCCTGGCCGCGATCTGCAGGGATTTTTTCGCGTTCTGTTCCACCAGCAATATAGTAATGCCCTGTTTATTTATCTCCTTTATTATCTGAAATACCTTTTCAACCAGTACCGGAGACAAGCCCATTGAAGGTTCATCGATCATCAGCAATTCAGGTTTTGCCATTAACCCGCGGGCTATAGCAAGCATTTGTTGTTCCCCGCCGCTTAAAGTTCCGGCCGGCTGATTTTTTCGTTCCTTTAAAACAGGGAAGAAAGCGTACATTTTTTCCATACCCGCTTTCACCATTTTTCCGTCTTTTTCAGGGAACGCGCCCAATTCCATATTTTCCATTACGGTTAATTTTGGGAAAACCCTTCTCCCTTCAGGGATCTGGACCACACGTTTTCTCGCTATCTTCCAGGCAGGCAAAGCGCTTATGAGTTCATCTTTGAATTTTATGGAACCTTTTTGCGGCTGTAAAATACCTGAAATGGTGTTTATCAGGGTAGTCTTGCCCGCGCCGTTGGCGCCGATCATGGCCACTATTTCCCCGGGTTCAATGTACAAAGAGATCCCGTTTAGGGCCGCGATCTTGCCGTAAGAAACCTGCAGCTGTTCAACTTCTAAAAGGTTTTTCATTTTTTAGGCCCCTAAATAGGCTTCTATGACCTTTGGGTCTTTCTGTACCTCTTCGGGCCTGCCTTCAGCTATTTTTTCACCATAGTCCAGCACCGCTATCCTGTCTGAAACTTTCATTATTACGTTCATCTGGTGTTCGATAATAATTATGGTGATGTTCTGCGCCCTTATCTTATAGATCAGCTCCATTAACTCGTTACATTCCTGCAGGTTCATGCCTGCCGTCGGCTCATCCAAAAGGAGCAGGGAAGGTTCTGCGGCCAGAGCCCGCGCGATCTCCAGTCTCCGCTGCGCGCCATAAGACAGATTTTTTGCCAGCTGATTTCCTTCCTTGAGGAGGCCGATAAAAGCCAGGATAGACCTGGAACTGTCCGCGATCTCTTTTTCTTCCCGTTTAAAGCCCCTGGTTTGCAGCAGGGTCTCCGTTAATTTTGAACGGGTCCGGCAGTGCCGGCCGACCATAACATTTTCCAGTACGGTCATATTTGCAAATAAACGTATATTTTGAAAAGTTCTGGTTATACCCAAAGAGGTGATCTTGTGAGGCGCCGCGCGGCCAATATTTTTACCGGCAAAAAGAATTGTGCCTTTATCCGGAGTGTACACGCCGGTTATTAAATTGAAGAGGGTGGATTTGCCCGCGCCGTTGGGGCCTATCAAACCTAAAACTTCGTTCGCGTTTACCGTGAGGTCTATAGCCGACAGCGCTTTTAAACCGCCAAAATATTTGGTAACCGAATTAATTTGCAGTAACATTTTACTCATCCTTAGCATGTAATTCCGCCGCCCGCCTTTTTGAGGGCAGTAAACCTTCCGGGCGGAAGATAATAACAACTATCATAATAAGCCCGAAAATAAGCATCCGGTATTCGACAAATCTTGTTCCAAGCACCGGGCGCAGGAGCTCGGGAACACCCACCAGCAGGAGCACGCCGAGGAGCGCGCCGGCAATATTTCCCATTCCGCCTATCACCAGCATGGCAACTAAAAGCACCGATTCCCAAAAGGTGAACATTTCGGGTGAAATAAAACCTATCCAGTGGACATAGATGGCACCGGCCAGAGCGCCGAACATACCGCTTAAAACAAAAGCCAGAGATTTTACCCGCGGGACGTTTATTCCGGACAATTTTGCCGCCAGTTCATCTTCACGTATGGCGACCAGCGCCCGCCCGGTACGCGAGTGTTCCAGCCGGTAACTGATAAGGAGGGTGCAGAGCAGAAAGAAAAGGATCAAGTAATAAAATTGGAGGTCATTGGTAAAGCTTAAGGAAAAAAGGCGTATTTCTGAAATTTTTTCGCCTACCCGGGGAAGTCCTTTGGGCCCGTTGGTCAGCCAGTCAAAGTTATTTGCCACCAACCGGAAAATCTCACCAAAAGCCAGGGTAACGATCGCCAGATAATCACCCCGTAACCGCAGTACGGGCGCGCCTATCAGATAGCGGATAAGGCCGCCTAAAAGCAGGCATACAGGAAGCGTTATCCAGAAAGACAGGCCCTTGATGCTCAAAAGCGCCGCGGTGTAAGCGCCGATAGCGCAAAAAGCCATAAATCCCAGGTCCAGCAGTCCCGCATAGCCCACGGTAATATTGAGGCCTACGCATAAAATGCAGTAGATACCCACAAGCCCGGCGACATGGAGGGCATAAAAATTGCCGTAGTGGTAACCTATTAAGGGCGCTATTATCAGGAGCAATAAAGCCGTCAGCCATTTCATATTTTTTCAGGTACCTCTTCGCCGAAGAGCCCGGCAGGTTTGAAAAGGAGCACGAGTATCAGGATGACAAAGGCAAAAATATCCTTGTTCTCCGAGGAGATGTAGCCCGCCGCGAAGGCCTCCACTATACCGAGTATAAAACCGCCCGCCATGGCGCCTTTAAGGTTGCCGATACCGCCCAGCACGGCGGCAGTAAAAGCTTTTATGCCCGGCAGGAAACCCATATTATATTTTACGCTTCCGTAATATAATCCGTTCAGGACCCCGGCTATACCGCCGAGGCCGCCGCCAATTATAAAGGTCAGGGAAATTACCGTATTGACATTAATGCCCATTAACTGGGCGACTATGTGATTTTCTGCGGTGGCGCGCATCGCTTTGCCCAGCCGGGTTCTGGAAATAAAAAGGGTGAGGATGAACATCAAAAGGACCGCCAGGCCAAAAATAAAGATCTGCAGGGAGCTTACCTGAGCGCCAAAAAAATTAAATTGCTCCAGGGGTAATTTTTCCGGGTAAGGCCGGGAGGAAGCGCCGGCTGTCAGCATGATCAGGTTCTGCAAAAATATCGAAACCCCGATAGCGCTGATCAAAGGCGCGAGCCTTGAAGCGTGCCGCAGGGGCTTATAAGCTATCCTTTCCACCACCACGGCCAGCAGGCCCGCTCCCAGCATCGCAAGAATAAATACGGCCAAAAAATATGCCGGGAGAAAACCGGGAAGGAATACCGGCAGAGAGGAAAGCACCCAGAAGCCGATATAGGCGCCGACCATAAAGATCTCGCTATGGGCGAAATTTATCATGCGCAGTATGCCATAGACCATCGTATAGCCCAGGGCAAACAAGGCGTAGATACTTCCCAGTGTCAGGCCATTGATCACTTGCTCAATGAACATAGTTTTGCGGCCGCTCCAAAAACATTACTCGCAATAAATAAATTTGCCGTTCTTTACCCGGTAGATGCTGATAGTTTTATTAAGGGTGTCACCTTTGGCATCAAAGGTAGTTTCACCCAGAATACCGCTGAATTTTGCGCGGGACACGTAGTCAACTATTTGCGCGGGGTCTTTACCGGTTTTTTCTATGGCTTCCATTATAAGAGATGTCGCTTCATAAGTGTAAGTGTCGTAAGGCTGCATATCCACGCCGGGATATTTTGCCTTATATCTTTCAATGAAGGCCTTTGCTTTCGGCAGTTTCTCCGGCGGAATACCTATCATCGAGGCATAATCCCCTTCCGTGGCATTGCCTCCGATCTTGATAAATTCAGGCGTAAACACCCCGTCACCGGAAACTACAGGTACCGGCAAGCCCAATTCCTTTGCCTGTTTGGAGATCAAACCGCATTCGGTATACATGCCTCCGTAGTAGATCAGGGAAGGTTTTTTGTTCTTAATGCTTGTAAGGAGCGCCCTGAAATCTTTGTCCCCGATGTTGATCCCGTCAAAACCCGTTATTTTACCCTGCCGTATTTCAAACTGTTTTTTGAATTCCTCGGCCAGGCCCTGACCGTAAGAGGTTTTATCGTGGATCACCGCCGCTCTGGTTATTTTTAATTTATCAATAAAATAATTGGCGGCAAAACTGCCTTGAACATCATCGGTGGTGCAGATACGGAAAACATTCTTCAAGCCCTGAAGAGTTAATTTAGGATTGGTTGACGCGGAGGTGATCATAAGGAGCCCGCGTTTAGAATAGATCTGGCTTGCAGGGATGGAGCAGCCGCTGTTCAAGTGCCCGACTACCCCGGCTATCTGCCTGTCGGAAATTATCTGGTTCGCCACATTTACGGCTTCTTTGGGGTCCGCGCGGTCATCAAAGGCCGCTAATTCAAGCTTAATATCTTGAAACCTGCCTGCCGCGTTGCCTTCTTCCACCGCTATTTCCGCGGCTCTTTTCATGCCCTGGCCCATTGCCGCGACATCCCCGGTCAAAGGGCAAACCAGGGCTATTTTTACAACCTTCATTCCCGCGGGTGACTTTGCGCACCCGGTAAAGCCCGTCAAAATTCCCAGGGCTATTAATAAAGCTCTATACATACTTTTTTACCTCCTTACGAAAAAACTATACTTTACTTTACTTTATTGAACCATTTTAAGTCAAGCATGAAATTATTTAATGCTTTTAGCGGCCGCGAAGCCCGGTTTCACTCCACACTTATATTCTTGCTTTCTGCCCCGCGGTGTTATATATATGAACGAGACCCTGATATAAATATTCATACCAGTAAAAGGAGAAAAAAATGAAAGAGAGAAAAATGTCTTTGGCTTGCGGGCAGCGGCTGCTGGCTCTGTGCTTATTGCCGGTACTTTTTTTTACGGCAGAGGCCGCGGCGGCGGGCAAGCAGATAATACTGCTCAAGCTGGATGATATAGTGCAGGATAAGAACGAGAACCTGGCGATCTCCCCGCGCTGGCAGAAAATGGCGGATTTTATTCAAAAAAATAAACTAAGAGCGGGCTTCGGGATAATCGGCGCTTCCCTGGAGAAGGACAATCCCGCGTATATTAAATGGATAAAAGACCAGCATGAAAAGGGAATAGAATTCTGGCATCACGGTTACGATCAGGGCGGAAAGGGTGAATTTGAGAAGGGTACCATGGAGGAGCAGAAGGCGATCCTGGAAAAAACAGAGAAACTGGCAAAGGAGAAGCTGGGCTTTACTCTTCCGGCCTTCGGCCCGCACTACACCGCCACTACCGATGAAACAGAAAAGGCGCTTGAAGCTATCCCTGAAATAAAGATCTGGCTTTATGGCCCGAAAAATCCAAAATATTATAAAAAACTTTCGATTCCCCGTTATCTGGGGCTTGAAAATCCGACCTTTGTCCCGGACTTTCAAAAATTCAAGGCTTCTTATGAAAAGCTTGAAGGCAAACAGGAAGTCCTGGTTTTACAGGGGCATCCAAACGGCTGGGACGATACCAAATTCAGCGGGTTTGTGAAGATAATAGAGTTTCTAAGATCTAAAAACTGCGTTTTTATGACCCCTTCTGAATACTATGAAAAGACGGGTGGGAAATAACAAAGAATATTAATAAGCCCTTAGCCGGGCCGGCTTCGCGCCTGCGGCTAGCGGCGTATCAATTGAACCGGGACCGGTCATTAAATGAACCTGAATAAAAAAATTATAATACCGCAAACGGACCACAACAGGAATGAGCTTTCGCTGCTCGTTGCAAGAAAGAACAATAAAAAAATATTTGTCAGCAGGGAGCTCAAATGGGCTTTTATAGATTCCCTGTCCTGGCTTGACGCCATTTTTTACGCCGATCTTGTACCTGCGGAAGCGGAGCAGCGCGTAAAAGAGATTATTGAAAAGATAAAGCTCGGTGCGGCTCCCGTCAGATGGACCCTCGGGCCTGTTTCAAGGCCTTTGGGTTTGGGCGAGCTGCTTCTTAAACACGGGTTTGCAAGGCACGAAACAAGGGCTGCTATGGCTGTAGAAATAAATAAAAAGGGTTATGTGCCTGTGCCCGGACTTGAAATAGAAGTTGTAAAGAACAAAGAAGTTATGGGGCTCTGGAACGCGGTGATCTCTGAAGGTTTGTTCAAACGCCCTATGAGGCCGGAAATATTCGCAAATGTGCTGAATGAGAAAAACGTAAGGTTTTATCTGGGCCGCTATAACGGAATACCCGCGGCTACAACTATGAGCTTCCTGTCTTCCGGTGTTGCCGGGCTCTACTGTGTTGCGACCCTGCCTGAATTCCGCGGCAGGGGGATAGGCCGGGCTCTGACCGAAAATGCCCTTTTGGAGGCAAAAGCTGCCGGCTATTCCACAGCGGTACTGCAGGCCAGCCAAATGGGAGAAAAAGTCTATAAAAAAATTGGCTTTGAAGAAGTCTGCAAATTTGAAATATTTGATTACAAACTGCAACAAGCGCTTTCTTGCGGACAAAAATTAAAGGAGCAATAGCCGTATGTCAAAAAGACCAGGAGCCAGGGCGGTAAGAACCGGGAAAAAACCCTTAAAACTTACCGTGGTGGGGGGCGGAAGTTATTTTGTCCCGAGTTTTATCGGGAGCATGGTCAAGGAACCCGGGATCTGGGCCGGCGCCGAGATATGCCTGAATGATCCAAATAGTGAGCGGGTGCGCCTCGTCAAAGCATTCAACGAAAAATACGTCTTGCGCCAGAATTTTCCTATGACCTTTACGGCCCAGCCGGATCCGGACAGGGCGCTTGCCGGCGCTGATTTTGTTATAACCACCTTCCGTGCCGGCGGGGTACGGGCCCTGCATATGGATGAAAATATACCTCCGCGGTTTGGCTACCTGGGCGATGAAACTGCCGGCCCCGGCGGTATGTTCATGGCCATTCGCACCGTCCCTGTCGCGGTGGCCCTTGCAAAACGGATGGAAAAGCTCTGTCCTGCCGCCTGGCTTTTAAACTATTCCAATCCCACGCATTACGTTACTTCCGGGGTGCTTAAAGCCACCAGGATAAAATCAGTCGGCTTATGCGATAATTATATCGCCGCCAAAAATGATTTCGCTTTTCTTCTGGGCCTTGCGGATGTCAAGAATATTAAGGTTCGCTTTTGCGGGTACAACCACTGCAACTGGGTTTACTCCGCAACCTACCGCGGCCGGGATTTACTGAAAGTGCTTAAGCAATCCACGCCGGCGGAGCGGAAGAAGCACCTGGTAAAAGCAAAATCTGAGCGCGGCAAATGGGATTCAGAGAAAAAAATCAAAGAATGGCTCCCCATAGGCGAAGGCTATAAAAACATGTGGGGAGCTTTTGACCAAGGTAAACTTGTTGGGTTCTCTGTTTACCGCAGGTATCTGACTGACGATATGGCGCAATTTGCCATTCTTCATATAAGCAAGAGATACAGAAGAAGAGGAATTGGGAAACAATTGTCCGAAAAGGTTATTGAAAAAGCCCGGATGGATGGCGTAAGACATATCTATTTGACTTCCACTCCAACAAAAATAACTGTGGATTTCTACATTGGGCTTGGTTTTAAACTGGCGAAACAAGTTAACAAACATCTTTATGAAATGGAACCTGAAGACATTCATATGATAATGGAGTTATAATGAAGTGCTCCATCTCAGTTGATACTCTTGCTAGCATCGGAATTACAAATAAATCCATTCTCGAAATTGGCATCAACATAAATCTTATTTGGGTTTCTCCAAGTTGTCTGCCTGGTAATGTAAATAGTAATGTGTAATTTTCAGGGCTATTCTCATAGAAAATCACGCTTTTTTCCAAACATCGTTAAGTCGGTAAAATATTGCAAAAATTATCCTTTCCACACTGTCTGTATTT
>Ga0114951_10001945_pt1 | contig 24361 bp, 33 predicted proteins | sample AM7aDNAmetaG_FD_88677 | JGI IMG/M metagenome (GOLD analysis project Ga0114951, IMG submission 88677) | Freshwater microbial communities from Finland to study Microbial Dark Matter (Phase II) - AM7a DNA metaG | ecosystem: Environmental > Aquatic > Freshwater > Lake | place: Finland: Lake Alinen... | reverse complement strand
TCTGATGCAACCAGCTATAAAACAACTCATTGGTGAGGGGTATTCCGAAAAAATTAATTTATTAAGCGCTTGTAGCGGCGGATAGCCAGAACAAGGAAAAGCACGATTAGTCCTATTGCCCAGGCCAGTATCTTCCAGAGAGAAGCATTAACATCTCCTCCAAGGAAGAGCGCCCGGACCGTATCCACCATTGGCGTGACCGGATTAATTTTGGCAAAAGCTTGCAGCCAGCCCGGCATGGTCTTAATCGGTACATAGGTCGAACTGGCGAAAACCAGCGGAAATACCCACACGAAACCGGCAGTTTGCGCAGATTCGACATCTTTAACCGATATACCGATGAAAACTGCGACCCAGGTCAGGGCAATGCCGAAGAGAATAATTATGGCCAGACCGGCCACCGCAGGCCCGAATCCATTTTCAAAGCGGAATCCCATTACCAGGCCTACTACCACCATGATCAGGAGCAAAAAAGAATATCTGGCAGCGTCTGAAATCACTCTTCCGGTTAGAAAAGCCGCGCGGGACATCGGCAACGAGCGGAAACGATCGATTAATCCTTTGGATAAATCATCAGCAATGGCTACACTGGTTTGAGTGGAGCCGAACACTACGGTTTGAGCAATAAAACCGGGTAGAAAATACTGGATATAATCCGTACCACCTGTTTGAATGGCCCCGCCAAATACATAGTTGAAAAGCAACAGCAAAACCACGTTTAACATGACATTAAAAACAAGAAGCTGCGGCAAGCGTAAATATTTAACAATGTTTCTCCAGGTCATAACGATAATATCTGAAATCGTCTGTGAAACGGTTGTCATCATTTCTTCACCTGCTTTGCTTCTTCTTCAGCAGTGTGACCGGTAATAGCAAGGAAAACATCATCCAGGGTAGGCTGCTGCAGACCTATTTCGGAAATCTGGATTGCCTCGGCATTCAAACGGCCCACTACCGCCGACAATGTTGCCGTGCCGTCCAAAGCCGGGATACTGATTTCTCCTGTGCTTTCAGAAATACGAACATTAGCACCGGCAATATCCCGCAGCAATTCACTGGTTTTTAAGATTTGATTCCGGTCAAAGAGCCTCAATTTAACGTAATTCTCTCCACCACAGCAGTCTTTCAATTCCTGAGGCGACCCTTCACGGATAACTTTACCTCTATCCATGATCGCGATCATGTTTGCCAATCTATCTGCTTCTTCCAGATATTGAGTCGTTAGAAAAACCGTGCTGCAATTTTTAACCTGAGCGTTAATAACTTCCCAGAGTCCTAACCGGCTGCGGGGATCAAGACCGGTAGTAGGTTCATCCAGAAACAGAATAGGCGGACTGATAACCAGGGCAGCAGCCAGGTCCAGCCTGCGCCTCATACCGCCTGAAAAAGTCTTGACAACCCGGTTAGCCGCGTCAGTCAAATCGAATATTTCCAATAATTCTTGCGCACGATTTTTAGCTTTTTCTTTTTTTAGGTGATAAAGTTGACCGATCATCACCAGGTTTTCTCTGCCGGTTAGGTTTTCATCAACCGCCGGGTATTGTCCCGCCAGACCGAAAATATGACGCACCAGGTTAGCTTCCTGAACCACATCGAAACCACCGACAGTGGCTGTGCCATGTTCGGGCTTAAGCAGGGTAGTTAGTATACGCACCAGCGTGGTTTTTCCCGACCCGTTAGGTCCCAGCAGGGCAAAAATTATGCCATCGGGAATTTCAAGGTTGATATTGTCCAGCGCGCGTATTTTACCGAAGCTTTTGCTCACACCTTTAATACTGATAGAAGCTTCTTTACACTCGACCTGACCCGGAGTTTTATTGTCAGGATTTTTCATCTTTTTATCCAAAGAATATTATTACTGTTATATTATATTTGATTTGTGACAGAGATTTACTGGAAGGACATCAAACATTACCCGGGAAACTGGTTATTGACGGGATAACGTTCTGCCTTTCCAGGTTGTTGTGCCTTTCAGAGAGCGTACCATTGAAAACATTGCTACTGTAGATACTACGATCTGGGTTATGGGATACAGGAAGGTCAAATAAAACGGGAATTTAAAACGCCGATAAAAAATGCCCCAGATAAGCAGAGAAAGACAAAGGTTAAAAACTGAAGGGACGATATATTTGGCGGGAACACTCACACCAGTTGCCAGAATAATCAGGGTTACTACCGGCTGCCAGAATACAATTACTAACCATATCCAGACAAATAAAAATAGTGGAATATTGTAACCAAAGAAAGGAAAAAGGTTCTTTATGAGACCTTCAGCAGCCTCTTTAGAGCTCCGGTACATCCGGCAACCCAGAATGCCGGTGCCATCAAACAACCGCCACTTTATCCCCGCTTTTACAATCAAACCGGTGATCGCTTTATCTTCGACAATCCGATTTCGGACCGCGGCATGTCCTCCTATCTGGTTATAGGCTTCTCTGGTAAAACACATGTATTGTCCGTGGCTGACCGCGATGGACGGCACCCACTTTCTAAAGGCCAGTATAAGGGGCATAATACAAAAAATTGCCCAATGGATAATGGGAACTATGAACTTTTCACCCCAGGTGATAGTTTCTTCAGCCGGCAGAGCACTCAATAGCCCGGTTTCATTATCTTTAAGGGCTCCGACTGTGGCTCTGAGTGCTGTGGGAAGCATATAGGTATCCGCGTCCATAAAAAGCAAAACATCACCCCTGGCAGCTCTGGACAATTGATGGCAGGCCCAATTTTTGCCGGTCCACCCGGCGGGCAAACCTTCACCCGAAATATAGCGTAAGCGTTCATCCTTTCTGGCGATCTCCGCCAAAATTTGGGGAGTAGCATCGCTGGAATCATCAAGAACTATAACCTCAAAATTCAAATAATTTTGAGCCAGAACTGAATTTACACATTTCCTGATATTCAATTCCTCATTACGGGCCGGGACCAGAATAGATACCAGGGGCCCTGAATCTGGTTTTGAAAAGCTGTCAATCCGACGCAAGGCGATGTAATTGCTAAGTTCAATCAGCAATAGGGCAGATAAAAATATACCTATACCCCAAAGATTATCCAATTCAACACCTCACGGGCAGCTAAATTGGCCTGCAGTATTACTCACTGTAGTCATCTAGTTTTCCTTTACTCTAGAAATATGCCGGTGAACATAGGCCGCTGCCAGTCTGCCGCTTAAGATACAGACCGGGGCGCCACCCGGATAGACTGTCCAGTGTCCGGCCTGTAACAGGTTGGGGATGGGAGTCAACATAGAATTCCCTATTCCCGCCATGCCCTTGCGGTGAAAAGTGGTATTTCGGTCATATGTCCAGCCACAAATTGATCCGCCAGCATTGAGAGTATAACGACTATAGGTATGAGGAGTAGCTACTTCACGAAACAAAATGTGCTCCTCCAGGCCTGGAATGACTTTGTTAGCAATATTAATCAGTTGGTCCGCCACTTCTTCCTTCAACGCATAGTAAGCCGTGGTGGGCTTGCTTCCTTGAGTCTCCCAATCGTGCGAAAAACCGCTTTTTGCCAAAGCACTTATAATTATGCCTGACTTTCCGGGGGGAGCCAGAGCAGGATTATTCAAACAAGGAATAGACATTTCTACAGGTGTTCGTGAGAAAAAGTCATTTTTCATCCTGTCTGCTGCTTCTATCCCCTGGAGGCCTGGATGTACGTGAAGATGCGAACAACCCTGGACCGGTAATTCGTCAGGCGGCAGGTCAGTACCCAGGAAAACACAGACTGCAGATTCTCCTATTTCGGCTTTTACAATCCGGTTCCGGAAATCCGGCGGCAGTACAAGGTCCTCAATTAATTCGAGGAAGGTCTGTTTCATATCGGCAGCGGTGATGACATATTTGCTCCTTATTTTTCTGCCGCCCTCCAGTTCTACCCCCGTGGCATGGCCATTTTTAACGGATATTTTGGTTACCCCGGTCAGGGTCTGGATTTGCCCGCCTTTTTCAATGATGTAATTGCCGAGGATATCGGTCAGACTTTGCATTCCTTCAGCCGGATAATAATAATCCAGATATATTTTTGAATAACCCAGTCCGAAGAGCGCCGGAGTGCCGGCAAAATACAGTCCTGTTAACAAACGGATGAGATCGCGATTGGACAGGTAACGGACCAGAAAATCAGTTAAGGGCACCTCCAGTAAGGCCTGAGTGCGCCGGAAATCAATTAAGCCCGGAAAATTATAAAAAAGCCAGGCCGGCAGCCTGCTAAGAATGTGTTTGGGCTCTTCAAAAAGGGGATTGGGGAGGGTTACCATGATATTTACCCATTTGGAGATTTTATCGGTTTCTTTCTCCAAAGCTTTCAAACCTATTCGCTCATCAGGAAAATATTCCCCTAAAAGGTTGTAAAATTTTCTTATATCCTGAGCTTCTCTTAAGGGCAAGATCCGGTCAGCGAGAACCATTGCACTGTCACTCTTATGGAGGTTTATTTTCTGATCCAGCTTCAATTGATGGAGCATTGGCAAGAGCATTCCGGCATTTTCGACAGCTTTCAATCCAACATCAAAAACGAACCCTTCCTGCTTGAAAGAGCGGAAATAACCGCCGGTCTGATCAGATTGTTCGCAAATTAGCAGGCTGTGTCCGTCTTTGCAGATGTATGCTCCTGCGGACAACCCGGCCAGGCCCGCTCCAATAATTACCACATCATAAAAGTCGTTCAAGTGCATTCCTGATAACTATTGAGAAATTTGGATGAACCAAAGCCCGAAACGTTTCCTGCGAAAGCCGTTAAAAGATATAATAGGTAAAATAACCGGATAACCAATCCCGTGCAGAATAAATCAATCCTTATTTAAAGGACCCGAGTAAAATGATTATACAATTATCCAGCTTATGGATGCTATTACTCGATTTCATTAGCTGGCTTGTGATCAATTTGAGTGTCGCTGGTATTTTTTCAAGGTTTCGCCAGGAGTCCTTCAACCCGGACGCATGGCTTTTTAAAGAGAGCCATTGGGAAAAACAGTCCAGGTTTTATGAGCACTTTTTCAAAGTCAAAACGTGGAAGGGTTGGCTGCCGGACGGAGCTGAAATATCGCGCAAATCTTTTAAAAAGAAACACCTCCAAGCCCCGGATTCAGCTCATATACGAATATTTATCCTGGAAACCTGCAGGGCGGAAATATTACACTGGATCATTTTCTTATTTGGATTTATTTTCTTTATCTGGAATCCCTGGTATGTCGGTATAATCATGATAGTTTACGCTGGTTTCACAAATCTGCCCTGTATATTAACTCAGAGATATAACAGGATCAGGCTAAAAAGGCACTTGCTTGGCAGGCTGGAATTAGAAAATAGAGACTAAAGCTTACGCGCGGTATCTTCCAGACGCAGTATTTCCACGCTCTCAAAACCAGCTATTATATATTCACTGATACGCACTTTGAAAAGAGTATTATCAGGTTCCTTTACAAAACTGGTTAGATCGGGATGTTTGGAAATCAGTAGTTCGGCAAAGTACGGTTTTTCTTCAGGAGAAATTTCATCAGCCAAACCCGATGCGGTTACCGCAACATTATTACCAAAACCGCTGCTGAGATTTGGCCTGTCGTCTATTAAAATGGATACCCGCCGATTTTTTAAGAGGTTCCTGTATTTGCTTGTGTTACGACTGGTGGCGAATATCAAAGATTTACAGTCACTGGTTTCCACAAAAGCAACCAGATTGCAGTAGGGCTTGCTTTCATTAATAGTCGCAAGAACAGCCAGTTTTTGCGATTTGAACAAATCCCTGATTCTGTCAAATGAATCGGAATGAATCATCTTATCTCCGCCAAGTCTATCAGCATTCTGCCTTAGTATTAATTATAATTAATAACCTGAGAAAATGTCACAGCTAAATTCAACCATATCTGTAATTAACAATCCTTGCTCTACATGAATGGATTCACTTTCTCATAAATATCATAATTTAAAGCTAAGTTCGAAGATTTTGGTTCTGTCTATTGAACACGACCGCCCACCACGAGCCTAGAGACGTTGAATTAGCCCACAAAATATGGTTCTAGACCGCAGATTTATTGATGACGCGAGCCTGCTAGACCGCAGTATTACATCAGTTATAGAAGAATACCTGATGACCTGCAAGTTAGACAAAAAGTCTCCAACAACAGTGTCCTCTTATCAACGACGTCTCAGGGATCTTTGCAAGTTTCTAGTCAACAACCGGCTGCCACTTGATATTACCGAGATCACTGTCCGTCATATCCGCTATTACCTGACAGATATGATAGAACGGAAAAACCGTTACGGCCAGGTACTCAGCAGCGTCACAATAAGCGGGTATTACAGATCTCTCCATTCCTTTTTTAAATGGACGGTGGATGAAGGTTATATTAAGCGCTCTCCGATGGACCTGATTAATCCGCCCCAGCTCCCCAAACTCCGCCCGCAACCGTTCAGTCAGCAGGACATTGATAACATACTGACGCTCTGCGACGGCCATGCCTTTATTCATGTCCGCAACAAGGCCATGGTCCTGACGTTTCTGGATACTGGCCTACGGCTAGCGGAAATGACGTCAATTATAATGGCAAACCTGAACATCGACACCGGTTTAATTAAAATCCTGGGCAAAGGCGCGAAGGAGAGGACGGTCCGGATCGGCGTCACTACACGCAAGGCGCTCCTGAAGTATTTGCGGTACCGGGACGATAGATATTCGCAGCTCTGGCAGACGGAGGAACGCCGTCCCATGACCAGAAATGGAATACAGATCACCATGAGCAGACTTTGCAAGAGAGCAGAGATAACGGATGCCCGCTGCGGGCCCCACACTTTCCGACATACCTTCGCGACTATGGCACTGCGTAATAACGCTGGAGAGTTTAACGTCCAGACCTTGCTAGGACATTCGACCCTGACCATGACGCGACGCTATGTTGAGTCCATGCAATCAGAGAGGGCGCTGGCAGCTCACGAGAGTTTCAGTCCTGTAGACCGTATGCATTAAAACTAAAATAAGCCGGCCCTGATAAGGGATGTACTACCCACAATATCAAGGCCGTAATGGAAGGGGAAACGCGGAGTTGATCCCGCGATTCTATCTCTGTTCTTTTAACCTGTCCACATCCAATACCACTTGTTGGTGACCTGCGCAAGTGGGAGTTGATGCTATGTGTGCTTTGAAAGCCGTGTCTAAACTGTCGAGTGTTTTTTGCATTACTCCAAATTTGACAGTAAAGCTGGAGATAAAGCCCACGGCTGTCAGAAAGCCGCCGCATAAGAAGCTGGCCGTAGCAATCAGAAATGTATAAGTCGCGTCCAAGTTGACCTCTCCTTCTAAATAAGACCCAGTACCTTAAATTTTCCTAATGCTAATTTTTCACTTCGCACTTCAAATACAAGATCATTTTCAGGTAGACTACTCCAGGCCGCGTCCAGCCCACCGCTTTGCGCGGAGGCATAACCTGTTGCGTACACGTTGGCAGTCTTTCCCACACATAAATACCCTTCACCAGAGTGAGATGATTCGGCTAGTAAATAATAGTCACGCCCTTCTTGTATCAGACCAGTTGGTTGGGTCAGGGATGTAACAACTAACCGGTACTCAAACGTGTCGAGTAATCCAAGACCCGGAAATGAACATATTGCGATCAGGTCGTCAGTTAATAGGTCGTGTATAGAGAGATATATCTCAGGCCAGGGGTCTGGATAATCCGCATATTTTCTCAAACTCAAGCCGATTGCATTTGGATGGTAGGTAGAAGAAGCCTTAAAATATTGCAGGGAACTCTCTATGTGGGGGTTGGAGTTGTAGCCCACCATTGTATAACCAACTACGGCACCATAATTGGAATCTCGTACATTAGAGCCCATTTAACCCTTCCACTCTGCTAAACTTTCCCTGGCTATGATGGAGTTGACCACTTCTTTAAGTTCGTCTATCTCCTCTTGCAAACTCTCCAGGGTCACTACTGGTTCATTTAAGCCCATTCTGGCACTCTTAGCCGATAACTGAGCTTGATAGGTGACAGGAAATCCCTCAATAATGTCCTTATTCTCATCGGTGGCGACCTCGACCAGAGTTCCATCCTGATTGCACAGCTGACTGTTAGTATTAACGTAGTAGTCTGGCAAACTTTCCGCAGGGTCATAAGCCCCTGTCACCTGGAAATGGGGTTTCGGCATCCAGCCCCTTGCCAGTTCGGCGCACAGTTTCCTGTTGACGAGCGCGTCAACTTCGATGAAGTTATATGTACCATCTAATGGAGATGGGGCCAGATCCTCCGGGCGAGGTCGGCCCTGATTTCCTCCCCAGGTCCTTATGATGGTATGAAAACCGTAACTATTCAGTTCGTTTTGGTAATAAACTCTCATATTTTTCTCCTATTAACCTAGCGTAATATATTGGTACCAGGCTGATCCGTCATAAATATACATCACCTTCGTATCGATTTGTAAACAAACTTGTTTTGCCGTCATGCCTTCCAAAGCGGCGCGAGCTGTGGCATCGGCCACAATATAATCGCAGGGTAATGATCTGTTAAAACCTATCCCACTCATGGCTATACTCCTATTATGATTTCGATCACTTCGTTAGCTGTTGAACAGGAAAAATAAAATGTCGCTTGAAAGTTATTTACGTTTAAATATTCCTGGGTGTATGCAGCGCCAGTTTTAAGGCTGAAACGCGGATCAACAGACTGTGTTCCTGGTACATACTGCACAATGCCAGATTCAGTGGCTATGCGGATTTCATTGTTGTTTCGAGCTTGCATGATAAAGCTCTTAATGCCGGTGGGCATGATGTATTTTACTTCGGTATTGGCTGCTCCTAGCGGCACCGTTAAGATCCTTAAACTTGTAATAGCATCCATTTTAGTCGTCTCCTTCGTCAATCTGTAATTTGTAAATGGTTCCGCCGGTTGTGGAATACCTAAGATTGATAGTATCGCACAGCACCCAGGGGACATAAAAAGTATAAGAAGCTCCGGCTACAAGGGCATTACCCTCGTTAAGTAACTCCGTAATGCTTAGTCCAGAAGCTATATGTGTTCTATAAATGGATAGAACACCTGCTATACTAATACAAACATAAATCCGCACAACCCCATAATCTATTTTGCAGCTCACAGGATTAGCCAGAAAGTTGTTTCCGGCACCCGGCAAGTCCTGACTTATAATATTGGTCTTGTTAATATAAATACCCATTTTTCACCTATGGCTCATTGCCTGTGACGATTATATTATCGACGTAGAAATTTTTAAAAAGGCTACCGTCATTATTCATATAAATATATATCTGCGTTTTTGGATCAACATCACTTGCAGAGGAATTTATTTTAACGTTTTTTAGGTCATAGTTGACGCTATTAACAATAGCGCGAACGTAACACTGAGTGATAGGATCGATTACTAACTTAAAATAATGGAAAAATGATGAACTCTCTAAATTAAGAGACGATGCTATAATAAGAATTCCCTTAGGTGTTGATACAGATAACCGATGGTTTATTTGGTCACAAATTAACTCCCCATAATACTGTGTTGTTCCGTCATAGATATTTATTCCAACATAGTGTAGCGTGTTAGTTCCGAGTGTTAAATGGACCTCCAAACCAAAGGCGCCTAACCTGGGATATGGAAAAGACTTAGCCATTCCCCAACTCGTAATACCAGCAGGCATTGAGAGTTTATAACAGCGATCTCCATACCTGGCATTTTCTGAGGTAATACCGCAAGCTCCACCGTTACCCCAGATGTCCCAAATATGCCTTTTTTCAAAATCATCCTGAAATATAGTTTCACCACGACGATCCGTAAAATTGGTGCTTCCCAACCTGACCGCTAATTCGGACATACTGATATCACTTGACGGACTTTTAATATCAAGTTGGTTTCCGCGTACCCAATATATCGTTAAAGTAGAACGTCCCTTGCGAACGTCGTTTGTTAAATACAGGAAAGCCGGATTATTAGTTATTGGTATCGCGGCAATCTGAGACACATCCAGTGGTACCGCTGATTGATCCCCCATGCGGATTGAGATACCGTTTAGCCCGCCGTCGCAATAAACCTGGAGATAACGGAAGGGTGTTTTATTGGTTATCTGCAAGTTGGTATGGGCAACGGTTAAGTCAATCGTATAGCTGGAAAAAGGCGTCGTCTCGCTGCCGGTTTCACCGGAGAGCGTTTTCTGAATATCGGCCAGGCGGCCATTGATCTCGTCCATGGCAATATACATGGCCGCTTCCGGCGTTATCTTTGAGTCAATCGCCTGTGGGCTACGAAACATGAACATCCCTCGTTATCGTAATACTGCGGTCCTGGCCTTTATAATCTCTCCACTTCCAGACTTCGGCATTGCTGATATTGTTGGCAGGCTGAACGGCGTCCTGGTTCTTCTTCTGCTGCGTCATAAACCAGAAAACCGCTACCAGGACAATGATTAAAACTAATCCGTTATCATCCCTGTTCATTTTTTACCACCTGTAAGGTTAGGTACTAATACCATGGCTGCCACCGCTACTAAGGCGATTGTTCCCCAGGGGACGGCCGGACGGTTGCCGTCGCTATCCGGCGGACCATATACAAAATCGGTAACCTGGTTGAGCAGCGGTTTCACTATAAACCAATAAGCGATCGCGGCCAGGGCTACCACAATAACGGCCAAAACCGCGAAGGGTATAGCCGAAAATCCTTCCGGTATGCTCGTGACCAGCTCACCTTTGTAATTTGTTTGCCAGGTTGGACTTGTATCGCGCCATAGCCTTAATTCGAGCACTTTCGCGCCGTACTGTGCGCTCGCCTCTTTTTTAAGGTTATCCAAAAAGTTTTCTATCAGCCAGTTATTAACAAAATCAAGCTGCTCAGGGTAAGCGGAAAAGGTAAACTCCACCTTTCGAGCGTTACCTGTATAAGTCGCGGCCTCCAGCGTCATAGTATCTATTACAGTTTCCCATGCCATAGTGCAGCTCCTTTACTTCTTTTTCTTATTGCCGCCCAGGAGAAGCGCGGCGGCTACTACGCCGGCGATTATTAAGCCATTATTATCCGATGGCGTTGTGGTGCCGGTATCGGCCTTCATCGAAACGTTTTTAATATTGTTGCCGGACTTGATATTGAGCTGTGAGTTAAACGTCTTGTAATCGACTTTGGTAAACGCGGCGGCATAATCACCAGGAATTATGTCCTTTATCGTATAGCTGCCGGACGTGTTCGTCATGGCCGAGTATTTTTGTCCCATGTTTACAGAAACATTCGCTAATGCCTTTCCCGCAGCATCTGTAACCTGGCCGGTTAAAACGCCCAGGTTAGTCGGAGGGATCGTAATTGACTCGACGGTAATTACTTGTTCAAGGATCGGAGAGTTGACATTCATTATCCGGGCGTAGATTGAATAGACCCCTTTTGAAATAGCCTCTGTGATAGTGATGGTTATTGAAGCGGAAAGCGTCTTTTTTGCGTCTGTTTTAGGGATGGTTAGGTCGATGCTTTGACGGAGAATCTCGTCAAAGCCGAACAAGCCGTTATTGCCAATGGCACAGTCGAGCTTTTGGGTTGTGGCCGGTCCAACATAATCATAGGTAACGCCAACTACACAAGCCGCGCCGATCTGTACCGGAGTTGTGTAACTTTTTACTGCGACATTGGTAATTACCGGCTCAGTAGGCGTGATGGACCCGACATTGATAACGTCCGGCACGAATGGCGATATGACGCTGTTTACTTTAGCGTAAATGTCATAGATCCCAGGACTGATTGCGCTGGTAGTTTGTATAGGTATAGTCGTTTCCAGCCCGCTAACCGTTGGTTGTTCCGATACGGTTACGTCCATATTTGTAAAAATAACCTCATCAAAACTGTCCTGGCCGAATATGGTTTTTATATTACCGATGGCGGCCCTGGCCGTCACCTTTCCCGCCGGTCCGATGTAATCGAAGCCTATTTTGACGTTGCAATAATCGCCTTGCTTAACCGGCGTGTCATAGCTGATGACCTTGACGTTGCTGACCGTGGCAACCGGCGGAGATTTTACAACTACGACATTTTCTACGAATGGCGATATGACGGTATTTATCTTCGCGTAGACGTCGTATGTTCCTGGGCTTATAGAGCTACTAGCTTTGATCGGTATAGTTGTTTCCAGTGTTCCAGCTGCGGTCTGCGCCGGTACTGTGACCATCATTTCAGCAAAAACAACTTCGTCAAAGCCTAATGCGCCGATATTACCTAGTGCAGCATGAGCCTTGACTTCTCCCGCCGGTCCAAAATAGTCGAATTGGATTTTGACGTTACAAGTAAATCCGCCCATTACCGGCGTATCATAGCTGACAACCTTGACGTTGCTAATGGCTGGCGTTGATGGCGGTATCGCTAACGTGATATTAACCGTCCAACCCTGAATTGCTGCCGACGTAGCGGAATTATCATTGTAGCCGCTTTTGGTTGCTGCAATGGTATAAGTGGTTCCAATCGAAAATATGGAGTTGGCGATAAAGTACGTTCCATCGGCGGCAGTTGTCGCAGTTGCCACCAAAGTCCCATCCGCTTTTTTAACCGTAACCGCAGCTGCGCTTACGGCCTTGCCGCTGGCGTCATGCACCCATCCGTTCAGCGTGGTCGTTGGAATTACAACAGCTCCCATTGATAAATCCAATGCCCAGGCTACTGTGGGGGAAATCGGAGTGAAGCTTCCACTAGTGTTGTTATAGCCGGTTGCGGAGACTGCTACGGTATAATGTTCTCCAAAGGTAAAGATTTCGCCAAAGCTGTATCGTCCGGCTGCGTTAGTTTGTGCAGTAGCCACCACAGTCCCATCGGATTTTTTAACTGTGATAGTAGCCATGAATATGAAGGCGTGAGTATCGTTGTCCCATATATTACCCGAAAGGCTGGCTTTGGCAGTTGTCGCAAGCTGCATCACCATTTCCTTATCATAAGAAGTCGCTGAAGTGGGGGTAAAGCTCAATGTCCTGTCAACATTGCCGGATTTTGACGCCGTAATCGTATAAGTTAAATTTAAAGTGAGTCCGGTAGCAAAAGAGTAATAACCGTAGGCGTTGGTTGTGGTGGTTTCCAGGACGGTGCTGCCTATTATCAATTTGACGGTGGCTCCGGCAGCATAGCTGTAATCATTGAGGTAGATATTCCCATAAACATAGGCCAGGGCCGGAGCAGTTGACTTTATATCTTTAGTTGCGTAGCTATCCGAGTAAAAGTTTCCGTCGTCGTATTGAACATTAGATACGGCGTAAATACCCGCTAATACCGTTCCCATTTTCAGCAAATAGCTAACAGTCATTGAGTCGCCATAGTTATTAAGTGTTTGCTGATCATAGGCTCGCTGCGTTTCATCAACCATTATAAAGCCGCGCGTTACTAAACGGTAATTTGAAATATTTGTGATTGTTACAGTTAACAGCACTTGATCCCCAGGCGCAGCAGAAGCGGGGGCGTTTATTGTTATACTGGTATAATTCTGTTTCCCGCTAAAGACGTTGTTCCTAATCATCTTGCTACCTCAAAAACTTTAATACTATGGAGCGTTCGAAAGTATTGGCTTGCCTGTATCTTTGGGCAAGTAATTTAAGAAGGCTCTCAGGCGTCTTACCGGTTTCTTTCGCAATAATCTGTAAAATACATAAGGTTTCTGCATCGACTTCTACCGCCTTTTTTGTCTCGGTCGCCATATTACCCCCTAAACCTGTGTGTAAAGTCTGGACTTAAAGTAAATGGTGTACGAGTCGCCGTTTACAATGGCCGCGCCGGTCGAAACGTCAACCGTGTCAGCGGTCACGGCTACTGTGTAAGACGCTGCCGGATAGTCACCCGCGTTTCCGGCGGCTATACTCTTGACTACCTTGTAAACTTCGCCAGTTGCATCGACATTATTGGAAAGGCCGAGCAGGGATCCGGTACCCACATTCATCGTATCTCCCGCGCCGGTTCCGGTCCTGGCCGTCATTATTATCGACGTTACAGTGGCATAGGCTTGGGAAGTAGCTCCACTCCAACCGTCGGCCTCGGTGAAGGTGTTCGTAATTGTGGCGCCTTTGGCGTCTTTGCCGGTTATTGTGAAAGAATAGGCCGTAATCTGTGCATGAGCCACAAACGCCCAGGTTATATTGCGCGGAACGTCCGGCTGTGCGCTGATAGTAAAGGTTATGGGAGTTCCAGCACTCAGATCCTCACCGGCTCTAATTACCGTTGCCGATGCTGCCAGGATCTTGTTGAAGTGATCGACGTGTTTGATATAAACGTCGTCATTTGTCAGGATAGGCACATAGCCCTGTCTGTTCGGAAATTCCCAGGAAGGTCCCAGGCCGTCTTCTTGCTTGATGATATATTTACTTAACGCTGCTTGCCAAATTGCCCAGGGTGTAATCCATCCCGCTGCCATATTAATTTACCTCTCTTTTTGTGCTCTGCCTTGATAGTGCTCAATAAATAGTCCGAAGTCGCTCATATTAACAAATCCGTCTCCATTAAAATCAGCTTTAACGGTTAACGGATTATTAATGTCTACGGTTTTACCGTAAACTGTCTTAAATAATTCAAGATCTTTTTCGTCCACAACCCCATCTTCATTGAGGTCGTACTGATTAATAGCCTTTACACTATTTGTTTTTCTGGCGACGAGATAAATCAAGGCAGCCAGGCCGATTATTAAAATGCCACTTGAACCCTTTTTAGCCATATTATTGTCCTTATTTTCTTTACTGCTAAACCAAAGAGCGTAAACGGAATGTGTGCGTTTACGCTCTTTAATTCAAGAGTAAAATCCCTCGACTTCCGTTAAGCCGGGTACTATTCAGTTGTTAATTTTTGAATGGAGTTGGGATTAACTGATCCCAATAGAAGGTGCTCATATCGCCCGCGGAATAGGAGCCTATGGTGAGACCGAGCTTAACGTCCCCAGTTTGGAATTGCCTGAGATCCAGGCCGTAATCCGGATTAGCAAACTCTCTCAAGTCGATAATCACAAATCCGGCGGGAACAATGGCGGTAAAGTCTGACGGACCTTCACGAGTGCTGGCGATTGCGCCGATTGGGCCGACATCACCGCAAGAGCCAGGAACATCAAAGCGAGACATCATTGAGTGCTTGGCCTCGTAGATGTTTTCTTCCAGGACGATTTCGCCGGTCTTGGGCAGCCACAACTTCAAAGCTGTGGTTTCATCATCCTTTCTGCGGATAAAGGTGGCGGTATCATCGGTTTCTCTCAGGATGATCGAACGCAGAAAACAACCGGTCGGCACGTCGATCTGATAGCCGAAGTCGGAGTAGGTCGCGGTGTGGGTGTAAGCCAGGGTGGAGCCGGTCGGCGTCATGATCTGCCCCATAGCTCTCTTTTCCGAATCCGTCAGGATAACTTCCGAAATTTCGTAGACATAAGTCCCAGACGAGATAGTACCGTTCGTATCGCAGACGGTGTTGGCGGTGGTGGTCAACAAGACCTGCAATGTGCTCAGGTCCATAGCCGGTATGCCGGCGCTCAAGTCAAAGCGGTCCTTGGAATTATTACCAGGATGAAACACAAAAACCGATGTGAAGCTCGTGGTGCCAACATCGGGGTTAGCCAAGGCAATACCGCCGCCGTTACTGTGCAGGGTAGGTGCTCCGGCGATTATATTGTGCCATAGTGACAACATTGTGGACATTTGCGTTCCGCCCATGCCCAGGTAGGAACGTCCGCCGTCTCCCAGGATTTTAATGTTCTGGATTACTCGGCGGAACCAATCATCATAGGCGGTTGCGGTCAGCCCGGCTGTGGTGATATTGGCGCGGATCTTTACCTCTGTTATGATACCTTCGCGCGGGAGATCAATCGGCGCAAGGTCGGAGGAAGCTGCCCAGATAGATGTTTGGATTAACCTTTTGCAAATCTTTTTCATTTTATCATCTACCTCCCAAACGCTCTAGCATAATAATCGTCGGCTACCCGCGACGCCTGGGCTACGACGGAAGGGGAAGCGGGAGCTGCGAAGTTTTGCTTGAATACCTGGCTGGAAGTACCGGTGGCCGGGATTACCTTGTTGATGGCCATGGTTACCCAATCAGCGATCGCTTCATAGGTAAGGATAAGGGCAGCTGCGTCGGCGGTTTTGCTGCCAAGGAATTTACCGCCCCATTTCTTGACCACCAGGGCCATGCCCAGGTTGGCCCAGGATCCCCATTTGTTAGTGGGATCCAGTTTATTGATTACAATCCTATCGACAAGGATGGCCAGGGCGCCGCCAACCGCGGCCTCACCCACTGGAATACCAGCAATTTCCATGCCGGTGACTTTATCCAGAGTGGCGCCTATCCCGCCGAAAGATGATTCCATGTGTGCGGTCAGGGTTTCGGGCAATTCTTGCTGCATTTCTGCTTTAGCTTCGGAAACTTTATAGCTTCCATCGGCTTGTCTTTCCAAAATCATGTTTCCCATATAATTTTCAGTCGGCCCTATTTCTTGCGGCAGGTACCGGCCTTAGTCCTCCCTCTTTTGCATTTTTTAGCCACGTATGGCCTCCTTTACTTTTTCTCGAAGCGGACCTTGCCGCCCCGGTTACAGACTTTCGCGCCGTTCTTAAGCGCCTTGCATTGCCCGGGTTTAAGCTTGCCCATTACTTGGCTCTCCGCAGGCAGCGATTGTGCTTCCCTCTTTTCAAGCATCTGGATTTCTTTGTAGCCACTGCAACGCCTCCTTAAAATATTTTTTGATAAATATTAAACTAATTATATTTAAGGCACGAGTTTACAGTATTGACAAGCATTTAGCCTCAAAAAGCAAAAATAACTCGATTTTAGGTATTTTGGAGATGTATAAATAAAGGTCGCGGTAAAACGACCTCGTAGAATGACCAAGGCGGCGACTTTTAAGGATGGAATGATACAGAATACCCCTGATTTTAGCCTTAGATAACAAAAAGAAAAGGGTTAAGGCAATGGGCCTTAACCCTAAATAGAATATTGTAAGTTTGGATATTTGTTATATTAATTTTATTTGTTTAAAATTTGTAATTAATAAACGAGCCCGTTCAATAGATTTTTTAGCGCTTAGTTGAGTAACTATATATTTAGAATCGTAATCCGCTAAATTTCTCTCATGGCGTAAACGATTTAATTCTTTTCCAATATAAGATAGTTGTTTATCTGATTGGTTTAAAAACCAATCAATTAGTTGCTGGTGAACTTTCGAATGAGTAAAATGGTGGCCATTCTTTTCCATTTCATCTCTTAACTTACCAAAGACCCCATAATAAGACCGGCTTATCGCAGTTCGGTAGAGAGTTTCAGATCCGGAAGGGATTTGACTTGAAAAACTAGATGATACCAATAAATCAGCTAAATCTAAGAATAATAGCCAATTATATTCGGTCATTCAATAATCTCCACATCGAAATTAAGCCGATAGCCAGAGTCTTTCTCTAAGGATAATGAAGATTCCTGATCGAATTGTTTTAATAAAGTCAGGGCCTTATCAACCTTTTGATTAACTTGGATCATTCCGAAAAGTTGTTCAAAACCTTCCTCAGGATCACGATCCAGCTGCAAATAAACTGAGGTTTGACCAAATATGTTTATTATACCTGATTCAACCTCAACTAAAATTGGAATTATGTCTGTATTGGATTTTAAGAAACGAACTACGTCTTTACGTCGATATGAATTAACTTTGTAAAATTTAAAAACATTATCTATATCCAGACTTTTTTTTACGGCTGTAACCTGCTGCAGTTCTGTATAATCTTTACCGCTATTGACCTTTTTTGTCGCCATCTCAACCACCTCACCTTTACACATAATCTCTGCCGTATCTATTTTAGAGGCTATTTCTTCAGCCCAATTTTTATACTGGTCCTTAGATATCATATCGGTCATTTTATTTACCAGATTTTAATATTTGGCTTATCGCATACAATGCGAAAATAAACAATGCGATTTTTAATAATTCTCCAACCCAGTCTTGATTAGGATATTCCCTAACAGCTCTTTCGGAAAGATTCCTAAATTCCGTGGCTTGTTGAGGTGTGAATATTTCGCCCCGTTGTGCTTGCTGGGTGTAGGAACGCAAGACATCTAATTCTTGTTGCGTGAAAGGATTACCTCTAGCGACAACTGATGCCAACCCAGTATTAACACTCCCAAAATTCCACATCATTCTCTGTACACGCTCGCGTTTATTCGTATCCCATTTGTCGCTTATATCGGCCACTAAAATATTTAAGATATCAGACATTGCTCCAATATGTTTTTCAATATTACTAACACTAGATTCTACATTTGCGACTCTGTTTTCTAGGCCTCTGGTATCAACCAATTTTTTAGGTAGCCAGCATATTATTTTCTTTATGCGACTCTCCGGGATAGATAAAACACCTACTGTCACTGAAACTTCACTCATTTAGAACCCTCCACTTTTATGTTAAGGGCATTATACATTTATCTATCTTTACCGAACAGTAAGGGGCTGACCAGTCTTAGACCATTAACATGTATGAAATGTTTAGTATTGTTAGTGGCAAGAGCACAATCGTAATAGATAGCAGAGGCCGCTATCCAACAATCTGAATCTTCGATAGGATGACCTTCTTGTTCGCAGGACGTTTTAATTTTACCCCACAATAGGCATAAGTCATATTCGTAAGGAAAGAGTATGTATTTTTGCAGGAGTCTTTCAAGCGCAGAAATGCGGACTGCTCCCCATTTGCTTTTAAAAGCTCCGTGATATAGCTCACCCAGGGTAATAAATGAAATAGCGATGTCTCTATCAATTAAATAGGGATTAAATAACTTGGCTTGAGGTTTATTATCGAAGATAAAAGAAACGACATCGGTATCTAATAGAATACCGCTTTGAGTCGAGTTAATTGCCCTCTGCATGTTTTCTAGCCCCTACTGCAGCCTGGTAAAATTCTTCAAAATCCGCTCCCTTTGGCCAGAACCCTGTTAATTCATTAATATCTTTTATGGGCTTGAAACCTTGTGCTTCTGCAAGTTTTTTTCTTCGCTGGAAGGCTGTATCTGGGCTTTTCTTAATTGCCGTTAGCTGGCTTAATTCCACCGTATCTTTTCCGGCAGTTTTAATATTTTTAGTCCTCATGTCTGCCACCCCCTGATTACGCATAATCTCTGCCGTATCTATTTTAGCACCTATTTCCTGTGCCCACTTTTCATATTGGCCTTTCGAGGTTTTGTCAGTCATCTTTTTTTCTTTATTATTTTTTAAGTAAGTTAGTAAATTGATCGATGGTAATACCAGCTGTGCGTATGATACTGGATAACGTACCCCTATCTAATTCTGAGTGCTTTGGAACTGTGACTGGACTCCTGCCAGGACAATTCAGTCTAACATGGCTTCCTCGAGTCCTGGTTATTTCATATCCTAAGCGTTGTAATGCCAAAATGCACTGGCTTCCTGAGATTAAAGGTAGGGCTGTCATTTTAAACTAACTTCAACATTTTCAACTGAACATTCACCCGGAATAATCCATCCTTCCTCTTTTTGACAGTCCAGACAAAGCTGAGCAGCTTCTTTAATGTTGGCCAGCGCTTCTTCTTTGGTTTTGCCTTGTGAAATACACCCGGGTAAAGAAGGAATCTCCGCAATGTAATAACCATCTATACCTGGTTTAATTACAACCGCAACTTTTATTGTCTTAGCCTTCGATGCCAATTACATCACCCCTCTACACTTTCCTTCGACCCCTAGATTATAGCATACGCAGTTTCATTTGTTTACGATAACTGTCAATTCGCCGCCGCAGTAATGTTTGGGTTTCTTGCCCTGACCTTGATCGATATGTGGATGATAGTCCAGTCGAAGCAGGCCGCTCTTGATCGCAGCCTCCGCTGTAAATTGCTCTTTACAGCGATCACACTGGCAATAGACCTGGAGCGTTTTGATCATTACCACCCCCTAATCAGTATGTGACAATCCTTGCAGGACCATATAACGTCTTCGGGTTTTTGATAATTGTAGTGATGGCCTTCGAGGTCCTTAGTTTGTTTGCCGCAAATCTGGCAATGATCCGGTTTTAATTCCTTGTTTTTATTAACCCGTACCCTGGCTTGATGTTTCTCCGGGTGTAAGAGTTGATCCGCGCGTTGAGGGCTAACCCCTAATATTTTTGATAACTGTGTCGGGCTATCGGACGTTGATCTTATGAATCCTATGGCCGCTTCTCTGTTCATGATTATTTTTGCTGTAATGTGGGCGGCGGAGTAACCGCCGCGTTAGAAGAATTAGTAATAGCGTCGGTAACCCTTTTAACACCCGCGTCCACTCCGGCGCCGGATAAAAAGGCCAGGAGCAACGAAATCATGTTAGTTGTGCCTGAATAATCGAAAGCGGCCGCTATCACGGCAGCGCCTATGAAGCTCTTTACCACGGATGTTAGAAACTTACGCGGAGTGAATGGCTCCGTGGTAGCCGCCCAGCCCAGGAGCGATGTTGCAATGCCGCCAGAAAGAGCAGTCAGGAAAACCAGAATGATAATCAATTTAAACATATTATCTCTCCACCTTGTAACACTTCAGTTCACCGGCGTTCTCTCCGGAAGGAACGCTGATACACATATTCTTGAGCCTTAGTTTTTTCATTTCGGCAACATCGGCGTCCGACGGATTAGCGTTTCCTTTGGGGTGGGTATGCGCCACGCCTATCGGTTTCCAACCGCCAGGACAACCAATATCAAGGCTCACAGCGGTTAATGTCCCGGCAGCCTGGGATCCACGGCAAAGCTGGCCATCTTTCTCGCAGATCGTGAAGGCGGTTTCATAATCACCAGGCACATTCTCAAAAACACTGCGCGGTAATTGCTGGTTTAACCTGCATTGAAGCCGCTGCAATTTGCATCTTAACTGTGTCCGTTTACTCATCATTTTGCCTCAACCTTGCGCCCGACCCGGCAGCCTGCGCTGACGTTGCAGACGGCAAATGGATTTACACAGCCTTCCTGTTTGTCCTTTTTGTTCCAGGTCTTAGAAGTACATCCGGCAGGAAGGGTTGCCTTGATCTGCTTTATGCAGAAGTTGCGGCTCTTCTTTTGCGCAGCATCGCAAACCGGAAGCTTGGCAGGTTTTACATCGGAGGCCATGCAGCCGACGCCGATCTGGCAGCCGATAGCAGCTAACAGGGGATCAAAGTGTAAATCAGCCGAACCATTGACAATTGACTTATGTAGTGATATATTATGTCCACTACTGCTGGGGAACGTTTCGGACGTTTTAGCAGGGGGCATCCTAAATGGATGAGCATCTGGCGCTCCAGCTCTTCTTTTAAATTTGTAAAACGAAACAGGGAAAAGCCCTTTCTTGCCTGTCCTAGCTTCCTCGATATATATAATCAAACTCCCAATCGTCTTTGTATATTTTATAGTTTCCAGACCGTGATTCAGTTCTCCGCTTTCAATTTTATCAGGATCAGCAACTATATCTGGAATAAGCATGACATCGTCTTTTGTAATGGCCACCTGGCCACGTTGAGCCTCTTTTGAAGTAGTGCCGTGTTCGTTGATAATATGGTTTATTGAGAAAACATCTATTCTATGCTCATAACCGTCAATATCAATTCCGGTTGCTTCTTTAATTTTTCTGGCTTCCTTATTGTCTACCAACCGATACCTAAGTATTTTGTTTAGATTCCCCTTTTTTCCTTTTTGCTCAACAGCAAAATCCCAGAGTTCTCCAATCGCTTTCTTTATTAAGCGTAATTGCTCTGTTAATTTCGAGGAATGTTCTTTCTGAAGCAGACACACCGGACACTCCATCTCTGCGGTAATATCCAATTGATCGATCAGCTTTTGGCTGACCTCGCGGATCTTGTCCAGGTTACGCTTTAAGACCTTAATATCTTTGCCCCACAGAGCCACATAGGGGAAGGAGCGCACGCCGGTATCAAAGCCGAAATGCTGCCCGATGACATAGGCCACTGATTCGGCGATTGTTTCAGCATCCGTACCCGGACCTCCGCAATTAGATGTCTCGCAGGTAGCGTGAGCCAATTCATGGGCCAGTGTCTTGGTAGCCTGGTTAGTGGGTATTCCAGGCCTGACCCAGATAGTGCCGTGACGGTCCCAGTATCCCATGGCGCCGCCGGCGTCTTGTTCAGTTCTGTCGATTCTAAAATTATTTCTGGCTGCCACGTCTTCAAGTTTTTTATAAAGGCTCATGGTTTCCTCGCCGGTTAAGACAGGTACATCAACCTTTGCGATTTCCTTACCTTCAGTTTGAGCAACATCAAAAACGTACACAACCTTGAAGAAGACCGGGGACACCTCAACCTCTTCTTCGGTTTCCTCTTCTGATTCTTCTTTTTGAGTTTTAGGCGGGAAACACGGAGCGAGAATCATAATACCGCGCTCACCGGATTTAACGAACCGGCCCAGTTCTTTCCACTTGTTAAAACCGGCCACCATGGAGGCGGAAGGTTTCTGGAAAGTTATCAGCAAAGTATTACCCAGACTGTAATGATGAAATTTGGCGATTGTGTTCAAGAATTGCCGGAAGTTATCTGAATCCTGGACATCTTTAACACCCTTCTCCAGCTGCTGCAGCGCTAAATCTATTTTACGTGGAACTACGGCGGTTTCAGTGGCAAAAACATAATCACCCTCAACCGCCTTGAAGAATGAACTTAAATAACGATATTTCGGAGAAACCACGTCGCAGGAGTCCGTTTCCTGTTTTAGTTTAACCTTGCAGGCAGCATGATAATATATGGCTTCCAGTTTTTTACGCCACTGCCTTGACCAGACAACCGTATCCTTTTCGTCTTTGTGAGGTTCCCCGCAAACAATCCGGTCCTTCAGGGCGTTGTGCTGGTCTAAAGCCTCTTCTGCCAGCTCCTCCAGCATTTCAGTGTGTTCCGGTGCCATAGCAATTGTTTCTTTAGCCAGGGTGTGAAGGCCGAGAGCGTGTTTAGGTCCGCAATATTCACCGGAGTCGGCCAGGATGCAGGGACACTTGGGATCTGATAAATGACGCTGCAGCTCGGTGCATTCTTCGATCATAGAGCGCCATTGCCATTGAAGCATATCGTTAGGAGACTTGAAGTCTTTGGGTTTTGATTCTGCCATGTTTCTTAACCTTTGCCCTTACCCGCTTTTTTCGGGTTTTAATTGGTCCATAAACTTTAGTCCGGTAACTTTCAAAGGGATTCAAACCCTTTAACATCATGCGCTTTTGCTTGGGTGTCAGAATTTCAAAAGCGAATATCAACAATCTTCTACGGGACAATTTTCATGCCTTTGGACATTTTGATAGCGATCTCTTTATAATCCTGTGGCTGATTAAGAGAGGCTACCTGGCGAGCTGGTTGTCTTGGCTCATCCTCTCTCTCCCAGGGCAGCGTTCCGCCGGTCTTGGATAATGCCGTTAAGTCCTGAACAACCGACTGCCTCATTAATGCCAGGGCCTCCAGCTGCGGGGCCTGTATAGCGCGATTAAACTCCGCTATTTTATTGGCCAGTGAGATCATGCCGTCAAATCCTGCTGTATTATCTCCGATACTGCTGCCGGGTACCAAACCCAGCATTTTAAGTATCGGCGCGATATTAGACAACATTTTTTCCGGTCCAGATCCGCCGTCGTTACCTAATCCGGGACCTGGAGGCAACCCCCCACCGTCGGATGGCGTAACGGCAGCGCTTTGAACGTTGGCCTGTTTCTGGATAGAGTCGATGAAACCGATTACAGGAGTTAGTTGATCGTTTAAGGTTTTATAATTATCCTTGACCTGGTTAGAAAGGTTTTCTCCGAGCACTTTGACCTTTGTTTCAATCAGTCCGGAGAGATTCTGTTCTGATTTCTTGACGGCATTCTCGGCTACGCCGCCCATCATATCAAAGAGCAGGTTTATATCCAGCCCCAGCTCTTCTAGTTTGCTCATTAAACCCTTTACACGCTGCATCTGCTCCGACTGTTCGGGTTGTTGGTTAATATTCTCTTCTGCCATTTTACCGCCTCGCCATCGGGACTATTATTTGTTTCGGAATAAAGCCGCGTTTCAATCCCTCTGCCTCAATGACGCTATCCGGAAGATTTTCAAGGGTGGCTTGTATGATGGCCGGTTTATTCGCTTCTACAATACCGGCTTTTATTTTCTCCCATTGTTGGTTATGACCCTGGCACTTGCCTGATTCACAATGGTTTATAACCTCGGTTAAATCTTCCGGTATGGTATCGGCTTTTTCTGTCATCTGGCGCTCCAGGGTTGCAACCTTCTCATTCAGAGAGGTTATTTCAGCGGATTTTTTATCACATTCGTTGCACACAACTTTCTCCTTAATGTTTTCAGGCTCATTTTGATCTTCAACTATAACCGGAATTATAACCTCTTGTTTTTCGAGCGTGGCAGCAGGCTGGGCCAGTGAAGCGGATTGTTCAGAGGGTATATCCGTAGTTAGTACCTG
>Ga0114951_10001944_pt1 | contig 24382 bp, 21 predicted proteins | sample AM7aDNAmetaG_FD_88677 | JGI IMG/M metagenome (GOLD analysis project Ga0114951, IMG submission 88677) | Freshwater microbial communities from Finland to study Microbial Dark Matter (Phase II) - AM7a DNA metaG | ecosystem: Environmental > Aquatic > Freshwater > Lake | place: Finland: Lake Alinen... | reverse complement strand
TCTTTCGGCGTAAGCGCTGAGGAACTCCTCGTCGACTATGCCGGTCAGGAAATCAAGAAAGCCCTCGACTTCCGCGCTGTGAAGATTGCCTATCAGGCAGCCGCAATGAACCCGGCCAAGTACACGGTTCACTTCAACGCAGCATCTGGTGACACAACCGATGACTCTTACCTCCATACCGCTCAGACCTTCTCACAGGCAATTGAGCGTGTTGGCGACACGATGTTCAATGACATCCTCCGCGGTGGCGTAAGCCGCATCGTTGGTGGTCCTGCAGCCGTGTCGTACCTCCGCCTCAACTCCGGCTTCAGCACCAAGGGTGCCCAGCCTCGCGTTGGTGGCCACCAGGTCGGCGAGATCTATGGCGTGCCGGTATTCAAGGTTCCTTCGATTGTAATTCCTGATAACCAACTGCTCTGCATTTGGAAGAACGACGAGAATGAAGCCGACGTGTCTATCGCGTTTGGCACTTTGGTTCCGTTCTTCAGCACGGGAATTATTCAACGTAAAAACTTCTACAAAGAAGCCGCACTCGCTACTTATGGGGATTGGGCCATACTGAACAAGCGATATATCGGTCGCATTCAGATTGACAACATCCGCACTGTATCAGGGGCTAACACTTACAACAACATCCTAATGTAAGTCGTTCCTATGTAAGGAGATAGAAGGTCCGCGAAAGCGGGCCTTTTTTATCAATAAGGATAAGCCGTTGGATGGGAAAATAGAACAATACGAGGGACTTTGCATTCGAAAGGCATAGACCGAGGGTATATTATAAACGTCTATCTAGGATGGGAACATATTCCCGAAAATAGGACCGGTATATATACCGAGACGCATTATCAAAGGAGATATTATGCCCATCACAGAGAAAAATCTGGCGGTCTTGTACCACAACCAGATGAACCATTTCGATGACCTACGATCCCGAGGTATTGACCCCGGGATTCCTGACAATAAGATATATGATCTTATCAGGTTTACATTCACCAATTCCATCGTGTCCGATGCCTTCACGCTACACGCAATGTCAAAGCCTGATCAGCCTCTCAAGTACATCCACGCTATAAAAAGTTCTCAAGGGGCTTCGCGCGCGGAAGAAATAGAACTCGCTATGGAGTTATATAAGCCGGTGTTGCGCAATATCCCTATGCTATCAGCTGACGTGCTTATGCAAGCGGCTGCTGTGCTTAGCGCAGAGAAAACCGATGAAGCTCTTTTCGAGGCTTTTGCTCAGGAATATAAAAAAGCTCTCGATTATGAGGTAATTCGGATGGCTCGCGCCGCCTCGGAAATGGCAGACAATGAATCAGTATTCTTCGATGCTCAGAAAATAAAAGAACTTCCGAATATCAGAGCTCTTCTTCCTGATTTGTCAGATGAGATCATTATGCAAATTAACGCGATGCTCCCCCAAGACTCTTATCTTCATCGTGCTCAAACTATTTCTGAGGGCATTGAGAAAGCCGGAGATCTGATGTATAACGACATTATGAGAGGAGGCGTAAGCCGGCTTATCAATGGATCCGCTGCTGCCACCTATCTCCGGCTCAATGCGCAGTTCACGAGTAAGTGTGCTCAGCATAGGATTGCGGCATATCAGATCGGCGAGATCCATGGTATCCCTGTTTACAAGGTATCCCGAGAAAGTTTGTTGCTTGAGAATGAGTGCTTGTGTGTTTGGAAGAATGAGAGTAATGAATGTGATGTGGCTATCGCGGCTTGTGTATACATTCCTTTCTTCTATGACCAGGAGACCAAACAATACTCCATCAAGGGGGACTTTGTTACTCTCGAACCAAGGTACATCAAAAAGCTCTCTATTATCAATATCCGCGATTTCTAAAAGCTCTCGTCCTAGATAGACAATGAGAGCCACTACTAATTGAGAAGTAAAAGGGGAATCATATACATGTTAGATTTGGTAAAGACGTCTAAAGAAAACTTTTCTTACCAGAGGAAATTTTCGATAAAATCGCTATTTTCGCCCCGAGAAATTCTGGGCAAGTTCAGTATTCTCGAATTTGAGGATGCTGCCGTATTTTTGCAGTTTCTTTCTAAGGGGTATCAAGCGCCCACAAAGGATAAAGAGTACTTGATTCATATAGACTCTATCGAGGGATTGACCGCATTAATTTCTGTCCTAGAATCTACAGATCTAACCCAACAGGTGATGATTGTATTGGATATCCCAGATATCGAATTACTTAAAGTCGCGATGCCTCTTTTAGGAGGGTCCAACCTTGATCGCACATGTATCAGAGTAACCGCAGAATCAGCGAAGGCTTTCGAAGGACTTCAAGAAGATGCCGGGAATATATTTCGCAATTATTTACAAAAAAATGGAATTTGGTTGGATTTTCTATTCGAGGCTTCTTCATATGCGGAAAGATATGAGACAGTAATTAAAGCTCATATACAATTTCCTTTTATTCAGCTTTTAGATCTTCATATTGATTATCTTTCTTTTGAAGACTGCAAGCTTAGCGAATTACATAAAGTTAAATTTTACATAAACCGTATTAGTATTTGGGTACGAAAAAGCTACGTATTTGCTCCATTGCTTCCTGCCAAACCCAAAGAAGATAATTCGGAAATAAAAATCAACGACGAAGCTAGCTGCAACAATTGCGAAACTAAATATTACAAGTTGATTCTGAAACATCGCCTTAGTTCTTTAAAAGCTTTTATTTCTCGCGATATGGATATCTTCTTAAGTGCTGATGCTTTCATTAAAAAAGACATGTATTTTGAATTGTCTCGATATTTAGAAAAGTGTGGAGAAGAACTATCCTATTTAGAATTGGGCCGCATCCGCCAATTAGTAGACGTCAGATTTAAGGAACCTTTATTTAAGAATTTATATATGATCGACATGTACGCAAATTTGAAAATAATGAAAGATTTGTACATGATTCCGTCACTAACTACTTTAATAAGTTATTGGTTAGAACATGGAGAAAAAGAATAATGAATGAAATTAATTTCTTCCCTACCCCGTCATTAGAATTGTTATTTACGGAGCAGTGTAATCTTAGATGTACATATTGTTTTGAAAAAGATAAGCTCAATCGCAAAATGCCCTTGGAAACGCTACTGCCCCTAACTACTCCGGGGAATGTTATCTGTCGATCTTTTTATCCGTTTGGCGGGGAGCCTCTTTTAGCCCTCGACACAATAACGGAAATGATCGACTCCATTCAATCTCAAAAAGATATGAATGAATCTACCAAAAAAGCTTTACTCCAAAGTTTGTACAGCCATATTACCAACGGCACCTTAATTAAAAAAAATATTGATATCATCAAAAAATATAAATTAGACATGCAAATCAGCATAGATGGGCCGAAGAATGTTCATGATTCTGCTAGATTATATCCTGATGGTCGTGGCTCTTTTGATGATGTTTATGAAGCAGTGGAAATTTGTTTTCGAGAAGGTATACCTTGGTCTGCGCATGGATCAATAGGGCCTGAAAATATAAAAAATCTTTCTGAAATAGCTAAGTTTTATTTTAAACTATACGTTGATTTTGGCGGTAAGCCCACTATCAATGATGCTATTTATTCTTTAGATAAGAATCCTTTTCAACTGATATTTGAAGGTGAGTACACAGATGATATAGTGGATGAATTTTTATCACAATTTTACCAATTTTCTGAGTGGATCTGGACGACAACAGATTACGAATTAACTCAAGATCAGAGGAAAAAAATGTTTATCAATTGGTGTACTAAAAGAGGGTCGGCTTGCGTTGTTGGTGATATTATGCTCGCCGTAGATTTCAACTATGATTTATACCCGTGTCATAGAGTAGCTATGCTACCAGACAGAGAAGCTTTTTCTTTAGGTAGTTTAATCGGTGAAACTCGTGATTTTGGGAACTATGAGTATTTTAATGCTTTAACTCAGATGCACCAGGACAATTGTCTTTTTTCATCTTCATTAAATATCGATGAATGGAATGAGCCTCTTTATTGGATGAACTGGTGCCCGGCTGCTAACTCAGAATCCCATAATAGCCCTTATTATCAGCCTTCCAAATACAACGTTTTGATAGCCGAATTAAATGAATTTATTCCTGAGTTGGCCGTGTATTATGGAATACCCCCTCAAGAGCTAGAAAAAAAAATTGAGAATGACACCCGCGGGAGATAATCATGCCAATAGCTTATGATAACAAACTTCTTTATACTGATATCTCGAGTGTTATCAGTGCGGTTAACGCAGAAGCGGCTAGAAGAGCTTATAATGCTCCGGTCTCAGCATCTGCGAGCCGGGTGGAAACAGTTACAGCCCAAGCCGTTGAACTTCTTCGTCGAAATTTAAATACGGTGCATAGCAAGGCCCGCGCAGGGAAAATAGCCGGCACCGCAGGGGGTGCCTTCGGCCTAACAGATTATTATGCTTCTTTAGCGGTACACACTAAGACGACGGCTTCTATAATGGCTCAGATATCCACCGATATTGGGCGTTTAGCATCTCAATGTGATTGCAACACCTATTCTGCTGTTCATTGTGATGCTAATGGGTGCAACCCTAATTGTGTTTGTTATGCTGATTGCGCCTGCAATACTAATTGCGCCTGTAATGGCCAGTGTAACATCGGCGGCAATATATGTTGCCACACCCAGGCTAACTCGGGGTATGGCTGTACTTGTCTCATTACTTGCTTGAATTGTTGTAACTCTGATTGTGCTTGCCACGTCAATTGCGCCTGTAACACTAATCAGCCCTCATGCTGTAATACGGAGAATGGCCCGGGTGCCTATGGATCCAACCGAGGGGGCGTCTGTTCCAACGGATGCGGTTGTGACCAGAATTGCTCCTGCGAGTTTAATTAGAAGATCATGGAGAAATTAAAATTATACCAATTGTGTCTTTAGAAGATTATTCTAAGTTCCCCCCCGAAATTTTGTATGCCCAGGCTATATCTCAAGCAGAGGCTGAGTTCCTTGATTTTCAAAAACACAGTATGTACAACATTCAGTATTTAAAAAATGTAGATACTCAGGAATTAGTAATAAAATATGTGTACGTATACGCAAAGCAATTACCAGCAAGTTTACTAGAAAAAATTGATACATCAAAAATAAAAATTAATCCGAATAATATAGGGATTTTGCGTTACTCCCCCCTGTCATTAGAATCATGGGAATTAGTTGGGTTTGAAATAGATATGAATCCGGCCGGCGCAATAAGATTTGATTTGGAAGGGAAGTATCTGGATCGTTATGTACTCTCCGCTTGGGATACTTTTATTAGGGAAGGTAATTCTGTACTTTATTACCATTTTGCTGATTCAGATTTTTCTGATCTTAGAAATAAAATTCCATTTTTAACGAATCCTTTTGTAACCGAATCTATTTTTAATGATTTCCAGCAAGTGGCTAAAACGCTTCGCGCGAATACTCCCGATACTTTAAATAATTATATTTCCGAGTATGGAGTAGCATTTAAATCTCCTAATACTTACTCCTTTTATTTTATATGTACGGATTCTAGTAGAGATAGTCAAAGCAAAGATATATTTGTGCCAGATGTCCACCCTCTAGAGACGCAGAGAATTTTTGAGAGAAAAAAAGGAAACATTGTAGATGTCACCGAGGAACAAATGACAGAAAGTTCATGAGGAGGATAAAATGTGCTTGATTGCTTATGAGAGAGGTCAAACTAATATAAAATATGCTAACCCAGACAACCCTTTATGGGCCTACATAAATATAACGGATCAATGTAACAAATTCTGTGGGTTTTGTTTTAATAAAAATAATTTTAAACCAGATTTAGCTCTTTCAAAATTCATTATTATTCTTGATAAACTTAAGAACATGAAAATTAAACAAGTAACCCTTAGCGGCGGGGAACCTACACTACATCCTGACATTAAAGAAATGCTCACCCTAACCAAAGAGTTGGGAATGCGGACGCATCTGGCGACAAATGGGCTCGAAGATGACTTAATACTTTATTTAGATAAATTTAAGCTAATAGATCAGATACAATTCAATTGGGGTATAGATTCTTATAAAGAACAGCTTTTAGTTATTAACAGAATAAAAAACTCACGCGTCGCTGTAACAATACCGGGGGCAAAAGACAACGTCGATAACCTTCAAGAGCTAATTATCAATGCTAGCAAAGCTAATATAGATAAAATTCGTATTTGGGAGCTCTGTGGCGCAGGTGAAGCAAAGAATTCAATATCTATACAGGAGTATGATTCGATTGCTAGCAAACTTATCCCAAGAGAATATTCTTTTAAGCAATCTTATGATCCTGAGATCTCCGCCGATCTATTCATACCTTGTATAATAGCCTCAGGGGTGGTATTATACATCAATTCTGCCGGAGAGATTCTTCGGTGTATGGCCGAGATAAACTCGCCGGTGATAGCAAATATCCTAAAAGATCCAGTAAAAACGATATTAGAAAAGTATAAAAAATATGTTGCTGCTTTGCCAAAACGATGCTTTGCCCGAAATGAGGGCTCTTCGACTAGTTAATCACGTCTATATCTCCAAAAGAAACCCCCTCACTAATTAAGATACTTCTATAAAAGAGGCTATGAGATGGTGACTTTTAATATTTTCAGGGACGTGGATGCCAGCCTCCCCCCTAAAAACAACTCTTTTTGGGACTTTTTGAGCCAAAGGCAAGCAATAAGTCTAGACCCTATGATGCCCATCACAGAATCCTGTGTTAATTTTACCATTTTAGATCGTACGATTATTTTGGAAAAAAGAGCAAATAATTCTCTTTCTTTCAGTCCAGGGATAACAGACGGCTTTACTGTGGCACCTTTTATTCTGAAGGGCGATGAGCCTTCGACGACTCACTCTTATCAGGACAAAACGAGGGATATAGTATTCAAAGGCGATGTTTTGATATCTTTTTCCTACCCTAATTCCGACGTAGATGATACAATAACATCTGGTTTCTTTAGCGCTCTTGAAACTATTGTGAGCCAGCAATTCCCCAATAGAGAATTCTTATGGGCTCCCCCTCTTAAACCCTGCGCTTTTTCGATGCGTGAACCTACAAGAATTATGACCAGAGTAACGAGGGGGGGCCAACTAGAGCCAACTTACCGATATCACAAGCTCATAAGTTCGGATCCTAATAAGAATTCAACGGGCGTCATGATCTTCGCTGTAGTATTTTTTAACTTCGATGAGGCTATCTACAATAAATATGCTACCGACTTATCGCAAAGCCCCCAATACTTAGATCAAGTCGATAGGTATCTTTCTAATAACGACCCTCTATTTGCTGAACCCTCAAGTATCAGAAATGAAGGGTCTCTTTATACCAATACGCAATTTATATTAGACAGCATAGCTGCTTTTAAAAATTTATTCCTTAGAGTAGATCCGGCAGTAACCTTTACGGTACAGGGAGAATAATCATGAGTCATGCCAGCCACGGTAGTCACGGTAGTCACGGTAGTCACGGGAGCCATGCTAGCCACACCAGCCACTCCAGTCACACCAGCCACGCCAGCCACAATAGCCATGCGAATCACGGAAATCATAGTAATACGGGAACAGCGGCCCACGCTAATACAGGCACCTCCCCCGTTAATCGCGTTGATTCTTTTGTCGCTTCCGGCGCTAATCCGGGCGCGCCTGTGAGTTTTGCCACACAAAAAAAATCTCAACAAATTTTCACTGCAGCGGGCCTTGTGGATGTCTTTACTCCTCCTGCGGGCATCACATCTCTCCAAGTACTTGTAGTAGCCGGTGGCGGTGGCGGTGGGAGTAACATGGGCGGAGGCGGAGGCGGCGGCGGTGTTATTTATAACGGCGCTTATGCGTGCACCCCCGGGGTTGGTATTAGTGTTTTTGTAGGGCTCTCCGGCGCAGGCGGCGCCGCTACCCCTAATGCTGCTGGTTATTCAGGTAACGTTGGGGCAACAGGCGCCAATTCAAGCTTTGGCACAATTACTGCTCTGGGGGGCGGTGGTGGCGGCGGCGGGGCTATTCCATTCGCGGGGCCTGCAGCCACCACAGGTGGATCTGGCGGCGGCTCTAATGGTTTTTGGATCGGCACAAATTTTACAGGGGCCGCGGGAACTGCCGGCCAGGGGAATACTGGTGGCGGCTGTAATGGCCCATATGGTGGTGGTGGTGGCGGTGGTGCAGGAGGCGCCGGTGGTACCTACCCTACTTCAAGCGCAGGCGGCGCCGGCATTCGGTACTCTGCTATTAGCGCGCTCTATTGGGGGGGTGGTGGTGGTGGATCGGGCTATAGTTCTGCCGGTGGAAACGGCGGGGTCGGTGGCGGTGGCGGTGGCGCGGTAGGTACTTCAACAGGCGGCGCAGGATTCTCAACGGGCGCTCCAGGTGGCGGCGGTGCAATTACCACACAATGTAATACCCCTGGCGGAAACGGTGGAACGAATACTGGTGGTGGTGGCGGCGGCGGATCTCATAATTGCGCCTCGAATAGCGGTGGAAATGGTGGATCTGGTATTGTCATTGTTCAGTGGGATGATCCTCTTGGCAAAGCGTGGACAAACTGGTCTTCAACCGCAAGTCTTCCAGTAGGCTCGAAGTTAACATCAGCGGTATCGGGGCCTCAACTAGAAGAGCTTCGAGATAAGTTGTTGTACCTTCAATCTCATAAGAGCCCAACAGCAACAGCATCTGGTACAATAGTACCTAATACTCTTACCAATCCTGCCATTACAGTAGCGGCTAATGACCCCGATTCATCTTTTGCAGCGGGGGTTAAAGTCACCAACGTAATTTATGCGGGGCTGCAGGGCAGTGTGGCCACTCTAGCCACACCGTATGCAATAACTCCAACATCCCCCTCTCGCGCAGTTGGGGCTGTTATTAAAGCGGCGGATGCTGCAGCAGTCTATACTGACATAGTGGCACTTGGGAATAAGGATCAGAGTGCTACCACAGCGCCCTGGCATCATAGTCACGCTAATCATGCTAATCACGGCAATCATGCCAGCCACTTCAATGCACTACACAACAGCACATCGGATAAAAAACTCAAGAAGAATATTGAGAGTATTAAAAATGCTTTGGATATGATTCTCAAGCTTTCATCCGCTACTGCCAACTACGAATGGAAGGAGGAAATCACGAATGCGCGCGTGTTCAGTGGTTTCATCGCACAGGAAGTGGAACGAGTATGTCCTAAGTGGGTTATAGAAAATAAGGATGGAATTAAGCAAATAGCGCTGGGCCCCCTTGAAATCGAGAGTATATTAATCAAAGCGATTCAAGAGCAACAGATCCTAATCGATCAACTTAGGGAGAAGATTGGGCTGTAAAAAGGGGAGTATATGGCTAATTACTTTGATCTCAAAGTTGGGTTTACCTGCAATAATAATTGTGTCCACTGTGTCATAACAGACAAAAAAGACACAAAGGATCTATCCACTCAAGAGATCAAAGATATTATCGATGGGGTTCCAAAAGAACAAATGGTTGGCTTCACGGGTGGTGAGGCCACCATTCGTCATGATTTTATAGAATTGTTAAAGTACGCCAAAGACACAGGCCATGCGACAGCACTCCAAACTAACGGGACTCAATTTGCGGATTGGGATTTCGCAGCCGAGGCTGCGAAGTATCTCGACGATGTCCTCATAGCTATTCATTCCCACATTCCAGAAGTTCACAATTCAATTGTTAGGATCTCTGGGATGTATGATAAGACTATCGAGGGATTCAAAAATATCATTAAGCTCAAAATCCCCCATTCCACTCAAACAGTTATTTCAAAACTTAATGTTGACGATCTCTGTGAAACGTATGACTTCATCCAGGGTCTAGATCCTGGCGTCAACATGAGCCTCACCTATCCACACCCCAATGGAAACGCTCTTCACAATGCAGATATCGTTTGTCCTTCGTATACGGAAATTAAAGATATTCTTCAAAAAATCTTCGCCAAGCACGCAAGCCATCTCCGCACAGAAGCGATTCCAATGTGCTATCTATACCCCTATCAAGATAGGGTATATAATTTTGATGAGCACCTCGCTAATAACGAGGATCGCCGTGGAATGGATCCCGCTAATAAAAATAAACAATTCTTTGATGAGAGTGGAATTACTGAAAATTATACAACTTCAATAATCAGCGAAAAAAGAAAAGGCCCCAGATGTATTGAGTGTATATTTAATGATCGATGTTTCGGCGTTTGGAAAGAGTACACCACTCTTCATGGTAAGCATTTTGATCTTTTCCCTATCACTAAAGAACAAAACGAAGCTAAAATCCCAGCCGTAGATTATTCAACTATATCTCCCGCGGATCTTGCCGACCCATCCCGCAACTCTTTTCTAGCTAAAGTTAACACTGAGGCGGCGTGCTCAGATGAAAAATGTGAATGTAATGAAGAAGCAAACCCTTCTAGTGAGACGCCTAAGGTAAGCACCGCTTGGGGGTCATTGATTGTATTTGGTGGTGAGCAATGTATGAATAGCTGTACTTTCTGTTCTGGTCATCACGGTCCAGGGACACCGGAAGCAATGTGGGGCCGGTATATTTCCGAGGCCGATCATTTTATCAAAAATACTAATATTCGCCAAATTGAAATTTCTGGTGGGGACCCCGGGGAATATGATAGAATCTCTGAGCTTATTAGCTATTTACGCGATAACGGGGTTGTTAGTATTCAGCTCTCAACACATGGGAGAACCCTGAAGGATGAAGATTTAGTTATTGCGTTGAAGAAAGCTGGGGTAACGAGCATTCGTATTCCTTTATATGGATCCACAGATATTATTCACAATAAAACAGCGCAATATCAGCCAACCTCAGGCAATGCTTTTGCAGATGCCGTGGAAGGGATTAAAAATGTTGCCAAGCATGGCATACGTCTCACCGGGTATACTTTGTTAAATCAGTACAATAAAGATGACATTCTTAACATTATGCAATTGTACCTCGATCTCGCAGGCAAGAATCTTACTCAGATGTTTGTTGGTATTACCTTCATCTCTCAGTTGGATTATAGTTACACTAAGGACTGGTTTCTTCCAATCAAGGACTTGAAACCATATATTAAAAAGGTGTACGAGAATTATCCGGAGGCTTTTGAGGAGATCGAAAGCTTCGCCTTCTTAGATATTCCCTATTGTGTTTTTGGTGAGTGGACGGATCTTGTCGACAACAGATTCGAGGGGTTCCCAAACCTCGGCATACACAATATAGAAGATGAAAATCGATCTGAAATCTCTTCTAAGATCCCCCATTATCGAATTAAATCTTATTTCGCAGAGTGCGAAAAATGCGATTTAAATGATTGCTGCGGGGCGGTGCCTTTGAACGAAATTAAAATGTTTGGTACATATGGGCTCAAGGCTATAAAAAAATAAGGTAATTGGTGGGCATACAAAAATTCTGGAAAGAGCCCCAAACTGCTCCTTTTTGGGACACTGTACTCATCCTCACCGACTCAGGATGCCAAAATTCCTGCCCTTTTTGCGGGGTAACATCGGACGATAAGTTTTACTCAACTTGGGAAAGCATAACAGCCGATGCTGATCATATACTTCAGCTAGGTTTGAAACATATAAATATCGGTGGCTCAGATGCTGGGCAATATGAGCGGCTAGTTGATGTAGTTAGATACTTACGAGAAAATGGGGCTAACGAAGTCACTCTCTCTTCTCACGGCAGACCTTTAAAAGATCCCCTTTTTGTAAAAGAACTAAAAGCCGCAGGTCTTTCGTATTTCGGGGTATCTTTATATGGATCCACCGCAACTATTCACAATATGATCTCCCAATATGGGGGATCATCTGAAGGTAGTGCGTTTCTTGATACGACGGAGGCTATTAAAAATTGTGTTGAACAGGGGATTGGAATTGTTGGGAATATCTTAGCGACACAATATAATAAAAAGGATCTCAATAACATAGTTCAACTATACTTAGATCTGACTCAGAACAAAATATTAAAACTCGGAATCACCGCACCAATTATTGTTACGGGCCACGTCAAGGATCTTACTAGGTTTAAGGATTGGTATCTCCCCATGAAAGATATGGGGCCATATTTAAGGGATGTTATTTTCAATCATCCGAGTATTCCAAAGCCTGTATTGTTTGGGATCCTTAATATTCCTTATTGTGTCGTGGGAGTAAACACCGAGCTGATAGTATATCCAAATTTAGATCGCAACCAACAAGTAAATAATCTATATGAAAAAAATGAGATTGAACTCCCTGCGGACGTAACCCCTAATGTACAATTTGAGGAGTGCGCTCACTGTAGTATGAGGAGTAAATGTGGGGGCCTTCCTTTGAATGAGATTAAAATGTTTGGTGCGTACGGTCTCAAAGCAATTGAGAGAATAGAATGACAGGAATACTTACTCTTAACGGACGTCGAACATGTATGAACAAATGCGTATTTTGTCCAGGGCAACGTTGGCCAAACCGAGTGCTAACTTGGAGTGAAGCTATCAATGATGCTAATACTTTAATCTCTATCGGCGCAACAGAAATAACCATTGGGGGGAGGGATCCCGGAGAATGGGAGAAACTCCCGGAAATTGTTGAATACTTAAAAAACGCAGGTATTCAACTCATTAGAATACGTACTCACGGCAGGACTTTGAAAAATCTTGAATTTGTTCAACGACTAAAAGATACGGGGGCACTTATAACTTTAGATACCCCCCTATACGGATCAACTGAGGAAATTCATAATAAAATTACTCAATCAAAATCAAGCTCGCTAGGCAATGCTTTTCAAGACACTATTCAAGGAATTAAAAATTGTGTGAAGGTGGGCCTTCCTATTTCGGGGTACACGGGTCTTACGCAAGGTAACAAAGAAGACATTAATAATATTCTTAATCTTTATCGGGCCCTTCTTAGTACAGGAGAAGAAATAACAATAATTGATATTTCTTCTCTTGTAATAAAGTATCCTGTTAAATTACTTATTCAGAATTGGTGCCTCCCAACTAAGGATATGGGCCCTTATTTAAGAGAGGCCACCCATGCTTGCGACCCAAAAGTGATCCTAACAATTCACGAGGTCCCCTACTGTGTGTATGGATCCTACACCCCCTTAATTTATAACGAAAATCTTTGTAAACCCCGCAAATCTATAAAAGGTAAAAAATCTTCTCCCGCCTTCATTATAGCAAATACCCCCTCGGATCCTTCACAGCAGATTCCGAAGTTTCTCAAAAGAGCATATTTTGAGGAGTGTTTTAATTGTAATTTAAGGCAGCAATGCATGGGCTTGCCAGTATATGAACTTCAATTATTCGGATCTTCGAATCTAAGAGCTTTTCGTGACTAAGAATTCACAGGAGAAGATATAATGATTGATGGAATACTTGATGGAATACTTGATGTCAGCGGTCGCCGCGCCTGTATGAACAGGTGCGCATTTTGCTTTAGTAAATCCCGTATTATTGCGGAGTGGGCTCCAATTCTCAAAAAGATCGATGATCTACTTTCCATTGGTGCAACTAGATTTCACATTGAAGGCACCGATGCCTGCGAATGGGACAGGCTTCCCGAGCTCATAGACTACCTAAAAAATAAAGGTATTCACCATATTGGGTTAGGAACTCATGGTCGAACTCTGAAAGATCCAAAATTCGTTCAGCGTCTAAAAGATACTGGGGTCGTTGAGAGTATAAACATTCCTTTGTACGGGTCTGTTGAAAGCATCCATAATGGAATTGTTCAGTCGAGAAAAGGTTCGCCAGGCAATGCTTTTCAAGATACTATTCAAGGAATTAAAAATTGTGTGGAAATTGGTATACCTATTCGCGGGCACACCGGGCTTACGCAAAGCAACAAAGAGGACATTAGTAATATTCTTAAACTTTATGTGTCTCTGACTCAAGGGAAAGTAGAGAGCATCGATATTGTGCCTCTTTTTGTATTACTGCCTTTTAAACTATACATTCGAAAATGGATTCTCCCGACTAAAGATATGGGCCCTTATTTGAGAGAAGCATATAATAACTTTCCACCGGGGATCCGGATAACAATTCAACAAGTTCCCTACTGTGTTTTTGGATCTTATTCTTCAGTGATTGATTCCAGAGTTCTTATCGCCCCTGATGAATCCTCTAAAAGTAGAAAGTTTTTCCCCAGCACCACTATAATAAATACCCCGACAGAATCCAGCAAACATGTTGCGGGTTACCGCAGAAAATCGTATTTTGAAGAATGCTCACATTGTACTTTGAAGCAACAGTGCGTTGGGTTGCCTTCATATGAACTCCGCTTATTCGGATCATCAGGTCTTAAAGCTCTTTAATTTGTGAGGCGATATAATGATTACAGCTTCTGGTGCTATTGCTTTTAACGGCATAGACCCCGATCGACGATGTTTGAATGCCTGCGTATTTTGTGCAGGAATCTGCCCAGGTGGCACAGTTTCTCAGCAGTGGAACCTAGCGGTAACTGAGGCGGCCGCCTTACTTCAACAAGGAATCACTAATATTACACTCAGTGGGCTCGATGCAGGGGAATACCCGAAGCTAGTGGAATTCGTGCGATATCTAATAGATCATGGCGCAACTAACATTGAGTTATCTACTCATGGCAGGACATTAAGAGATTTTGCATTTGTCAAAGACTTAAAAGATGCGGGAGTGAATGCTGTTCGTATCCCTCTGTATGGCTCGACGCCCAGTATTCATGATCGTACGACTCGAAAACAAGGAAGTTTTTTTGAAGCTGTTAAAGGTATTCAGAACTGTGCGGGAGTAGGATTTGATATCTGGGGCCATATTATTGCGACGCAGTATAATAAGGAAGATCTTAATAATATTCTTAATTTATATATTTCCTTGGCAGAGCAAAGAATAGTGTCGTTACAAATTGTTCCCGTTTTTATCTTAGAGAAAACTCTTGCCTTTACCAGGGATTGGTTTCTTCCTACTAAAGATATGAAACCCTATTTACAAGAGGTGCATCTACATCACCCCGATACACCAGTGCGCATCAGACTTTTGGAAATACCCTATTGTGTGTTGGGCGGATATTCAGATATGGTTGATAGTGTAGTTATGTATGGGCAGCACGAAGGGGATCTTAATTCCCGCCAGATAAGGGCTATAGTAAAAAATGAGCCTAATAAAAATGCACCACATTTTCGCGCGAAGATGTATTTTTCTGAATGTGAGCAGTGTATATTAAGATCTAGATGTAGCGGATTGCCCGCTAATGATTATGATTTATTTGGTGCTGGCGAACTTAAAGCGATAAGGAGTGAAGCGTGTTTAGATTCACTGATCTAATTATTTTCAGAATGACTCGTGATTGCAATCTCAATTGCAAGTACTGCTTTATGCAAAATAAAGGAGACTACCCAGGAGAACTTATAGATTTCAATTTATTTCGAAAAATCATTGATCGAATTATAGAACAAAGAATTATTAATGGGCGGGGTAATTCGAACCTTGAATTGGTCCTTCACGGCGGTGAAGTTCTTCTTTTAGGAAAAAAACGATTATATGAGATCCTAAATTATGCGACTAGCGCTTTCACGGTTAATAACGTCAAGTTTTCTTTATCTTGTCAAACCAACGCTACTCTTCTTACCGAAGAGATTGCTAGAATTCTAAGTGAGTTCAATGTTAATGTCGGGCTTAGTTTCGACGGTATCGAAGGAGCAAATTCGTCTCGCACTAACCTCAAGCAGGAAATCTTTGAAAATAAATTTCAAATGCTCCGAGATACTAAAACCCGATTTGGTTTTTTGATTGTAGCGAGCAAGACCAATATTGATAATATGCAGAAGACTCAGGAATTTTTAGAGACCCTAGGTATTGAAGAAAATGCGAAGGAAGGCGTAGTTCGAAGTTACAAGATTAACTATGCAGAAGACATGATTAATCCAGGGCCTGATAGTGAGATTGAGGTGACGGGTCAAGAGATGTTTGATAAAGTCTGGAAACCTGAACTTGAGAGGTTTCTCACTCGGGGGAAAACAATTGAGTACCATACAGGCAGCCTGCTCGCAGGGTCTCTAATTGATATTTTATCGGATCATAATTTTCAAACTCCTTCTGGATGTGGCACTAAATGGTGCGGTGCCGGAATTGGAATGATAGCTGTCGAACCGGACGGGGAGATGGATTACTGTGATAGGTACTCCAAAAAGTTTGATGATGTGTACATGATGCACGCATTAGACTATGACTTCTTAGGCCTCCACCAGTTAACGAGGGCGCTAGAATATAATGTCATGAAAAAAGCATTGTATGAAAAACAGGGGTGTGATAATTGTTGTGCCGATTACATTTGTGATCATGGTTGCGAATCCTTCTATCGCTCTAAGATGGGGGAGTATGGGATCGACACACGGATTATTTGTGATCAACATATAGAGTTTTATCGATTTGTTGAAAATCATATTATTGAGATTCTTAAAGTGTATGCAAAGAACGCCACGCCCATTGCAACAAGCGATTATATATACCAATTAAAAGACGCGCTGATAGAAAAGGCAAAGCTTTCTGGAATTACACTTAACTTGAGTGAGGATCATAATCAAATAATAGTGGCGATAACAAAGCCTAGCGATCAAATCATCTTAACTCCTAGTCAAGTCCCTGTGGTGGAGATACCTCTAAAGGTCCTCTCTTCCTCTTCGAAAATTGATTTCAATCTAACGCTAGGTAGAACAGGGCCGAAGCATCCCAAGGTTTTTATGAATCGTTCCTTTGATCCTGAAGAAACCTATCGCTTGCAGAAAGAATGGATTGAGAGCAGGCTCGAATATGATCTTGAAATTAGAAGTTATGCGGGCTCCTTCTGGACATCCACGATGCAGATCAAAGGACAAAAAAAACAACAAACTATGTACTCGACAACGAGGGGGAAAGGGACTGCGAAATTTGAATGCTTAGCCTCTAATTACGGAGAGTTGATAGAAAGATATTCCTATGAGGAATGGATAAAGAATAACCCTTCAGACAAAATCGTTGAATTAAAAAGTTTGATGGATGGAAAAATATACAATATGACGGCCCGAGAAGTAACGAATTTCAAAGGAACGGAGGCTGCCGGAAATAACATGGAAGAAGCAAGGTATCATGCTTTGTGCGAAGTGTTGGAACTTGGACTTAACAACAATGTCTTCCGTATAGTCCCTGTTGAAATGGGAATAATAAAGACTGAGAGTATGTTTCCAGAGGTTCCTCAGAACGTTCACGATAGTGTTGTTGTTTTCTTTCAAAAAGATCCTAGGATCTCTGCATACGATATATCCGTAGTTAGAGCCCCGAAAGAAAATGAAATGCTATTCAATAGTCTGGTAGATGTTGACTACAATAAAAATACTATAATTATTCCCGAGCGAAATTGGAATATGGAAAACCCGAATTGCACAATTGATAAGGCTCACCCCTGGCCTTCGCTATTAGGGAGAAGAATTGGATTGAGCATTGAGAAGACGGTTAAAATAGCAATCGCTGAGATGTTACAAATGTTGGGAGGAGATGATTCAATCTTCCTCAATAATGCACCCAAGAAAAAGGTTTCGTTCATGAAGTACTACAATGCGGAGGATCTTCCTAGTTTCGAGACAGCAACTCTTGAGGACGATAATGATCTAATGCTCAATGGTCTTAGAAATGCAGGATACAATGTGTGGGAGTTGAACTTAACAATCAACGATAGATTCCCTGTTGTAAAGATGATAAACGATTATTCTCTTGGGATGATGCATCCTTGTTCGAGACAGTTTATGTCTAAGTTTTTTGAGATATAAGGAGAAAATGATGGGTGAAGCTGAACATTGTACTCGCTGCAGGAAACCTCTGACTGAGTTTAGAGTAGACATTAATTTTCATATGCGGGTCGACCGCCTTAAAGAAGATTCTAGTTGGGAATATATTCCTAACATGGATAACGAATCTCGGGAAGTAGTCTGTGTAGATTGTTTTAATGAATTTACTGATCTCATGTCTACTCTCAATAAAAAGTACCAGCCCGAGGCTGAGGAAAAATAATGACCTTAGATGAAAAGATCGCCGCGATGACCCTTCAATTCCCTGGGGGCAATCTACAAGACATAATTCGTATCATGCAGCTCAAAAATGAAAAAATGAATATCATGCAGTTCATGGATCGTCTTATGGATGGCGGCAATCGCATGTTTCTTTTGAGAACCGGGTATTCCTGTAATCTTCATTGTCGACATTGTTTTGCTGAATATAAAAAATCGGAACTAGATTTCTCTTTGGACCAGCTTAAAAAAATGATCGATGAAATAGGGGATAGAAATATGGTGGTACTTACGGGCGGTGAGCCTACCATACGCGTAGATCTTCTAGAAATTCTTAAGTATCTCAAAACAAGAAAGACGGGATACTTGGTTGAACTACAATCAAACGGGGTAAAATTCAGCGATAAAACTTTTTTAGAAAAACTCGAACCTTACTTTGATTCCATTTTTCTTCCTTTTCATTCTTCTAATATGAGTATTTTCGACAAGGTGACGCAAGTGCCCGGCTCAGGGGACCTGGTGGTTCAAGCTCTTAAAAATCTTGCCGCATCGAGTATTCGAGTTATGACCAATATTGTGATAAATCGATTTAATTATAAAACGATAACAGAAACGATGGATTTCATACAAAAAATCAATCCCGGGTGTACGATGGCGCTGACGCATCTTCACCCTATCGGTGGTGGCGACTCCACAGAGGTTGCGCCGCGGTATGATGAGATTCATGATGATGTCCAAAAAGCTCTGAAAAAGTATGGATATTTAATTCATACACACTATATTCCTCGCTGCCGCCTTTATCCTTATCAAGAACTTGTTAGTAATGCCGATGATTGGGAAAATGGGAGTAAAACAAAGCCAGGTATAAATCATCAGGATGGAGAGTGGAAAAAAATAGATTACGCGTCATACGGGGGAACCTTATATGTTGATGAAAAAGTTGATCCAAAATGGGCTACACTAAATATAGAACAAAGCAAAATAAAATCTGTAAGATGTAAAGAATGCCGGTTTGATAAGGATTGTATAGGAATCTGGAAAGAATACGGTTTTTTATATCCGGACTTGACGGATTTAATTCCTATCGAAAAGGATTGATTATGTCACTCATGGAAGAACTCCAGGCTGCGTACCCAGAATTGGATATACCTAAGAAAGTTGAAGGATGGAAAAAAGATCATCCGGGGGCCGATATAGAAGAACTCCGGTCCTACCTTACCGTTGGGGAAGGTTTGCCTACTCGTTCAGCCCCGAGAAAAATGTATGTTCTAAGAACTACGCATATTTGTAATCACAAGTGTGTGCATTGTTTTAATGAGAATGAAAAAAAAGAACAAGCGAATCAAAATCTTCTCACTACAGAAGAACTATTCAAAATTATTGACGAGCAAAGTGGGGATGCAGAGTCAATTATTATTACGGGCGGTGAACCCTCGACGCGAAAAGATTTGTTTGAGATTCTTCAATATGTGAGAAGTAAAGGCAAGACGAATACCATTCAGTCAAACGGGATGGGCTTCGCGGATCCAGAATACGCAAAAAAACTAACTCCCCTCATTGAGACTTTTACTCTCCCTATTCATTCTAGTGATCCTGAGATCTTCGACGCAGTAGCTCGATGCAAGGGGGCTTTCAATACCACCATAAAAGCATTTAAAAATCTTAAAGACTCAGGAATTCGAGTTATAACCCAAACGGTAATGAATCAATTGAGTTACCGAACTCTGGAAAATACTTTTGATCTCATTCAATCTATTTACCCCGGTATAAACATGACCATGACCTTTCCTCATCCAATCTCAGAGGCCTATACAACAAAAGTGACACCTCGTTTTTCAGAGGTAAAACCATATGTGCATAAAGCTTTAAGGAAATATGCGTACCTACAGTATTCTCATTATCTACCAAGATGCGTTTTGTATCCTTATCAGGATTTAGTTTTATATAATCTAGATAAAAATGATGTGGATACTAATCCTAAACCGGGAATTGAATTCTTAGAAGGAGAATGGCGCACTGTAGATTATGAGACTACATCCCAATACAGAATAAAATCCAAGGTTTGTTCCCAGTGTCGTTTTGATAATATATGTCATGGTGTTTGGAAGGAATACGGGGCCCTTTACCCGGAATTAGACTTAGTGCCTATTGAAGGAGAAAAAGAATGATTGACATCCCTCCTTTATATTTCACTCTACGAGTAGGGTTTTCTTGTAATAATAAATGCGTTCATTGTTTTGTAGAGAGGAAGAAGAATGTTGAAGACCTTACTGAAGAAGGGCTTAAAGCAACTATCGATACCATTCCTCCTGAAGCCACTATCTGTTTTACTGGCGGCGAGCCAACCATACGACATGATTTTCTTCGCCTCCTTCAATATTCTAAAAGTAAAGGATTTATTAACGCCTTACAATCCAATGGCATTAAATTCGCAGATAAGGAATTTCTTAAATCCACTGAGCCTTATTTAGATTCAATTACCCTCCCCATTCATTCTAGTGATAGAGACGCTTTTGATAAGACAACGCAAATAGAAGGATCATATGATCAAACAATGATCGCCTTTCGTAATTTGGCGGAATCAAGTATCTGTATGACGACTCAAACAGTCATCACGCAATTGAATTACAAAACATTGCTAGATACCTTTGATATGATACAGAGCGTTTCACCCGGCGTGGGTATGACATTGACATTCCCTCACTCCACGGGCGCGGCGCATTCCGTTGGCGTTACCCCCCGCCTTTCTGAGATAGGGCCTTACATACTTCCTGTACTGAAGAAATATGGGACTCTAATGCATACCCATTATATTCCTCGATGCTATATGCATCCTTATCAAAATTGGGTTGTCAATGTTGATACTCATGATGATGGTAGTATGTGGAAACCAGGCACAGATTTCACATCAGCAGGGTGGGAGAAACTTGATTATGGAGTGTATCAAAAAGATTCCAAAATAAAAGCTGAGACATGTAAAGACTGCGTATTCAATGATATCTGTATCGGTATTTGGAAAGAGTATAGTGAGTTATACTCCCCCCTAGATCTCCCTCCTGTTCTAAAAGATGAGGGCCTCCCCGCACCGAAAGAAGATGCAAGAGCCTATTCCCCAACAAAGATTCCGGAGATTTTTTTATATCGCCTTAGTGATAAGGCAGCGCCATATAAGGTTCAGCTATCCCCCGGTTCTAATCGATCTAGGATGACAGATAAAGCTTCCGGTAAGATCATAGAAGATCGGTATGCTTTGGATAGTGGAAAAGCGTCCCTGACAACTGAGACCAAGGAGTTCCTATTAGGTACCGGCGCTGATAAAAGAGACACCACAGTTTCTGTAGTTGATGGGGTTATCACCGCTTATAATTTATCTTTCAATCCGAAGACCTATAAATTATCCCCGCCAGATAGCCGACTTCTTCCCGCGTGTACATTTATTGTTTTTAATTTGAGTGCCGTCTCAAATCAAAATGATAGCCTCTGGTATATTTGTGATAAAGTTCTTGACTCCGAGGACCCCGCTAAATTAGAAGGAGTTCGAAACTTTTTTTATGAGAACGATAAAATGTTGGAATACGATAACCTGATGGCCCTCGCAATTGAGCATCAGGCTCACTCCTTCGCCATTAGCCCTAATTATAATGGTGATTGTTGGGCGTATGTCTTCTAAGGAACAACAAATGGATTATCCAGGTAATGAAGAAGCCCAAAAAATAATACATGAGATCTGGAAAGAATATCTAGCTAATAAAACACCTCAAGATTATACTAGCCTTTATATTCACGTGCCTTATTGCACCCAGAAATGCGCGTATTGTGAATATTTCTCTAAAGTAACGACAACAGGTATCCCTGATTCCTGCCTAGATTATTTGGAAGAACAATTTATGAACGCCCTCCCCTTTTTCAAGGATGAGCCGATTAAAGCACTTAATTTTGGTGGTGGTACCCCTAATTTATTATCGCCAGCTCAACTCGATCGAGTGCTAAAGATGATATCTAAATATTGGAAACTTGATCTGAGTCATTCTAATGAGATGGGATTTGAATTTCATCCGCATCATATAACAGAAGAACATTTTGATGTACTGAGGCATTCATATATCAATAGGGTTTCCATGGGTATTCAATCCTTTAATCCTCATGTGCTCAAGTTGGAAAAAAGGTATCCCACTAGTAAAGGCCGATTATTGTACTTGTATAATACAGTTAGTAGTTTCGCCCGCATGGTGAACATAGATTTGCTCGCTGGATTATTTGACCAAACATCAGAAATCCTTATAGATGATGTTCGTACTTTAATGGATATCGGAATTGAGTCGATTACGATATATGAGCTCAACCGCATTAATGGGAGAAACAACAAAGAGAGTGAGCGAGACTATATTACTAAAATGCTCCTCGACACATACGATGCTCTTAAGGATCGACAAGAATATCGGTATGTGGGTACCACCCTTGAAGATGGGTTTATGCATTGTAATAAGTATTATCGCAAAAATGCCGATATGTTTGAAATTCCTTACAATCCCGCTCCTCAAGGGTTTAATAATGTTGTTGCTTTTAGCATAGATGATGATAGCTTAGAGAAGTATCCCTATTCTCATTTTATTCCTATCAACAAGGCTTACCAACGCCTCGGCAACAGAGAGACCTTATTCTATTCCCTGGATCGAAAAGTGCAGGAGGATAGACCTTGGTGGAAAGATGGCTTTGAGAGAAGAGCAGGAAAAGTCTTTAAGTGAACTACCCTGAAACTAAAGATTTCAGGGCTTCCTGCTTCACAGACTCGACCTTGTGCATCGATGTCTCCACAGGCTTAATTTCGGGCTGTCCCAGCCCTAATTCTTTCAAACCATAATTCTTGAGATTGATACCTGCATTCTGGTCTCGGTCAATCTCAAATCCACAACTTGGACAATTGAAGATTCTATCATCCAATTGCAGTTGTTTGTGCACGTATCCACATTTTGAACAAGTCTTTGAGGAAGCAAACCATTTATCGGCTTCAATTAAGGTCTTGTTATTCCAAAGACTCTTGTATTGCAATTGTCTTAGGAATTCACCGTAACCTAGGTCGTTGATAGACTTGCCGAGATTCAAACATTGAGCCATTGCTCTAAGATTGAGAGATTCAACTACAATCACATCATTTTCTTGAATGAGTTTTGTAGATAGTTTCTGAGAGAAGTCTTTTCTCGAATTCGTGATTCTCTCAAATACTTGGTTCACTCTTAATTGAGCTTTCTTTTGATTGCTTGAACCTTTAGTCTTCTTACTAACTTGTCTTTGTAACCACTTTAATCGTGGCTCATTTTTGCGATAGATACGTTCGTATGCAGGAGAGTTACCTTGATCATCCACATAGAAGTTTGCTAAACTCATATCAAGACCTTTGGTTTTCAGACCTTGATTGATTTCAACTCCTTCTAATTCGAGTTCTTGCTCGAATAGAATAGATACAAAGTATTTTCCTGTTTTGCTACGACTTACAGTAGCTTGTTTGATTGCTCCTTTTGTATTACAGCGAAGGTCACGAAAAGCAATCCAACCAAGTTTAGGTAGTTTTACTTTTCGAGTTTCATAATTGATTGCTATATTAGTTCCAAGATTCAGTGTTCGATAGGAATCCTTTCGGCCTCGTTTATGAAACTTAGGAAACCCTGATTTTCCCTTTCTCTTTCCTGATTGAGATTTGAAGAAGTTCTGATAAGCCATTGAGAGGTCAATTCGAGATTGCTGAAGGCTGATTGAATCTGGTTCTGAAAGCCATTCAAATTCTTCTTTGTATTGCTTTTCTGTCTTATATTGATATTCATAGAGTTTTCTGACATCTTCTCCGGATGCTTTCCATTCATCATAGGTTTTGATTCTTTCAGCAAGCATCTGATTATAGAGGAAACGACAAGAGCCGAGCGTCTTCAGTATTTGAGTCTCTTGTGTTTTGTTTGGATAGAGTCTGACTTTCAACGCTCTATGTATCGTTCCGCTCATATTTAATTAGTAGCACTAATTTAGAAAGGTTATAGGTGTTGTATGGGTCATAAGACTTCTCTAAAAGTTCACCTCATATTCTGTTGTAAGTACCGGAAGACTCTTTTACGAAGTCTTGGAGAAGAAGTCAAGATTCTTTGTCATAGAATTTCTCAACCAAGAGATTTTGAAATTCTAACTATGGAAGTAGATATCGACCATATTCACTTTTTAATAGAATACGAACCTAAGATATCCGTAACTCAGATTGTGAAATGTTTGAAAAGAGAAACGATTCATCAACTTTGGGAAGATCATGAAGGCTATCTGAAAAAGCAGTTTTGGAATGAGAGAACTTTCTGGTCAGATGGTTTCTTTGCTTGTTCCATAGGAGAAGCTTCTGATGAAACTATTAGAAGGTATATTGAATCTCAGGGATGATC